>Ga0335084_10006442_pt1 | contig 11675 bp, 6 predicted proteins | sample Lox_Sample_44_FD_206721 | JGI IMG/M metagenome (GOLD analysis project Ga0335084, IMG submission 206721) | Soil microbial communities from Loxahatchee National Wildlife Refuge, Florida, United States - Lox_Sample_4.4 | ecosystem: Environmental > Terrestrial > Soil > Wetlands | place: USA: Florida...
GTTGTAGTGATCGACGTCTTTCGCGGCCTCAAGGCACTTCAGCCGGGCTTCCATTCCGGTCAGGTACTGCTTGACGTTCTGCTGGGCGCTGACCATGTCCGGACCGGACGCGGTCGCCGGGTCGGGAAAGACGCCGGGCTCGGCGGGTGATTCGCACCCCGCCGATGCACTGACCATGTAAAGCATGCCGAGAGCGGCAAAACAGGTCAGCATCGTCGATCGAGCCATACGCCACGCCTCCCACTCGGTCGGGTCGGTACCGTCCGCCCCTCCCATCGATATCGGACCGCCGCGGTCACGATTGAGACCACGCCGGACTGCCGGTGGCGGTTCGTCTCGATTGTGTGAGGCGCGTCACAGGATTTAGTCGCCCCGCGAGGTCGCGGCCTTCAAGGGGCCGGCTCGGCTCGAGTTCCGCGGCGCGCAGCCGACCATTCGTGGTGGCCGTAACTGTGCAGTGGGGAATACGGAAGATGAACATCGGCGCGCGTCTGAAGCTCGGCCAGCAACTCACGATGATCGTCGTGGCCCTACTGATTCCGCTGACGTACATAGGATTCCAGTACGTCCGCGGTCTCGACGAGCGCATCCAGGGATACGTCCTCGCTGACAATGGCCTGAGCTACTTCCATCACCTGAAGGAGGCGGGGCACGCTCTGGCTGCGCACGCCGCGTTTACCTCGGCGGTCCTCGCGGGAGACACGAATGCAGCGTACTTCGACCCCCGCATCAAGGAAGCGGCCGCCAGGCTTGATCAGGCCATCACGGCGCAGGACGAGCAGGAAGCGCAATTCGGTGCGGACGGCAATCCGGCACGGGGAATGTGGCGCGAGCTCGTTCAGGACTGGAACGCCCTGAAGAAGAGCTGGCCGAAGCTGTCACCGGAGGACTCGGGCGCGCGCCACGACGCCCTGTCCGCCAAGCTCACAAGGCTCATCAGGCTCATTGCAGAGAGCCACCATCTGGACCGGGACTCCGACCTCGCGCAGGCCTACCTGCAGGACGTCGCGGTACTGCACGTACCGCAGATCGCCTTCGAGTTCGGCCGCCTGCGCGCGGCGGCGGCTCCGGTGGCCGCGCAGATGATGGCAATCACTCAGGACCAGGAAACCACGATCGACGGGATCCTCGCGGACCTCCATTCACTGACCGCGGGCGCTGAATGGAAACTCGAGTCGCTTTCCGCACCCCAGGGACCGGCTGCGGCCGCGCCCCAAACGCAGGACGCCACCGCACTCGGCGCGCTCAGGGAGGTCAAGCTGCAGCTGGGCGACTACGAAAAGTGGCTGCGCAGCAACGTCCTGACGCGGCGCCCGGTCGCCATTGCGACCGAGGATGTCATGGAGCACGGCGCGCGGCTCGACGAGCAGTTGGGCAGCCTGCACGACATCCTCATGAAGCAGGTAGAGGCGCGTTCGGGCGCGCGCGTGGCCGCGAGCCGAACGGAACGCAACGTTGCCTATACGGTGGTCGGCGCCATGGCGCTTGCGGCCGTGCTGCTGGCGGCGTTCGTGACCCGACGCCTGATTCGCTCGGTGTCGACAGCCGTCGAAGCGTTCAGCGCGATCGAGCGCGGTCACTACGAGTACCGCATTGCCACCGACGCGAACGACGAGGTCGGGCAACTGCTGCGTTCGCTCGCCACGATGCAACAGGCGCTCAAGACGCGCGTCGAGACCGACAAGGCGCTGCTCGCGGAGAACCAGCGCGTCCGGCAGGCGCTCGACAACGCCGCCAGCATCGTTCTGGTCGCCAACCAGGCCAACGAGATCGTGTATGCCAACGCTGCCGCCGTCACGACTTTCGGCCGGCTGCAGACGGGCGTCCAGCGTGTGCTGCCGGACTTTCGCGGTGACCGACTGGTCGGATCGGGACTTGATATGTTCCGGGGAATCCGCGAGCTGGATACCCAGGCCGTCCGAGAGCTTCGTGCCCCGCTGACGACGGTGGTGAAGCTGGGCGGCAGCACCCTGGTGCTCGGGGTGAGCCCGGTACTGGCGAGCTCGGGGGACTGGCTGGGAACCGTGCTCGAGTGGCGCGACCGGTCCGCCGAAGTCGCCGTCGAGAATGAGGTCAAGTCTGTGGTCGCGCAGGCTCTCGAGGGGGCACTCGACGTCCGCTTGGATCCCAATGGCAAGTCCGAGTTTCACGGCGCGCTTGCCACCGGCCTCAATGAGATCCTGAACAACATGGGCGAGATCCTGCGCACGATCAGGAACTCGACCGCCGAAGTCGCAACCAGCGTCGAGGGGATCATGCGCGGCAACGCCGAGCTCTCCCACCGGACCGAGTCGCAGGCCTCCTCGCTGGAGGAGACCGCCTCGGCGATGGAGCAGATGACGGCAACGGTGAAGCAGAATGCCGGCGTCGCGGCCCAGGCCGATGAAATGGCCATCGCGGCGCGCAACCGGGCGGAGACCGGCCGCGGCGTCGTCACCCAGGCGGTGGCCGCCATGAGCGAGATCCATCGATCAAGTGCCAAGATCAGCGACATCATCGGCGTGATCGACGAGATCGCCTTCCAGACGAACCTGCTGGCGCTCAATGCCGCAGTCGAAGCGGCACGCGCCGGCGAACAGGGGCGCGGCTTCGCGGTCGTTGCCTCGGAGGTCAGGAATCTCGCCGGGCGGTCGGCGGAAGCCGCGAAGGAGATCAAGGCGCTCATCGGCGACAGCGTCCGCAAGGTCAACGACGGCTCGCACCTCGTGAAGCAATCCGGCCAGGCGCTCGAGGAGATCGTGGGCGCCGTGGACGAACTGACCAAGATGGTCGCGCAGATCGCCGGGGCGAGCCGCGAGCAGAGCGCCGGCATCGAGGAGGTCAATCGCGCGATCACGTCTATGGATCAGATGACCCAGGAGAACGGTGCGCTCGTTCAGCACGACGCCGCCCAGGCGGAACGACTCATGGGCCAGGTTCGGGCGTTGAGCGACCTCGTGGCGCGCTATCGCATCGGCAGCGAATCGCGCTCGTTGCGCGGCCCGGACGGCGCAATCGACGGTCTCGGCAGCGGGGCGGCGCGGCGCAACGCCGCAGCATGACCGGTCGCGCGCACCGGCGCTAATTCTCAACAGGCGCGGATTCCGAACGGCCACGACCGGGCCATTGGCGCGGGCACGATCTTCGCGGTGCCGGCGGGCCAGCTCGATGCGGGCCACGCACCACCGGCGCGCCGTTCTATTGCATTGCAGCAGCAACAGACCCCGGGCAGCCCGAACTGCGCCGGGAGCGCATACCGCACGGCGCGGCACGGGCGATCGGATGATCAATCATGCGTCTCGCCGGACATCGGTGTCGCACGCATCGACGCTCGCGCGGCGAACCGGTCGAACCACGCGGCAAGGCGCGGGCGCCCAGACCGAAACGTCGGGAACGCACGAAACTCGAGCCAGTCCAGTGCGGTCCCAACCGCGATGTGACCGATGTGGAGCGGCGAATCGACATCCAGATCCCGCTCCAGCCAGTCGTAGCTCGCGGCCAGCTTCTGCAGGTGGCCGTCCCGCAGCGGCGGGTAGCGCAGCTCCGCCGGCCTGCGGACAGTTTCCCAGCGAATCGCGCCACCGGATGCACCGAGTCCCTGTGCGACCGCCTGCAAGCGCAATGCGTGCCAGCGAAGTTCACCCTCGGCCGGTATCAGGCGACGGCCGTCGTGAAGCGTGTCCAGGTAAGCGCAGATGACGTCCGAGTCGAAAATCGCCGCTCGCCCCGGCCGTACGAGAACGGGAACCTGGCCGAGGGGATTCTCGGCAAAGACCTGCTCATTGCGGTTGGTGGGGCTGGTTTCGTGATGCACGACCTCGATACGCTCGGCGAGGCCGGTCTCGAGAGCAAACACAAGAACCTTGCGCGCGTAAGGCGAGTGCGTCTGGTAGAGGAGTCGCATAGGCATCCACACGGGCGGAAGGGGCAATCTCACCGGTGTTCGCTCATTTCACTGACGAGCGGCTGATCAGGGCACAGCGCGGGTCGTCGCGACGGGCGCTTCGCTAGGCGCTCGCCCAACTGACGGCCTGCCGCGATCGAACCCGATCCGGAACCAGCACCTGAGCCGGCCGATGCACGGCTTCGACGGGCTCCTCCTCATGGCGGAATCGCCGTAACGCCGACGCCCGCTGCCAGCCCGCGCACGTCGAACCCTGCGCCACCGAGCGTGGTGACGACACTCCGATTCTTGCGCACCGCCTTGCGCCGCGCCATGTCCGCGCCCGTGCGGCAGTTCGGCGACTCGCGGCGGGGCGACTCCATCCCGAGGCACGATCACCCGCCTGCGCCCTCGAACGCCTGCCGACGGCGCCCGGGTCGTGGCAGCCGTGACATGCCGGTGAGTACAGCAGATGTCTGGCCCGGGATGCAGGCCTCGCTGCACTGCGTCACCGATCATGCCGCCGCTGACTGACGACCCGCCCCGCTTCGCATCGGGCGATCAGGGCATCGCGCTGCAAGGCGTGCCGACCTCCGCCCTAACGGGCGGCGGCACTGCGTTCGGTCGGGCGGCCGGAGCGGTCTGCGCTCGGATGACCGGCCACTGACGCCATTTCGATCGGGGGTCTTTGGTAGGGTTTCACCCCAGCCTACGCTGGGAGGGAACGGAGGATACTGAAGCAACCGCCCATCCGAGGGGTTGAATGGACGCGGTGGCTCTGACTCACCCGCAGCTAATGCGCGAGTCCGAGCGGCGAATAGAAAGCGCGGTGGAGTCCAGGGATTCTCGGGAATCTATCGTCGCTCGCCGACTGCTCGCCGACGGGGCCGTGCTTCGGCTGTGGGACATCGAACACGCGCGCTATATGCGCGCCGTCGCCCGTGAGCGCCGCCGGGCAGCTCAGCTGGTGGCCCTGCGGGGGGTTTCGTTCGGCCTGGTTCACCGTAAGGCGCTCTTTGAACACCTGCGCGCCGAGCGGCCGCAGGGCGACGAGCGGCGTCGCGTCGTCGCGCTCTTCCACCGCTCGCTCGGGCATTCCGCTGCGCTCGTCTGGGAGCACCACGAGTTTGTGCGTGCGTCCTGCAGCATGCTGTGTGCGACCCATATCGCGACGTCGCTGCTCCGCGAGCAAGCATTTGCCGAGGCATTCCGCGACTACGAGCAGCTGTTCGCGGAGTACTTCCGCCTCTACTGCTCGGCCAGTACCACCGATGGCGAGCCCGCGGATCCCTGCCGCTCTCTGTTGCCCTACCTGAAGCACCAGTTGAACGAACAGCGCCGGCTGATCATGGCCGGTCCCGAAGTGCTCGCCGCCGCGCAGCGTTCGCGCAAGCTGCTGTGGAGTTCGACCGGCGACACCGTCAGGCTCCCGGTGCTCCGCTAGCCTCGCGAATCGCGGGCGTTCCATCGGCCGACGACCCGCCGGGTCGTCCGCAGCGTCCGCGCCGGGGCCACCTGCCGGCCCGGCCGCGGTCAGCGGCTGGCGGAGCTTCGATGCGCGTGCCCGTCCCGGCGATGACTCGCCGGCGACAACGACAGCGAGTGAACGGGATCGCCTCGCGCCTCGCTGCTGCAACGCCCCTGCACGGCGTCGACCTCGACCCCTGTCGCAAGCCGACGACGCCTCACACGTTGAATCGCCCGCCACGGCGGCGCTAAATCAATCGACGGCGATCGATAGAGGATGCGCCATGCCTTCGCTCACGCAACGCGATCGGCCGGCGTGGCGCGTGCCATCGCGGGTGCGTTTCGCCGGCCTCGCCCTGGTTGTGCTGGCCGGCGTGGTGGTGAGCGGATGCGGCCGGAACGCCCAGGTGTCCGCACCGTCGACGGCAACGATGTCCTGCACGATGGCGACCTGCGGCAGGGCAGTTCTCACGTTCACCGACGCGGCCGGCGACTTTCTCGCCTACCAGGTGACGATCGACTCGCTGCAGTTACGCAAGTCGGACGGCTCGCTGGTCGAGACGATTCCGGTGGCGACCCGGGTCGATCTCGCTGGGCTGGTGGCCCTGACGGAGGTCGTCGGGGCCCGCGAAATTCCGCCCGGCATCTATACGGGTGCCGTGGTCACGGTCGATTTCGCATCTGCAACCCTGGTCGTCGACGACGGCACGCCGAACGGTCTGCCGGTCGCGCCGGTCGATACGATTGGTGCGCCGCTCGGCCAGCTAACCCTGTCAGTGCAGCTCGACAGCAAGCACGAGCTGGAGATTGCCGCCGGGCAGGCTTCGCGCCTCGCGTTCGACTTCAACCTGCTCGCGTCCAACACGGTCGACGCGGTGGCGAGAACCGTGACCGTCAACCCCGTGCTGGTCGCGAGCATCGCGCCGCTGGACGACAAACCGATGCGTGCCCGCGGGACGCTGGCATCGGTGGACACGACGAGCAATGAGTACCTGATCAACGTTCAGCCGTTTGATGACGAGGATTCCTCGAGCAAGGGACAGGTGCTCGTGCATGTGTCCGGTACGACCACCTATGAGATCAACGGCGTGCCACGCAGCGGGCCGGACGGGCTCGCGCGACTGGCGACGCTCGGCACCGGCACGCCCGCGGTCGCGTACGGGGCGCTGTCGCTCACCGACCAGTCCTTCCTCGCCGAGCGTGTCCTCGCCGGCAGCAGCGTGCAGAGCCCGCTGACCGATCGTGTGTCCGGCAGCGTCGTCGCCCGCGGCAACCTCACGCTGACGCTTCGGGCCAGGGAGTGGGACGGCGCGAACGGCGAGGATGACGTCGCGCCCGGTGAAGTCACGGTGACGATCGCCGGTGACACGGCGGTCACCGCGGACGGCCAGGGCTCGTCGGGCCCGCCCCACTCGATCGCCGACATATCGGTCGGTTCGCACATCGACGTGTTCGGCGTGACGTCAAGGGACGCGTCCGGCCGCGTGACGCTCGATGCATCGGTCGGCCGTGTGCGGCTTGGCGCCACGCGTCTGGCCGGAAACGTCGTCGCCAGTGCGCCCGGAATGTTGACGCTGCTGCTGCAGACAATCGACGGCCGGGACGTCAGCTATTACCGCTTCGCGGGCACGGGCGGCCCGGCCGGCCGCGACTCGGATCCCAACAGCTACGTCGTGAGCACGGGCGCTCTGGATCTCAGTTCCCTGATGGTCGGCGGCTCGACGCGGCTCTTCGGGCTCGTCGCGCCCTTCGGCAGTGCACCACCAGACTTCATAGCCGCAGGCCTGGATGGCGCCGCGCGCTCGACCGCTGCAGTACTCACCGTCAACTGGGCGGCCGCGGGAACGGCGGCGCCGTTCGCGGCCTTCGATGGCGCGCACCTTGAACTCGACGTCGGCAACCCGGGCATCGGCGACCACCATCAGATTGAGATGGGCGACGATCGCGAGATTGATCTCAAGACCCTGAGCGGCAATCCGTCGATCGTGCCGGACACGCAGTCGCGCACGGCGCTGTACTCCATCGCGCACGCAGCCAGCGACAGCATCGACAACTTCAACACCTTCGGCGACTTCGTAGCGCGGCTGACCCTCGAGCTGAATCGATCCGTGAAGGCGCTCGCACTTTTCGCCGAGGGGCAGTACGACGCCGCTGCCAACGCATTCACCGCTCGGCAGGTGATCGTGCGGCTCGGCGACTGACTCGCGCCCGCCGGATCGCCGCTCGGGCTCCGCGGGACGGCCGTAGCCGGAGGCTGCGGATCGCCGCCGCTGCAGCCTGTGCCGCCAGCTCAGGGCGGAGTGCATGCTGCGGGAAGAGCGGATCGCGGCGGCGTTCGCTTGCGGCGGCGAACTGGCGAAGTTCGCCTCGGCCGCACCCGGTGGCGGCCGCCGCGGTGGCGGCGACCGTGCTCGCGTTGCGACCGCACGCCGGACCGAGCAGCCATGGGCGCGACGGAATGGCGGCCCGCGCGGCGGTGCAGACGGCGGCCCCTGTGCCGGTCCCGAGCGCTATCATGACGAATTCGACAACCGCAAACGTACGGAGCGAGCCGCCGCTGTGAGCTTCACAACCCCATACCGTCCCGAGACCATTGTCGGTCACGCAGACCGCGGCATCGAGGACGCCTCGGACGTTGCCGCGCCGATTCACCAGACGGCGCCCTTTCGCGCGACGTCGGATCACGAGTTCGCGGAAATGGCCGGCACGCCGCGCCATGCGCGGTACTACACGCGCGACGGAAACCCGACGTTCCAGCGCGTTGAGTCCGTCATCGCCGCGCTCGAGGGTGCCGAAACCGCCCTGCTGACGTCATCCGGCATGGCGGCGATCAGCACCTCCGTGCTGACGCTGGTCGGCCAGGGTGATCACGTGATCGCGCAGAAGACTCACTACATGGGGACCACGCAGCTTCTGAGCACTCTCCTGCCGCGCTTTGGCGTCGCGGTAACGCTGGTTGACCAGGCAGATCCGGCCGCGTTCGCCGGTGCTCTCACCCAGTCCACGAAGCTCATTCTCGTCGAAACGCCCGCCAATCCCCTGCTCGCGATCACCGATCTCGAGGCGGTCGCTCGGCTGGCCCGCGCGCGGGGCATCGTCACCCTCTGTGACAGCACGATCGCGACGCCGATCAACCAGACTCCGGCTCGTCTCGGCATTGACCTCGTTGTCCACAGCGCCACGAAGTTCCTCGGCGGACACCACGATCTGATGGCCGGCGTCGTCGTCGGCGCGCGCGCGCTCGTTGAACGCATCTGGCACACCGCCGTCGCCCTCGGGCCGGTCGCGGATCCGTTTGCCGCCTGGCTGCTGCTGCGGGGACTTCGGACGCTGCCGCTGCGGGTCGCGCGGCAGAACCAGAGCGCGCTGGAGGTCGCGACCTTCCTGGAGCGGCACTCCGCCGTCGCGCAGGTCCACTACCCCGGGCTCGAACGCCACCCGCAGCACGCGCTCGCCCGGCGCCAGATGCCGGGCGGATTCGGCGGCCTGGTGAGCTTCGAGCTGCGCGGGGGCTTCGCGGCCGCCCAGCAGTTCATCGGCAACATGCGCATTCCGAGCCGCGCCGTCAGCTTCGGTGGATTCGAATCGCTCGCCACACAGCCCGCGGCAATGTGGGAAGGCTCGATCGGCGAGGCCAAGGCGGCCGAGGCCGGGATCGGCGCCGGCCTGATTCGACTCTCGATCGGCCTCGAGCATCCGTTGGATCTGATCGCCGACCTGGATCGCGCGCTCAACGTGACAAGCTGAGCGCCAGCGTGCTCGCGGCCGCCGCGCAACGCGAGCCGGGCGGACCTTGTAGGGCGCAGCCGCGCGCCCTGGCAGCGATTGCGGCGAGCTCGGCAAGGACGCCCGGGCCGATGTCGGCATCCGGAGCGACGAGCCAGGGCAGGCGGACGCATCGCTGCACGTACTCCACGCTCGAGGCGGGGCCCGACGTCCGCGCACGGCGATGCATCGGCCGGGCTTCACTTCGGCGGTGACGGAGGGCTGGAGTGCCGGCAGGGTGCCTGCTCGATCCGGGCCATTCTTCGCGATTGCCGGCCGCGCGATGCACAAGGTCCCACGGGCCCGGTCGCCGCCCTGAGCCGCGGGCGGGGCTGGACCGGCTTCGCCGGCGATCGGCATGCATCGCCGGCGGGCGCGGATGAGATCCCGTGGTCGCAGCCGACGCAGCCGCGCGGACGGTGCCAGCGCAACCGCCAGCGCCTTCGCAGCGTGCCGTGAGCGGGGCTCTTGCATCGATGCGGCACCCGGGCGAACCGGCCCCGAGGATCGTCACGCCGTCTCTGACCGACGCGCGTCCGCGTCCAGCCAGGGCGAGCCGCCGACCGGCCCGCACGGCTGCGGCTGGGTGCTGATGAACGGGCCTCTCTGCCCGGAGGGCACCGGCCGGCGGCGGAGCTTGCGCCACAGACAGTACAGGGTCAGCGCGGCGCTCAGCGCCGCGAGTGACGCGAAGTAGGCCCGTGGGCCACCGAGCGCCATCAGGCTGCTTGCGAGCACCGGCCCGATGATCGCCGCGGCGCCGTTCAGGAGCAGCAACGCGCTGCTCGCCGCGACCATCTGCGCGGGCTCGAGGCGGTCGTTGACGTGCGAGATGCCAAGCGAATAGATCGTCAATACCAGGCCGCTGAAGAGCGCGGAAACGGTCAGAAAGAGACCGTGCGGCATGTTGCCGAACGCGACGATGCTGCCGGCCGCGACCGTCGCCAACGCGCACACTCCGGCAATGACCCCGCGACGATCCATCCGATCAGCGAGCGATCCGACCGGGTACTGGGTCGCCACTCCGGCGAAGATACTGCCGGCCATGAACGTTGCAAGGCCCGTTGTGTTCAGGCCGCGCAATCGCGCGTACACCGGGCCGATGGAAAAGATGATCGAGGTGATCACCCCCGCGACGATCACCGCCATGACGCCAACCGGCGCGGTCCGATAGAGGTCGCGATACCGCACGACCCCCGGCGCGGCGACGGCCGGTGTCGGCTGCGCCGACAGCAAGATGGGGACCATCGCGAGCGAGATCAGCGCCGCGACCAGCATGAAAGGGCCGGTCGTCGCGGGGCTCGAGAGCAGCAGCAGGAACTGCGCGGCGCCAAGTCCGACGTACAGGGTCACCATGTAGACCGCGAGCAGCCTGGAGCGGTTCGCCCGGGTAGCGCGTTCGTTGAGCCAGCTCTCGGCGACGACATACACGCCCGCCAGGCACAGCCCGGTGATCAGTCGGGCGGCAGCCCACGGCAACGGGTGCACGAAGCCGGCCTGGACGAGAGTCGCAGCCGACGCGACCGCCGCCAGGGCCGCGAAGACGCGGATGTGCCCGACCCGCCGGAGCAGATGCGGGGCGGCGATGGTGCCGAGGAGATAGCCGACGTAGTAGCACGACATGACGACGCCGATCACCGGCGTCGGGAACCGTTCCAGTGTCGCCCGCACGCCAAGCAGGGTGCTCTGCAGGCCGGCTCCTAGCATCAGCACGCCCATGCCGAGGAGCAACGGCCAGGCGGTGGCGATCGTGGTGAGAGGCACAGCGCGCGGCCTTACGGCGAGTCGATGGGGCGGGTCCCGGTGAATGATAACCGCCCCACGGGACTGAGATGGCGACGAACGATGCGAACGGGCAGGCAGGTCCTGCAGCGGTACGCGATCGGCGCGGACCGGGGGCGCAGGCGCAGCATCGCAGGGCCGCGCCGCTTCCGGCGAGTGATGCCGAAGTTCCGGCGGATTTCGGCAAGACGACCGGGCGAATCCGCGGGTCATTCCCGCCCCGCATGGGCATAGAACTACTCGGCAGAGAAGTGATGCCTCGCCAGCGCTCCTGCGACGAGATTGCGTGGGTACACTGCCGCCACGATGATCGAGGCAGTTCCTTACGTTGCCGCCGGGCTGTTGGTCGGCGTCATGGTCGGGCTCACCGGGGTCGGTGGCGGATCCCTCATGACCCCGATTCTGGTGCTGGTCTTCGGCCAGTCACCGGTAGTCGCCGTCGGGACCGACCTCATGTTCTCGGCGACCACCAAGATCGTGGCAACAACCTCCTTCGGCTATAGCCGGCGCGTCGATTGGCGCATCGTCGGCCGTCTCGCGCTGGGCAGCATTCCCGGGGCGTTGGCCGTGATCGCGTGGTTCTGGCTGACGCGGTTGACGCCCGCCCCCGCTGTCGACCACGTCGTCGTTCGCTGCCTTGCGGTGATGCTGGTCATCACCGCGGCAGGCCTGTTGCTGCAGAACCCGCTGCAGAGGCTTGGCCTGAAGGTCACCGCTGCCTCACTCGAGCGGCGGGAAAGCTGGCCACCGGCGTTCACCGTCGCCACGGGGCTGGCTCTCGGGGTTGCGGTGACGCTGA
>Ga0335084_10006444_pt1 | contig 11674 bp, 7 predicted proteins | sample Lox_Sample_44_FD_206721 | JGI IMG/M metagenome (GOLD analysis project Ga0335084, IMG submission 206721) | Soil microbial communities from Loxahatchee National Wildlife Refuge, Florida, United States - Lox_Sample_4.4 | ecosystem: Environmental > Terrestrial > Soil > Wetlands | place: USA: Florida...
GATGCCCGGCTCGGAGGAGATTCTCCTCTCCAAGTCGCGGTTTGTCGCCGGCAGTCAATGTCATAAGCAGCTCTGGTGGCGCGTGCATGAACCCGACGCGCCGGAGCTCGCGCCGGGTCCGGCGCTGCAGAACCGCTTCGACCAGGGCGCCCAGGTCGGCCGGCTGGCGCGTCGTTACGTGCCGCATGGCGAGCTGGTCGACGTGCCGTTTTACGACCTCGAGCAGCGACTGGCGGCCACCTGTGCGGCGCTGGCTCGGGACCTCCCCGCGCCGGCGCTGTACGAGGCCACCTTCTGTACCGATCGCACGTACGCGCAGGTGGACATTCTCGAGCACGTCCGGAGTCCCGTGCTGAACGGCGCGCCGCGCCGGGCGTTTAGCCTCATCGAGGTGAAGGCCACGAATCGCCTGAAGCCCGAGCACGTCAGGGACGTCGCGCTCCAGGTCCACGTGGCGCGCACGAGCGGCGTGATGGTGGAGCGCGCCGAGGTGATGCATTTGAATCCGGAGTGCCGCTACCCCGACCTGAGCAATCTGTTCGTGCGGGACGACGTGACCGCGCTCGTCGAGGGTGTGCTGCTCGACATTCCGGACGAGCTCGCGGTGCAACGCGACATGCTGGGCGGCCCGCTCCCGGAAGTGCCCGTCGGTGATCATTGCCGCCGTCCCTACGACTGTCCGTTCGTCGAGCGGTGCTGGCAATTTCCCAAGCATCACGTGAGCACGCTGTACCGGATTCCGCGAAAGCAGGTCGTCGATTATGAGTCACTGGGATATGAGACAATCGGCGATCTGCCGTCGGACCTCGAGCTCAACGTCATCCATGCGCGCCAGGTCCGCGCCGTGAGGTCGGGGCACATGGTCGTGGAACCGACCCTGGGCTCGGCCCTCCAGGAATTCGTGTCGCCGCTCGCGTTTCTCGACTTCGAAACGGTGAGTCTCGCGGTGCCGGTGTGGACCGGGTGCCGGCCGTGGGAAATGGTTCCGGCGCAGTTCAGCTGCCACGTGGAGGGACGCGCTCGTCTCGCGCACTTCGACTGGATCGCGCGGGGTTCAGGAGATCCGCGGCCAGCGATTGCGGAGGCGGTGGTCCGCGCGTGTGCGGGGGCTCGCTCGGTCGTGGCGTATTACGCCAACTTCGAGCGCGATTGCCTGCGCCGGCTCGCGCGCGCGGTCCCGGAGCTGGCCCCGGAGCTGAACGACGTGGCGGACCGGCTGGTGGATCTGCTGCCGCTCATCCGCAACCACATCTACCATCCAGACTTCGGCGGCAGCTTCAGCATCAAGCGCGTGCTGCCGGCGCTCGTCCCGGGGCTGTCGTACGACGACCTTGCCATCGGAGCAGGAGAGCTAGCGAGTGTCGAGCTGATGCGCCTGATGTTCGACGAACGGATGTCAGGTGACGAACAGGCCACGCTGCGTCACAATCTGCTGCGCTACTGCGAGCGTGACACCTGGGCGATGGTGAAGCTGTGGGAACGCGTGAAAGGACTCGTGGGAGGACAACTGGAGCTGTTCTAAGAGCGGTTATTTCGCTCTTTCGAGGTACACGCCCTCGCGCGGATCGACGCGGACCCGGTCCCCCTCACTCACGAACTCGGGCACCTGCACCGTGACGCCATTCGACAGTTTGGCGGGCTTGGTGCTTGCCGTCTTCGTCGCGCTGCGCATGACGGGGGAAGTCTGCACCACATCGAGCTCGACCACAGACGGCAGCTCGATCGCGATCGGTCGACCATTGAGCAGCTCGACCTGGACCACCATCTCGGGCTGGAGCCACGGACCGGCGTCGAGCACGGTGTTGTCGTCGAGCGTGTACTGCTCGTAATTCTGCAGATCCATCACATGGACCCCGGCGGCGTCGCGGTACAGCACCTGGTATTCCTTTGTATCCAGGTTCGCCTCCTCGAGAAAATCCGTGGCGCTCACCCGGGTGTCGAACGTGTTGCCCGTGACGAGGTTGCGCAGCCGCAGCTGCACGAACGCGCGCAGGTTGCCGGGGGTGCGGTGCGTGAATTCCATGACTCTCGAGGGCTGGCCATCGACGATGATGACGTGTCCCCGGCGAATGTCGGTAGCCTTCATGTGCTGCTCCTCCTAGGATTTCCTCGCGCGAGAGGCGCAAGATAACCGGGGGACTCTGATGGTCAACCACAACGCAGGGGTGATCCGGTGCGGCTGGACGGGAACGCTCCCCCTCATGATCGAGTACCACGACACGGAATGGGGCGTGCCGGTGCACGACGACCGCAGGCATTTCGAGTTCCTGGTGCTCGATGCATTTCAGGCGGGCCTCTCGTGGTCCATCGTGCTCCGGAAGCGGGAGGCGTTCCGCAAGGCGTTCCACGGATTCGATCCCACGAAGATCGCGCGCTATCGCGCACCGACGATCGCCCGGCTGCTCTCCGACGAGGGGATCATCCGCAACCGCCTGAAGATCGCCGGCACCGTGACGAACGCGCGCGCCTTTCTCGAGCTGCAGGACGCGCGTGGATCGTTCGATGCGTTCGTCTGGGACTTCGTGGACGGCGTCACCCGGCATAACACCTGGAAGACGATGCGGCAGATCCCGGCGCGAACGCCGGCCTCCGACAATTTGAGCCGCGCGCTCAAGGAGCGGGGCTTCACATTCGTGGGATCGACGATCTGTTACGCCTACATGCAGGCCGCCGGGCTCGTGAACGATCATCTCGTGTCCTGTTTTCGCTATCCCACGTTACGCCGGGGTGGACACCCGCACTCGAAGACGTGACAGTCGCGATCGGTCGGAACGGGGAAGACGGAGCGCGGAACGGCAGTGGAAGGTTCGCAGTCGAAACCAGCGCACGACTCGGACCTTCCATTGCCGTTCCGCGTTCCGCGTGCTCCCTACACACCCACGTTCACCCTCACGGTCACGGTCCTGGGCCGTCCTACTGATGCACCGCTGAAGAACGCCCCCTTCAGCAGGTACTTCTGGTCGAAGATGTTTTCAACGTAGATCTGCGGGCGCACCACAGTCGAACCTGTGGTGATGGCGTATCCGGCGCTCGCATTGAGAATGAAGTTCGGGTCCACTTTGATCGAGCGGTTGAAGTCGAGGAGACCGGTCCCGTAGGTCGAGTCGGGGTCGTTGCCGTTCGTCAATCCGGACCCGTAGATCCCGGTCGCCGAGACGAAGAGTTTCTGAGCGGAGTACACGATGTTGGCCACCCCCGAGAGTCGCTGGTCGTGATCCAGGTCGAACTCTCCGCTCGGCGGTTCGCTCGGAAAGAACCCGCCCGTGATCGTGCCGTACCCATATGCATGATTCAACGCCACGTTCAGGTAACCGGAGAGGGGACCGCGGGGGCGGACCTCGAGGACGGCCTCGACCCCTGTGATCCGTACCTGCTCGATGTTCACCGACGTGACGATTGCCGAGCCCGGCACGGTGTTGTCGTCGATGCCGGGAGAGCTCTGCTTGTAATACCCGGAGAGCTTCGACACGACCCCGAACGGGAAGCGGTGCACGAAGCCGACCTCGTAAAAATCATCGCGCTCGGGGAGCGTGGGCTCCGCGACCACACCGGAGTCCGCGACATTCGTGATCGCGCGCAGGTCTTCGACGTTCGTCGGCATGAACTGCCGGCCGTAGTAGATCCAGAACGTGTTGGCGGCGTCCGGGAAAAAGCTCAGCTTCACCCGTGGACTCACCTGATTCTGGTTGGGAGCGAAGGGCGCGCTGTGATTGTCATAGCGAACGCCGAGACGCAGCTCCCAGCGATCGTTCGGCGACAGCGCGGTCTGCGCGTAAGCTCCGAAATCGCTGCCGGTGAGGTCGGAGATCGATGCCGGGCCGTGATTGCCGGCCGAATCCACCGTCTGAAAGTTCTCGTGCCCACTGGTCGTGCTCGCGAGCGTGCCGACCTTGAACATGACCCCGTGACGCGGGGTGAGCGCGTAGTCGAGCTTCACGCCCGTGGTGTGAAACGAGCGGTCTTCGCTCAGGTTGTAGAGCGTCGTGTCGGGATAGAAGATGAATGACGGCTCGCTAGTCGCCCCGGGGGTGTACAGGAGGCTGCCGTCGCGGTAGAACCCGCCGACAAACAGCTCGGACGACGATCCGGTCATGCCGGAGTCCGCACCGAAACGGCGGTGCCATCCGAGATTCACGAAGCCGTTGACGTCCTGTTGATTGTCGTCGAGCACTCCCTGGGTGCTGTCGAACGGAACCTGGAATCGCGTCCGAGACCGGTTGAACTCGAGATTAACGACGTCGTGAGTCGATGGCACGTATTGCAGCTTTGCGAATCCGAAGAGGTCCTCCCCGTGATTGTGAAAGTTGATGGGAGCGAATGTCAGCGTGTCGAACATGACGGGCTCCAGGCGCATGTCGGTTACCTGCCGCGCTCCCGAGGCGAAGAATCCGAACCGCCCGGTGTTGCTGCTCAGATTCAGTGTCTGGCCGTTCGAGCTGTAGCTCCCGCCATACGCAGAGCCATCGAGGTGGAAGACGCCGGTCGGGATCCGCGTGGTCACGTTGACGATGGCAGCGTTCTTGCCCCCGTACTCCGCGTCCCAGCCCCCGGTCTGGAATTCGATCTGATTCACCACCTGCGGATCGAACAGCTCGTTCAGGCTGCCCGAGATGCCGCTCGGCACAGGCACGCCGTCCACGTAATACGTGTACTCCGCATGCTGGCCCCGGATATGGACTTCCCCCGTCGGCGCGCGCGCCGCGCCGGAGATCGACTGCTGCAGAATCTGCGAGGTCGTGTTGGTCGGCGCGCCGTGATAATCGTTCTGCTTGAAGATCTGATTCCCGCTGCGGGTATCGACGGCGACCGGCGCGCTGGTCTGGACCTCGACGGCGGAGAGGTTGAACGGCACCGGCGCCAAACGGACCTCGAGCGCGATCTCGGCAGCGCCGCCGAGTGTCACAGTCTGGGCCAGCGCGCGGTAGCCCAGGTACCGCACTTCAACGACGTAATCCGATGACGGAAGGTTGTGTACCACGAATCGACCGAAGGCATCGGTGGTCGTGGTCGCGACGACCGCGCCCTGATGCATGATCCGCACATCGGCGCCGGGAAGCGGTTTGCCTGTGATGCTGTCGACGACCGAGCCACTGATGTCTCCGCTCGCCAGAACGGGAACGGGGCGCGGCCACACGAGCTGCGGTGCCGCCACGATCGACAATGCCAGAACCAGCGTGCGCAGCGCAGCCACAAGGTGCTTCGCGTACATGCGTTCTCTCCTGTCAGTATTGTTCCGAGCAACCCACGCCACGACCTGCCGCCGCTCGTAGTGAGCGCGCGGTGCGGCGAAGGACTAGGCGGCGCTACGCGAGCGCCGGATGTTCAGGAGAGAACGGGAGGTGCGCGGGGCCTCGGACCCGGGCGCGCGAGGACGGTCGGGGCGCTCGAGGTAGGCGGGGTATACGAGATCCTGGGTTGCTCGATCGCAAACTGCACGCGTTTGGGCGCGCTGAGCGTAACCGGTGCACTCAGGAAATGGCACAGGCCGCAATCCGGAGGATGGATGCGGGCACACGAGGAAGTCGTGTGAGATTCGATGTGAACCGGGGCGTTTCGACCCTCGGTGTCGAGCCGCGCGTCGGCCCAGGCGGCGGCCGGCGGCACGAGCAGCTGGAGCGCCGCAGCGCAGCCGAACACCCAGGGGGAGCGATACCGGGTCCGCATCGGACGCAAGTATTACCCCCGACATACCAAATTGGAAGCTCCGTCTCCTTCTCGAACACGGCTCGAGAGCATGAGGCACTCGCCCACGGCTGGCGACAGTTGCCGAACGCCCCTGAGTTCCCCTGCTGGCGTTCCGGTCCCCCCCCGGCTACACTCCGCGCTGCAGTGCCAACCGCACACGCTTTTCATCCGAGGCCGCTTATGCGAAGCAAGCTCATCGCGACCGTTGCGCTCCTCCCCCTCTGGATCGCCGCGATGCCGGTGCAGTCTTTCAATTCGTGGGACGAATCGGTGTTCGTCCGCAATCTGCCCGCCGGGCAGCACGAATCGCTGCTGTATGTCTGGACCAGCGATGCCGATCAGAAAGACCCCGATTTCCTGACGGTGATTGATGCCGATCCCAAGTCGCCGACCTACGCGAAGGTGATCTCCACGATCTCCACGGGATCGGCCGGCAACGAGGCGCATCATTTCGGATACACGGCCGATGCCGACCGGATCTTCGCGGGCGGGCTGTTTTCCAATCGCCTGTTCATTTACGACGTCAAGACGAATCCGCGGCAGCCGTCGCTCATGAAAACCGTTCCCGATCTGGCGGCCACCACGGGCTATTCCGGTCCGCACACCTTCTACGCCGTCCCGGGCGGCATGATGATCGCGATGCTGGGCGGCAAGGATGGCGGAGCCCCCGGAGCGGTCGTGAAGCTCGACAACGACGGCAAGTTCATTGCGGCGAACCCGGCACCCGAGTACATGTACGACGTGGGCGTGAACCCCGAGCTCAATCTCATGATCACGTCGAGCTGGGCGCATCCTCACAGCATCATGAAGGGCATGGCGCCCATGAGCGAAGTGGGCGACGAGGTCGTAGCCTGGGACTGGAAGGCCGGCAAGGTGATCTCGGAGACCCACCTCGATAAGGCGCCGCTCGAGATTCGCTGGATGCACGGCAGCGGGGTGAAGGGCGGGTTCGTGAACTGCGCTTTCGGCAACAGCGTGTGGCACTGGGAAGTGAAGGACGGAAAGCCCGCCTTCTCGAAGGTCATTCAGCTTCCCGACAACTCGATTCCGGCCGACATGCGGCTCACCTATGACAACCGGTTCCTGTTCGTGTCGCTATTCGGCGCGGGCGCGGTCAACCAATACGATGTTACGAATCCGGGCGCGCCGAAGCTCGTGGGCACGGTCGCGGTGCCGCAGGCGCAGATGATGAAGCTGACACCCGACAATCAGCGGCTCTACATCAGCAATTCGTTGCTCTCGAACCTCGATGGGAACGTGCCGTATCGCGTGCGGCTGATCAACGTCACGGCAACCGGGATGACGCTCGATCCCAAGTTTGACGTGGACTTCCAGAACTTCGCGACTGGGGCGGCGCGGCCACACGACATGTTGTTGAAGTAGGAGATGCGGCACTGGAGCCGAGGCTTCAGCGCCGCAATCAGGCAATTACCTTTCCTCGCACCATGAAAAAGCTCCGCAGCCAAGTGATCACCGAAGGCGTCCAGCGCGCCCCCAATCGGGCGATGCTCCGCGCCGTCGGCTTTACCGATTCCGACTTCGACAAGCCGATTATCGGCATCGCCAACGCCTACAGCACCATTACCCCCTGCAACATGGGGCTCGACGTGCTCGCGCATCGCGCCGAGGAGACGTTGAAAGCCGGCGGAGCGATGCCGCAGATGTTCGGCACGATCACGGTCTCGGACGGCATCTCCATGGGCACCGAGGGCATGAAGTACTCCCTCGTGTCGCGCGAGGTGATCGCGGACTCGATCGAGACCGCCTGCAACGCCCAGGCAATGGACGGCCTCCTCGCCGTGGGCGGATGCGACAAGAACATGCCGGGCGCGATGATGGCGATCGCGCGCATGAACATCCCGGCGGTGTTCGTCTACGGCGGGACGATCAAGCCGGGGCGCTACAAGGGCAAAGACCTGACGGTGGTCAGTGTGTTCGAGGCGGTGGGCCAGCGGAGCGCCAACAAGATCGACGACAAAGAGCTGCTCGAGGTCGAGCGCCGGGCCTGTCCGGGCGCGGGGGCGTGCGGCGGCATGTTCACGGCCAACACGATGTCGTCGGTGTTCGAGGCCATGGGAATGAGCCTGCCGTATTCCTCGACGATGGCCGCCGAGGACTCGGAGAAGACCGAGAGCGCCGCGCAATCCGCCGAAGTGCTGCTCCAGGCGGTACGCAAGGATCTCCGGCCAAAGCAGATCCTCACGCGGAAGGCGTTCGAGAACGGGATCGCGGTCGCCATGGCGATCGGCGGCTCCACCAACGTCGTGCTCCACCTGCTCGCGATCGCCCACGCGGCCGGCGTGCCGCTCGCGCTCGATGACTTCGAGGCGATTCGCACCCGCGTCCCTGTGTTGTGCGACATGAAGCCGTTCGGCCAGCACGTCACCACGGAGCTCCACCAGGCCGGCGGAATTCCGCAGATCATGAAGATCCTGCTCGAGCACGGCATCATCCATGGCGACGCGCTTTCCATCACGGGCAACACGATCGCCAAGGTGCTGGCGGACGTTCCCGCCGAGCCCAGGTCCGATCAGGAGGTCATTCATGCCTGGGACACGCCCGTGTATCCGCAGGGACATCTCGCGGTGCTGCGCGGCAACCTCGCTCCCGAAGGCAGCGTGGCGAAGATCTCAGGAATCAAGAAGCGCGCGATCACCGGACCGGCACGGGTATTCGATTCGGAAGAGGCCTGCCTCAAGGAGATTCTCGCGGGCGGGATCCAGGCCGGCGACGTGCTGGTGATTCGTTACGAGGGCCCGAAGGGAGGCCCGGGCATGCGGGAGATGCTCTCGCCGACCTCCGCGATTGTCGGCGCGGGACTCGGCGACTCCGTCGGGCTGATTACCGACGGCAGGTTCTCGGGTGGCACGTACGGGCTCGTCGTCGGGCACATCGCGCCCGAGGCGGCGGTCGGCGGGCCGCTCGCGCTCGTGCACGAGGGCGATCCGGTCACGATCGATGCGGACAAGCGCATCGTCCATCTGATCGTGAACGATGCCGAGCTTGGCCGGCGGCGGAAGGCGTGGAAGGCGCCGGAGCCAAAGTACACGACGGGCGTGCTGGCGAAGTATGCGAAGCTGGTTTCGAGTGCGAGTGTGGGGGCGGTGACGGACTAGACCGGGCGGCCGAGTGCGGGGGCTCTCGAGCTACGGGCGCCCTCTCGCCTCCCCCCGGTCCCCCACCCTGCGTCTCGGCGTCTTCGGGTCTACCTGTTTCGTCCCGGCGTCTCGCCTCTCGATCAGACTCGTAATCCGTGCCCCCATTTCCTTTGTCCCCAGCACCACATCTCCCGGCAACGCAATATCCTTGGTCCGCGCCCCCTGATCCAACGCATCACGGATCGCGCGATCGACCGCGTCCCCCGCCTCGGCGTGTTTCAGGCCATACCTCAATAGCATCGCCACTGAAGCAATCGCGCCGATCGGGTTCGCGATGTTCTGGCCCGCAATGGTCGGAGCCGAGCCGTGAATCGGCTCGAACAGCCCCGAGCCCGCGCCGAGCGACGCGGAGGGGAGCATACCGAGCGAGCCCACCAGCACCGCCGCCTCGTCGCTCAGAATGTCGCCGAACATGTTCTCCGTGAGCACGACGTCGAGCGTCGCGGGATCGGACACGAGTCGCATGGCGGCATAATCCACATACAGATGCTCGAGCCGCACATCGGTATACTCGCGGCCGATGCGCGTCACCGTTTCGCGCCACAGCTGCGAGACCTCGAGCACGTTGGCCTTGTCGACCGATGTCACCACCCGCCGGCGACTGAGCGCCGCCTCGAACGCCACGCGCGCCACGCGCTCGATCTCCGAGACCGAATACGACATGGTGTTGACGCCCGCGAGCTCGGTCTTACCGCGCGGCTCGCCGTAATACAGGCCGCCCAACAGCTCGCGCACGATGAGCAGATCGACCCCTCGCAGGCGCTCCGGGCGGAGCGGCGAGGAGCTCGTGAGGGCGGGGTGGATCGCGACCGGACGGAGATTGGCGTAGACGCCGAGCAGCGCGCGCAGCTCGAGCAGCCCGGTTTCGGGCTTTCGCGCGCGGGGGGCATTGTCGAGCGAGGGATCGCCCACCGCCCCGAGCAGCACCGCGTCGGCCTGCTGCACCGCGGCGCGGGTGGCGTCGGGGAACGGCGCCCCGAACTTGTGCACCGCGTTGGCGCCGATGGGAAAGTCATCGGTCGCGACGCTGATGCCGAAGACGTCGGCGGCGGTCTTGAGTGCCCGGACCGCCTCGCGCGTCACCTCCGGTCCAATGCCGTCGCCCGGCAGGACCGCGATCGAGAACGTCCGAACCGTCACGCGCGCGCCGGAACGCCGATGGCGCGCCGCCGCTCGAACGCCGCGATACGGGGCTCCTCTCGCAATGTCCGGCCGATCTCGTCGAGACCGACGAGCAGCATCTCGCGGCGATAGGGATCGATGGAGAACGCGGCGGTGAAACCGGCAGCGTCGTACACCCGCTGCGTGGACAGATCGACGGTCAGAACGAACGGGCGCTCGGGCGACGCGCCCGCGAGCCGGCGGAACAACTCCTGCACTTCGTGCGCCGCGAGCCGGACCGGAAGCAGCCCGTTCTGACAGCAATTCGCGAAGAAGATGTCCGCGAACGACGGCGCCAGCACGGTGCGAAATCCGGCGTCCGCGAGCGCCCAGGCCGCATGCTCGCGCGAGGACCCGCAGCCGAAATTGTCGCCCGCCACGAGAATGCTCGCCCCCACGGCGGCCGGACGGTTCAGCTCGAACTCCGGATTCGGTGTGCCGTCGGGCCGGTAGCGCCAGTCGTAAAACAGCGCCGGCCCGAGGCCGGTGCGCTCGAGCCCTTTCAAGAACTGCTTCGGGATGATCTGATCGGTGTCGACGTTCTCTCGCGGCAGGCCGGCGACCCGGCCCGTGTGACTCACGAACCGCTTCATGAGGCCAGATCCAGCTGCGCGGACCCCGGAAGCTCCGCGAGATTCCAGCCGCGCACGTCGACCAGGCAACCGGCGATCGCCGCGGCTGCGGCCATCTCCGGGCTCATGAGATGCGTGCGCCCGCCCTTCCCCTGCCGCCCTTCGAAGTTGCGATTGGACGTCGAGGCGCAGCGCTCGCCGCTCCGCAGCACGTCGGCGTTCATGGCGAGGCACATCGAGCAGCCGGCGTTGCGCCACTCGAACCCGGCGTCCGTAAACACCTTGTCGAGTCCCTCGCGCTCGGCCGCGGCTTTGACCTGCATCGATCCGGGAACCACCATGGCACGAACCGTCGGCGCGACGGAACGCCCCCGCACTACACGAGCGGCCGCCCGGAGATCGCCGATTCTCGCGTTGGTGCAGGAGCCCAGGAACACCCGGTCGATCGGCAGTCCCTCGAGCGGGACGCCCGCCGCGAGGCCCATGTACTGGAGCGCGCGCTGCGCCGCGTTTCGCTCGGCGTCGGTTGCGAACTCCAGGGGATCCGGAACACGCCCTTTGATCGACGTCACCATGCCCGGGCTCGTGCCCCACGTCACCTGGGGCGCGATCGTCGCGGCATCGATCACCACCCGCGTGTCGTACGCCGCACCCGGGTCGGTGTGTAGCTCGCGCCACGCCTGAATGGCCGCCGTCCACGCACCCCCCGCCGGGCTTTTGGCGCGGCCCTGGAGATACTGGAAGGTCGTATCGTCGGGCGCGATCATCCCCGCCCGCGCGCCGGCCTCGATGGACATGTTGCAGACCGTCATCCGCTGCTCCATCGAGAGTGCGCGGATCGGGTCGCCGGTGTACTCGATCACGTGTCCCGTCGCCCCGCCGGTCCCAATCCGTCCGATCAGGTCGAGAATCATGTCCTTGGCCGTGACGCCCGGCGCGAGCCGGCCCGTCCAGTGCGCTTCCAGCGTTTTGGGCTTGGACATGACGAGGCACTGCGTGGCGAGCACGTGCTCGACTTCGCTCGTCCCAATGCCGAACGCCAGGGCACCGAACGCGCCGTGCGTCGAGGTGTGGGAATCGCCGCACACGATCACCATG
>Ga0335084_10006445_pt1 | contig 11673 bp, 12 predicted proteins | sample Lox_Sample_44_FD_206721 | JGI IMG/M metagenome (GOLD analysis project Ga0335084, IMG submission 206721) | Soil microbial communities from Loxahatchee National Wildlife Refuge, Florida, United States - Lox_Sample_4.4 | ecosystem: Environmental > Terrestrial > Soil > Wetlands | place: USA...
CCCCTGCTCGTGGAGATGGGCGGCGACGCTCGGCGCGTCGACCGGCAGCGGCACGCCGTTCGCGTACACGCCGTGCGTCCGCACGTACTGCCCGGTGATCATCGTCGACCGGGCCGGCATGCAGACCACGTTCTGGTTGTGCGCGCGATGATAATTGATGCCGGTCGCCGCGAGCCGGTCGACGACCGGCGTGCGCGCGATGCGCCCGCCGTTGCAGCCGAGCGAATCGTAGCGCTGCTGATCGGTGGTGATGAAGAGGATCTTCCGTCCCATCGCCTCAGCTCCGCGCCATGAAGTCGACGACGACCTTCGCCAGCGCCTCGCCGCAGTCCTCCTGGAGGAAGTGGCCGCCGCCCTTGATCGTCGTGTGGGGCTGCCCCTTGGTGCCGGGAATGGCCGCCTGGAGGAGCTGGTCGGCGCCGCCGGTGATCGGGTCCTGGTCGCTGAACGCCGTGAGGAACGGCTTGGTCCAGCGCGACAGCACCTCCCACGCCTTGCGGTTCGCCGCCGACGCGGGATCGGTGGGCGACGTCGGCACCAGGAGCGGGAACTGGCGCGCGCCCGCCTTGTAGCGGTCGTCCGGGAAGGGCGCGTCGTAGGCGGCGACGACCTCGGGCGGGAGGTCGCTGGTGCACCCGCCGTTGACGATCGTGCCCACCGGGAAGTCGGGGACCTCCTGCGAGAACTTCTGCCACGCGAGGAACGCCGGTCCCGCCGGCTGGTCGCCGGTCGGGAGGAACGTGTTCGCCGCCACCACGCGCGCGAACCGATCGGGATGCTCGGCGACGAGGCGCAGGCCGATCAGCCCGCCCCAGTCCTGGCAGACCAGCGTCACGCCCCGCAGGTCGAGCTGCTCGAGCACGCCGCGCATCCAGTCGACGTGGCGCTGGAAGGTGTAGTCCTCGCGCCGCACCGGCTTGTCGGAGCGTCCGAAGCCCACCAGGTCCGGCGCGATCGCGCGGTGGCCGGCCTGCACGATCACCGGGATCATCTTCCGGTACAGGTACGACCACGACGGCTCGCCGTGCAGCAGCAGCACGGGCGCCCCGCCCCGCGGTCCTTCGTCGACGTAGTGGATGCGGATCCCGTCGACGGTCGTGTAGTGCGGGGCGAACGGGTAGCCGGGCAGGTTCGCGAAGCGTTCGTCCGGGGTACGCAGCAGCTCCATGTCAGACGTCCTTTCCGAGCTGGGCGCGCAGCATGCGCGCCAGCACCTTCTCGGCGCGCGCGACCGAGAGCCCCTGATGCGCGCGCAGCTCTTCCCACACCGACCAGCTGCTGATCGCGGCGAGCGCCGCCAGCCGTTCACCGCGGGCCGTGCCCCGCTCGCGCCGGAGCTCCGGCGCGAACGCGCGCGCCACGTGATCGCGCGAGACGTCGTGGCCGCTCCGCAGCCGCTCGGCGATGGTTGGGGACGACGGCGCCAGCAGCAACGCCGAGCGACGGACCGGCGTCATGGCCTCCAGGACGCGCGCCCGCTGCCGGACGAAGGCCGGGAGACGCGTCGCGAGCGGACCGTCGACCGCGAGCGGGCCGGCGAGGGCCCGGAGGCGCGCGAGCTGGAGGTCGGCGACCTCCGCGTGCAGCGCCTCGAGATCGGTGAAGTGCTGGAAGACCGAGCGCAGCGAGAGGCCGGCTTCGGCCGCGATGCGGGCCGCCGTCGGGCGACGGTCGCCCTTCTCCAGGAGCGCCAGCAGCGCCTCCACCACCGCCTGTCGCGAGCGCCGCCGGCGGGCGGCGCGGCCGTCGATGCGGGCCTCGGCAGGCAGCGCCATGGTCCGGGGGTTAGTGCAGTCAGAGTGCAAATACAAGGGGCCGGCCGAGCGGTCGCTTTTCGGGCCGGCGCTGAGGCATGCTCCGCCGCCATGCGGCCGCTGAAGCGCCTCCTGCTGCTCCTCCTCGGCATGCTGTTCGTCAGTGCCGGGGTCTCGCATTTCACCGCGACGGACTTCTTCGTCGAGATCGTGCCGCCGTATCTGCCGGCGTCCCTCCTGCTGGTCTGGGTCTCGGGCGTCGCGGAGATCGCGCTCGGGGTCCTGGTCCTCGTCCCGGCGACGCGCCGGCTCGCGGCCTGGGGGCTGATCGCGCTGCTGCTCGCGGTCTTCCCGGCCAACATCCACATGGCGATCAACCACGTCCACCCCGCGCACGCCCCCGCCTGGATGGGGGAGCCGACGACCCTGGCGCTCTGGCTCCGGCTCCCGCTCCAGTTCGTGATGATCGCGTGGGCCTGGTGGTACACGCGCGACGACTGACGTGCCGACCGTCGCCGTCGACTCGCTGGACGATCCGCGCCTCGCCGCCTACCGCGACCTCCAGGACGCGACGCTCCGCGAGCGCCACGGGCTGTTCGTCGCCGAGGGGCAGCACATGGTGCGGCGGCTGGTGGCGGGCGGACGGTTCCGGCCGCGCTCGGTCCTGCTGACGCCGGCCGCGCTCGAGCCGCTCGCGGGCGTCCTGGCGCCGGCCGACGTGCCGGTGTTCGTCGCGGCGCCGGCGGTGGTGCGCGGGGTGGTGGGCTTCGACTTCCACCACGGCTGCATCGGGCTCGGCGAGCGGGGGACGCCGGCCGCCCTCGACGACGTGCTCGCCACGGCGCCCACCGTGCTGGTGGTCCTCGAGACCATCGCGAATCCCGACAACGTCGGCGGGATCTTCCGCAACGCGCGGGCGCTCGGCGCCGACGCGGTGCTGCTCGGCCCGGGCTGTTGCGACCCGCTCTACCGCAAGACCGTGCGGGTCTCGATCGGGGCGACGCTGGAGGTGCCGTTCGCGCCGCTCGTCGATTGGCCCGCCGACCTGGCGCGGCTCCGCGCCGCCGGCTTCACGGTCGTGGGACTCACGCCGGACGCCGGCGCCGTCGACCTGGCGACGCTACGCCGGCCGGCGCGCGTGGCGCTGCTGGTCGGCAGCGAACGCGACGGCCTCACGCCCGCCGCGCGCGCCGCCGTCGACGTCGAGGTGCGGATCGCGATGATGCCCGACGGCGACTCGCTGAACGTCGCCGTGGCGGCGGCGATCGCGCTCCATCGGCTCGGGCGCGCTGGCTCGCGCTGAGCCGACCCGCTATCGTCCGCTGCCATGCCCGAGTTCACCGAGCGCTTCTTCCGCAGCGGCTCGCTGCGCATCCACTTCCGCGACTGGGGCGATCCGACCGCACCGCCGCTCGTGCTCGTGCACGGCCTCCGCGACCATTCGCACTCCTTCGACGACCTGGCGCGCGGCCTCGTCGACCGCTTCCACGTGCTGGCGCTCGACCTCCGCGGCCACGGCGACAGCGAGACCACGCCCTACTACGACTTCGGGCACTTCATCCACGACCTGCGGAACCTGATCCGCGCGCTCCGGCTCGAGAAGCCGATCCTGATCGGCCACTCGATGGGCGGCGAGATCGTCGCCTCGTACAGCGGCAGCTTCCCGGACGTGCCCGCGCGCGTGGTGCTGATCGAGGGGCTCGGGCCGCCGCCGTTCGACGTGGATCGGGAGGCCGAGCGCACGATCGCGGGCTTCGTGCGCATCGATCGCGCGCTCCAGCACGCGGGCCTGAAGGACCTGGAGGCCGCCTATCAACGCCTCCGCGAGCGCAACCATCGACTGAGCGAGGGGCGCGCCCGCGAGCTGGCGGTCCTCGGCACGCGGCTCCGCGAGGACGGCACGCTCGAATGGAAGTTCGACCCGATGCTCGCCACGATGGACGTCTGCGGGCCCTTCAACCTGAGCTACGCGATGGCGTTCTGGCGTCGGATCACGGCGCCGACGCTGATCATCCACGGCGGCGAGTCGGGGGAGTTCTGGCGCGGCACGCCGGGGGCCGCCTACCTCGACGCCGACGACCGGGCCCGGCGGCTCGGCTGCTTCCGCGATCAGCGCTTCGTCGAGATCGCGGGCGCGGGACACATGGTGCACTTCGACCGCCCGCGCGAGCTGTTGATGGCGATCCGGGACTTCCTGCCGGAACGCTGACGCGTCAGCTCGCGGGCCCGCGCCGCCGGATCGCCTCGTTGGCGAGCGCGTCGCAGCGCTCGTTCTCGGGATGCCCGTCGTGGCCGCGTACCCAGTGCCAGTGGACCTTGTGGCGCGCGACGGCCGCTTCGAGTGCCTGCCAGAGGTCCACGTTCTTCACCGGCTTCTTGTCGGCGGTCCGCCAGCCGTTCCGCTTCCAGCGCGGCAGCCAGTCGGTCATGCCGTTCTTCACGTACTGCGAGTCGGTCGAGAGATCGACCTGGCACGGCTCGGTGAGGGCGTTCAGCCCTTCGATCGCCGCCTGGAGCTCCATGCGGTTGTTGGTGGTCGCGGGCTCGTAGCCCGAGAGCTCGCGCTCGCGCTCGCCGGCGACGAGGATCGCGGCCCAGCCGCCCGGGCCCGGGTTCCCGGCGCACGCGCCGTCGGTGTAGATCTTCACGGACTTCATCGCGGACGCGGAAGGCTGTACCGATCGCATCGCGCGCGGTCAACGTCGCGTCCCCGTGTCCGGCGTGCTACCTCGGTCGCGTGAGCTTCGATCGCGTCCAAACCGTCCTCTTCGACGCCGGCAACACGCTCGTCCACCTCGACTATGCGTTCATCGCGGACCTGCTCGCGGCCCACGGGCAGACGCGCACCCCGCTCGAGATCCGCCGCGCGGAGTACACGGCGCGCGCCGCGATCGATCGGGCGCTGGCGCCGGGCACGCGCCCGCAGCAGCTCATGTGGCCGAACGCGAACGCGGCGAAGCCGTCGTACTTCGAGGTCGCGCTCGAGGCGCTGGGCGTGCCGGCGGGCGAGCGGCCGCCCATCCTGGACGCGCTCCGCGAGCACAACCTCGTGGACTGCCTCTGGCGCGTCGTCGAGCCGGACACGGCGGCGGTACTGGCGGCGCTCGCGGACCGCGGCTTCGCGCTGGGCGTGGTGTCGAACGCCGACGGCCGCATCGAAGGCGACCTGGGGCGGCTCGGGCTGGCGTCGCACTTCGGCATCGTCATCGACTCGCACGTGGTCGGCGTCGAGAAGCCCGATCCGCGCGTCTTCGCGCTGGCGCTCGAACGGCTGGGCGCGACGGCCGATACGGCGCTGTACGTCGGCGACGTGTTCGCGATCGACGTGCTCGGCGCGCGGGGCGCGGGGCTCCAGGCGGTGCTGGTCGACGTGCTCTCGTGCTACCCCGGCGACGTCGACTGCCCGCGCATCAGCCGACTCTCCGAGCTGCTTCCCCTGCTCCCGAGCCGAGTCGCAGCTCTCTGACCCGCGCGCGGGACGTCGCAACCGAGGCCGGCGGTGCCCCGATCATGCTCGCGACGCGGTGGCCGCTGCGCACCGCGCTCTCCATGTAGCCCGCGAGCGCTTCCGTGTGCTCGCCCGCGAACTTGATCCGGGGGAACCCTTCGCGAAGCGCGGGCCAGAACGGCAGCATCTGTCCCGGGCCGTAGACCGCGTAGCCGCCACCCGTGTAGCGTTCGTTGGCCCACGCCATGGTCGCCGCGCTCGCCGTGTGCAGCGGCTTCCCCTCCGGGTAGACCCGGTCGAGCTGGCGCCGGAACGCGGCGATCCGTCGGGCGTCGCCGAGGCGCGCGGCGACGCGGGCGGGGTTCCCGGTCACGAACTGGCTCAGGATGCCGCCGGTCGACGCGTACGAGTCGGTCGCGGCCCACGCGACGTGGAACGGGAGGTCGGCGACCGTGAATCCGGGGACGCCGGCCGCCTCCCAGAACCGCGACTGATACTCGTGGATCACCTTCGCCGCCGCGCCCAGCTCGAGCCGCTCGATCACCGCGGCGACCGACGTGGGCAATGCCGGCGCGAACCTCACCCGACGGAGCGGCGGCATCGGCACGGCGAGGACGAGATGGGCGGCGTCGACCGGCTGTCCGCCGGCGTGGACGCGGACGCCGTTCGCATCGTGCTCGACGCGCGTGATCGGCGCGCCGAGGCGCACCCGGTCGCCGAGCGCGGCGGCCATGGCCTCCGTCAGTCGGCTGTTGCCGCCCGAGATCCGCATCGTCTCCGACGCCGTGTCGGGCACGTCGGCGACGACCGCGGTCTGCTGCGCGACGAACAGCATCGACAGCTCCCGCGCCTCGGCGTTGTAGCTCGCCCGGTTCTGGAGGCGGACGAGGAACTCCGCCTCCGGCACGAGCCGCAGCTTGCGGATGAACCCGTCGAGTGTCTGGCGATCGAGCTCGGCGGCATTGGCCGCCCGCTCGGGATGCTCCGGGTCGACCCCCTGGGAGAGCCCGTCCAGCGCGTCGCCGAATCGCAGATAGTCCCGCAGAACGGCGGCGTCGTGCAGGCCGAGAAAGGTGGTGATCGGGCTGCGCTTGCCGCGGTAGTACGTCACGGCCTGGAGCAGCTTGTCGGGGGGGCGCCGCTCGGTCGTGAGGCCGAAGCGCGTGATCAGCGCCTGGATCTGGTCGTGGTTGTCGTCGATGGACTCGCCGCCCGCCTCCGCGTGCAGCCCCGGCGAGAACGGATCGTACAGCGTGTGCACCCGACCGCCGACGCGGTCGCGCGCTTCGAGCACCACCACGTCCCAGCCCGCGTCGACGAGATCCAGCGCGGCCGTGAGACCCGCGAGCCCGGCGCCCGCGACCACCACGCGGCCTGGCGTGCCAACGTCGGGCCTGGGGGACGTGCGGAGCGGGAGCGCCCAGGTCCGATCGGCGCCGAGCGCGGCGCCGACCGCGCCGGCGACGGCCGACGCGATGAAAGCGCGACGAGTGAGCCCCGCGGAATTCGTCTTCGTCACCGGTGCATCACCCTCGCAGGCGCGGCAGCCAGCGCGGCACGTTGCGGCAGTAGGCCTCGTACTCCGCGCCGAACTGCCGGCGCAGCGTCGGCTCCTCGTAGAGCAGCACGAAGAGGTGGAACACGACCGCGAGCGCCGCCGCGTACGCCAGCACCGGGGGGCTCGCGAACAGCAGCCCCTGCCCGACGATCATTCCCACCACCGCGACGTACCCCGGATTCCGCACCCGTTGGAACGGCCCGCCGACGACCAGGTGCTCGGTCGGCGCGATCGGCGCCGGCGTGCCGTGCCCCTCCCGGACGAAGCGGGTCACGAAGTCGAAGAACAGCGGCGCCGCGACCACGAGCAGCACGGCGCCGGCCCAACGCGTCGCCGCCCAGCCGAGCAGCGGCGGCTGCAGCACCCAGCCCGTGAGCAGGAACGGCACCAGCCCGACGACCGTCCCGGGGACGCAGATCGTGAACACGATCGTCCCGACGACGGCCGAGTGCGGCGCGCGCGTCGTCACCGGTCCTCGCGTCGCTCCCGGAACAGCGGGCAGCGCAGCACCGGCTGCGGCGGATACTTGTTCGGCAGGAGCGGGCACAGGATGAACGTGCTGCGCCCCGAGCGCACGTAGCGCGGCGGCGCCGCGCAGCGGTGGCAGAGACTCTCGGGGAACGGCATTGGGCCCGACCCCTCCGCCATCAGCGGCCCTCGAACCGCGGCGGCCGTCGCTCGATGAACGACGCCACGCCTTCGCGGAAGTCCTCGGAGCGGAAGAGCTGCATCAACTGCATCAGGACATGGTGCGAGTGCGACTCGAAGTCCTCGGTGAGGCCGTGGCGGAAGAGGCGCTTCATGGCCTTGACGGCGAGCGGCGCGTTGCCGGCGATCTTGGTCGCCCAGCGCTGCGCCTCGGCGAGCGCGTCGGGCACGACGTCGTTCACGAGCCCGAGCGCGAGCGCGCGCTCCGCCGGGACGTCGTCGCCGAGGAACGAGATCTCGCAGGCCCGGGCCCAGCCGACGAGCCGAGGCAGGTACCACGTGCCGCCGCTCTCGGGGACGATTGCGCGCTTGGCGAAGCCCGGGATCAGCTTGGCGTCCGCGTTCATGAGACGGATGTCGCAGCCGAGCGCCAGGTCGAGGCCGTAGCCGGCAGCTGCGCCGTTGATCGCGCAGACGACCGGCGTATCGAGCTGCTGGAGGATGACGGTCGGGAGGTCGCGCGTGTCGGTGTGCGTGACGCCGCCGCTCGCGAGCGCGCCGCCGATCCCCTTCCCTTCGGCCGCCTGCTTCAGGTCGAGGCCGCTGCAGAAGCCCCGCCCGGCGCCCGTCAGCACGATCACGCGGACCTGCGGATCGTCGGCCGCCTTCCGGAGCGCGCGGCTCAACTCCAGCAGCATCTCGAAGGTGATCGCGTTCAGCCGCTCGGGGCGGTTCAGCGTGATCGTCGCGGTGTGGTCGCCCACCTCGTACAGCAGATCGGGCACGGTCATCTCCCTCGCATCCAGGCGTTCAGCTTGTGGTAACCGGGCGTCGGACTGCTCTCGTCCTTGGGTTCGTACGGACCGGTGAGGTACGGCAGGTACATCGAGCGCCGGAGGCTGGCCGTACCGGTGCGCGTCGAGCGCGCGACGCGGTGCCAGAGGCGGCCGTCGTGGACGGTGAGGTCGCCGGGCTCGGTCTCGATGCAGACCTCGTTCGGGTCGGGGCGATGCCAGACGAAGTACGGCTTCCGGAGGCACATCGAGAGGAAGCCCTGCGTGTGCGTGTCGGGGAGGATGCGGAGCCCGCCGTTGTCGCGCGTGCAGGCGTCGAGGTGGAGGCCGATGTTCAGCATCCGCTGCGGCATGCGACCGTAGAAGAGGTCGCGGAGGCCGTCGGTGTGCCAGCCGAGCGCCGGATGCACGCTCCCCGGGACGTTGAGGAACCGGTTCACGACCACGCCGTCCTTCTCCTGGTCGCCGATGCGGGCGTCGGGACCGACCAGGTCGAGGATCGGACGGAAGCGCGGGTCGCGCACGAAGGCGTGGACGCGCTCCGAGAACGCCGACGTGAACGCGAGGCGCTGGAGGAACGGGGTGCCGTCGGCGTCGCGGCCGAAGAAGAGCGGGATTCCGAAGACGTGCGTGCGGCCCTCGGCGAACCAGCGCGCCTGGAGCGCGTCGAACTCGCCGATCAGCATCGCGATCTCGTCGCCGGTGGCGACCCGGGAGAAGTGCAGGTAGCCGTGCCGGTCGAGAAACGCGCGCTGCTCGGGGGTGATCACGGGCCCGAGCTGGAAGCGCGTCGTCAGGGGCAGATCGCTCGCCACGCCGACGGGACTACCCGATCGGCAGGGCGCGCGGCAACGCCTCGCGATCGGCCGCGTCGGCCCTCCTCGGCAGCGTCACATTCTCGCCGCTCGCCATCCCTCGAACGGTGGAGGCGTGGGGCGGCCCTTGTGCCAGCGGTGGGTGCCGGCCGGCACGGGCGTTGCACTTGCCGCGGCGCCTGTCGCGTCGACTCGACCCTTGGAGGGGTACCCCATGCGTCTCGCCCGCACGCTCGCCGCGTCGCTGATCGTCCTGTGCTGTACCGCCGCCGCCACGCGCGGCGTCGAGGTCACGACGACCACCACCGTCGTCGAGGGCGGGACGACCACGACTACGGTCCCGTCCTGCAACGACCTGTGCGGCGCGGCGGCGCAGCAGGCGTTCCGCGACTGCATGGCGGTCGACGGCGCGACCGAGGACCTCTGCCTGCCGGTCGCCCAGTCGGCGCTCGCCGCGTGCCGCCAGCAGCACTGCCCCGAGCTGCCGACGTCGTGCACCGAGCAGTGCGAGCAGGCCGCGCTCGGCGCGTTCAACACCTGCATCGCGAACCAGGGCACCGAGATCGAGTGCCACGCGGCGGGCAACGCAGCCTACGGCGCGTGCGTCCAGAGCAACTGCCCGACGCTGCCGCAGGGCTGCGGGGACACGTGCGGGGCGGCGGCGCTCCTGAGCTTCACCGACTGCCGGACCAACGGCGGCGACCTGCCGACCTGCCTGGCCGGCGCGGTCACGTCGTTCACGGATTGCACCACCCGCACCTGCCCGAACGACGCTCCCAAGTGCGAGAACGTCTGCGGCCACGTCGCCGAGCTGGTGTTCGGCGACTGCCGCGCCCACGACGGCACCGAGGAGGTCTGCAAGGGGAACGCCGACGAGGCGTTCACGGCGTGCACGGCCCTCGTCTGCCCGAACGACGTGCCGCCCTGCACCAAGCGGTGCAGCGCGCTCGTCGGCGGCGACCTCGAAGCCTGCCACCGCGACGGCGGCACCGACGCCGACTGCCAGGCCAAGGCCAAGCAGGACTTCGACGCCTGCGTCCAGGAGTGCAACGGGGACAACCCAGAGCCGCCGTGCAGCGAGCAGTGCGTCGGTCTCGCGCAGGCGACGTTCGACGACTGCATCGCGCAGGGGAACCCGGAGGACGTCTGCCACGCCGACGGCCGGGTCGCCTTCCAGCACTGCATGCAGGAGAAGTGCTCGCCGACCACCCCGCCCTGCCGCGAGCGGTGCGGGAGCTCGGCCGAGGGCGCGTTCATCGACTGCCGCCAGAACGGCGGCACCGAGGACGCGTGCAGGCAGAGCGCGCATGCGCTCTTCGAGACGTGCGTCCAGACCAACTGCGCCGACGGCCCGCCGCCGTGCGCCGACCGGTGCGATTCCGTCGTGGACGACGTGTCCGACGGCTGCATCGACCTGGGGCTCGATCCGAACCAGTGCGGCGACATTCGGGAGACGGCCCTCGCCGCCTGCCACGAGGACGTCTGCGGCGGAGGGGACGACTCGTGTGAAGATCGCTGCCGCCACATGGGCCGTGGCGTCTTCGCCCAGTGCATCGCCGGCGGCGGCACGAAGGAAGACTGCGTGGCCCAGGCGAAGGGCACCATCGAGCAGTGCGTCGCCGAGCACTGCAGCACGGAGCCCCAGCCCACGTGCGACGAGGCCTGCGCCCAGCTGGGCGAGAAGGTGAAGCAGGACTGCCTCGACGAGAACCGCCCGGCCGACGTCTGCGAGAAGGCCGTGGCGCGCGTCGTCGATCGCTGCGAGCGCGAGCGCTGCGCCGAGCCCGCGCCGACCTGCGAGGACAACTGCAAGCGGGCCGGCGACACCCAGTACCAGAACTGCGTCGCCAACGACGGCGACCCGGCGCTCTGCCAGGACAGCGCCTCGCAGGGCATCCTCGACTGCGTGTCGGCGAACTGCGCCGACGGCGATCCGAACTGCGAGGATCGGTGCAAGACGCAGGCGGCCGCGTCCGTGCAGCCCTGCGTGGACGGCGGGCTGTCGCTCGACCAGTGCCAGGGACAGGCTCACGACGCGTTCCGCAGCTGCGTCGCCCAGAACTGCAATTCCGCTCCGCCGCTCCCGACCTGTCAGGAGCGGTGCGACAGCCAGGCGCAGGAGGATCTGCAGCGGTGCCTGGCGGCGGGCACGGCCGAGGCCGACTGCAAGGCGGCCGCTTCGGACGAGTTCACCCAGTGCGTGACCCTGCACTGCGGCACGCAGTCGTGCGGCGACAAATGCCAGGCCAAGGCCGATCGGCGGAAGGCCAAGTGCCTCAGGAAGGGCGGCACCGCCGACGACTGCCAGAAGCTGGCCGACGACGCGTTCACCACCTGCTCGGACAAGAAGTGCGCTCCGCAACCGCCCGCGACCTGCGACTCGAACTGTGAGCAGAGCGCCGCGGACGCGAAGGAGCAGTGCCTGGCTGCCGGCACGGACGCCGACAGCTGCAACGCCCTCGCGCAGGGCACCCTCGACGAATGCACCGCCAACTGCGGCGTGGCGCCCGACGTCACCTGTGGCGGCGGCTGCGAGGGCCAGGCCCAGGCCCTCTTCCAGCAGTTGACCGACGCCGGCCGGCCGGCGCCCCAGGCGACCGGGGAGGCGCGCGGCGGGGTGGAGGAGGGCGGGGCGCGCGGCGCGCACGGAGGGCTG
>Ga0335084_10006446_pt1 | contig 11672 bp, 8 predicted proteins | sample Lox_Sample_44_FD_206721 | JGI IMG/M metagenome (GOLD analysis project Ga0335084, IMG submission 206721) | Soil microbial communities from Loxahatchee National Wildlife Refuge, Florida, United States - Lox_Sample_4.4 | ecosystem: Environmental > Terrestrial > Soil > Wetlands | place: USA: Florida...
CCGCCGGATCCCACTTCGCCGGGTAGTTGAGCCCGGCGAGGACTTCCTTCAGGCGTGCCTCGTTCACCCCGGTGATCTCGGTGTCGTTGATGCGCAGGACCGGTGGAGCGCCTGCAGGGCCCTCGATGTTCTTGTACTCCACGCTCCGGGAGGTCAGGAGGTTCCGGACCCTGTCGCAGTCGCTGTACCGGGTGGTGGGCAAGGCAAAGAGGTGCACCTGGCAGTCGCTCGCGGTCAGGGTCACCTTGGTGGCCTCGTTGAACCTCTCGAGGGCCGGGTTGGCGTAGTGGGTGAGCCCCTTGAACAGCGGGAAGTAGGTCAGCACCCCCAGCAGACAGCCCAGCATCATGATCCACTTCCGGCCGATCTTGTCGGAGAGCCGGCCGAAGACGATGAAGAAGGGAGTTCCGATCACCAGCGAGGCGGCGATCAAGAGATAGACCGTCTCGAAGGGAACCTTGAGCGTCGTCTGGAGGAAGAACAGCGCGTAGAACTGGCCGGTGTACCAGACCACGCCCTGCCCGGCGGTCGCGCCGATCAGGGCGAGGATCACGATCTTGAGGTTGGACCACTGGCCGAAGCTCTCGGAGAGCGGCGCCTTGCTCCCCTTGCCCTCGGCCTTCATCTTCCGGAACATCGGCGACTCGTTCAGCTTGAGCCGGATGTAGATGGAGATGGCCAGCAGGAAGACCGAGAGGATGAAGGGGATTCGCCAGCCCCAGCTGCGGAAGGCGTCCACCGTCATCGTGTTCCGGCAGATCCAGATGATCACCAGGGCCAGGAACAGCCCCAGGGTGGCGGTGGTCTGGATCCAGGAGGTGTGAGCGCCCCGCTTGTCCTCCGGAGAGTGCTCGGCCACGTAGGTGGCCGCGCCGCCGTACTCGCCTCCGAGCGCGAGGCCTTGTGCCAGCCGGAGCAGCAGCAGCAGCGCCGGTGCCGCCATCCCGATCGACGCGTACGTGGGAAGGAAGCCGACCAGCGCCGTGGAGAGGCCCATCACCGTGATGGTGACCAGGAACGTGTACTTCCGGCCGACCAGGTCTCCGATGCGGCCGAAGACCAGCGCGCCGAAGGGACGAACCAGGAAGCCCGCGGCGTAGTTGACGAAGGCGTTCAGCAGCGCGGTGGTCTGGTTCCCCGGAGGGAAGAAGACCGCGGCGAAGAACGGCGCCAGCACGGCATAGATGTAGAAGTCGTACCACTCGAAGACGGTACCCAGGCTCGACGCGAAGATGACGCGACGCTCTTCGCTCTTGTCGATCATGGGCAGGGACGACGCGGCGACGGCCATCGGTCTGCCTCCTTCAGAAGACGGGTGGGCAACTTCCGCAGACCGCAACATTCAAGCCAAGTTGCACACATCAGGCGTGTCACTTGGTTCGCTGTTGACGCGTTGCAACAGTCGCGCAGAACGGTAACAGTCGCCGTTACCTTTGGTAACGCCCCCCGTCCACGGGGTGGCATCAGGCCCGGCCGATCGGCCCCTCGATGGGGTAGACGTTGCCCGGGCTCACCCCGGCGAGCGAGACCACCCCTGCCCCGGCGAGGCTCCCGTCGGTGAGCTGGCGGCAGCGGAGGCCGGTCCGGTACAGGCCCGGAAAGCGCTCCAGCCGCTGCGAGACGAAGCCGGCGTGGTCCTGCTCGAGGCTCCGGGGCTGGGCGGGCCAGGATCGCTTGACGCACAGCTCGCCCTCCGCCCCCGTCCCGCTCGCGCGGCGGCCGAGACCGTCCACCAGCACCGGCTCCACCCCGAAGAGGGGGGTGCCGCCGAGGTCCCCGAACCGGGCGGCGAGCATCCCGCCCCCCTCGGGGCTCCACACCGGCGCCACCGCCGCGTCGGAGCCGTCGAGGGACGCGCCGAGCACGCCCGGCCCCGCCGCCGCCAGCGCCGCCCGCGGGCCGAACAGATGGGTGACGCCCAGGGCCCGCGGCCGATGTGAGCCGTCGCCGCGCTCGTCGAACACCAGTGCCCCACCGAGCACCCAGGTGCCCCACAGGACGTCCACCCGCGGGCCGGAGAAGCCCTCGGTGCACAGCACCTGGGCCCCGGGCCCGACGCCGGCCGCCTCCCGCAGCCCCAGCGCCGAGCAGAGGACGAACCCTGCCAGAGCGTGGACCACCGGGGGGCCATCCTCGAGCCCCGGGATGAGCAGGAGCGGGTCCTCGCCGTCACAGGGTCGGATGGCGCAGGTGGGCCGCGCCCGGCTCAGAGCCGTCCCCAGCTCCTGGTCCCGGCCGTAGACCAGGCTCACCGGAGCCCCGGTGCGCCGCTCCACCAGCACCGACTCGACCCGCCCCAGCCCTCCGAGCAGGTCCTCCACCCGCTCCCAGAGCGGAAGGCGTCCGTCGGGCATCGGCGCCTCGTCGGCCGTCACCAGGACGCGTGCCCGGGTTGCCCGGAGCACCCGCCCGAGCGCCCCCCCGGAGCGGGCGGGGACCGCCACCGGCACCGCCCCGATGCGTGCGCAGCCGAGGTGGAGCATGGCCAGGGTGGGCGTCTCCGGCAGGTGACCCACCACCCGGTCGCCCCAGCGCACGCCCTGCGAGAGCAGCACCTGCGCCATGCGCGCCGAGGCCTGCCGCAGCTCGCGAAAGGACCAGGACACCACGTCTCCCTCGGCACGGGCCCAGACCAGCGCCGTGCGCTCGGGGGAGGCGACGGCGTGACGGTCCACCGCGTTCCAGGCGGCGTTCAGCAGCCCCCCGGCGAACCAGCTGACGTCCCCGTGCTTCATCTCCCCCACGAAGGCCTCGTCCGGGGGGCGCACCCAATCCAGCAGCCCCGCCTCCCGGAGCCAGAACCGGCGGGGACTGTCGAGGCTCTCCATGGCGAGGCGCCGGCACGCCTCGAGCCGTTCTTCCAGACTGCATTCGACGAGGCTGCTGCTCACGGTGAAGAGCAGCGCGACAGGCAAGTCATTTGCCAGCCGGTGCCTGCCGTTCCCTCGCGGACTTCCTGGCTGCCGGGCGTGTCGTTCCGGAACAGGGCGTTACCGAACGTAACGGCGGCCTCGCCTCAGGCGGGGAGCTTGCTCCTCGGGATTCCGAGCCGGGCCCGCTTCTCCCAGAGCGCCTTGCGGCTGATCCCCAGCCGTCGGGCGATCTCCGTCTCCGACAGGTGCCCCTGGTGCTCGAGGACGAAGCGGCGGAAGTACTCGGTCAGCGCTCCGGAGCCGGAGCCCTCCTCGCCCTCCATCCCCGGTGCCGACGCCGGCCGCGGCCCGTCGATGGCCAGGAGGTCAGGGGTGAGCTGCCCGCCGTCGCTGAGGATGACCGCCCGCTCGATGGCGTTCTCCAGCTCCCGCACGTTCCCCGGCCAGGGGTGCTCGAAGATGGCCTGGCGGGCCTCGGGGGTGAGCTCGAGCGGTGGCTTGTTGAGGCGCCGGCAGATCTTCTGCAGGAGGAAGTCCGCCAGCTCGAGCACGTCCGCGCCGCGCGCCCGCAGCGGCGGCAGGCTGATCTCCACCACCCGGAGCCGGAAGTAGAGGTCGTTGCGGAACTGGCCGTCGTACGACATCTGGCGGAGGTCGCGGTGGGTGGCCGCCATCAGCCGCACGTTGACCCGCCGGCTGCCGGTGGCGCCCACCCGGCGCACCTCGCCTTCCTGGAGGACCCGCAGCAGCCGGGCCTGGGCGGGCAGCGGCAGCTCGCCGATCTCGTCGAGGAAGAGCGTGCCCCCGTCCGCCGCCTCCACCAGACCGGGGTGCGCCTTGTGCGCTCCGGTGAAGGCGCCCTTCTCGTGGCCGAAGAGCTCGGACTCGATCAGCGTCTCGGGGATGGAGGCGCAGTTCACGGCGATGATCGGCGCATCACGCCGGCTGCTCTGGTCGTGGACGGCCCGGGCCACCAGCTCCTTGCCCGTCCCCGACTCGCCGAGGACGAGCACCGTGGCGTCGGTGGCGGCCACCTTGCGCACCCGCTCGAAGACCTCGAGCATCGCCGGGCAGCTGCCCACCATCCCGTGCACCGCGTAGTTCCTTTCCAGATCCTGCTTGAGGGCCGCGTTCTGTCGCTGCAGCCGCGACTGGCGCAGCACCCGATCGACGACCAGGAGGAACTCGTCGTGGTCGAAGGGCTTGGCCACGAAGTCTGCCGCGCCCTTCTGCATCGCCTCCACCGCGGCGCGCACCGTGGCATAGCTGGTCATCATCAGCACCGGCGTCGGCCGGCAGCTGTCGATGAGCGTCGTCCCCAGCTCGCCGGGAAGGCGCAGGTCGGCGATGACCAGATCGAATCCGTCGGCGGCGCCCGTGGCCATCGCCTCCGGGACGGTACGGGCCTCGACCACGTCGTGCCCGGTCCGCGCCAGCAGCCGGGCCAGCTCGGAACGGATGATGTCCTCGTCCTCGACCACCAGGATGCGACTCATGCGCGTGCTCCCCCGAGGGCCTCGGCCACCCTCGTCCCCGCCACCGGAGCCTCTGCCCCCGGCAGCTCCACCTCGACTGTCGTCCCCGCCCCCGGCCTGGTCTCGACCCGGAGAGTGCCCCCGTGCTCGCGGACGATCGCCGCGACCAGTGGAAGCCCGAGACCCGTACCCTGCCCTGGTGGCTTCGTCGTGTAAAAAGGTTCGAACATTCGTTCGCGGGTCGATTCGTCCATTCCAGTCCCACGGTCCTGGACGGACACTTTGACGCCCTGTGTCGTCGACTCCGCCCCGACCGTCACCGGCGTGCCGGGCGGGCTCGCGTCGCAGGCGTTGGAGACGAGGTTGACGAAGACCTGGATGAGCCGCTGCCGGTCGCCGGAGACGTGGACGCCGTCGGGCACCTGGTTCTGGCAGGGCACACTCTTGGCCTCGCGCGACAGCCGCACCAGGGTGATGGCCTCTTCGACGCACGCCTGGAGGTCCACCGGCGACCGCTGCATCCCATCCGCAGCGCCGGCGTGGCTGTAGCCGAGCAACACCCGGACGATGGCGTCGATGCGCTGGGTCTCGCGGAGGATGAGCCCGACCCGATCGCGCAGGTCGGCCTCGCCGAGCTCGCGGACGAGGTTCTGGGCCAGGCAGGCGATGCCGGTGAGCGGGTTGCCGATCTCGTGCGCCACGCCGGCCGCGAGCCGACCCACCGAGGCCAGCCGGTCCTGGTGCGCCACCTGCGCGGCCAGCAGCTTGCGCTCGGTGAGGTCCTCCACCAGCACCACCACCCCGGCGGTCTCGCCGGTGGTGCCCCCCGGCTCGCGCACCTGACTTCGAGACAGGGAGAAGGCGCGCTCGCTCGCGCCGCCCATCTGCAGCCGCACCTCCTCCTGCGACGCCACGCCGGAGACGAAGGCGCGGACCGAGGCGGGCAACGGACCGGCCAGCACGTCGAGCCGTGCACCGACCGCGTCGTGGGCGGTGAGCCCGCTCAGGTGCTCGAGCGCGCGGTTCCAGATGACGACATCCCGGTCGGGCCCGAGCGCGCACACGCCCAGCGGGAGGTCCTCCAGCACCCTCCGGAGGTAGCGGCGGTAGGCCTCCAGCTCGGCCGGTGCGCCCTGCAGCTGGGCCCGGCTCGCCCGGAGCTGCTCCTCCAGCGCGCGGATGCGGTCGCTCAGCGGGGCCCGCTTGCCGTGGTTGATGCGGATGCTCCGGTCCACCACCCAGCGGGCGACCAGGGGGCCCATCAGGCCGGAGAGGTTGCGCTGCAGCCGGTCCCTCAGTCTCCCCAGCTGCGCCGGTCGCCGCTCGCCGGGCACCATGTCCAGGTCGGCCAGCGCCTGGGTCAGCTCGGTCGAGGCGGCGTCCTCCCCCAGCAGCGGGGCCAGGCGCGCCTGGAACTCCTGGGCGCTCGACGGCTCGAGCATCCACGGCCCGGGCGCCGCGCCCCGGGTGCAGGCCACCGCGGCCTCCTCCTCGCGGGCGGTGGCGCGGGTGAGGAGCGACACGCCGCCGAAGAGGAGGGTGTTGAGGAAGAGCGACCAGAAGGTGCTGGTGCTCCACGGCTCGGTGCCAGGGCGGATGCCGAACACCCAGGCCAGGTCGAACCCCGCCGGGAGCAGCCGCCCCCGGGCGAGCAGGGGCAGGAAGAGGGTGAGCGCCCACACCCCCACCCCGGCCGACAGCCCCACCAGGAACCCGGCCCGGGTGGCCCCGCGCCAGAAGAGGAGCGCCAGCAGCCCGGGGAGCACCTGGGCCACCGCCACGAAGGAGATGAGGCCGATCTCCACCAGCCCCTGCCGGGTGGCGAGCAGCCGGCTGAAGGCGTAGCCGAGCGCGAGGACGGTGACGATGAGCGCGCGCCGGGCCCAGAGCAGCCCGGCGTAGAGGTCGCCCGAGCGGGCGAGGTCGGTGCGGGGGAGCACCAGGTGGTTGAGGCACATCGCCGCCAGGGCCAGCGTGTCGACGATGAGCATGCTGCTGGCCGCGGAGATGGCGCCGACGAAGGCCAGCGCCCCCACCAGCGGATGCCCGCTGCTCCGGGCCAGCGCCAGCACGTGGTTGTCCGGATTCCCGTCCGGGAAGCGCACCATCCCGCTCCAGAGCAGGGGCATGACCGGGAGGTTGAGCAGCAGCAGGAACAGCGGAAAGGCCCAGGCCGCCACCCGGAGCGCCCGCCCGTCGAGCGACTCGGTGAAGGCCATGTGGAACTGCCGGGGGAGGAGGAACGCCGCGGCGAACGACAGCAGGAGCAGCGTGGCCCAGGGCCCGCTCTCCACCGGCCCGTACGCCTGCTCGAGCGCCTGGGGGTGCTCGGCCAGCCAGCGCGACAGCCCCGACAGGCCGCCGAACACGCTGCTCACCGCCACCGCGGCCAAGGTGAGCAGCGCCACCAGCTTCACCAGCGACTCGAAGGCGATGGCCACCCCCAACCCGGCGTGCCGCTCGCGCGGGGTGACGTGCCGCGCCCCGAAGAGGAGCGCGAACAGCGTCACCAGTCCGCAGAACATCAGGGCGATGCCACTGGGAGGCGAGGCCTGGGCCAGCACCTTGAACCCCGCGGTCACCGCGTGGATCTGCAGCGCGAGGTAGGGGAGGTTGCCAGCGAGCATGAACACCGTCACCAGCACCCCGGCGCCCTGGCTCTGGAAGCGGAAGGCGAAGAGGTCGGCCAGCGAGGTGAGCTGGTGCTCGCGGCACAGCCGCAACACCGGCTCCCAGAGCACCGGCACCAGCAGGCAGGCCAGCGTCACCCCGAGATAGATGGTGAGGAAGGCGTAGCCCTGGCTCCGGGCGAACCCCACGCTGCCGGAGTACGTCCACGAGGTGGCGTACACCCCGAGCGAGATCGCGTAGGTGAGCGGATGCCGGACAAGCCGCGCCGGCACCAGCCCGCGCTCGGTGGCGTAGGCCACGCCGAACAGGAGCGCCAGGTAGGCGACGGCCACCCCGAACAGGACGCCGATCGACGGGCTCATGGCGGAGCGCTCGGGCGGTGGACGGCCCAGGCCCCGAGGCCGATCACCACCACCCAGAGGAGGAAGGGCGCGAGCCAGCCGCGCCCCGGCGCAGCCCAGAGCACGCGCGCCGGCCCCACCAGCAGCACCAGCGACACCGCGAACGCCCACAGCGCGGGTTCGGTGGCCCGGCTCTTGTCCGGCGGCGGTGCCATGGGAGTCTTCTATCCCAAGTCCCCAGGCGCATCGTGCTCTGCACTGCGCTATGGGGGCCCCTGCACCCTATGAACGCGCTTCTGTCCGTCTGGGCCTGGGCGGAGATCACCCTGGTGACTCTCCTGGGGTTCCTCGTCCAGACCGCGCTCTTCGTGCTCTGCCTGCCGTTCGACCGGCGGAGGCGGGTGGCTGGCCGGACGTTCCGGCTGGTGGGGGTGGTGGCGGCGAAGCTGAACCCCTTCTGGCGCTTCGGCGTGGTGGGTCCGTGGCCGTCGCCGCCCTCGCGCAAGACGGTGGTGGTGAGCAACCACGAGTCCAACGCCGATCCCTTCCTGGTCTCCTTCCTCCCCTGGGAGATGAAGTGGCTCGGGAAAGCCTCGCTGTTCCGCATCCCGGTGGTGGGGTGGATGATGCGGATGGCCGGGGACATCCCGGTCGAGCGCGGGGACAGCGACTCGGCCCGGGAGGCGATGGGGGCCTGTGCCGTCTGGCTCGCCCGCGGGGTGCCGGTGATGCTCTTCCCCGAGGGGACGCGGAGCAAGGACGGCCAGCTGCTCCCCTTCAAGGATGGTGCCTTCCGGCTGGCCATCGAGACCGGTGCGGACCTTCTCCCGGTGGCGGTGTCCGGGACGCGGACCGCGCTTCCGAAGCACAGCTGGAAGTTCGGGCGCTCCGAGGGGCAGGTCGTGGTCGGCACGCCCATCTCCACCGCCGGGCTCACCCTCGCCGACGTCGAATCGCTCAAGGGGAGGGTCCGCTCCCAGATCGAGGCGCTCCGCGCCCGCCTCGCCTCTGCCCGGAGCGTCAGGCCAGCAGCGCCGGGAACGGACGCCCGCAGCTCCGGCGAAACTCCGACGGGGTGAGGCCGAACGCCCGGCGGAAGCGCGCCGAGAAGTGGCTGTGGCTGGAGAAGCCGAGCTCCAGCGCCAGCGCGGTCAGGTCCTGGGAGCGTGGCAGCTCGACCAGGGCCCGAGCCAGCCGGAGCTGCGTCAGATAGGCGTGGAGGGGGACGCCCTCCACCGCGCGGAAGAGCTGCGTCAGGTAGCCGGGCGAGGCCCCCACCGCGCGGGCGATCTCCGCCAGCTGGATCGACCGGCCGAGCTCGGACGCGAGGTACGTCTTGGTGCGGTCGACCAGCCGCCGGGTGCAGCGGGCAGGCGGCCGGCTCAGGCGCTCGTCGGCGAGCGCCCTGCGCAGCAGCCACACCATCTGCTCCTCGGCCTCGAGCGGCTCGCCGCCCTCGCGGGCCCGGGCCAGGAAGCGAGCGCGAACGAGCTGCAGCCCCGGGTCGATTCGCCGGCTCCGGCGCCGGAACAATGGATGCACCCGCGCGATGCGGCCGCGGCCTCCGGTGACTTCGTCGAGCAGTGGCTCGCCAGGGGTGACGATCAGCTCCCCGTAGCCGCGGGGGAGCGGGCTGTGCACCCGGAACGCCTCGCCTCCGGCGACGAACAGCACCTGGTTCGCATCGCCCACCACCGAGTCTGGGCCCACCTCCCAGACGAAGAGGCCCTGGTAAGGCAGGGCGAGCTGAAACTCGGCAGAGAAGCCCTCCGCCCCCACCCACCCACCGCCCTCGTCGGCGCGGACATCCTCGACCAGCGCGATGGGCGTCTCGAGGAGTCGAACCCGACGTGGGGTCGTCCGCTCCTCGGAGACCAGGCGGACCGTGGTCATGGCCCGAAACCTACGACGTCGAGCCTGACTGCGCCCGTCCACCTGAATTCCGTGACAGTCCTCGTTCAAGAAGCTGACAGCGCCACCGGTGAGCGCCGCCGCTCTCGGGCACGCTGACGGGCCAGGGTACGTGGTCCTTCCGCTGGGTTCGCTGGGAGGCATCCCGAGATGGGTGGGCGGCCTCTCCGCCCTCGCCGGCAATGCGACTGTGCACGCGACGATCTGGAAAGGGCGCGCGCCGAAGGACCTGGGGACGCTCGGAGGGCCCAACAGCGCGGTGCTCTGGCCGTCGAAGAACCTCATCGGCCTCGTCGCCGGAGTCGCCGAGACGGATCAGGACCAGCCGCTCGGGGAGACCTGGAGCTGCCGCTTCTGCTGACCGGGGCAGCCGGGCCCCCTCGGAGGTGCGGCACTGTACGAGCGGGCGGGGTGGAGCACGAGGCATGATGGCTCCGTGCTCCGCCTGCGCCCCGCGACGCGCGACGACGTCCCGCTCATCCTCTCGCTCATCCGCGAGCTGGCGACCTACGAGCGCGACGCGCAGGCGGTGGTGGCCACCGAGGAGGCCCTTCTCCGCGACGGCTTCGGGGAGCGTCCGCTCTTCCGGGTGACACTCGCCGAATGGGACGGCACCCCGGTGGGGTTCGCCTTCTGGTTCTTCGCCTACTCGACCTGGCGCGCGCAGCCCACGCTCTACCTCGAGGACCTCTTCGTCCGCCCCGAGGCCCGTGGGCGGGGCATCGGGAAGGAATTGATGCGCTTCCTCGCCCGCACCGCGCTGGACGAGGGGTGCGGCCGGTTCGTCTGGCAGGTGCTGGACTGGAACTCTCCCAGCATCGAGTTCTACGAGTCGCTGGGAGCCAAGGTGGTTCGCGAATGGTTGACCTGTCGCCTCGAGGGAGAGGCACTCAGCGCCCTCGCGGGCCGATGAATGCGACACTGCAACCGGAGGGCCCGGGCGTGTCTGCCGGGGCATGAGGATCGTGCCGTCCACGTCGCAAGACTGGAGCCGCATCGCCGAGCTGGTGGACGAGGGTCTCGCCCTGACACCCGGGGCACGCGCCAGGTGGCTGGAGGGGCTCTTCCGCAGCGAGCCCACCCTGGCGAGCGCGGTCCGGCGGCTGATCGAGGCCCGGGTGGCAGAGACGGCCACCGTCTCCACCCTGCCCACCCCCCCGGGAGGTGGCGGCCTCGGCCACCGGAGCGGAGACCGGGTCGGCCCGTACCTCCTGCTGGAGCTGCTCGGCTCCGGGGGGATGGGGGAGGTGTGGCTCGCCCGGCGGGACGACGGTGCGCTTCGCCGGGACGTGGCGCTCAAGCTGCCGCTGCTCGACTCCCGCCGGCGCGACGTGGCCCTGCGCTTCGCCCGGGAGCGGGACATCCTCGCCCGGCTCGAGCATCCCCACATCGCCCGCCTGTACGACGCCGGGGTGGCGCAGGGTCAGCCGTTCCTGGCGATGGAGCGGGTGAACGGTCAGCACGTCACCAGCTACGCCGACGCGTGCCGGCTCGACGTGGAGGGCCGCATCGCTCTCTTCCTCCAGGTGCTCGGCGCGGTGCAGTACGCGCATGCAAATCTGGTCCTGCACCGAGATCTCAAGCCCTCGAACATCCTGGTGACGGACGACGGGCAGGTGCGGCTGCTCGACTTCGGGGTGGCCACCCTGCTCGAGCCCGAGGGCCCGGCGCTGGACACGCCGCTCACCCGGGCCACCGGGCGGGCCCTCACCCCGGGGTACGCCAGCCCCGAGCAGATCCTCGGCACTCCGCTGAGCACGGCGAGCGACGTGTACTCGCTCGGGGTCGTCCTCTTCGAGCTGCTCACCGGCGGCCGCCCGGTCCAGCTCCCGGGCAGCTCCGGACCGGAGCTCGCCGCGGCCATCCTCGCCTCCACCCCCCTGGCTCCGAGCGAGGCGGTGAGCGAGGTCGCGGCCCAGGCCAGGGGCACCACGGCGGCGAAGCTCCGCCGGAGGCTGGCCGGAGACCTGGACAGCATCGTCCTCCGCGCTCTGGCCAAGCAGCAGCAGGCACGGTACGCGAGTGCGGAGGCGTTCGCCGACGACCTCCGCCGCTCGCTCGACCTCCAGCCGCTCCAGGCCCAGGCGGACTCCCGCTGGCATCGCGTCCAGCGCTTCGTCTCCCGCCGCCGCTGGGTGGTGCTGGGGTCGGCGGCGGTCGGCTCTGCGCTGGTGGTCTCGACCACCGCGGCGGTGGTGCAGGCCCGGCGCGCCGGGATGGAGACACAGCTGGCCCAGACCGAGGCCCGGAACGCGCGGGCGGTCCGGGACTTCCTCAGCGAGGTGCTCTCCGCCGCCGACACCCAGGTCCCGGGGAGCCGGCCGGCCTCGGAGCGAACGGTGAGAGAGGCGGTGGACGCTGCCGCGGCGCGCATCGGCTCGGCCCTGGGGGACCAGCCCCACGAGAAGGTCTCGGTGCTGGTGACCCTGGCCGGCGTCTAC
>Ga0335084_10006447_pt1 | contig 11672 bp, 9 predicted proteins | sample Lox_Sample_44_FD_206721 | JGI IMG/M metagenome (GOLD analysis project Ga0335084, IMG submission 206721) | Soil microbial communities from Loxahatchee National Wildlife Refuge, Florida, United States - Lox_Sample_4.4 | ecosystem: Environmental > Terrestrial > Soil > Wetlands | place: USA: Florida...
CGAAGACGGACAGCGTCGCGCCTTCAGGAAGCTCAACGTCCGCCGCCAGAGTATTGAGCCGGTTCAAATCCAGCGCGGCGAAAAGCAATGAAGCCACAACCCCATGCTCGTTCATTAGCGGTAAGGCGAACCCCATACTGGCCCTGCCGGAAATCTTGCCGATTTGATAGTCGCCGGCCACAAAAGTTTTCGTTTCCAACGCTCTGCGAAAGTACGAACGATCCGCGACATTGACCGGTACGGCAAATTCCAATGCGCTGCAGGAGACACTACCATCAGGCCGGATCACTCCGAGATTGGTGTAGTATGCGTAATGATCAAGCAACCCCTTGAGGATACGCCTGCAGGAAGAGGATTCACTGTTTTTCACGTCCGGAATCTCCGCCAACAGCGTGAGAATTTGACGCGTCGAATCGATAAGACGATTGTGGCGGACAACCGCGAGTTGGACAATTCGTTGAGCGTCGTCGCGAATAGCGGACATTCGCATATGACGCTCTTGGTTGGCGTTGTACAAAATGAGACCCAAGGCTGGGATCATGGTGATCAGAACCAGGACCAGCAGGCGCCGGCGCAACCCGAACATGCGTTCCGCCGTCACTCCGTAATGGTCATTCAACGCTGTTTTCACCCTAAAGCTCCGGATCAGACAACATTTGTCCTACCCGCGACACTACCCGCCCGTCGGCAGCGTAACGGTGAATGTGGTCCCCCGACCAAGCTCACTGTCGACGCTAAGTTCCCCGCCGAGAAGATCAGTGAACTTTCTCGCGATGTACAGCCCCAAGCCCACGCCTCCGTGAGGGCGGGTCATCGAGCTATCGCATTGGCGGAACTTTTCAAAAACAAAAGGGAGAGCCTCCCGTGCAATGCCGATGCCTGTGTCGGCGATGGTAAATTTTATCGTTGCTGGATGTGGGACAACCTCTGCGGAAATCACTACCCGGCCGCAGTCACAAAACTTAAGCGCGTTTTCAATGAGGTGTTCGAGCACTTGCTTCAGCTTCGCCCTGTCGGTTTTCAGGTTGGGTAGATCCGCCGGCCAGTTCCAAATTAGATCGATCTTCTTTTCCGCTGAAGCGTTGAAGGCCGCCCTCAGCTCCGCGAGTAAATCCTCCGGGTCAAAGTCTTGATTCTCGGGTCTAACTGCGCCTGTCTCGATAGTGCTGGCCTCGAGAATGCTCATGACCATGGACAAGAGGTCATCCGAGGATTGCATGATTCGGTCCAAGCTATTTTTCTGTTCGTCATTAAGTTCGCCCATCATTCCTTCTTGCATCATCCCCGCATAACCCATGATGAGATTGAGCGGTGTTCTGAATTCATGTGACATAACACCCAAAAACTCGGACTTTGCTTTTTCGGACTTCTGCGCCGTGACATTTGCCGTGCGCAGGCGGGCGACTTGTTCGGCATTTTGTTCGCGCAACTGAACATCTTGAATCGCAAGAGCAGTTAAGCCAGTGAGAGTTGTCAGGTATTGGATCTCGTCACTACGAAATCCATGAGCGTTTTTGGAATAGTAACCAATTACGCCATTGCACTCACCGGCAACGACGAGCGGGACGCTTAGATATGAAACCAATCCGTATCTTCGTAGAAACGCGCGGTGCCGAGCACTGGCATGATTTTGTATATCGATAATCAGTACCGGTGTCTTGCTCTCAACTGCGGCCCTGCTTAGACCCACTGCGCCCCTGGGAATAGTAGACTTCCATTCCGTCTCATCCAGGTTTGAACAGGCTGTCGGGTCCAGATGGCCTGTCGTAAGATTACGCAGCCGGACTGTGATAGCCTGGACGCTGGCGACGTGCTCCGCGGCGTCCAACGCTATCTTGACAACCGAATTTAAATCGCCGGCAGAGGCGACCGTTTGACTGAGTTTGTGTAATCCCTCGATCCAGTCGACGTGCTGGCACCCCTCCCTTTCTTGGGGGCTGCGAATCGCGTCTTTCCCTTGGAGACTTTTAGCTAAGACTTCGGAAGGGCTCATCACGCCACGATCACCCTTTGGCTTCCAAACGCGCCGTCATCGGCTACATGGCTCATCGAGAAATCGCTCGGTCTCCCCATGCGGATTTTTCTTTCTGTTCCAGCCACTCGCTCAACTGGCTTTCACGCATGCGCCATTGCCCACCAACTTTGAACGCCGGAAGTTGTCTTTGCCTAATCATTCTCTGCAAGGTCCGCGTCGAAACCTGCAAGAGCCTAGCCGCTTCAGACAGCGTTAGGAGGCGAATATTTTCCAGATGTTGTTCCATGCTTAAACTCCCCCCGCGGGGATGGAAAGCAAGCCTGGTGCCACGACTTTTTTAGTGCAACTACCCGTTTTATCTATGTTAACTCCAATGACGCTGCGACAATTACGGCACAAAAATTGACAGTCTCGACAAACCGTGACCTTTCCGAGCAAAAAACTGGAATTTACGGTCAGATCGAGCAGCAATTGCGCTCGAACTCGATGGCTATTTTCGGCTTGTACCTCGATGAGTCGCGCGGCCGGCCGACGAATTGACAATCTGATGATTTAGGAGCAGAGAGAGGTTAATTATGGAGTGTGTGAACATGACCACGATGAAGCGACGGGCTGCTCGCAAAGTCCAAAATTGACGCTACCGAAAATCGCCAAAAAAGGAGCATGATGAAGCTTCAAAGAGTTTATCACATGGGCATTCCCGTGGATGACTTGGACCGCGCACGGGACTTCTATACCAAAATACTCGGCATGGAATACGTGGGGCGCGTCGGCGGCAATCCTGACAATCCGGACGCCTTGCCGATTCATGGCAAAGTTCAGCAACTTGACCGCCTACGCTGCGGCAACGACGACGTCGTGCTTTTCGAACGTCCGAAAGCTCTCGAACGGAACGCGCTGGACCAAGATGGAATCGCCCATCAGGCGTTCGACATAAAATGGGAAGATTACGACGATGCACTCAAGACAGCTAAAGAGCTGGGTAAATATCACCGCAGCGTTGAGCGCCCCAGCGGTAAAACGATTTATATGTTCGATTCCGAGGGAAACTATCTCGAACTCCACTTTCCCAAACCGGGTGGCAGACCCGAGCGTCGCCAATAGGAGCGAGATACTCATGAACGAGCCGGTCAGGCTTTCCATTGCGGCCACATCCAAGCGCGTGGACATCGCGAACGTCGTCAGTTTAACCTTTTTTAATAACATACAACTTCCACGCGCCTCGCAGTTGGATGTGGCTATGGGCTGGCGGGATTCGGAGCTCGGCGGCACTGGCCCGGCCATCCTGGTGGGCAAGAAGAAATATGATTTTGGCTTCGGCAATCCCGTGGGTTTGAGCCGGATGGCCTATCTCGGCCGCGGCTTTTACCATAAGAAAATTCCCCTCCGCGCCATCGGGGTCTTTCCAACCTGGGACCGTCTTATTTTCGCCGTGCGCAAGGACACCGGCATTCTATCTATCGAAGACATCAAAAAACGGCGTTATCCGCTGCGTATCTCTACGCGCAGAAAAGGAAAGCTCCAAACAACGCTTTACGTGATTGAAGAAGTCCTCAAAGCCTACGCCATCACTTTTCGCGACATCGAACGGTGGGGCGGCAAAATCATGGAAGCCACAAGTCCCGGGAGCCCAGACCGCGAGGATCACATGCGCTCGGGAAAAGCCGATGCCGTTTTTGACGAGGGTGTGAAAAGCTGGGGACCAGCCGCGCTCCGATCAGGGATGCGATTCTTGCCCGTTGACGACGACGCCTTGCGCAAGTTGGAGAAAATCGGTTTTCCCAGCGCTATGCTCACTAGAAAACATTATCCGCAGATGGACCGAGACATTCGCACCGTGGACTTCAGTGGTTGGACGTACTTTTGCCACGCTGAATTGCCTTCTGAAATCGCTTATAACATGGCCAAAGCAGTGGATCTCTGTTACAAGCAAATCCCTGTGGATCATTTTGACAAACGCCCGATGACGATGGACGAGTTCAGCCGCGGAGGCGAAGCCGGCCAATTGAATATTCCGCTTCATCCCGGAGCAAAAAAATATTTCCGCGAGCGAGGCTATCTCTGACGCACGGATAAACAAGCGGATAAACAGGAAACGAGTAGTCCGAATGAAATCAATGTCGAAATTCCAATTTCGAAATTCGGATTTTTTATCAGAAGGCGTGTGGTTCATCGTGTTTCTGGCAATGGCGATGGTTTTTTCCGTCGTGCCAGAGCTTCCGGCGCAGACCGTCGAATCCAAACTGGCGGCACTGGAAAAATTGCCGGCGCAAGAGCGGCAGCAGCGCTTGGCGGAAGGCGCTAAAAGCGAAGGTGAGGCGGTTATCTATGCAAACATGGATGTCGCGGCGATGAAGCCGCTCACCGAAGGTTTCATGAAACGATACCCCGGTGCAAAAGCCGCCAGCGTTCACTTCTCTGGAGCTTCGATCATCACGCGAATCGATTCGGAAAGCCGCGCCGGGAAACCGCTTTCGGACGTGGTTTTGAGCGGTCAGCTGGGGGTGCTCGCCTTGATCGAGAAGAAGGTCGCTGCGCGCTACCGCTCCCCCGAAAGGGAGTTTTATCGCGAGGGCTTCAAGGACAAAGAAGGGCTTTGGACTGCTTACATGACCAACGTCATGGCGACCGCATACAACACGCGCCAGGTGAAGAAAGAGGAAACTCCCCGGTCACTCGAAGATCTTCTGAAGCCGCGTTGGAAAGGTAAATTGACGATGGACAGCCAGTCTTATGTATGGTTTGGAACCATCCTCCAATACATGGGCGAAGAAGCCGGCCTGCGCTTCATGAAGCGATTGAACGAGCAGAATCTCTCCCATCAGCGCGGGCGGCGTCTCATGACACAACTGGTCGCGGCAGGTGAGTTCGACATGGCGGTTGAAACCAATTTGAATTCAGTGCTGACGCTAAGCAAGCAGGGCGCGCCACTGTCGTTTGCCTCCATGCCGCCATTTTTTCTGAGTCCCAGCCTGGTATTCATAAGCGCCAACGCCCCCCATCCATACACCGGAGCGCTTTTTATAGATTATCTCCTCTCCGAAGAAGGGCAAAAGATCATCGTCACAACGAACCGCATGCCCGCGCATGCGAAAGTTAAATCGCCGGAGAGCCAGCTTCTCGAAGGTCAAGATGTGCGAGTGCCAGACATTCTGGATATCGGGAAAAGATATCAAGCGATCGGCAACCGCTACCGAGAGATATTTCCCGGCGCACGATAACCCCCTCCTTCATCCTTTCCCGCGCTGCGCCGGGAGGAAAGCATGTCCTGAGCAGCGTCGAAGGGAGGTGGGGGCCGACTGGAACGATTTGAACCCAACTTGTTAATGATATGGCAACGAAAGGAGTAAACACATGTTCACCAAACCGCGCATCACCCTTGGTCTCCCCGACCATCCCCGTTGTCGCGCTCTCATCGATGGCAAAGTCGGCGTGGAAGGCTATGAACTTGACATCGACCCAGAGTTTGTCTCCTCCGGTGAACGCCACTACAAATTTCTCCACGGCCGGTGGGATGTCGGCGAATGCTCCGCAGCGAGTCTGCTACGCGCTATTGAAAAGGGCCAACAGCTCCTTGCCATCCCCGTTTTCTTCGAGCGCGGGCCGCGGCAAAGAAATATTTACCACTGCGAGAGCAAGTTGAAGCACCCGTCTGAACTCAAAGGAAAGAAATTCGGTTGTTTCCGTTACGGCGCCACGGCGGTGGTGTGGGCGCGCGGGTTCCTCCTCGACGCCCACGATATTAAGACAAGGGATATGCAATGGTTTGTTTCCGGCAGAGAAGTTTTCATCGGCCACGAGCTTCCGGTAAAAGTTGAGAGAATCGATCCACCCCCTCCCTTCGGAGAAGAGAAACTCCAGCTTTCCAAGATGCTAAGCGAAGGTTCACTTCATGGCGCCGTCGTACCGGGCGATTCGGGCTACCTGGGACTATTCGGCGGCGGCTCAACTCCGCCGATGATGGCCACGTATCCCGGTGTGAAACCGCTGTTCGAGAACAACGAGGAAATCATTCGTTACACAAAGCAAACCGGCATCAACCCCATTATGCATGTGCTGGCGCTGCGTCGGGAAATCGTAGAACGCTATCCCGACTTTCCAAGCAAATTGACGAGGGCCTTCAGGGAAGCAAAAGAGACGGCGGCACCTTACATGGATGCCGATGAGATTGCCGGCTACGAGAAAGAGCGTAACGTGCTCGGCGAAGACCCTTACGCCTACGTCATGGGAGAAAATGAAAAACGGTCCATGCGGGCCCTCAACCGCTATCAGATCGAACAAGGGCTGATGCACAAAGAGTTGTCCCTCGACGATCTGTTCGTTGGCCATGCCTAACTGAATCGGCTGGTCTCATTGATTTACGGCGAAGAGACGCGGACGATCTTCGGCGCGCGTTGACAATTTGAACCATTTGAACGTTGTGAACCGTTTGAACTATTCAACCTAACAAAACACTAGTGATAACCATGAATCTCTTCCCCGCACAACGCACCACCCCACTCCCCGGCGGTTACATGGGCAAACTCTTGCGGGTCGACCTCACCAATGGCTCGATGCGCGACGAGAATTTGCCTGAAGAGCCAGTCTTAAAGAAATTCATCGGCGGGCAATCTCTAGCTTCTTACATCCTGCTCAAAGAATTGTCGCTCGACGCAAAGCCGTTCGGACCGGAAAATATCGTCGTCATGATGACGGGCCCGCTCACCGGCAATGGCTTCACCCCCGGGGGCACCAAAATGACGGCCGTATATCTAAGCCCTCTCACCAGCACTACGCTTGGACGAGGAGCGACCAGCGGCTACTGGGGAACGTATCTAAAAGCGACCGGCTATGATGGCATCATTCTCAACGGCGCTTCGCCGAGACCCGTTTACCTCTACATCAACGACGGCAAGCCCGAACTACGTGATGCCGGCAAGGTCTGGGGCTTGGGCACGCGCGCTACTGAAGATCGACTGCGTGAAGCGGTGAAGCACCGCGAAGCAAGGGTGCTGTGCATCGGACCTGCGGGTGAAAATCTCAATCGGGCCGCGATGCTTGCCAACGATTATAATCATTTTGCGGCTCACAGCGGAGGCGCGGTTTTGGGCTCCAAGAGGCTCAAAGCGATCGTTGTCCATGGCAGCGCACGCCCGCCCTTCCGTGATAAGGCGGCCTTGGTCGATGCCGGTTGGCGCTGGCGCAGCACGCTCGAACAACATGACGTCAAGAAAAAGAAAACCAAGTACGGCCACGGGGAAGCCTGGGGAGTGCTGAACAATTTGAACTGGCGCAGCACCGAGTTGTCACCCGCGCACATTCACGGCTTCGGTGAAAACGACGTCGTGCTCCGCCCCTGCTTCCAGTGCGCTCGACTCTGCCCCTGGGATGCGAAGCTCGGCCAAGGTGAATTCAAAGGAACCGTGGTTCACTTCAACGCTGGCGGTGAGTGGCTCGATACGTTTTTCAATCTCGGCATCAAAGGCAACGCGGTTTTGTATCTGGCGGAGAAGATCAACAATCTAGGCATCGAATGCAGCCATTTTTCCTGCGGCGCCGGCGTCGCTTTCGAAGCTTGGGAAAAGGGACTCCTCGGTCCGGATAAAACCAACGGGTTGAAGCTCGAATGGGGCAATGTTGAAGCGGTCGAAAAACTTTTGGACATGGCGGCGCGGCGCGAAGGGTGGCTTGGCAATTTGCTTGCAGAAGGTCCCAAACAACTCGCTGAGGCTATCGGGGGCGACGCCCCGAAGTGGGCGGTGCACACGAAAGGCGGCACGCCGGCGATGCATGAATGGCGACCCATGCTGGGCCAGATGCTGCGCGAGCTGGTGGCCAGCGGCGGGATGAAACCGCAGGGCGGCGGCTCGACTAAACCTCCCCCCGATTTGCGCTATCGTGAAGACTGGGGCCCGCTCAGCGCCGATAGCCCCGATGGCTGGGCCTGGTCGCATGTGCTCTCGGAGCAATATCGCCAGTTTACCGGCGTCTTCGGCGGTTGTTGGTTTGCGCAGATGAACCAGAAGGCTGACGGGCTGAACAGCATCGTCGACGCATTCAATGCCATCACCGGTTGGAATTTTACGATGGATGAAGCCCTCCAAGCCGGTCACCGCAGCATGATTCTTCAAAGCCTGTTCGGCACGCAACGCGGCTGGATCGCCGACCTCGACTGGAAAGACGTCGGGCCAAGATTCCTAGAGCCCATCCCCGACGGAAAATATAAAGGCTTCACGGTTGCCAAGTGGCTGCCTGACTTGATTTTTGAATACTACCGTCTCTCGGGCCGCCACGAGAGAACCGGCCGTCCGTTCAAAGAAACGCTGGATCGGCTGGGGCTGGAAGAATTCAAGGAGTGGAGCCAACTTGATTAATACACTTCATTAGCTCATCTATTGCTCCTAGTTGCGGCATCACGCCGGACTTAGCCGGAGCCTTTTAGCGCAATATTATTGACGCGTGCAAAAGGGAAGTGATAAGACATGTGACCCTGGAAAGGATGCGGCATGGCTAACAATGCAACCCAAACATTGGCGGAGCAATACGGCAATCTCGTTCCCACGGCCCGGCTCAAAGACGGCAAGCCCCGCAGCATTCTTTTCGACGCGACGAAATGTATTGGCTGCCGCCATTGCGTGCAGGCTTGCAAAGATTGGAACGATCATGACCGCACGAGCCTTTACGAGATCTCTAGCACGAACTGGATCACCATGGAGCCGCCAATGTTGGAAGGCCTTTCGCCGCTTTGGGCGCGCAACAGCTGCATGCACTGCGACTTTCCAGCCTGCGCCGCGGTCTGTCCGGTGGAAGCGATTACTAAATACGAAGAAGGTCCCGTCGTCATCAACCAGGAAACCTGCATTGGCTGCGAATACTGCATCCACGCTTGCCCTTGGGAAGTAATTACCAAGAACGACATTACGAGCAAAGCCAGTAAGTGCACGATGTGCAGTGATCGGGTCAGCGAAGGTAAGCAACCCTTCTGCGTTCAGGCCTGCCCCGTTAGCGCTCTAGACTTCGGTTTTACTGAAGAAATTGCCGACAAAGCCAAAAAGCAAGCCGAAGCGGTTGGCGGCTACACCTATGGCGAAAAGGAAGCCGGAGGAGGCAATGTTGTCTACGTGCTCAAAGAGAGCAAAGAGAAGTACGGCGTGCGCGATATTGGGGGACAGAAGTTTCCAAAACACAAAATTCCGCTTGGCTTGATGCTCAAAGATCTATTTACGCCGCGCTGCGGCATCCCTGGCAAGCTACGCGCCTTGTATCTTGCCATCATTCATCCGAAGCGGCTCATTTACCGCTACTTCTCGTGACTAGCAATAAACGAAGACATTTCGCCAGAGGAGAACTAATCGATGATTTCTGAGAACGATTTACGCGAACAGCTGGCGATTTGCACGCGCATTTTCGCGATGCAAGGGATGATCGGCGTGTTCGGCCATGTCAGCGCTTATCAACCGGAAACAAAACGGGTCTTCATCACACCGGGAATGGGTTCAGACAAAGGCAGCCTTCGCCCTGAGAACATGGTTTCCACGGACCTTGATGGCAAACCTCTCGAAGGGAAAGAAGGCCCGCCGGTGGAGTGGCCTATTCACACGGCGCTTCATCGTGCTCGCGAAGATGCTCTCGCCGTCGCCCATCTGCATACACCCTACGCAACGCTCTTCGCCATTGCCAAGCGCGAATTCCAACCGGTGACACTGCAAGGCGCGATTTTCAGCGACGGAGTTCCCCTCTATCCACAAGCCCAGCTGATTACAAATCCGGAACGTGGTGAGAGTTTGTTGAAAGTCATCGGTGACAAACGCGCCGCTCTGTTGCGCGGTCACGGCATCGTCGTTGTCGGGAAGAATCTCCAGGAAGTTCTCTTCGCCGCGCTGGTGCTCGAAGATGACGCGAAGAAGACCATGCAGGCCGCAACACTGGGCGAGATCGGCACGATCAGTCAGGAAGAATGCCGCACCTTCGGCGCGGAGATCGCGCTGGAGCGGCGCGCGCAAAGAGCATGGAATTATTTTTGTAGTCTCGAGGCGCGTTGGGATCGCCAACCCGCCACCGGTAAGAGCGAGCTGTTTCCGTAAACTATGATTGAACACGTTCCAGTCGTTCAAGCCGTTCAAGCCCCCACTTTTATTCTCCGCCGCGTCGCGGGGGAGAGTCAGAGATGAGATTTGAACGGAGCGCAGCGGTTGAACTGCTTGAACGGTTTAAACAAGCATCTTTGGTCGAGACACGATCATGAGCAATCCTGACTACGCCAACTTTTTTCCGTCCGTCCGTAAAACCGGTTTGCCTGGCGGCTACATGGGGAAGATTCTCCGCGTCGATCTGAGCACCGATAAATTTGTCGATTTGAATCTCCCCGAAGAGCCTCTCCTGCGCAAATATTGGGGCGGTCAGCTTTTCGCCGAATACGTGCTTCTCAACGAGCTACCGACCGCCATCGATCCGTATGATTCGAAAAGCGTTATCGTCGGCATGACCGGTCCGGTTACCGGAACAGGCTTTACTCCGGGTGGAACTAAGATGTGCTTTGTCTACCTGAGTCCGGCGACACGCTATACCCTTGGCCGTGCGGCCACCAGCGGTTACTTCGGGACATCGCTGAAAGCCGCTGGTTATGATGGCGTCATCGTCACGGGCGCGGCTTCAGCGCCGACCTATCTTTACGTCGGTGAAGACAAAGTCGAACTGCGCGATGCCAGCCGAGTTTGGGGCAAAGGCGTCAGAAATACCGAAGAAATATTGCGCGCAGAGTCGGGCCACCAAGACGCGCGCGTGGGTTGCATCGGCCCGGCCGGTGAGAATCTGATTCGCGCCGCCATGTTCGTCAACGACTATAACCACACGGCCGCGCATGGGCTGGGCGCGGTCATGGGCTCAAAAAAATTGAAGGCCATTGTCGCCTGGGGCACCAAGCATCCGAAAGTTTTCAACAAATACACGCTCATCGATGCCGGTCTGCGCTGGAGAAAAACATTGCAGCCTCGCGTTTACAGTGTGGCGCAAAAGAAAAAAAGCGTGGGTCACGGAGAGTCCTGGGGTGCCATCACCAAGCTGAATTGGCGCAGCACGATCATCACCGACGAAGCGCGCGGCTACGACCAAAACCGCGTCGTTCTTCGTCCCTGTTTCCAGTGCCCGCGCATGTGTCCCTGGGACGTGGAGATCGGCGAAGGACGGCACGCAGGAAAGATCGGTCACTTCAACGCCGGCAGCGAGTGGCAAGATACCTTTTACAATCTCGGCTTCAAAGGCAACGATGTTCTGTATCTCTCCGAGCGCATCAATGATCTCGGTATCGAGTGCAGCCACTACGCCTGCGGCGCGGGATTGGCGTTCGAGGCCTGGGAAAAAGGCGTGCTCGGTCCGGATCGCACCGACGGACTCAACTTAGAATGGGGTAATCTCGAAGCGGCGGAGACTTTATTGGAGCGTTGCGCGCGGCGCGAGACTTGGCTGGGTAATATCCTCGCCGACGGGCCTAAGGAGCTCGCGGAAGTTCTCGGCGGTGAAGCAAAAAAATGGGTCGTCCATACGAAGGGCGGCACTCCGGCGCAGCACGAATGGCGGCCGCTGCTCAGTCAGATGCTGCGCGAATTGGTCGCCAGTGGCGGCATGAAGCCCCAGGGCGCCGGCGGAGCAGAACCGCCGCCTGATCTTGCTTATCGCGAGAAATGGGGACCGCTTGATATGCAGAACCCTGATGGCTGGA
>Ga0335084_10006448_pt1 | contig 11672 bp, 12 predicted proteins | sample Lox_Sample_44_FD_206721 | JGI IMG/M metagenome (GOLD analysis project Ga0335084, IMG submission 206721) | Soil microbial communities from Loxahatchee National Wildlife Refuge, Florida, United States - Lox_Sample_4.4 | ecosystem: Environmental > Terrestrial > Soil > Wetlands | place: USA...
GGCGAGCTTCAGGTCATTGCCGATGACGAAGGCGCCCAGCACGTTCTCCAGCACCCCGACCATGAAGCCGCCGAGCACGGCGCCCCAGGGATTGTCGACGCCGCCCACCAGCGCCGCGGCGAAGGCATAGAGGAGGATGCCGCCCATCATGTTCGGGTCGAGGAACACGATTGGCGCCACCATCATGCCGGCCACCGCGCCGATGGCGGAGGCGAGGCCCCAGCCTAGCGCCAGCATCCAGCCAACGCGGATGCCGACGAGGCGCGCGGAGTCCGGGTTCTGCGCCGCCGCGCGCATGGCGAGCCCCAGCGGCGTGAAGCGGAAGAAGAGGTACAGCAGCATGAGCACCACCAGCGTCACGCCGATGGCGCCCAGCTCGTGGGGTGAAAGGAGGTTGGTGCCGAAGACCCCGCCAGTGGGGAACGGGCTGGGGAAGGTCTTGATGGTGTAGGTGTAGATCCAGCCGGTGACGCTGTTCAGGATCACGAGCAGCGCGATGAACACCACGACCACCGCGAGCACCGGCGCGTTCTCCACCGGGCGTATCACCACGCGCTCGATCACGACGCCGAGCACGAAGGCGAAGCCCACCGTGAGGAAGAACGCCGGCCAGTAAGGCATGCCCGCGTTGATCAGGGACCAGGCGATATAAGTCGAGAACATGGCGAGCTCGCCTTGCGCGAAATTCACCAGGTGCGTCGCCTGGTAGATCATCACCAGCGCGAGCGCGAGGCTGGCGTAGATGCCGCCGGTCGCAAGCCCCGCGAGCACCTGGTGCAGCAATGCTTCCATGGTCGTCGCCTCAGTATCCGAGATAGGAACGGCGCACGTTGTCGTCGCGCCGGATGGCGTCCGCGCTGCCCGAGAGCACCACGCGGCCGGTCTCGATCAGGTAGGCATGGTCGGCGAGCTCGAGCGCCATGGCCGCGTTCTGCTCCACCACCAGCATGCTCACCTTCTCCTTGGTGTTCACCGTGCGCAGGATGCCGAACAGCTCCTTGACGATGAGCGGCGCGAGGCCGAAGGAGGGCTCGTCCAGCAGCATGAGCTTCGGCCTGAGCATCAGCGCGCGCGACACCGCGAGCATCTGCTGCTCGCCGCCGGACAGCGTTCCCGCCTGCTGCGCGCGGCGCTCCTTCAGCCGCGGGAAGTAGTCGTACATGCGCTCCAGGTCCGTGTCCACGCCCGAGTGGTCCTTGCGCGCGTAGGCGCCCAGCCGCAGGTTCTCCTCGGTGGTGAGATTGACGAAGGTGCCGCGGCCATCGGGCACATGCGCGATCCCAAGGCGCACGATGTCCTCCGTCGCGCGGCGGTCGATGCGCTCGCCGGCGAAGCGCACCTCGCCCTCGGTCTTCACCATCTGGCACAGCGCGCGCAGCGTCGTGGTCTTGCCGGCGCCGTTGGCGCCGAGGAGCGTGGTGATCGAGCCTTCCTGCATGGCGAAGCTGATGCCGTGCAGCACGCGCGTCAGGCCGTAGGCTGCGTGCAGGTTGGCGACTTCCAGCAACGCGGTCATCACGCGGCTCCCAAGTAGGCCTGGATCACTTCGGGGTGCTTCTGCACTTGCGCCGGCGTGCCTTCGGCGATCTTGCGGCCGAAGTTGAGCGCCACCACGCGGTCCGAGATGCTCATCACCAGGCTCATGTGGTGCTCGACCAGCAGCACCGTGAGGGCGAGCCGGTCGCGGATCTCGCGGATCAGGAGGCCGAGCTCGCCCACCTCTTCGTGATTCAGGCCGCTTGCCGGCTCGTCGAGCAGCAGCAGCTTCGGATCGCTCGCCAGGGCGCGCGCGAGCTCCACGCGCTTCTGCGTGCCGAAGGGCAGGTCGGCGACGCGGGCCTGTGCGACCGCATCCAGGCCGAGGAAGCGGATGAGGGACTTCGCCTTTTCCTGCGTGGCGCGCTCTTCGTGGCCCACGAGCGGCATGCGCAGCGCATTGGCGAGAAAGCCGCTGCGGGTGCGGCAATGATGCCCGACCATCACGTTGTCGAGCACCGTCATGGTCCTGAAGAGCGCAAGGTTCTGGAACGTACGGCCGATGCCGAGCGCGGCGATGCCGTGCCTGGGCACTTTGAGGAGCGAGATGCCGTTGAACAGGATGTCGCCGTTGCCGCACTCATAGAGGCGCGAGAGGCAATTGAACAGGGTGGTCTTGCCCGCCCCGTTGGGCCCGATCAGCCCGACGATGCGGCCGGCCTCGACCTCGAAGGACACGCTGTCGAGCGCGACGATGCCGCCAAAGCGCACGCCGACGTCCTCGACGCGCAACAACGCCCCTGTGGCTATCGGTTCGATCGCTCCTCCTCCAAAGGACTCGCACCGGCGCGCCGCGCGCGCTTGCTAATTGTGTCGGATTGTCGGACGATCATTCCGCAGCAGTCAAGAATCGAGATGACCGAGCACGTCGAGAAATTCCGGCGCATTCACTCCACGCCGGCCTATCAGCTCGTCGCCGAGGAGATCGAGCGCAGGATCCTCACGGGCGGCATACGCCCGGGCGAGCCGATCGGCACCGAGGCGGAGCTGGTCAAGCAGTTCGGCGTCAACCGCTCCACGGTGCGCGAAGGAATCCGGCTCCTGGAGCACGACGGCATCATCCAGCGGCAATCCAACAGGCGCCTGGCCGTCAGCCTGCCGCACTACGAGCGGCTCGCCAGCCGTACCACGCGCGCCATGGTGCTGCACGAGGTCACCTTTCGCGAGCTCTACGAGGCGGCGATGGCGCTGCAGATGGCGACGATCGAGGGCGCGGCGCAGCGCGCGACCGCCGCGATGATCGCGGCGCTGGAGGAAAACGTGGCGCGCACCGCGCAGGTCCTGGGCGACCCGGGGGCGGTGGCCGAGCTCGACACCGAATTCCACGCGCTGATCGGCAAGGCCTCCCGCAACCGCGTGCTGCAGCTTGCGCGCGAGCCTTCCGACCTGCTCGTCTATCCGACCACCAAGCTGATCCTCAGCAAGGTGCCAGAGGGGCCGGCGCGGCTGCTGCATGCCCACCGCATGCTGCTCGACGCGATCCGCCGGCGCGACGTGGAGGCGGGGCGCCTGTGGGCGCGGCGCCACCTCAACGACTGGCGCAAGGGCTTCGAGCGCGCTGGCCAGGACCTCGACCAGCCGATCGACAGCCCGTACGCGGACGCGGCGCCTACTTCGGCATCTTGATCGAGCGATCGAGAAACTCGTTGGTGTAGACGCTCTTCACGTCGAAGGGCTTGTCGATGCCGACGTAGTCGCGCACCAGCTCGTAGTCGGCCTTCATGCGGGCGTCGTCGTGGATGCCGAGCGCCACCTCCCGCGAGAACTTGTCGCTCATCAGCACTTCCACCAGGCTCCAGTTGACCTGCTCGTTGTCGAACTTGAGCGCGCCATTCGCGTCGATCAGCGCCTGCACGCAGGGCCTGGGCTCCTTGACGCAGGCCGCGAAGGCGCGCTGCGTGACCTTGACGAACTTGTCGATCGCCGGCCGGTTCTTCTTCAGGTACTCGGCGTTGACGATCACCGAGTTGCCGTACGGGTTGAGGCCGATGTCGCGCCAGGCGAGGAAGCCCATGTCGTCGCCGAGCTCGCGCTGGAACACGTGATGCAAGTTGTAGAACGAGGTCGTCACGTCGATCGACTTGGCCTTCAGCGCCGAGAGCTTGGCGTTGGCGTCGATGTTCACCCAGGTGACGGATTTCGGATCGATGCCGTTCGCCTTGGCGAGCGCCGGCCACATGGTGCGCGCGCCGTCGGCGGCGGGGTTGCCGATCTTCTTGCCGGGGAAATCCTTGATGCCCTTGATGCCGGAGCTCTTGAGCCAATACAGGCCTTGCGGCGAGTTGGCGTAGACGTTGAAGACGGCGACCGTGTCGGCACCCTTGCCCTTGGCCACCAGCACGCCGCCCATGTCCGCGAGGCCGATCGGGTTGGCGCCGGCCGCCACCTTCTGCGTGGCGAGCGCCGAGCCCTTGCCGGGCTCCAGGTTGAGATCGATCCCTTCCTTGGCGTACCAGCCCTGCGCCTTGGCGTAGTAGTAGGGCGCGTGGTCGCCGCCCGGCACCCAGTTGAGGATGAAGTCGAGCTTGGTCTGGGCGGCGGCGCCGCCGTTGAACGTGGCGAGCGCGGCGGCGAGCACCGCCGGCAGGATAGTGCGCATGACGATTTCCTCCAGTTTGGTGCGGCGATGGTATCGGCGCGGTTTTGCAGCGTCAATGCCTGGACGGCGTTAACTGCCCGGTTAAAATTCCGCCATGCCCCTGCACTGGACGCAGCTGCCGCCGGACGTGCTCGCGCTGCTGCGCAAGGGGACAGTGATCCCGGCGCACCCGCTCGCGCTCGACGCGCAGCGGCGCCTGGATGCACGGCGCCAGCAGGCGCTGGCGCGCTACTACCTTGACGCCGGCGCGGGCGGGCTCGCCGTCGGCGTGCACGCGACGCAGTTCGCGATCCGCGAGCAGGGGCTGTATGAGCCGGTGTTGAAGCTCGCCGCCGACACCGCCCGTGACTGGGCAAAGCGCCCGCGGCTGATGATCGCCGGGCTCTCGGGGCGCACCGAACAGGCAACGCGCGAAGCGCAGATCGCGTTGGCGCACGGCTATCACGCCGGCATGCTCTCGCTCGCGCCGATGAAGGGCGCGTCGCTCGAGGAGCTGGCGGCGCACTGCGCCGCGGTCGCCGCGCAGATCCCGCTGGTGGGCTTTTACCTGCAGACCGCGGTCGGCGGCATCGCGCTGCCGATGGAGTTCTGGCGCCGCTTCGCCGCCATCGACAACGTGGTGGCGATCAAGATCGCGCCGTTCAACCGCTACCGCACCCTCGACGTGGTGCGCGGCGTAGTGGCGGCGCGCGCCGAGGAGCGCGTCGTGCTCTACACCGGCAATGACGATCACATCGTGCTCGACCTCGCGGCGCCGTTCGCGGTGCGCCGCGGCGCCGAGGAAGTGCGCGTGCGCATCCGCGGCGGTTTGCTCGGCCACTGGAGCGTGTGGACCAAGACCGCAGTCGAGCTGCTCGCGCGCGTGCAGCGCGGACCGATCGACGAGGACCTGCTCGCGCTCGATGCGCGTGTCACCGACTGCAACAGCGCATTCTTCGACGTGGCGCACGATTTCGCCGGCTGCATTCCCGGCTGCCACGAAGTGCTCAGGCGCCAGGGGCTGCTGGAGGGCATCTGGTGCCTCGACCCGAAGGAGACGCTCTCGCCCGGCCAGGCCGGGGAGATCGACCGGGTCTATCGCGAGCACGCGGATCTCGCCGACGACGATTTCGTGCGCGAGAATCTCTCCCGCTGGCTGTCGTGAACGCGAGGAAAAGATGAACGAGAACCTGCAACGCTGGATGTTCGCGGTGCTGGCGCACGTTGCGCTGGTGCTCGCCTGGTACCTGTTCGTGAAGCTCGGCAACGTGCCCAAGTTCGTCATGCCCTCGCCTGGCGCGACGCTGGATGCGTTGCTCGAGCCCAATTACAGCTGGTGGACCAACATCGCCGTCACCGGCACCGAGATCTTCGCCGGCTACTTCCTCGCGCTGATCGTGGGCGTGGCGCTGGCGCTCGCCTTCACCTGGTCGAAGCCGCTGGAATCGTTCTTCATGCCGCTGCTCGTCTCGCTCAACATGATTCCCAAGGTGGCGCTCGGCCCGCTGATCATCGTCTGGTTCAAGTACGGGGTGTTCCCCAACACCATCATGGCGTTCTCGATCTGCGTGTTCCCGATCCTGCTGACGACGGCGCGCGGGCTGCGCGAGATCGAGCCGGAGCTCCTCGACCTGGTGAGGTCCCTCAAGGGCTCGCGCTGGCAGCTGTTTTCCAAGGTGCAGCTGCCCGGCGCGCTGCCCTACATCTTCTCCGGGATGAAGGTGGCGGCGATCCTTGCGGTCGCGGGCGCGATCGTCGGCGAGTTCCTCGGCTCGGACAAGGGCCTGGGCTACCTGATGCTGCAGGTGCAGGTGACGCTCGATACCCCGGCGATGTTCATGGCGGTGATCATGATCACGCTGATCGGCATGCTGCTCTACGGCATGGTGCTGGCGCTCGAGCGCTGGCTGGTGGTGAAGGACGCGAGAGTCGAGTGATGGAGCCCTTCATCCGACTCAAGGGTGTGCGCAAGGTCTACCGCCGCGGCAAGGCCGAGCACCTGGCGATCTCGGACGCCACCTTCGACGTGATGCCGGGCGAGCTCGTGTCGCTCGTCGGCCCCTCGGGATGCGGCAAGTCGACGCTGCTCAAGATCCTCGCCGGCCTGCACGCGCACGACGGCGGCGAGGTGCGCATCGGTTCGGCGTCGCATTCCTTCGATCCTTCGCGCGACGTGGGCATGGTGTTCCAGGCGCCGCTGCTCCTCAAGTGGCGGCGGATTCTGGAGAACGTGCTGCTGCCGGCGGAGATCCTCGGGCTGCCGATGGGCGAGGCGCGCGAGCGCGCCAAAGGCCTCCTCGCGCTGGTGGGCCTCACCGGCTACGAGGACAAGTACCCCTATGAGCTCTCCGGCGGCATGCAGCAGCGCGCAGCGATCGCGCGCGCGCTGGTGCACGATCCGAAGCTGGTGCTGATGGACGAGCCCTTCGGCGCGCTGGATGCGCTCACGCGCGAGAAGATGAACCTCGAGCTGCTGCGCATCTGGGAGGAGGCGAAGAAGACCATCGTCTTCGTCACCCACGGCATCTCCGAGGCGGTGTTCCTCGGCACGCGCGTGGTGGTGCTCACCGCGGGTCCCGCGCGCATGGCCGACAACTTCGCCATCGAGCTGCCGCGCCCGAGGACGCTCGACATGAAGACCCAGGAGAAATTCGGCGAGTACACGCGGCGCATCTACAAGCTGCTGGGCATGGAATGAGCCGCCGCAACCCCGCGCGCAACCAGGAGCGCATCCTCAGGGCGGCTACCGAGGAGTTCGCGCGCTACGGCCTGGGCGGCGCGCGCGTGGACCGCATCGCGGCGCGCGCCGGCGCCAACAAGCGCATGCTGTACTACTACTACGGCAACAAGGAGGACCTGTTCCTCGCCGTGCTCGAGGCGCGCTACGCGCACATCCGGCGCGCCGAGCTCGGCCTGCACCTGCTCGACCTCGACCCGGTGCAGGGCATGCGCCGCCTGGTGGAATTCACCTGGGACTACTACCTGAAGCACCCGGAGTTCCTGACGCTGCTCAACAGCGAAAACCTGCACCGCGCGCGCCACCTGAAGCGCTCGCGCGGCATCGCGGCGATGCACTCGCCGCTGATTGCGATACTGCGCGACCTGCTGGCGCGCGGCGTGCGTGACGGCAAGTTCAGAAAGGGCGTGGACCCGGTGCAGCTCTACATCTCCATCGCCGCCCTGGGGTACTTCTATCTCTCCAACCGGCACACGCTCTCGACGATTTTCGAGCGCGATCTCCTTTCGCCGAAGAGCAAGGCCGAGCGCCTCAAGCACATGACCGAGCTCGTGCTCGGCTACTTGGCGAAGTAGGGCATGCGCGTCGCTCTGTGCAATGAGGTGATCGCGCCGATGCCGTTCCCGCGGCAGTGCGAGTACGCCGCCAAGCTCGGCTACGACGGCCTGGAGATCGCGCCCTACACGCTCTCGGAGGAGCCGCAGCGGCTGGGCAGCGCGCAGCTCGCAGCGGCGCGCGCGGCGGCGGAGGACGCGGGCATCGCCATCACTGGCTTGCACTGGCTGCTGGTGAAGCCGGCGGGCCTATCCATCTCAACGCGCGACGACGCGGTGCGCAAGAAGACGCTCGACATGATGTTTTCGCTCGTGGAGCAATGCGCGGAGCTCGGCGGCCGCTACCTGGTGCACGGCTCGCCGCAGCAGCGGCGCGTGGATCCCGGAGATTCGCGCGCCGCGGCGCTCGCGCGGGCGCGGGAGTGCTTCGCCGCGGTGGCCGAGCGCGCCGAGAAGGCGGGGGTCCTCTACTGCATCGAGCCGCTGTCCTCCGAGCAGACGCCGCTCATCAATACGCTCGCGGAAGCCGCGCAGCTCGTGGAGTCGATCGGCAGCCGCGCGGTGCGCACCATGCTCGACTGCAGCGCGGCGGGGCGCATGGAAACCGCGCCGCTGCCGGCGCTGGTGGACAAGTACCTGCCGAACGGCATGCTCGCGCACGTGCAGGTGAACGACCGCAATCGGCGCGGCCCCGGGCAAGGGGAGCAGCGCTTCGCGCCGCTGTTCGCGGCGCTCACGCGGCACGGCTACGCCGGCGACATCGCGGTAGAGCCCTTCGACTACGTGCCCGACGGCCCGGGCGCGGCGGCGCGCGCCATCGGCTACGTGCGCGGCATCCTGGAGGCGCTGGCTTGACGCCGAAGCTGCCCTGCGCGCGCCCGGCGCGCGTCGCGCTTGAGGGCCGCTACGCGCGGCTCGAGCCGGTGTCGCCGGCGCACGCGCAGGACCTGCTTGCCGCATCGGCCAACCCGAAGAGCTTCGACTACCTGTTCGACGTGCCGCCGCTTGGCATCGATGACGTGCGCGCCTGGGTGGCGAAGAACGCCGCCGCCGAAGACCTTGTCGTGCACGCCGTCGTGGACAGGGCGAGCGGCCGCGCGGGCGGGCGGCAGTCCTACATGCGCATCGTGCCCGAGCACGGCGTGATCGAGATCGGCAACATCCTGTGGGGGCCCGCGATCGCGCGCACGCGCGTCGCCACCGAGGCGCTCTACCTCGCGGCGCGGCACGTGTTCGACGATCTCGGCTACCGGCGCTTCGAGTGGAAGTGCAACAACCTGAACGAGCCCTCGAAGGCCGCCGCCCGCCGCTTCGGCTTCTCCTTCGAGGGCATCTTCCGCCAGCACATGTGGACGAAAGGCGCCAACCGCGACACCGCCTGGTTCGCGATGATCGACAAGCACTGGCCGCGAATCCGCGCGGCCTACGAGCGCTGGCTCGAGCCTGCCAACTTCGACGCGACCGGCCGCCAGCGCGCGAAACTGCAGGTGCCTACTTCAGCGGCTTGATCTTGGAGTTGTAGGCATTGGTGAAGACGTCGTCCACGTTCAGCGGACGGTCGGGCTTGGCCTGCGCGAAGGTGATGTCGATCGTGCGCTGCATCAGGTCGCGCTCGATCCAGCCGATGCCATTCTTGCGCGAGCGCTCGGTGATGCACAGGTCCATGATCTGCGGCGTGGTGTTGAACAGCGCCTCGCCGTCCAGCCCCGGCACCGCGGCCGTCATGGCGTCGATCGCCTCGCGCGGATTGGCTTGCGCGTCGCGCCAGCCCTTGTGCGTGGCGCGCAGGAAGCGCTCGATCAGCTTCGGATTCCTCTTCTCCAGCTCGCGGTTGACGAAGTAGGTGTGGCCGTAGATCGGCAGGCCGTAGTCGGCCCACAGCAGGTTGCCGACGTTGCCCTTGCCGAGCACCTTCTCCCAGATGGCGTAGCTGGTGTACAGATCGAAGGCGGCGTCCACCTCGCCCGCGGCGACGATCGCCTGCTTGCCCTCGGGCTTGACGTTGACCAGCGTCACGCCGTTCACGTCGAGCTTGTTGATGGCGGCGAAGGCAGGCCACAGCACGCGGTGCGAATCGGCCGGCGGCACCGCGATCTTCTTGCCCATCAGGTCCTGCGGCGTGCGGATGTTGGCGCTCTTCTTGAAGAAGGCGTTGTTGCCCGCCTTGTCGAACACCACGGCCACCATCCGCAGGTCGGCGCCCTTGGAGATCGCGGTGAGCACGGTGGGCGCATCCGAGATGCCGAGCTCGCCCTGCTTCAGGTCGATCTTCTTCGCGCTGTCGGCCGAGCCAGAGCCGCGCAGCACGGTGAGGTCGATGTTCTCTTCCTTGTAGTAGCCCTTCTTCAGTGCCATGTAGATCGGCGAGTGGTCCGCGAGGTGGAACCAGTTGAGCTGCAGCGTGAACTTGTCCTGCGCTGCGGCGGGGAATGCGACGGCGGCGGCGAGGAGCATGAGCAGGCGTTTCATGTACTTCTCCTTAGTTGGCAACTTGCTCGCGGTAGACCCAGGGCGCGACCGCGCGCTCTACGGCGACGACGACGCCGTAGAGCGCAAGGCCGAGCACCGAGATGAGGATCAGCGACGCAAAGATCGACGGGGTCTCCAGCGTCACGCCGCCCGCGATGATCAGCGCCCCCAGGCCGCGTTCGGAGGCGACGAACTCGCCGACGATGGCGCCGATCACGCTCATCGTGGCATTGAGCTTGAGGCCGGTGAAGATGTAGGGCACGGCGTTCGGAAAGCGGATCTTGGCAAACACCTGCCAGCGCGAGGCCTTCAGGGACCTCACCAGCTCGAGCAGCTCCGGCTCGGCGGTGGCGAGGCCCACCGCGGAATTCACCACCATGGGAAAGAAGGCGATCGTGGTGCCGATGACGATGTTCGGCCAGATGCCGTAGCCCAGCCAGATGACGAACAGCGGCGCGAGCGCGATCTTGGGCAGCGTGTTGAACAGCACCAGCACCGGCATCACGGTGCGCATCAGCAGGTCGTTCCAGACGATCACCACCGCGAGGCCGATGCCGAGCACCGCCGAGAGCGCGAAGGCGCCGACGGTCGCGTAGAAGGTGGCGAGGAAGTTCGCGGTCCACTGGTAGTTCGGGCGCAGGTACGCCTTCAGCGCCGCCAGCGGCGAGGGCAGGATGTATTCCTTGACGCCGCCCCAGTCCACCGCCAGCTGCCAGGCGGCGAGCAGGCCGAGGATCACCAGGGCGCTCGGCACGTAGTAGCCGAGCACGCCGGCGAGCCCGCGTTCTTGACTCGGCATCGCGGCTCCAAGGAAAATTAACGAACCGGTTAAATCATAGGAATCCCCTTGTCCCCGCGTCAAGCCGCACCGCGATTCCGTGTCGCGGATGTCGAGCTGCTGGAGCGCGACGTGAGGCTGCGCATGCCGTTTCGCTTCGGCGCGGCCACGCTCACCGCCGCGCCGCAGGCCTTCGCGCGCGCGCGCATCCGGCTGGAGGACGGCCGCGAGGCCTGGGGCGCCGCCGCCGAGCTGCTGGCGCCGAAATGGTTCGACAAGGACCCGGCGCTGTCCAACGAGGACAACTTCGCGCAGCTGCGCGGCTCGCTCGCGCGCGCGCGGGCGCGGTACCTGGCGCACGAGCCGCGCACGGCTTGGGCGCACGCTTCGCCGGCGAAGGGCCTGGTGGCGAACTACGGCCCGGCGCTGCTCGACCGCGCGCTGCTCGATGCGCTGTGCCGCGCGCTCGGCGTCTCCTTCTACCGCGCGGTGCAGGCGAACGTGGTCGGCGCGGTGCCCGTCGAAGGCATCGACCTGGGCGCGTTCTTCGCGACGCTCAAGCCGCGCACGACGATTGCTGCGCGCCACACCGTGGGCCTGCTGGATCCCATCACGGCTGCGGAGCAGAGCACGCGGGTGGGCGACGGGCTGCCCGAGACCTTGGAGGAAGTCATCGAGCGCTACGGCCACCGCTATTTCAAGCTCAAGGTGGCGGGCCAGGCGGCGGGGGATCTCCAGCGCTTGTGCGCCATTGCGGCGGTGCTGGATCGCAGCCCCGAGCCGTATTTCGCCTCGCTTGACGGCAACGAGCAGTATGAAGACTTGCAGGGCGTTGTCGAGCTGTGGGCAAGGATGAAGGCGGAGCCGCGCCTCGCGCGCCTTGCCAGCTCGATCCTGTTCATCGAGCAGCCTGTCAAGCGGCAGGCGGCGCTCGAGCGCGCGGTGGCCGGCATCGACAAGCCCGTGATCATCGATGAGTCCGACGACGCGCTGGACGCCTTCCCGCGCGCGCGAGCCCTC
>Ga0335084_10006449_pt1 | contig 11671 bp, 11 predicted proteins | sample Lox_Sample_44_FD_206721 | JGI IMG/M metagenome (GOLD analysis project Ga0335084, IMG submission 206721) | Soil microbial communities from Loxahatchee National Wildlife Refuge, Florida, United States - Lox_Sample_4.4 | ecosystem: Environmental > Terrestrial > Soil > Wetlands | place: USA...
CGCGTCGAGAGTGAACTGCGCGGCAGCGATGTCTTCCTTGAGCTGCGCCATCGACGTCGCGCCGATGATCGATGCGCCGAGGAACCAGCGGCTCGCTACATATCCCAGCGCCAGCTGTACCAACGTGATTCCGCGCCGCTTGGCGAGCGTGGCATAAGCCTCCACCGCATCGGGGACCATCGGCTTGCGGAACCGGATGCCGAGCGAATCGAACAGCGTGAAGCGCGCGCCCGCCGGCTTCGCCCCGCCTAGATATTTCCCGGAGAGAATGCCCGCAGCGAGCGGGCTATACGCAAGCAGCGACATCTGCTCCCGAAACAGCGTCTCGGCGAGGTCGTTGTCGACGTTGCGCGAAATCAGGCTGTAGCTGTTCTGGATCGTCACCGGCCCGGGCAGACCCAAGTCCCTTGCCGCCTCGTGGAAGTGGCACACACCCCACGCCGTCTCGTTGGACAGGCCATAGTGGCGGATCTTCCCGGCCTTGATCATTTCGGCCATCCCCTCGACTTGCTCCCAGATCGGAGGGCCCTCCTTTTCCTTGGACGGATCGAACTCGGTCGAACCGAACATCGGCACATTCCGCTGCGGCCAGTGGATCTGGTAGATGTCGATGTAGTCGGTCTGCAAGCGGGCGAGGCTGGTATCCACCGCTTCCGCGATCACGTCCCTCGTGAGGTCGGTGCGCCCGCCGCGGATCCAGTCGCGGCGCCCCGGCCCCGCCACCTTCGTCGCGATGTACAGGCGATCCCGCTTCTGTTTCGCCAGCCAGGTGCCGAGATGCTTCTCAGTGCGTCCCTGGGTCTGTGCGTTCGGCGGCACCGGATACATCTCCGCGGTGTCGATGAAGTTGATGCCCTGCGCAACCGCGTAGTCGAGCTGCTCGTGTGCCTCGGCTTCGCTGTTCTGCTGACCCCAGGTCATGGTGCCGAGGCAGACTTTGGAGACGTTCATCTCCGTGCCGGGAAGGGTTCGGTATTCCATGGTGGTGCTCCAAGTTCGAGGCAGAGCCGATAGGGTAACGGAAAAAGGGAGAAGATTTTGTCCTGTTCCCCTCCTGCCAGAGGAGGGGTGCCCACATAGTGGGCGGGGTGGTGGGAGCCTGCTGCCTGAGGCCAGATCTGCGAGGACCCTGTCGCAGCGCGACGGTTACGATCGGACCGCGAAACAATCGCGGATCGTGCGCAGTACACCCTCCATGTTGCCCATGACGTCGCGATTCTCAAAACGGATCACTTTGATACCGAGCGATCCGAGATAACGGCTTCTCGCCTCATCCCTTTGTGCCGCCCGCTGGTGATCATGTGCTGCGCCATCGAGCTCCACGGCAAGGTGCTCCCGTGGACAGTAGAAGTCCAGGATGTAGGGTCCAACACTGTGCTGACGCCTGAACTTCCGGCCGGCTAGCTGTCGGTTTTGAAGTTTTTTCCATATGCGCGCTTCTGCGGGAGTCAGGCCCGCGCGCAATTGGCGCCGTAGCGGCCTCATTGAAGGGTTGTTGTTCAGTTTCATGTGCAGAGCCTGCGGGGCTTAGCGATTGTTCGGAAGTGTAACCACCCCGTCGCTTCGCGCCACCCCTCCTTGAAAAGGAGGGGAGAGAATAGTACCTCCCCTCCTGCCCGAGGAGGGGTGCCGACGTGGTGGGCGGGGTGGTGGGACTTCTACGCCGCCGCGCGCAAGCTCACTCCCGCCTCGGTACCTTTGTCGACACGCACGTGATGCTCGGCAAGATAGCGCGTCACCGCCGCGGCTTCGAGCTCGCGTCCAGCGAGCCCGACGTGGCCGTCGGGGCGCAGCAGATAGAACGCCGGGCCGCTGACGTGGATGCGAGCGAGCTCGTTGGCGTTGGCCGGATCGTCGGGTATCGCATGCACGCGAATCAAATCGCCCATGCCCAGCGCCCCCGCCGCAGGCGCCGGCTGCCCGATCACCAGCAGGTTGAAGCGCGTGTCGTCGAGCCTCTGGAACAGGTCTTCGACCGGACCGTTCGGCTGCAGCTTGAGGTGCAGCCATGGGAAGCGGTCACCCGCGACCGGTGCGCCCTCGGGTAGGCTCGCCAGCATTTGCGACAGCGGGCTCTTTCTGTAGCGGATGCCGATCTGCGAGATGGTGCGAAACGCGACATCGCGTACGCGCTCGACGGTCATAGCGCGAGCCATCACCTTCGCGACGATGCGCGTGCGGAACACTCCGGCGAGCCAACTGTCGGACACCAACAGCCTGAAGATGCGGTCCGTCGTACGGAGCAGCCGCTGCGCGACAGGCAAGCGTTCCTGTTCGTAGGAATCGAGCAAGGCTGCATCCGCCTGCCGTTTGACGACGAGCGCCAGCTTCCATCCCAGGTTGTAGGCGTCCTGCAATCCCGTGTTCATCCCCTGCCCGCCCGCCGGGCTGTGAACGTGTGCCGCGTCGCCGAGCAGAAAGCAGCGCCGGTCGCGGAAGCGCTCGGCGCACCGGTGATGGATGCGGTAGGTGGAAAACCAGCTGCACTCCTTGAAGGAAAGCTCGGCTCCCGCCTCGCGACGGATGTCGGAAATCAGGTCCTCGAACTTGAGATCGTCTCGTGCCCGCAACGCCTTGGGAAGAATGCCGATGACCCGCCAACGGTCCTTGCCCCGCATGGGAAAGAACAGGTGAAATCCATCCTGCCACAGGTAGACGTTGAGCTCGCCGGGCTTCATCGGGCCTGTGGCCTCGGTATCGGCGACGAAGAATGTGTGCTCATAGGGCGCGCCCGGGAAAGTGATTCCACTCAACTCGCGCACGGCGCTGCGCCCTCCATCGCACCCGGCCACCCACGCCGCCGTGAACTTGCGGGTGGAACCGTCGGGCTGCTTGAGCGTGACGGCGACATGCTCGGACTGCTGCTGTAAACCCACCAGCTCGGTATTCCACTGCACCTCGACGCCGCACTCACGCAGCTTCGCGCCCATGATTCGCTCGTTGTCGTCCTGACCCAGTGCCAGAACGAACGGAAACGGGCTCAAGCTCTTGCCGATCTCCCCTAGCGGGATGCGCGCCGTCCACTTCCCGTTCGCCCACATGTTGGCGCCGGTGCCTTCGCGGCCCAGTTGGAGCGCCTCGTCGATGATGCCCATCTTCGAGTAGATCTCCAGCGTGCGCGCTTGCACGGCCATCGCCCGCGACTGCTGAGCCGGCCCCGAGTGCCGGTCTATGATCATGGCGCGCACGCCGCGGCGGGCGAGTTGATTGGCGAGCATCAGGCCCGTGGGCCCCGCTCCAACGATCAAAACATCTGTGTCCATGAGGTCCCTCCGTCTGAAGAACTTGCTGAGCTTGACTCTCGTAAGCTGATGCAATAGCCGGTCAGCTTTTCCGGCGTAGAAACTCGATCGCCATCTTCAGGACTCGCTGCGACTCCTGGCGAGCCTCCTCGTTGTCGCGGGCGAGCTGCAGAATGCCCTGGCCGACGGTGACGGAATGCAGGAAAGCCACCTGATCGGGCGTGCCTTCGAGCCCCCCCCGCCTTCAGCATCTGGGTGAGGCCCTGGCGGATCTCCTTCAAGAACGTGCGCATGCGCGGTTTCAGTTTCGGCTCACGATCGGTCGTAGCCTGGCCGAGAGTCGGTCACCCTTCGGCGCGGATGAGATCCGCTGCTTTCTCGCCCACCATGATCGCGGGTGCGTTGGTATTGCCCGAGGGCATGGTCGGGAAGACCGAGGCGTCGGCCACGCGCAGGCCCTCGATCCCGTGCACGCGCAAGCGCTCGTCGACGACCGTGTCCGGCCCCTGTCCCATCCGGCACGTGCCCATCGCGTGATAGCCGGTCTGCGAGTTGTTGCGGATCCAGTCAAGAATCTGCGCGTCGGTTTCCACGTGTCTTCCGGGTGAGAATTCGTCGCCGCGCAAAGCATCCATGGCGCGGGCCTCGGCGATGCTGCGCATCATGCGGAAGCCAGCAGCCATGGTGCGCTGATCGACTTCGTCGGCCAGGAAGTTGAAACGGATGGCCGGGTGCACGTCGGGATCGGACGAGCGGATGTGGATGGAGCCCAGACTCTCCGGTCGCAGCTGATAGCAGGCGATGGTCATGGACGGAAAGTCGTGCAGCTTGCGCCGTTTGGGATCCTTGATCGCGTAGGGGATGAGATGCATCTGGATATCGGGCGTGGCCAGTTCGGCCCTGGTCTTCAGGAACGCTACGAGCGGCGCTGAGGGCAGGCTGTAGAAGCCGCCGCCCGTTGCCGCATACCGCAACGCCTCGGTCACTCTGCCGATGCCTTTCGCCCGGAAGTTATAGGACACGCGTGGATCCTTCACCCGCCAGACGATGCGCGCGTTGATGTGGTCACGAAAGTTCTCCCCCAGCGCCGGCAGAGCATGTCGAACCGCGATGCCATTGCGCTCCAGGATCTCCGGCCGGCCGATACCTGAGAGCTCGAGAAGCTGTGGCGTCGCCACCGCCCCTGCCGACAGGATCACCTCTCGCCGCACACGCGCTTCCACCTGCCGACCTCGGTGTTCGTAAACCACCCCCACGCAGCGCGGCCCTTCGAGCAGCACGCGCCGCGCGGGCGCACGTGTGATCACGCTCAGATTGGAGCGCCCCATCGCCGGGTCGAGATAGCAGTAAGAGACGCTCATCCGGCGGCCGCGCCGGATACTCGCCTGAGCCTTGCCGACGCCCTCTTGATTCCCGCTGTTGTAGTCGGGATTGACGCGATGGCCTGCCTCGACTGCGGCCTCCAACAACGCGTCGTAAAGCGGATTCCGATCGGGCACGATGGAGACATGCAGCGGCCCACCGCTCCCGCGTCCCGGCGCACCTTGCCGCTCGAAGTTCTCGATGCGGTCGAACATCGGCGCCACGTCCCGCCAGCTCCAGCCATGCGCGCCCATCCGTGCCCAGGTGTCGTAGTCGAGCGGCTGGCCGCGCACCCAGATCAGGCCGTTGATGGCGCTCGACCCGCCGAGCAACTTGCCGCGCGGCACTGGAATGCGGCGGTTCGCAGTCCCGGGTTCGGGCTCGGATTCGTAGAGCCAATTGGCCGCCGGATGATGGATGAGCAGGCCGTAGCTGATGGGAAAACGCGAATAGAAGTGACTGGCGCGCCCCGCCTCCAGCAGGAGCACGCGCGTGCGCGGGTTCTCGGTGAGACGGGCCGCCAGCACCGCGCCGGCCGAGCCCGCCCCGACGATGACGTAGTCGTATTGATCCAAGCTGCCCCTTTCTCCCCTCCTTTTTCAAGGAGGGGTGGCGCGAAGGGCCGGGGTGGTTACCGCCCCATCAGCAACTTCAGATCGATCGACTCCGCCATAGCCTTGTACCCGGCGTCGTTCGGATGCAGGTGATCGCCGGAATCGAACGCCGCCTGGATGAACGACGGGCGATTGGGATCGCGCACGACGGCGTCGAAGTCGATCACACCGTCGAACGCTCCGCTCTCGCGGATCCATTTGTTCACGGCCTGGCGCTTCTTCTCCTTGGCCGCGTTGTAGTAGCCCGACAGCGGCGACCCTTTGAAGGTGTCCTCGAACGGCGTCAACGTAGCCCCGATGATGCGCATGTTGTGCATGTGCGCGCGAGTGATGAGCTGCTTGTAGCCGGCGATGACGTCCTCGGGTGAGGGTGCCGGAGCGTAGGGCTCGAGGATGCTGTCCGGCCAGCCGATGTCGTTGATGCCCATCATCAGGATCACGACGTCGGCATGCCGATGCCGCAGGACGTCGCGATCGAAGCGAGCCAGGGCATTGACCCCCATGCGATCGGTGAGGATGCGAGCGCCGGAGATACCTTGATTCAAGACTGCGACCGGAGGCCCGCCAGCTTCGGCCAGCCGGCGCGCCAGCACGTCGGGCCAGCGGCGGTTGGTATCGGGCGTGGAGTTGTTGCCGTCGGTGATCGAGTCGCCGAAGGTCACGATCGCGCGCGCATTCGCGGGCGCGTCCACCAGGATCTCGCTCAGCAGAATCCGGGCCGTGAACGTCGAGTCGGCTTTGAAGTCGGTCTCGACGATCTTGTTGCCGGCGACGACATAGGTGGTCTGGACCGCGTCCCAATGAAACGTGTTCACCGGCGTCACGTCCGGCGCGAAAAAGCTCACGACGACACTGGAGAACGGCGCCACGGAAAGGTCGACCGGGTCGCTGATCACCGGTGCGCCGGGCGGGATCACGATCGAGGTCTGGCCGCCGAAAGTAAGCGGCTTGCCCGAACCGGCGACGATGGCAGACCCCTTATCGCTCAGCGCGATCTGCGCCGCGCCGACCTTGAATGGCCAATTGCCGTATTCGTTCGAGAGTACGACTCGAACGCGCTTGCCGCCGATGCTGACCTGGGCCACCTGCCGCACGGTTTGTCCCCACAGGTTTCTCGGCACCTTGATCGGCGCCAGGAAGTCCGGTGCCCACACTTCGTGCGGGCTCGAGGTCCACGTAGCGATCCAGTCGTCGTCGGCGCGGGCAACGGAGCTCGCCTGCAGCGCAGCGGCCAGTGCGGCCCAAAGCGCAAGGGCCAGGAAATGTCTACGGTTCATTTTTCTCCTCCTGTCTGTTGGGTATTGTTGTTCGAGCGTTCCGCCCGCGGTCACGGCGGGACGAGCTATCGTACACCCCTCGCGTTCGCCTCACGCACGAATGCCAACTCCAAACTCGCCGACTACGGGATAATACCTCTCGCGGCGTTGTCTCCCCTCCTTCCCGAGGGGGGCGTGTCGCGCCCGGGTCGCTGCCCGGGCAGGCCTCGGCGACGGGGTGATTGAAATTGGTTTGAGGGTTTGATGGAAGGAACAAGCATCATCACACAAGCGCCGCAAAGCGAATCCCGCCACGCGCGCTCCTTCGACGCCCTGATCATCGGCGCTGGGTTTTCCGGCCTGTACCAATTGCTCTGCCTGCGCGACCGGCTGGGGCTTTCGGTCCAGGTGCTGGAGGCAGCCACAGGAGTCGGAGGCACCTGGTACTGGAACCGCTACCCCGGCGCGCGATGCGATTCGGAAAGCCACTCCTATTGCTACTCGTTCTCCGAAGAGCTGACCCGGGAGTGGGAATGGTCGGAGCGCTATCCCGGACCGCCGGAGATCCTGCGCTACCTCAACCATGTCGCCGACCGCTTCGATCTGAAGCGTGACATCCGCTTCAACACCCGGGTGAGCGCCGCCCACTACGACGAGACAGCAAGTCTCTGGCGCGTGACCACCGAGGCGGGCGATTCGTTCACGGCGCAGTTCCTGATCACCGCCGTGGGTTGCCTGTCGTCGGCCAATATCCCGAATATCCCTGGCCTCGACACCTTCGACGGACGCTGGTATCACACCGGACAATGGCCCCATGAGGGTGTCGATTTCAGGGGCAAGCGCGTCGGACAGATCGGCACCGGCTCCACGGGCATCCAGTCCGCGCCGGTGATCGCGCAGAGCGCTGCTCACCTCACCGTCTTCCAGCGCACCGCGAACTACAGCGTGCCGGCCCGCAACGGCCCCCTCAATCCGGCGTTCCTGCGCTACGTGAAAGAGAACGCTGCGGAGATCCGACAGGTGATGCACGCAAGCGTCAACGGCCATCCGTGGCTCATCTCCGATCGCCTTGCGCTGAAGACTGCGCCCGAGGAACGGCAGGCCATCTATGAAGCAGCCTGGGAGACGGGCGGCCTGCGATTCCGCGCCACCTTTCGCGATCTGCTAAGCGACACTGCGGCGAACGAGACCGCTGCGGATTTCATTCGTGCCAAGATCCGCGAGATCGTGAAAGACCCGGCGACGGCGGCCAAACTATCAAACTTCGATCATCCGTATGCGGCCAAGCGCCCGCCGATCGACACCGACTACTTCGAGACGTTCAACCGCGACAACGTGGAGCTGGTCGATGTCCGGGCCGACCCCATCGAGCGCATCACACCAAGAGGAATTCGCACGCGCGCTGCGGAGTATCCGCTGGACATCATCGTATTCGCCACCGGATTCGATGGGATGACCGGCTCGCTGTTGCGCATCGATATCCGCGGGCGCGACGGCCTGCCGCTGGCAAAGGAATGGGCGGCGGGGCCGCGGAACTATCTGGGATTACAAGTAGCGGGCTTTCCGAACCTGTTCACCGTGACCGGACCAGGCAGCCCATCAGTTCTTTGCAACATGCCGGTTGCGATCGAGCAGCATGTCGAGTGGATCACCGACTGCATCGCACACATGCGCAATCATGGCGTGACGCGCATCGAGCCCAGCAACGAAGCGGTGGACTCGTGGGTGGCGGAAGTGAATGCAGCCGCCGACGCGACGCTGCTGCCGCAGGCGAAGCACTCGTGGTACCTCGGCGCCAACATTCCCGGCAAGCCGCGTGTTTTCATGCCGTACGCCGGCGGGATGGCGCACTACCGGAAGATTTGCGCCGATGTTGCCGCGAAGAACTATGAGGGGTTCAGGTTGAGCGCGTGGTCTTCCTCGTAGTTGAATCACGCAACAGGCCAGTGCTTCCCTCCCTTTTACTTCGTTCCCTGGCTGTGCTTGATCGCAGAGCAAGTTCACTGCACTCGCGGCGGCAACAGATACAGCGTCATGTGAGCGCGAGGCCGTTTGAGGCGGAGGTCGAGCAGCACTGACGAGGTGCTCTCGGCTCGTCCGCTCCGTCGGAAGTCAGCCGCGTTGATGCAGCTCAATCACATTGCGATCGGGATCGCGCACAAAGATCCCCTGCGCTCCGGGCCCGAAGCGGACAGGCCCGCCACTTAGCGGGATGCCAGCCGCCTCAAGCCGCTGCTTCGCAGCCTCGATGTCCGGGCACAAGAGTGCGAAGTGCGTAATTCCCGGGTGCTTGTCGGGTACATCCATGAGGATGTTCGGCTCGCTCGCGTTCGGCGCGTTGAGCACGAGATTCACTTCCACTCCCGACGGGTGATCGAGGATCGCCACGGGCTCCGGACCGATCGGACCGGCGGTCTTGGTGAAGCCGAGCAGTTCGTAGAAGCGCACCGAGCGCTCGAGGTCATGCACGCGAATGCCGATGTGGGCAAGGCCCAAGATCGGGATGGGGGTTGTCGTCATCTTTTGGATTGTAATCCTGTCCGCGGACACCAGGTTCAGCCTCAAACAGCGTGCGGTTCCATTCGGCAGCGATGTCGCCCATAATTGGCCCACCGCACCGTAAGGCGCGAGGCGGCGTGACCTAAACAGCACCACGGTGCCCCTGTCAGACACGCCGCGAAGACGGGATCGATCGCCAACAGGAGGAAACCATGCACGTTCAATCTACCCTGCGGTTGCTTGTCTGCCTGCTATTGCTGCTGAGCGCGGGGCAGGTGTTTGCCGATGCCGCCGGCGATATCCAGAAGCTCGAACAGGAACGCTTCACGGCCTACGTGAAGGGCGACGTCGCTGCGCTGGATAGGATCTTTGCAGACGAGTTGGTCTACTTCCACTCGAACGGCATGGCCGATCCCAAGTCCGCGGTACTGCAGAGCTTCGCCTCGGGCGAGCTCAAAATCTCGCGCTTCGATGGGGAGGAAATCCAGGTGCGACAGATCGGCGACGTGATGGTCGCCACGGGTCTGGTGCATGTAGACCTGGTCAACAAGGGCACTGCGGCCAAGTTCGACATACGCTACACCGCCATCTACGTCAATCAGGGCGGCCAATGGCGCCTGATCCACATCCAGAACGCTCGCGTTCCGGCCAAGTCCTGACGGTCTCGCCGACAGACCTGCTTGAAGGGGCCGCGATCATGCGTGATTACGCGGCCCCCGGAGCCAATTCAGGCCGCGAGGGCGGCGGGATCGAGTGATTCGAGCAGCGGCGGCAACGGGCAGTTCGGCACCGCACCCACGAGCCGATCTGCGAAAACGCGTTCTTGAAACGGTTGCGCAGTCCCACCAACCCGTTGTAGATCGCAGCCACCCACGCGATCAGCGCGACGATGATCGCGACGAAGATCCAACCGCCCGTCGTCATATTAGTCTCCCCTGGGTTGTCGACGCTCGTTGACTTCCGGATCAAAGCCTAGCCAATCGAACGGGGGCAAGGTTGACCCAAATCAAGATGACATGCCGCCGAGATTGGCATGATGGTTCGGCACTACCTAAGGACTCTGCGGAAAGACCATCCTAACCGACCTTGCTGCGCTTACGGCGGCCGGAACCTATGAAGGACGAAACTCTCTCCAAGGGCGAGCAACGGAGCAAACCGAACGGGTCTCGAACTCTGTGGTTATGGGTTGGCGCAAGCGGGACCGGTGCTTTGGTGGGCGCTCGCCTGGCTCTGACGCTGTTCCCGAGCGCGGCATTCGCGCGCAATCCTATAGGCGAATTCGGCTGGAACCTCGTCGGCTTCGCCTTCTGCGTTGGCATTCCGTTGGCAATATCGCAATGGCTGGCGCTGCGCTACATCCTGAGAGAGCGCGAAGCGGCGCACAGCTCATTTCTGATTCTGTGGATCCCCGCGACCAGCATCGGGATCGCGCTCATGATACTGCCACTCTGGTGGTGGAATGCCGAAGCGTTCGCTTTCATGCCCTGGCTGGTTGCGTTCCCGATGTTGCCGGGAATGATTGCTCTGGGTTTGGCACAGTGGCTGCTGATGTACCGACTGATCTCGGCGAGATCCGTTTGGGCCTTGCTGACGATAATGGGGGCTGCAATAGGGGCCATCCTGGGATTGGTCGCCTCGTTTTTTCTGCAGCCGGTCCCACTGGAGTTGACGTGGGCCTTCACGACGGGAGCGGGTATCGGTGTTCTTCAGGCGATTGAGCTCGTTTCTAGTTTGGAAGTCGATCGCAGCGGACAAAAGCAGCGGATCGCGTTGCCGATAGTCGTGCTCGGGTCAGTTCTCGGGCTCCTCGTTCTGTTCTACGTTTACGCTTACTTGGCCGACCAGGCAAATAGGGCGTTCTAGCTCCGGGGGGAGCAACGCCCGGAGCTGTCCTCGCGTTGTCGAAGTGGTTTGCGGCCGAGTTCGGCAGCACTCCGTGCCGCGGCTCAGCGCGGCGGCTTCAGTCTGCGCCCGCGCGTGCTGCGTCGACGAAGGCGTCGAAGATCCGCTGCTGCAGAGGATCGCTGGCCGCGGTCAGCTCCGGATGCCACTGCACGGCAATGAGCCAGCGGTGGGTGGGCATCTCGATCGCCTCCACGGTACCGTCGGGGGCGTGCCCGGTGATGGTGAAGCCGGATGCCACCTCGCGCGGCGCCTGGTGATGCCAGGACACGGCCTCGAACTCAACCCGCCCCAGGATCTGTGCCAGGCGCGAGTGTGGTTGCAATCGGATGCCGTGCGCGATGGGCTCGCGCGGCGGCGCGCGGTGCAACACCTGTTCTCCGATCTCGTCCGGCAGGTGTTCGATCAGCGTGCCACCGTGCGCGATGTTGAGGATCTGCGCACCGCGGCAGATGCCCAGCGTCGGCAATTCGGTGAAGACGATGTGCCGGGCCAGCTCGATCTCCAGCGCGTCGCGCTCGGCATCGATGCCGTAGTTGGCCGCGTGGCGCTTGCCACCGTAGGCGTCCGGGTCGATGTCGCCGCCGCCACTGAGGATGAGCGCGTCGACCGCCTCGAGCAGTTCCTGCAGGCGCGTCTCTCCTGGCGCGATCAGCACCGGTACCCCGCCGGCGCGGCGCACCGCGTCCACGTACTCCGCAGGCAGAGCGTAGCGGTTGTCGGCGCTGCGGCCGTAGGTGGTCAAACCGATCAGGGGATTGGTACGGGGCATGGCTGAGGTGCTCATCGTGGATTA
>Ga0335084_10006450_pt1 | contig 11670 bp, 10 predicted proteins | sample Lox_Sample_44_FD_206721 | JGI IMG/M metagenome (GOLD analysis project Ga0335084, IMG submission 206721) | Soil microbial communities from Loxahatchee National Wildlife Refuge, Florida, United States - Lox_Sample_4.4 | ecosystem: Environmental > Terrestrial > Soil > Wetlands | place: USA...
TTCGGCCCGCCACTTCGGCGGGCTTTTTCTTTGTGCGCCCGGCAGGGCGCACGTACTTGGAGGTGGAAGTCCTCTACACACTCGGCAAGGAGAAGTGTTAGCCGAACGGCAAGGGTGTCGCGGGTGACTGCGAATCTGGAGGAAGCTGTAGGCAAAGCGCTGGCCTGACGAACAGGAAGCGGATAGAGGCGGCGTAGCGGGGTGAGCAGGCAAATATCTGCGAAGCCCGATACTTGCACGGAACGCTGCGACGTAGATCCGACAGGCATAAGCGTGAAGGTGCGTGCGCCATACCCGGGGAGATCTGGCGATCTGCCTTGTGCTACTGACATCGCAAGGTGTCGGGATGGAACGCCAGAAGTCAGCGGAGGCCATAGTAGGTGTCAGTGCGAACCGAAGGGCCGAACGTGAAGTGCCGCGAGTAGGCGGCGGGATTCTCAAGGAAGCCGATGAAGGCAGAAGCTGATCGGGCAGATCAGGCGGGCGCGGTGGACACCGGACGGAATTCGGTGGCGGCTGCGGCTTGCGCCGAGGCGGACATGGCGACCCGCACGCGGACGAAAGCGGGGGTAGCGACAACGAGCCTGATGGAAGCGGTGGTGGATCGCGGCAACCTCAAGCTCGCGTATCAGCGGGTGATCGAGAATAAGGGCGCGGCGGGTGTCGATCAGCTGGCGGTGCCCGAACTCAAAGATCATCTGAAGCGATACTGGCCGACGATTCGGGCCAGGCTGCTGTTGGGGACGTATCAACCGCAACCGGTGCGAGGGGTGAGCATTGCCAAGCCGCAAGGCGGGGTGCGCACGCTGGGCATTCCGACGGTGGTGGATCGGCTCATTCAGCAGGCGTTGCATCAAGTGCTGCAACCGCTCTTCGAGCCGAGCTTCTCGGAAGCGAGCTATGGCTTTCGACCGGGGAGGAATGCGCATCAGGCGCTGCGCCAGGCGCGTCAGTATGTGGCGCAGGGCAAGCGCTGGGTGGTGGATATCGATCTGGAGAAGTTCTTCGACCGGATCAACCACGACCTCTTGCTGGGTAAGTTGGCGATGAAGATCGGCGATGCACGAGTGCTCAAGCTGATCCGGCGGTATCTCGAAGCGGGCATGATGGCGGACGGGTTGGTACAGCCGCGTACGGAAGGCACGCCACAAGGCGGGCCGCTGTCGCCGCTGCTGTCCAACGTCTTGCTCACTGATCTCGACCGGGAACTGGAACGACGAGGCCACACCTTCTGCCGCTACGCGGACGACTGCAACATCTACGTCGCGAGCGCACGGGCAGGGGTGGGACTGCTGCAAAGTCTGACTGCGTTTCTGGACGAGCGGCTCAAGCTCAAGGTGAACGAGGCTAAGAGTGCGGTGGCGCGGGCGTGGCAGCGGAGGTTTCTGGGTTATAGCCTGACGGCGCACCGGAGGCCGAAGCTGCGCATTGCCGGGTCGAGTCTCGAGCGGCTGACGGGGAAGGTGAAAGTGCTACTGCGCGGTGCGCGAGGCCGTAACCTTGGCGCCACGATCCAGACCCTCAATCCGGTGCTGCGCGGGTGGGCGGCCTACTTCAAGCTGGCCGAGACCAAGCGGGCGCTGGAGGAGTGGGATGGGTGGATACGGCATAAGCTACGTTGCATCCTGTGGCGACAATGGAAGCGGCCGTATCGGCGTGCACGCAACTTGATGCAGCGGGGACTGACGCAGGAGCGGGCATGGCGCTCGGCCACCAACGGGCGCGGCCCGTGGTGGAACGCTGGCGCCAGTCACATGCACGCTGCCTTCCGGAAGTCTTGGTTCGATTCTCTGGGGCTGGTGTCGCTGCTCGATACGGTACAGCGCCTCCAGCGCATTTCATGAACCGCCGTATGCGGAACCGCACGTACGGTGGTGTGGGAGGACGGCGGGAGTGATCCCGCCTCCTACCCAATTTCACGCCTTGGTCTTGTGGCGGTACTCGCACAGGTCGCGGATCGGACAGGCCGGGCATTCGGGCTTGCGGGCCTTGCACACGTAGCGCCCGTGCAGGATGAGCCAGTGATGCGCGTGCCGGCGATATTGCTCGGGCACGAACTTCAGCAGCTTGTTCTCCACCTCGACGACGTTCTTGCCGGGCGCGAGCCCGGTGCGGTTCGCCACGCGGAAGATATGCGTGTCCACCGCGATGGTGGGCTCGCCGAAGGCGCTGTTGAGGATGACATTGGCGGTCTTGCGCCCCACCCCGGGAAGGCTTTCGAGTGCGTCCCGCTTGCTGGGCACCTCGCCGCCGTGCCGCTCGATCAGGAGCCGGCAGGCCGCGATCAGATTCTTGGCCTTGGTGCGATACAACCCTATGGTCTTGATGTACTCCTCCAGACCCTCCTGACCCAGCGCCAGCATGGCGGCGGGGGATCCGGCCGCTTGGAACAACCGCGGGGTGGCGAGGTTGACGCTCTTGTCGGTGGCCTGCGCGGACAGGACCACCGCCACCAGCAGCTCGAACGGATTGCGGTACTGCAGTTCCGTCGCCGGCTCCGGGTTCAAGCTGCTCAGGCGGCGAAAGATCTCCGCGCGCTTGGCGGGGTTCACACGGACTCCTGCTCAACGCCTCTTGTTGTCAACCCCGTGGCGCGGTGCGCCGCGCGCGGGCGCGCTCGAGCGCCGCGCGCACAACGGCCCTTTTGTGTTCGACATCGGGAGAGGCTGGCGTACGAGGGTCATGTCTCCCCGGTTCTCCGCTCTTCGAGCGCTTGCGGGGCGTGCGTGTGCCGCGCTCGCGTTGCAGCCTGAGCTCGCGAAATGCGTAACGCGAGCGCGCCTGTGCGGCGCTTCGATCTGGATCGTGCGTGCCCATCGCAGCGCCGCGGCGGACGAGCTCTTCGATCGAAACCATCTCGATGCAGTCGACCGGGCACGGCGGCAGGCACAGCTCGCAACCCGTGCAGTGCTCGAGCAGCACGGTGTGCATGAGCTGAGATGCCCCGGCGATCGCGTCGACCGGACAGGCCTGGACACACAGCGTGCAGCCGATACAGCGCGCCTCGTCGATCAGCGCCGCAGCGCGCGGCTGCTCCAGCCCGTACGCGGGGTTGAGCGGCTTGATCGGCCGTCCCGACAGCGCCGCGAGCTTCGCCACGCCGGCCGCGCCGCCGGGCGCGCAACGGTCGATGTCCGCCTCCCCGGTCGCGATCGCCTCGGCGTACGGGCGGCAGGCCGGATACCCGCATTTCGTGCACTGCGTCTGCGGCAGCACGGCGTCGATCCGGTCGGCCAAGTCGGCAATCATGCGAAGCTAGAGCATCTTACTAAGCCGCTGCGGCGCGCCGCCGCAGCCGCACCAGGCAGCGGTCGATCCACTGCGCGGTGAGTTTCTCCTGCACGGAGTTCTGCACGAGGCGCGCGCCGAGCGCGGGAAAGTCGACGCTGTCGAGCGGCTGGTCCTGGTTGAAGCAGGAGAACACATGGCTGCGCACGCCCGATCGCGGATCGACGTGCGGCTGCAGGCACTGGGCGCAGATCTCTTTCATCATGCATTGCATGGGCGAGTTGATCGAGGCGATGCCCACGCAATCCGGCCGCAGATGCGGCGCCAGAGCGCCCTGGCGCGCGGCGTGCACCGCCGCCATCATGCGGTCAGAGCCAATCGCGATGATGCGATCGGCTCGGTTGAACGCAATGCTCTGGACGCCGAGCCGTCCCTCCGCGTAGGCCAGCATCGCCTGCACGATATTGCCGACGAACGCGCGGTCCTGCTGGCGCGTGGCGACGAAGCCCGGCGCTTCGTCGCAGCACCACACGACGACGTCGGCGGCGGCTTCGATCTCGGCGATCTTGTAGCGGTCGGCGGCTTTCTTGTAGGCGGCGAAATACAGAACCTTCGAACCTGCGGCACGCAGCGCCGACCCAATGGAGAACAGCACCGCGTTGCCCAATCCGCCGCCGGCCAGGATCACCGTGGCGCCGGACGGAATCTCGGTGGGTGACCCGGTGGGGCCCATCAGCACGACCGGCTCGCCCGGTTGCAGCAGCGCGCACAGATCCGAGGAGCCGCCCATCTCCAGCACGATCGTAGAGACCAGACCGCGGTCGCGGTCCACCCAGGCGCCGGTCAGCGCAAGGCCCTCCATTGCCAGGCGGGTGTCATCCACCGCGAGCGCATGCCGCTCGTAGTTTTGCAGCCGATAGAACTGCCCGGGGCGGAAACGCCGCGCAGCGGCCGGTGCGCGCACCACCACTTCTACGATGGTAGGAGTCAGCCGGATGACCTCCTGCACGCTGGCCCGCAGATCGCGATTGAGGTGCGCTTCGAAGTCGGCATCGGCCAGGGCGGAAGCCGGCGCGACGCTTTCCAGGACTCTGCTTACCACGGGGTAGCCCTGTTTCACCCCACCCATCGCCTTGACCACGTTGCCGAAGAAGGACGGGTGCACGTCGCCGAAGAAGCTCACGAAACGCCCGTCGTCGCGCTTGGACATCAGCACGCGCACTGAGAGCGGTTTGGCGCTGGCGTACTCCGGTTTGACCGGAGCGCCGTTCTCGTCGCACGCTTGAAAATACTTACCGTCCAGGTGAAAGCTGCGCGGATCTTCGCGCGCCAGGACCGTGTTGGGTTGCGTCCCGGCCGCGATCAGGATCGATCGTGCCGGCAGCACCGTTTCCTCCGGCGGTGCGTCACCTGTTTCCCCGGACACGCGCAAACCCGCGGCGTGTCCGTGCTGATCGACCTCCACTGCCAGCGGCGTCAAGCCTTCGGCAAAGCGGATGCCTTCCTCGAGCGCCTTGTGGACTTCCTCGTGGTTGAGCGTGTAGGACGGGCTGTCGATGAGGCGCCTGCGGTAGGCGATGGTCACGCCGCCCCAGGACTGCAGCAGCTCCGCGACGCGCGGCTCGCGCCCTGCAGCCTGCGCCGCTGCACGCTCCACGCGGATGGCCCGCGCGTGCGCCAGGAACTCTTCCGTGATGAGATTCTCCTCCGTGCTCCAGCGCGCATGCAGCGCGGCTTTGCCGCGCTCGGCGGCGAGGATCTCGTAGCGCTGCAGGAATTTTTCCACCTGCACCGGGTAATAGGCGAGCGACTCGGTGGCCGTATCGATCGCCGTCAACCCGCCGCCCACTACCACGACCGGCAGCCGGATCTGCAGGTTCGCCACCGAGTCGACTTTGGCGGCACCGGTGAGTTGCAACGCCATCAGGAAGTCGGAAGCGGTGCGCACGCCGCGCGCCAGACCGTTGGGCAGCTCCAGCACGGTGGGACGGCCGGCCCCTGCGCACAGCGCGACGTGATCGAAGCCGGCCTCGAAAGCGTCGTCCAGCGTCAGCGTGCCGCCGAAGCGCACGCCGCCGAACAGCTGGAACTCGCGGCGCCGCTCGAGCAGCAACCGGACCAGCTTGAGGAAGTTCTTGTCCCAGCGCACCGTGATGCCGTACTCCGCGACGCCGCCGAACCCCGCCATGACGCGGTCATCGAGCGACTCGTACAGGGTACGCACGTCGCGAATCGGGCGGAACGGCGCGCGCTCTCCGCTCGCGCCCACACCGCACAGATCGGCTGGCAGTGGCTCGATCTTGAGCCCGTCGATGCCGGCCACGCGGTGGCCGTCGTTCATCAGGTGGTGCGCGAGCGTGAACCCGGCGGGGCCCATGCCGGCGACGAGCACGCGCTTTCCGCTGGGGGGACGCGGGTAGGGACGGCGCAGGTTAAGCGGATTCCAGCGGGTCAGCAGGGAGTAGATCTCGAAACCCCACGGCAGCTCCAACACATCTTTGAGCGCACGCGTCTCGACCTGCGGGATGTTGACCGGTTCCTGCTTCTGGTAGATGCACGACTTCATGCAGTCGTTGCAGATGCGATGCCCGGTCGCGGCCACCATGGGGTTGTCCACGCACATCATCGCCAGCGCGCCCAGCGCCAGCCCTTCCGTCTTGATCTTCTGGAATTCCGAGATCTTCTCTTCCAGCGGGCAGCCGGCCAGCGGCACGCCGAACACGCTCTTCTTGAACGGCGGAGGGTGCCCTTTGGCGGTCGCCTTCTCGCGCAGCCCGTGCGAGCATGAGTCGCGGGCCTGCTCGTGGCACCAGATGCAGTAGTTGGCTTGATCCAGAGCTCCGACCAGATCGGTCCCGGGATCAGTGAGCGCGAAACCTTGGCGGCGGCGCAGGTCCGCGAGGCGGTAACTGCGAACGCCGCCGCTGTCATCGGCGATCACCGGCACCAGCCGGTAATAGTCGAGCTTGTGCGGCGCCTTGAACAGAACGCCAGCGCGGTGCCGCGCTTCGCCGGCCGGCGTGTACACCGCCCACGCGGCGTAGCGCAGCGCGAGCGTCAGCTCCTCCGCATGCGCCGCTTCGTCCTTCTGCCATTCCGACACGCGATGAGCAAAACCGAGCTCCGTGAAGCTGCCTCCCAGGTGCGCCGCGAGTTGGGCTTCGAGCGACGGTCCGTCGATCGCCTCCGCCTCAGCGGGCTTGATGCGGCTCATGGCCTTGCGTTGCACGAACAGGCGCTTGCAGGAATACAGCGGCGCGAGCTCGTGTGTGCGCGCAGCGAGGTGGGCGACGGCGTCTTGGATGCCGAACAGCTCGCTCAAGAAGTCTTCCAGATGCGGCGCAAGCGCGATGAGAAGCTCCGACTCGGGCTTGCCCGCGAGCGAGTCGGGGGCGGCGCGCGCGGCGTTGAGATGCTCGGCGAGCGCGGCATCCGCGGCGCGCAGGTGCCGCAGGAAGTGCTCATCGAGCCGCAGCAGGCCCTCGAGCGTGTACAGATCCGCAAACGTGAGCCCGAACTGCAGTGTGGGTTGTGAAGTGCCGCTACGGACGGGAGGCAGGGTCATGAAACAACTGCTGGCGATAAACAACTGCTGGCTATATGGATATGTCCGCCCGGCCGCGAGCGGTGCAAAAAAGGGCGCCAAGTATAGCAGCCGAGCCCTGCGTGGCGGTTACCCTCGCGCGAGCGCCCGCACACATTCGCGCACCAGGCCCGGGCCCGCATAGATGAGCCCCGTGTAAAGCTGCACCAGCTTGGCCCCGGCAGCGATCTTCTCTCTCGCGTCCTCCGCCCGCATGATGCCGCCCACGCCGATGATCGGAACGCGCTCGCCCAGCACGGCGTACAGCGTGCGTATCACCGCGGTCGATCGCTCGCGCAGGGGCGCCCCGCTTAAGCCTCCACTCTCATCGCCGTGCGGCAATCCCTCGACGCCGGTGCGTGCGATGGTGGTGTTGGTCGCGATGACCCCGTCTATGCCGTGTCGCAGAAGGCACTGCGCGACGGCGTGCAGCCGCTCTTCCGCTAGATCGGGCGCAATCTTCACCGCCAACGGCACATAGCGCCCGTGGATCCGGTTCAAGTTCTGCTGCTCCACCTTGAGTGCAGCCAGCAGGCGGTCGAGCTCCTCCGCCTCCTGGAGTTGCCGCAGATCGCGGGTGTTAGGCGAAGAGATGTTGACGGCCAAATACGCTGCCACGGAATAGGTCTTGCGCATGGCGGAAAGATAGTCGACCGCAGCGCGCTCGATCGGAGTATCGAAATTCTTGCCGATGTTGATGCCGAGAATCCCGCGATAGCGGGCGCGGCTCAAGTTGTGGATCAGCCGATCGACCCCCAGGTTGTTGAACCCCATGCGGTTGATCAGCGCCCGCGCGTGTGGCACGCGAAAGAGCCGGGGGCGAGGGTTTCCCGCTTGGGGGCGCGACGTCACCGTGCCGACCTCGATGTGGCCGAAGCCAAGCGTGGCCAGCGCAGCAACGTGCTCTGCGCTCTTGTCCAGCCCCGCCGCGAGGCCGACCGCGTTGGGAAAGGTGATGCCCATCACATGCACGGGAGCAGCCGGAAGTCCGTGCTGCACCAGGCGGGTCAGCCCGAGCGCATGGGCGGCATCCAGCAAGCTCAAGGTCCAACGGTGCGCTCGCTCCGCCTCGAGCCGAAACAGCAGCGGGCGCAGCAGCGGGTACAGCATGTCTTAAAAGCGCGGCTCGCGCCGCTCGACGAAAGCCCTCAGCCCTTCGAGTGCGTCGTCGCTAGCGACGACTTGCTGGAGATCGGGGAGCATGCGCTGGAACGCAGCGCTCTCTCCCTCGCGACGCGCCAGCCGGGCGGATGCCAGTGTGGCCTGCACTCCAACTGGGGATTGCCGGGCGATGGTCTGCGCCAGCGCCAGCGCGCTCGCGAGCTGCTCGCCGGCCGGAACCACAGCCTGGACCAGGCCGATTCGATGCGCTTCGTTGGCGGCGCATTCGTCGCCTGTCAGCAGCCAGCGCATGGCATTGCCCCAGCCCAGCTCTTGCACGAGACGAACGGTGGCGCCTCCGACCGGATAGATGCCGCGCTTCACTTCGATCTGGGCGAAGCGCGTGTCATCGGCGGCGACGCGGATGTCGGCGGCCAGAAGCAGCTCGATGCCGATAGTCAGGCACCAGCCCTGCACGGCGATGATCAGCGGCTTAGCCAGCGTGCGTGCGGGCTCGCGCGCGAGCGGGTCCAGCGCTCCATCGGGCAGCGGCGGCATGCGCCCGTCGCGAAAGTAAGGCAGCCACTGCGGCAGGTCGATCCCGCCGGTGAAGTGCGCGCCGTGCGCGAACAGCACGCCGCAGCGCAGGTGCGCGCCGCGCTGCAAACCGCCCAGCGCGCTGCCGAGCTCGGCATACATCTGCAGGTCGAAGGCGTTGCGCTTGGCCGCACGGTCGAGTCCGATGAGGAGGACATGCCCGCGTGTTTCGAGGCTGATGCGCGCGGCGGTCACGCGTGAATACTCGCCCGGGCGCGCTCTGGCGCGCGCTGGCCGGAGACGGATCGGCTCAGGCGCAAGGCGGGGCGCGCCGAACCGGCTTGAGCCGCTGCCATTGGCCGTTGACCAGGCCTTCCATCGGCTGGAAGTTGATCTTGTAAGCCATCTTGCGACTCTGGCCGATCCAGTAGCCCAGGTAGAGGTAGGGGACCTTCAGGCGCCGGCACAGCTCTACCTGCCACAGCACATTGTAGGTGCCGAGACTCGCACCCGGCAGGTCGGGCTCGAAGAACGTGTACACGGACGACACACCATCCTCGAGGCGATCGACGATGCTCACCATTACCAGCCTGCCCGCTTCGCGGAACTCGACCAGGTTCGAGGCGACGTTGCTCTGCAGCAGGAAGTGGCGGTACTGTTCGCGGCTGTCGTGGTCCATGCCGCCGCCGGAGTGGCGCGTGGACTGGTAGCGCAGATACAGCGCGTAGTGCTCGGGATGATATTTGAGGTCGAGCACGCGCGCATCCAGCCCCTCGTGGCGTCGGCGTGCGCGCCGCTGCGAGCGGCTCGCTCGGAACTCGCTGGTCACGATGCGCACCGGCACGCACGCGCGACAGCTGTCGCAGTAGGGACGGTAGGTGAACGCGCCACTGCGACGGAACCCCGCACGCACCAGCTGGCTGTATACCTGCGTGTCGATCGCGTGACTGGGTGTCGCGACCTGTGAGCGCGCCAGCTTGTCCAGCAGGTAGCTGCACGGATAGGGCGCCGTGGCGTAAAACTGCAGGACGGAAAACGGCAGGTCGTTGAGCTGCGTCATGCGGGGCCGGCATACCAGGTTGCTGCAGCACGCACGCGCGCGCTCGCCGGAACGGACCCCGCCGCGCTACCGGCGCACGCCCGCGCGCCGGTCAATGAGCCGCTCGATGACCCAGGGTGCCCGAACATCCGGATAGTTTACCAACTCTGCCACCCGCCGCGTGAATTGAGGGCGCGCCATGTCCCGCGCACCGAAGGCGGACAGCAGCGGCGTGCGCATCTGACAATCGATCAATCCGAACTCCCACTCCTGGAGCTGACGCACCAGGTGAACCAGAGCGATCTTCGAGGCGTCGCTCGCGCGCGAGAACATCGATTCCCCGAAAAACACGCGTCCCAGCGCCACGCCGTACAGACCGCCCGCCAGCTCGCCGTCGCGCCAGGTCTCTACGCTATGGGCCACGCCCAGGTGGTGAAGCCGCGTGTACGCCGCCTTCATGGCGCCGGTGATCCAGGTGCCTTGCTGGCCTGGCCGCGGCGCACTGCACGCCTCGATCACCCGCTCGAAGGCGCTGTCCGCGCGGACCTCGAAGGCCCCCTTGCGCAGCGTCTTGGCCAGCGAGCGACCGATCTTGAGCTCGGCCGGGATCAGCACCGTGCGCGGGTCTGGACTCCACCACAGGATCGGCTCGCCTTCGCCGAACCACGGGAAGATGCCGCTGCGGTAGGCGCGAAGCAGTCGCTCGGGAGAAAGATCACCGCCCGCCGCGAGCAGGCCATCAGGCCGGCGCAGCGCCCGGTCTACGGGAGGGAAATCGTCGCCGCCCTCGAGCCACGGGATCAAGCGCTCAGAACCATTGGTCCTTGCCTTTGCTGATCAGCCCGCAGGCCAGACGCGGGCCGGCGTTGCCGGCCGGCTGGGTGCGCAGATCGTCGGCGTTGGCGTGCACGATGACGGCGCGTCCGATGATGCTGTCGGCTTCGGTCCCCAGGCTGATGCCGCCCACTTCGACGTGATACACAGCAACGCCGTTGGCATCCGCCGTCAGGTTGCCCAGGTCGCCCGCGTGGCGCTCGGCGCTGTCGGGACCGGCGTGGGGGCCCTTGCGCGGGTTGAAGTGCGCGCCCGCGCTGGACGCGTCGGCCGCGGTGCAGTCGCCCTTCTCGTGGATGTGAAAACCATGCAGCCCGGGTGAAAGCCCGGTGACCCGCGCATCGACCACCACTTTGTCGCCGCGCTGAACGAAGGCGACTGTCCCCGTCACCTGATTGCCTTTGGTCGGGCCGAGATTGGCGCTCGCCGTGGGTGATCGCAGCGTCACGCTGGAACAGGCGGCGAGCAAGCCGCAGGCGGCGAACACAGCGACGGGCGTTCTCATGCGCGTAATCCCCAAGATCGGTCACCCGGCTGTCGTGCGCGTGTGCACCTGTTGCAGGTTTTCGCGCCTGACAGCCCACGCGTTTTTAGCACTCGCCCTTGTCAGTGTCAAACCATGCACGCGTTTTGCTATTCTGAAACGCATGCGCTCATCCGAGCACGCGGCGATCGAGACCCCATCGGAGTGGATCACGCGCTTCGCGCCCCTTATCCGTCGCGGCGGTCGCGTGCTCGACCTTGCATGCGGCAGCGGCCGCCACGCGCGGCTGCTGGCACGGCTCGGTTACCAGGTGGCGGCCGTGGACCGCGACGCGGAAGCGCTGGAGGCGTTGTCCCTGGTAGCGGGAATCGAGGTCAAGAGCGCGGATCTGGAGGCGGGTCCGTGGCCCTTTCCTGGTGCGGTCTTCGCCGGCATCGTAGTCGCCAACTACCTCCACCGCCCGCTGTTCCCTGCGCTGCTGGACAGCCTGGAGCCGGAGGGACTGCTGATCTACGAAACGTTCGCGCTCGGGAACGAACGCTACGGGCGGCCGTCCAATCCGCAGTTTCTCCTTCGGCCTGGTGAGCTGCTGACAGTCGTTCGGGGACGCCTGCGGGTGGTCGCCTATGAGGACATGTTCGTGTCGAACCCCAAACCGGCGAAGGTGCAGCGCATCTGCGCGACAGCGGCTCCGGATCTCGACACGGGGACGACCGGGCGGCTATTGAGCTAAACTTAGCGGTTAACTATCGGCCTATGGTGCCGTCACTTCACTTACCGGGGAGGACATCATGTTGAAGGGCAGCCTGGTAGCGATCGTCTCACCCATGCACGAGGACGGCAGCCTCGACCTTGAGGCCTTGC
>Ga0335084_10006451_pt1 | contig 11669 bp, 14 predicted proteins | sample Lox_Sample_44_FD_206721 | JGI IMG/M metagenome (GOLD analysis project Ga0335084, IMG submission 206721) | Soil microbial communities from Loxahatchee National Wildlife Refuge, Florida, United States - Lox_Sample_4.4 | ecosystem: Environmental > Terrestrial > Soil > Wetlands | place: USA...
TCAAAACCAGCAAGGTAGATGCGTTGCAGCTGTTCGGCCGGATCCATTCACGATTGCTACATCTTGTACTTGCCCAGATCGTCGTCGCTGAGGCCTTCCAGGAATTTGCGGAGTTCGTCGTTGCTGGCACGTTCGGAAATATTGGCCGCCTGCTTGGAATGTTTCAGCACATCATCTTCGACGAAGATCGGGCAGTCCATCCGCAAAGCCAGCGCCAGGGCGTCGGAGGGACGTGAATCGATGCTGATCACGTGGCCGTCGCGCTCGAGCCAGATCACCGCATAAAACGTGTCATCCTTGAGTTCGGTAACCACGACCTTGTGGACCTGAGCGTCGAGGCCGGTCAGAACATTCTTGATCAGGTCATGCGTCATGGGGCGGGGAGTACTGACCTTCTCGATCTCCAGGGCGATCGCATTGGCTTCGTAGACGCCGACCCAGATGGGAAGTACGAGGTCGCTGCCCACGTCTTTCAGAATAACCACCGGCATGTTGGTGACTGGGTCCATCGTCAGGCCACGAATTTTCATCTCGACTTCCATCCAGACCCTCAGATCATCTCGCCGACGAGGCTGTTCGGAAAACTCGCCGTGACCTGCACATCGACGTAGCTTCCAACCTTCAATTCCCTGCCATCCGGCGCCACGAAGTTCAGAACCTTGATCTGCGAAGTGCGGCCGATCCACTGGCCGCGCGCCGGATTCTTCCCTTCCACCATAACCCGGATTTGCCCGCCCAGATGACGTTTATTACGATGCGTTTGGATCTGTTTCTGTTTCTCGTTCAGAACGGCCAGACGTCGGGCCTTCTCCGTATCCGGAATGGCGTCGTCCAGGCTCAGCGCCGGCGTGTTCGGGCGTGGAGAGTATTTGAACGTGAAGGCGCTGTCATAGCCGACCGCATCGAGAAGCGAGAGTGTCTCCTCAAAGTCAGTTTCCGTCTCGCCCGGGAAACCCACAATCAAATCGCTCGTGATCGAAATGTCACGCTTCGCCGAGTGGATCCACGCAATGCGCTCCAGGTACTCGTCGCGCGTATAGAGCCGCTGCATGGCCTTGAGCACACGCGTCGAGCCGCTCTGGACAGGCAGGTGGACGTGGTCGCAGAGCGAGGGGTTGGCGTCGATTGCCTGTACAATATCGCGTCCAAAATCTCGCGGATGCGACGTAGTGAAGCGGACTCGTTCGATTCCGGGAATCTGGCCCACGGCAAACAACAACTCGGCAAAGCTCCTCTTTTCATTGGGATCACAATAAGAGTTTACGTTTTGTCCGAGGAGTTGAATCTCCGTGTAACCAAGATCGGCCAGCTGCCGGGCCTCGGCCAAGACCGAATCCGATGTCCGGCTGCGCTCCTTGCCACGGGTGAAGGGAACCACGCAATACGCGCAGAACTTGTCGCAGCCTTCGATGATCGTGATGTAGCCGCGATGCGGATTGGTGCGGGCAGTGTATTCAGTCTCGAAGCAGTGGTCGGTTTGGCGATCATCGAGGCCGGTGGAACGGTTCCCTGCCTCGATCCGCACCAGCATGTCGGGCAGATTCCGGTACGAGGCTGATCCGCAGACCATGGAAACATGCGGCGCGCGCTCGAAGATTTTCTCGCCTTCCTGTTGCGCCACGCACCCGAGCACGCCGAACTTCTTTCCCTGCTCCTGCAGCTTGCGGTAGTCGGCTAGGCGATGGAAAACTTTCTGTTCTGCCTTGTCGCGAATGGAGCAGGTGTTGTAGAGGATCAGGCCCGCTTCTTCCACCGTTGAAACCTGGCGATATCCCTGCTGCAGGAGGGTCCCGATCACCTTCTCGGAGTCGTGCACATTCATCTGACAGCCGAAGGTCTCGAGGTAGAACGTCTTGTCGCTGGTCCCCTGCATCCAGCTTCAGTATAGCGCAGGGCCGCCAGGCCCCAGCTCAGGCCGGACGCGTGGCGACAGTGTGTCCTTTCTCCACGAAACCCTGCATCCAGGCCAGCACGCGTACCCATCCCTGGTAGTGATCTTTGGCCGCTGCCGGAGCCGCTGCGAATCCACTATGACGCAGGCGCACCAGCGTTCCGCCCGAAGCAGGCACGAGATCAAGGGCGACCACCGTCTTCAGTTCGCCCGACCAGCTTGTTCTCCAGGTGAAGACCAGCCTCTCCGGCGGATTCACTTCCAGGTACTCGCCGCTCACGTGATAAGGGCTGTCATCCTGGTCGCTGACTCCCTCCGACCGCCAGGCTCCTCCCGGGCGCAGGTCCGCTGTCCATCTCGTGTGGTGATACATCCCCTTTTGTCCCCACCACTGCATGAGTTGCGCAGGGTCAGTAAGGGCCCGGAATACCCTCTCACGCGGAGCGGCAATCTGTACTTCGAGCGAGATGGCATCCTGATCGGAAGTGACAGCGTTAGCATGCATGGGGTAGTTCCCTTCTTCGTTCTTCTATTTCACGAGCCCCGGACGCTGATCGATAGTGATGTCATTCTCGAGATACGCCTGCATCCATCCCAGAACGCGCGTCCAGCCTTCGGCGTGACCTTTCGCCGCCTGCGGCGAACCGCCGAAGCCCTGGTGCCGGATTCGCAGCAGCGTGCCTGTCCCGGCGCGCTTCGGCCCATTCGGATGCAGTCCGTGGACATCGGTCGCCTCTAATTCCCACCGAACAACGGTATTGAGATTCCCACACCAGCTGGCGATCCAGGTGTGCACGAGCAGGCGAGGCGGATCGACCTCGAGATATTCCCCGGCAACTGTAAACGTGGTTCCGTCAGCGCTCGTACCGGTGCTCGACCACTTCCCTCCCGGACGCAACTCAGCCTTCCACTCGGTGATCCGATACATGCCTTGCTGTCCCCACCACCGCGGAACTTGAGCCGGATCGGTGATCGCCTCGAAGACGCGCGCCGGAGGCGCCGCGATGAAGACTTCGCCCAGAACCACGTCCTGATCGGGAGTAACGGCCATGGTCGCCATGCCCTAATCCTTTCCTGCTTCCGTAAACTTCTTGAGGTTCTCGACCACGCCCGGCCAGCCGCCGCGGTAGTCTTCGCGCGCAACTTTTTCCTGCGCCAGTCCGCTGTGCGTGACCTTCACGAGAGTTCCCTTGCCGATGGGTGTTAGCTCCCAGCGCACTACTGTCTTCCGCTGCTTGTCGTCGTGCCAGTTCGCGATCCACGTGTAGACCAGAAGCCGCGGTGGATCAATATCCAGAATCTCGCCGTGACATTTGAATTCATTGACACCATTAATCACGAGAGTTGAGCTCTGGGCCGTTTCGTAGCGGTACTCGCCGCCTCTTCGTGCATCCATCTTCCAGAACTTCACCGGACAAGTTGCATCGCCGCTGAACCATCGCTCGAGCTGGGCGGGATCCGTCAGCGCACGAAATACCCGCTCTGGTGGAGCGCCAATAGCGATTTCGGTGACGAGTGCATCCTGGTCGGGAGTGACCATCGTTGCGGTCATCGGATTCCCCTTCCCTGCTTCTCCACGAAAGTCTTCACTTCCTCGAGAACTCCGGGCCAGCCGCCGGCGTAGTCCTTGGCACTTTCAGGCTCGGATGCGAGTCCGCTGTGAGTTAGCTTCACATGTGTGCCCGTCTTCGTCGGCGTCAACTCCCAACGGACAACGCTTCGCATCTTCGGGTTCTTGTGGAAGTTGGCAAGCCAGGTGTGAACCAGCAGCCGTGGCGGATCGAGTTCGAGGATCTCTCCCTCATGCCGGATGAGGCTGACGCCGTGATAAGGATGTTCAGCGCAGTTCATCTCAAAGGACCATTTTCCGCCGACCCGGAGCTCCATTTCGTAGTCATCGAGCCCCGGAGAGCGGCGCCGAATCTCTTCCGGATCGGTGATCGCCTTGAAGACCCGCTCCGGGGGAGCGGCAATGTCGATTTCAGACACGATGACGTCCGAGTCGGGCGTGATAGTAGTGTTGGACATCGATGTCTCCTGTGGAGTTTTCGCTCTACCCTAGTTGCTACGCTGCAAGGTGAACACTTCCTTCATTTCCTTGCCATGGTCGAGAAAAGTCCATTCTTCAGTGTGGTGATTGGCATCAGCCATGGTGAAGACAACATGGACCATGTGGCCGCTATCAGGACTGGCGAGATTGGTGGCATCGATAAAATCGAATCGCACGCTCTTGCCATCGGCTGACAGCGTTGCCTTCATCCGCGGCTGATTGCCCGCGCCGCAATAATGCGTCATTAACAGACGGTCTCCATCCAGGTGGATCATGCTGATCATGTTCTCCGGCCCTGTGCCGTGAATCTCGCTGAGCAGGGCGGATCCACCTGCGGTGGCCCGGAAGGAGACCTTGAGCGACTGGCCCTGATTGTTCTTCCCTTCCCAGGTACCTTCGAGAGCTTTCATCACGTCAAACGTTTTCTGTGCGTCTGAACCGGCCAGCGCGGCAGTGGTAGTCAGAATCACGGCGGCGATCACACTGTAGCGAAGCTGCTTCATACTTACTCTCCGAGATTGGATTTGGTCTTGCCTGGTCCCCGGCCCGTTTCGCGGGCGTACTCCTCTTCGACAAACGATTTCAAACTGGCCAGGTTGACCTGCCAGAAGTTGCGGTAGCGTTCGAGCCAGTTATCGACGGCCTTCAGCGGTTCCGCATTGAGTTGGTAGTAGCGATGCCGTCCACGGCGATGCTCCACCACCAGCCGTGCGCGGCGAAGTTGGCGCAAGTGCTTCGAAATCGCCGGCCGCGAGACCGGAAATGCTCCCGCAATCTGGCCCGCCGGCTGGGCTCCCTGCCGTAGCAGGTCAAGCACGGCCCGGCGGGTGGGATCGGCGAGCGCGTGGAACGTGGCCTCCGGCGAATATGTAACCGATCGGTTCCGCATAATACGTAACTGTAGGGTTACATGTTGAGCCCTGTCAAGACCCCTTTTTGTTTTTTTCAGTTTCTTGCAGGCCTAAGGCCGGGAGCGGTTTTCGGTGCCGTCACCGCGCCCAAGAGTGTGCCGCAGATGCGCCGCGATCTGCTTCCCGTGGAAGCGCCCGTTTTCGATGAAGATTTCGTTGGTGCGGGAGCCGGCGACAATCACGCCGCCCACGTAGATTCCCGGCACATTGCTCTCGAGAGTTTCCGGATCACAGAACGGCCGGTGTTGTTCGGCGGAGAGTTCGATTCCAACACTGGTCAGGAAGTCGTAGTCCGGATGATATCCGGTCAGGGCAAAAACGAAATCATTCTTTAGTCGCTGAGAACCATTCGGCGTCTTGACGACGACATAGTTCGCGCCGACCTCCTGCACCGTGCTGTTGAAGAAGGCCGTGATTTCACCGGCTTTGATTCGATTCTCGATGTCCGGCCGCACCCAATATTTCACGTGATGGTGCATCTGTAGCCCACGATAGACGAGAGTGACGCGCGATCCGTGCCGCCATAGATCGAGTGCCGCCTCGGCCGCGGAGTTCTTTCCGCCAATTACGACCACGTCTGTGTCGAAGTACGGGTGGGCTTCACGGTAGTAGTGGAAGACCTTCTGCATGTCTTCGCCCGGCACGCCCATCAGATTCGGGAGATCGTAGTACCCGGTTGCGACGATGATCTTGCGCGCGCAATAGTCATGAATGTGGCCCTGGCGGTCAGTTGCAGTCACCCGAAAATTGCCGTCTTCACCGGTTATTGTCTTCACCCACTGATACTGACAGACGTGCAACTGGTAGTGCTCAGCGACGCGTCGGTAATACTCAAGCGCCTCTAGCCGCGTCGGCTTTACCAGCGACGTCGTGAAGGGAATATCGCCGATCTCCAGTAGTTCCGGCGTGGTGAAGAACACCATGTTCGTCGGATAGTTGAAGATGGAGTTGACGATGCATCCTTTGTCGACAATCAGTGTTTTGAAGCCAGCCTTCTGCACTTCAATCGCGCAAGCCAGACCTGTCGGTCCAGCCCCCACGATCAGCACGTCGGCAAACGAATCGGGCCTGGCATGGGCCTGCGTTCGAGTCAGAGTTTCGGGGATGATTTCTTCTACCGGCAAGGGATGAGCGCCCTCTTGGGGGTCAAAGGTCAGTTGATTCTAGCACCGGGCGGGTCCAGCAACGGAAGGCCAGACATTCACTTCTTCACGCACACGGAAATGCCATCGCGAAGGGGAAGGATCGTCGTGTACACGTCCTTCGATTGGTACATCAGACGATTGAGTTCCAGGATGGCCTTGGTCTCGGCGTCCGGGTTTGCCTTGGCCACATTGCCGCTCCACAAAACATTATCTGTAATGAACAGTCCACCCTTCCGCAAGCGCGGTAACGCCAGCCGAAACGCCCGCGGGTAATCGGTCTTGTCGATGTCATTGAAGATGATGTCGAACGGTTCTTTCTCCTCAGACAAGAACTCCAAGGCATCGCCGACTCTCACCGTGATCTGTCGGCTCACCCCTGCCCGCTCGAAGTACTTCCGTGCCTTGTCGGCATTTTTCGAATCGCCGTCGGTGTACACAACATGTCCGCCTTCACCCACCGCTCGCGCAAGCCAGATGGTGGAGTAGCCGATAGCCGATCCCATCTCAAAGACACGCTTCGCACCGCTGATCATTGCCAACTGATACAAGACACGAGCGACTGCCGGCCCGATGATGGGAACATCGTTCTTGGCCGCGATGGTTTCCATTTCGGCGAGGACCTCGTCGCGGGACGGCAACAACGAATAAAGATAATCCTCAACCGCTTCGACAGTGATTCCGCCCATGCGCCAGGCAGCATTTGGATTCGTGTCGGACATTTCGAGCCTCAAATGAAGGTGTTTTAGTGATTAGTGGTTTGTGATTGGATGCAAAAGCATCCACCACGAGTCACGACCATCTGCCGTACTACAAGGCAGTGACTGTTTTACCCGGCGTCAGCGCCACTACCTTGATGTCCGGGACGAGCTTCTGCAATTGCTCCGGCGTCCCAGTGAGCGGCGGGAACGTCCCAAAATGCATTGGGATGACAATCTCCGGTTGCAGGAGCTTGCACGCATACGCCGCTTCGCGCGGGGACATGGTGAAAAGGTCACCAATTGGCAGCATGGCGACCTTCGGCGCGTACAAGTCACGGATGATTGCCATATCGCTGAAGACATTCGTGTCGCCAGCATGGTAGATCTTCAAACCGTTGGAGAACTCGAGCACGTACCCACACGCTTCCCCGCCATAGACAATCTGGTCGCCATCCTGGATTCCACAGGAATGCACGGCATGAACCATCGTGACTTTCACTCCGGCAACGGCCTGAGTACCCCCCTTGTTCATCGGGGAGATCTGCTTGACGCCCTTTTTCTGCACCCACAAACATAGTTCGTAGATTCCGACGGCAATCGGATCGAGGCGCTTGCCGATCTCGACCGCATCCCCGATATGATCCCCATGCCCATGCGTGCATAGAAGGACATCGGCCTTCTTTACATCTTTCTCGGCTGCCGGGCACATCGGGTTGCCACCCACCCAGGGATCGATGTAAATGGTCTTCCCTTCCGGAGTTTCCACGCGGAACGTAGCGTGGCCCAGCCAGGTGAGTTTGATGCCATTCAAATTCATAGGTGTCAGATCTCAATTATTGGGTATCAGGAAACCGCACGAGCTGCGTGCTAGAGCGATCACGCTCGCCCCAGGTTCGCTCCTCATGCCAGATGTTAGGACATACATTCTACCCTCTTGAACAACGGTCTGCGTTTACGATTGCTCGAGGCTCATCGCTCGAAGCTCGCGGCTGGGTTTCCAACCCATTCCGCTGGCTTCAAAACTCGTGTATAAGATTGTCCTCGTGTCTGAACTCAAGATTCTTTTGTCTCGCGAACAGATTGCCCGGCGCGTCGCCGAAATGGGCCAGCAGATTTCCAGCGACTTCGCCGGCCAGTCAATCATTTTTGTCGGCGTACTGAAAGGCGCGGCGATTTTCCTGAGCGACCTCGCCCGTCAGATCCCTCTCGACGCTACCTTCGACTTCATCGGAGTCTCCAGCTATGGCAACCGCCCCACGCCGGCAGAGGACCCTGCCGGCCATGCCGCCTGGGATTCGAGCGGCGAAGTGAAGCTCACCAAGGACGTGGACCAGTCCATGACCGGGCGCAACGTCATCCTGGTCGAAGACATTCTCGATACCGGCCTCACACTCAGCTACATCCAGAAGCTGCTGATGGCGCACCAGCCCAAGACCTTACGGATCGCGGCTCTGCTCGACAAACCCTCGCGCCGTAAGATCCCGATTCATGCCCACTACATCGGTTTTCCCATTCCCGATGCCTATGTGGTCGGATACGGACTGGACTACGCGGAGCGCTACCGGAACCTGCCGGACATCTGCGTGATCCAGAATCTCTGACCCGCTGTTTCCGGAACGGGATGTACGCATCTTCCCTGCCGACAGGATGGCCTTGAACGGCTGGTATCATGAATGCCTGTGAGCCCGGGTTCCACCCAACTGATCCACCCCGCGCACGTCGATCCCTTCCTCCTGGAAGTGGCGGATGTGGTGAACACCACGCTCGACCTGGAAACCACGCTGCGGCGCGTGGCGGAACTGGTGCGCAAAGTCATCGATTACGAGATCTTTGCGATCCTCCTGCTTAACGAGCAGAAGCAGGAACTGTATATCCGATTCCAGACCGGCTACCCGGCGGAGGTCGCTGATCGCGCCCGCGTCAAAGTCGGGCAAGGAATCACGGGACGTGCGGCGCAATTGCGCCAGGTTCTGCTGGTCAACGATGTATCCAAAGAAGATTCCTACATCGCGGCCATCCCGAATGTGCATTCTGAACTCGCTATTCCGTTGATCGTAAAGAATCGCGTCATTGGCGTCATTGACATTGAAGCTCGTGAAAAAGGCCACTTCACTGAAGAGCACAAGCGCTTGCTGACCCTTATCGGGTCGCGAATGGCGGTGGCAATCGAAAATGCGCGACTCTACACGCGCACGACCCGCCAGGCACGTACGCTCCTTCTGCTGAATGAAATCGCGCGCGAACTGACCTCGATTCTGAATCTCGACGAACTGTTGAAGCGGGTGGGCGAACTGCTCAGCAGGATCATCGACTACCAGATGTTCGCCGTGCTGCTGCTGGACGACTCGAAAGAAAAACTGCAGCACCGCTTCGCGCTCCGCTTTCAAGAGCAACTGCACCTGAAGCACGACGTACCGCTCGGCAACGGACTCGTCGGATACGCGGCCCAGAGCAAAGAAGCCGTGCTGGTGCCGGATGTGAGCAAGGATTCGCGCTACATACCGTTGAATCCTGAAACTCGCGCCGAACTCGTAGTACCGCTCATTTACAAGGGAAGCGTGATCGGAGTACTCGATCTCGAGCACACCCGCCGCGGATATTTCACCGAGGATCACAAGCGCACGCTGACGACCCTGGCGGCACAGATTGCCATCGCGATCGAGAACGCCCGCCTCTACGAACAGATCGCCAAACAGGAACAACGCCTGGAACGTGACTTGGCGTTGGCCCGGGAGTTGCAGTTTCGCTTGCTTCCGCAGACACTGCCGAAGCTGCCCAACCTGGAGTTAAGCGCCAAGTTCGTCCCGGCGCGTGCCATCGGCGGCGACCTCTACGACTTCGTCAACTACTCGCTCTCTCGCCTGGGGATCGTCATCGGCGACGTGAGCGGCAAAGGTGCTCCGGCGGCGATCTATGCGGCGCTGGTCAGCGGAATTCTTCGCTCGCACGCACCGATTGAACCCGGGCCGGCGGAGATGCTGGCTGCGGTGAATCTATCGCTGGGTGAGCGCCGAATCGACGGACAATTCGTATCGATCATCTACGCGGTATGGGACGATGAAGCGCGCACTCTGCAGGTAGCCAACTCCGGATTGCCCCGGCCCATTTACTATCACGACGGAAAGATCGAAGTGATTGAGGCCACAGGGTTACCTCTCGGTCTCTTTGACGAGGCCGAGTACGACGAGTTCAGCTTTCGTGCGAAGGCAGGAGACCTGTTTGTATTCTTCAGCGACGGCATCCTTGATGCACGCAACCGCGAAGGAAAGTTGTTCGGTCGGCATCGCGTGGAGGAAATCGTGCTTGGCTGCGCCACGCAATCCGCCGATTGCGTTGTGAACAAGATCTTTGCCGCCGTCACCGAACACGCCGGCGGCGAACCTACCTTCGACGACCAGACGGTCGTAGCCATCCGCGTCAAGGGCGGCTCCGGTAAACGCAAGTGACGCGAGCAGAATTCCTCGAACTGATCCGCGTGCCCTCCTTCGCCTATCGGGGTTCTGTCGCTTCTTCCCGTAACCAGGCTCGCATCGAGCATCCCCCGGCTCTCTTTTGCGAAGGAGTTGCGCTGGCTCGGCTGACGGAAGTGCATAACACTCCGCTTTACGTTTACTCATCCGAGATGATTCGGTCGCGCCTGCAAGCCTTTCGCCGCGCCTTCCACGACGTCCCGCACACGCTGTGCTATTCGGTCAAAGCAAATTCCACACTCGGCATTCTCCGCCTGATGGCCCGCCATGGCGCAGGCTTTGATGTGGTCTCGGGCGGCGAGCTCGAGCGGGTTCTGCGGGTGAAGCGTTCGGCTGCGCGCCAGGTCGTTTTTTCAGGAGTGGGCAAGACCTTGCCGGAGATGGAAATGGCGCTCAAGGCAGGCATCCTTCTCTTTAACGTGGAGAGCGCCTCGGAGTTACGCACCCTCGCGTCCGCTGCAGCACGCCTCAAGAAGACAGCGCGAGTCGCTTTCCGTGTCAATCCGGATGTCTCGGCGAACACGCACCCGTATATTTCGACGGGCCTGCATAAGCACAAGTTCGGCGTACCCATCACCGAGGCGCGTGACCTCTACGCCGAAGCGGCGCGCGAACGATTTCTCAACGTCGCTGGGGTGAGCGTTCACATAGGCTCACAGATCACCGACGTCGGCTCCTTCCGCGACGCACTGACTCGCGTAGTCGGCTTTGTGCACGAGTTACGCCAGCAGGGGCACGACATTCCCTACGTGGATGCCGGCGGTGGCCTGGGAATTTCGTACGACAACTCCGAGCGGAGTTTCAACGACGAGATCTCGGAATACGCCGAGGCGGTCACTGCCCCCCTGCGGGGCCTTCACATCCATCTCCTGCTGGAGCCGGGACGCTCAATTGTGGGCGCGGCAGGTGTGCTGCTGACACGTGTTCTCTATCGCAAGCGGAATAATGGAAAGCTGTTCATAATCGTCGACGCTGCCATGAACGATTTGATCCGCCCAGCTTTGTATGGGGCACACCACGAGATCGTGCCCGTAACCCGCGCGTCCGATGGGCTTGAAACCGTAGATGTGGTAGGTCCAGTGTGCGAGACCGGCGATTTCATTGCGCGCGATCGTCAACTCCCTGTGATGCGGGAAGGAGACATTCTCGCAATCCTTGACGCCGGGGCGTATGGTGCGTCCCTGGCCTCCAATTACAACTCGCGGGGCAAGGCGGCAGAGGTGTTGGTTGAAGGGCACAAAGCCAGGCTCATTCGCAAGCGGCAAGCTACATTGGATCTGATGCGGGGCGAGACCTAACCACCTCTGTAGATGCAGCGCCGGCACCTGGCGCGAGAGAGCGACCTGCGCAAAGAATTGCCGGGCGCCCGGCGCTCCACCTGCCCGCCGTCCGACGGTTGCGCTTGATTTCAGTTCGTCCCGGGTGCCTCGTAAATCAGTTCTCCACCCACCCAGGTCTTCAGCACCTTGACGGCGCGCAGCTTGACCAGGTCGATCGCCAATAC
>Ga0335084_10006452_pt1 | contig 11669 bp, 6 predicted proteins | sample Lox_Sample_44_FD_206721 | JGI IMG/M metagenome (GOLD analysis project Ga0335084, IMG submission 206721) | Soil microbial communities from Loxahatchee National Wildlife Refuge, Florida, United States - Lox_Sample_4.4 | ecosystem: Environmental > Terrestrial > Soil > Wetlands | place: USA: Florida...
GCCCGGCGCGCCTTCACCCGGGCGCTTCGCCGCGATCCACACCTCGGGCCCGAGGGTCAGGCCATCGTGGCCGGCGAGAAGAAGCGCCTCCTCGCGCGCGACCTCGGCCTCGAGCTCGTGGAGAGCGCCGAGTCGCCCGAGGACCTCGGCGGGCTGCCCGTGTTCAAGGCCTGGATGGAGGAGCGCGCGCTGGCGTTCGACCCGGACGCCTCGCGCTACGGGCTGCCGCCTCCCCGCGGCGTGCTCCTGGTGGGCGTCCAGGGCTGCGGCAAGTCGCTGGCGGCGAAGGCCGCGGCGGCGCGCCTGGGCGTGCCCATCCTCCGGCTCGATCTTCCGCGGGTGCTGGGCGGCGGATCGGGCGCGGCCGAGGAGCGGCTGGCCCTCGCGCTCGAGGCGGCCGAGGCGCTCGCGCCGGTGGCGCTCTGGGTGGACGAGATCGAGAAGGGGTTCGCGGGCAGCTCGCCCGGCGACGGCGCGGACGCCCGAGCGGCGCGGCTCCTGGGCGCGTTCTCCACCTGGCTGCAGGAGCGGCGCGGGCCGGTGTTCGTCGTGGCCACCGCGAACGACGTGTCGCGCCTGCCGCCGGAGCTCCTGCGCCGCGGCCGCTTCGACGAGCTGTTCTTCGTGGACCTCCCCGACCCGGACGCCCGCCGGGAGATCCTGGCGCTGCACCTGCGCCGGCGCGGACGGGACCCGGGGAAGGTGGACGTCGGCGCCGTCGCGGACCTGTGCGGCGACTATTCGGGCGCCGAGCTCGAGCAGGTGGTGGTGGGCGCGCTCCATCGCGCCTACGCTCAGGGCCGCGAGGTGGAGACCGGCGACATGCGCCGGGTGGCCCAGGATCTCGTTCCGCTGTTCCGGACCTACGAGGAGCAGATCAAGGCGCTCCGCGAATGGGCCCGGGGCCGAGCCCGCGTGGCCGGGCGCACGGGTGCGGTGGTGGATCTCTTCCGGCGCGCGGGAGCGTAGAGCGTGCCCACCTCCGGGGTCCGTCCCGGGAAGCCCTTCCCGCTCGGAGCCACGCCGGGCCACGGCGGGACCAACTTCTCGGTCTGGGCCCGCGACGCGGCCAGGCTGGAGCTCTGCCTCTTCGACCGCGCCGAGGACGCGCGGCCGTCGCGGGTGGTGCCGCTCTCGCCGGCCGTGCACCGGACCTACCATTACTGGCACGCGTTCCTTCACGGCGTGGGCCCGGGCCAGCGCTACGGATACCGCGCGTTCGGCCCGTTCGACCCGTCGCACGGCCTGCGCTTCGACGGCGGGAAGCTGCTCCTCGACCCGTATGGCCGGGCCCTCGACGTGCCCGCGGGCTACGAGCGGGCGGCCGCCGCAGCGCGGGGCGACAACGCGGGCAAGGCGATGAAGTCGGTCGTGGCGGACGTGGGCCCCTACGACTGGGAGGGCGACGCGCCGCTCCACCGCCCGTTCGCGCGAACCGTCGTGTACGAGGCGCACGTGCGCGGGTTCACGGCACACCCCGCCTCCGGGCTCGACCCGGCCCGGCGCGGCACCTACGCCGGCTTCGTGGAGAAGCTCCCGTACCTGGCCGGGCTCGGCGTCACCGCCGTGGAGCTCCTGCCGGTGTTCGCCTTCGACGCCCAGGACGCGCCGGCGGGCAAGACCAACTACTGGGGCTACTCGCCGGTGTCGCTCTTCGCGCCGCACCCCGGGTACGCGGTGGGCCGCGATCCGCTCGGCGCCCTGGACGAGCTTCGCGGCCTCGTGAAGGCCTGCCACCGCGCGGGCCTCGAGGTGATCCTCGACGTCGTCTACAACCACACCGCCGAGGGCGACGAGCGCGGGCCCACGCTCTCGTACCGGGGGCTCGACAACCGCGCCTACTACATCCTCGACAAGGACTGGTCGCGCTACGCCAACTACAGCGGCTGCGGCAACACCCTGAAGGCCGGCCACCCGGTGGTGCGCCGCCTCATCCTCGACAGCCTCCGTTACTGGGTCGCCGAGATGCACGTGGACGGGTTCCGCTTCGACCTCGCCTCCATCCTCTCGCGCGACGAGGCCGGCAACCCGGTGCGCAGCGCGCCGATCGTCTGGGAGATCGAGTCCGAGCCGCGGCTGGCCGGCACGAAGCTCATCGCCGAGGCCTGGGACGCGGCGGGCATGTACCAGGTCGGCCAGTGGGTCGGCGACGCGTGGAAGGAGTGGAACGGGCGGTTCCGCGACGACGTGCGGGACTTCCTCCGGGGCGCGCCCGGGGCGGTGAGCCGCTTCGCCAACCGGCTGTTCGCCAGCCCCGACCTGTACGAGGGCGACGGCCGCGAGCCCGAGCAGAGCGTGAACTTCGTCACCTGCCACGACGGGTTCACCCTCGCCGACCTCGTCTCCTACGACGTGAAGCACAACGAGGCCAACGGGGAGGGCAACCGGGACGGGAGCGACGACAACCGCTCCTGGAACTGCGGGGCCGAGGGGCCGACCGAGGACCGGGCGGTGAACGCCGTGCGCGACCGGCAGGTGCGGAACTTCATGGCGGTCACGCTGCTGGCCGCCGGGGTGCCCATGATCACCATGGGCGACGAGGTCCGGCGCACGCAGGGCGGGAACAACAACGCCTGGTGCCACGACGACGAGACCGCCTGGCTCGACTGGCGGCTGACGGCCCGCCACGGCGATCTGCGCGAGTTCGTGAAGCGCATCATCGCGCTCCGCCTCGAGGGCGCGCCGCTGCGCGACGCCGACGTGACCCTCCAGGAGACCTTCCAGCGCTGGAAGCTGGAGTGGCACGGCGTGAAGCTGGGCGCGCCGGACTGGGGGGAGGAGTCGCGCTCCATCGCGGTCGGATTCACCGCCCGCGAGAACGAGTCGCGCATCCACGCCATCTTCAACGCCTACTGGGAGCCGCTTTGGTTCGAGCTGCCCGAGGCGCCGCGCGGATGGAGGCTGCTCGTGGACACGGCGATGCCCTCGCCCTTCGACGCGCCGGGCTGGAAGGAGGGGGCGATGATCCCGGGCCCCACCTATCGCGCCGAGGCCCGTAGCGTGGTGCTGCTCGGCACCGGCCTCGGGCCAGCGTGAGGGCGGCGATGCCGCCCGGACCGATGGTCGATGACGCCGAGACGCCGTGAGCATCGGAACGGCCGCCGGGGATGTCAAGCCGCCACGCCGGCGCACGCGCCGGTCGATCTCGGGCGGGTTGCCCCGCGGGGCTGCAGCGGGCCGGCATCAGGAGGCTTGCGCGGGGGCTCCGCCTCCGCTCCGATGGGCCATTCCCTCGAGGAGGTTCCGTGAGAGAGGCCTTCACCTTCGACGACGTCCTGCTCGTGCCCGCCTACAATCACTACGAGTCGCGGCAGCACGTGGACACGTCGGTCACCGACCGCACCGGGCGCCTGACCCTGCAGCTGCCGGTCCTCACCGCCAACATGGACACCATCACCGAGTCGGCGATGGCGAACTTCATCGCCTCGAAGGGCGGCATGGGCGTCCTGCACCGGCTCATGGCCATCGAGCGCAACGTCGAGGAGTTCCGGCGCTGCAACGCGCCCGTGTTCGTTTCGGTGGGCACGTCCGACGAGGAGCTCCAGAGGGCCGAGGCGCTCCGCGACGCCGGCGCCGGCCGCTTCGTCGTGGACGTCGCCCACGGGCACGCCCGCTACGTGGGCAAGACGCTGAAGAAGCTGCGGGCGATGCTGCCCGACGCGCTCATCATGGCCGGGAACGTGGCCACGTACGCGGGCGCCGACTACCTCGCCTCGGTCGGCGCCGACATCGTGAAGGTGGGCATCGGGCCCGGCAGCGTGTGCACCACCCGCGTGAAGACCGGCCACGGCATCCCGCAGCTCACCGCCATCCAGGACTGCGCCCGCTGCGACCGATCCATCGTGGCCGACGGCGGGATCCGGCACCCCGGCGACGTGGTGAAGGCGCTCGCGTTCGGCGCCGACTTCGTGATGATCGGCGGCATGCTCGCGGGCACGCGGCCCACCCCCGGCGCGAGGGTCCAGGACGCAGGCGGCGAGTGGGTGAAGACGTACCGCGGCATGGCCAGCCGCGAGGTGGCGGACGAGCACCACGGCGGCATCGCCGAGTGGAAGACCGCCGAGGGCGTGTCCACCACGGTGCCCTACCGCGAGGACGAGGAGCTCATCGTCGCCGACCTCGTGGGCGGGCTCCGCTCGGGCCTCACCTATGCGGGCTCGAAGAACGTCCGCGAGCTCCAGCGCAAGCTCAACTATGTGACGGTGACGCCGAGCGGCTGGCGCGAGGGGCTCCCGCACAAGCTCTTCCTGTGAGCGAGGGGATGGCCTACACGTTCCGTCCCCTCACGCCCGGGGTGCTCCCCGACTTCGAGCGCCTGCTCGGTCCGCGCGGCGCATGCGCCGGCTGCTGGTGCACGTTCTTCCGGTACCGGAAGGCGGAATGGGAGGCCGGGCAGGGGGAGGGGAACCGGTTGCGCCAGGCGGCGTACGTGCGCGGCGGGGCGGTCCCCGGCCTCGTGGCCTACGACGGCGACGAGCCGGCCGGCTGGGTCGCCGTCGAGCCGCGCGGCAACTACCCGGTGGTGCTGGCCTCGCGCACGACGCGCCCGGCGGACGGGGATCCGGAGCGCGACGGGATCTGGGCCATCACCTGCTTCTACGTGCCGCGGCGCCTCCGCGGCCGCGGCCTCATGAGAGCCCTGGTGGACGCGGCCGTGGCGCACGCGAGGGGGGCGGGCGCCCGCGCCGTGGAGGCGTACCCCGTGGACTACCGGAAGCCCGTGGGCACCGCGTTCCTGTACCACGGCGTGGCGAGCGTCTTCCGGAGGGCCGGGTTCCGCGAGGTCGAGCGGAGGAGCGCGACGCGGCCGATATTCCGGCTGGAGCTGCGCGCGGGCGGGGCCCGGCCGGTCACCGCCCCGAGAGAGCGGCCAGCACGCGGTCGTGCAGGAGCCCGTTCGACGCCAGGCACGAGCCCGAGGCGACGGTCGGCTTCCCGGCGAGGTCGGTGAACCGGCCGCCGGCCTCCTCGACGAGGATCTTGAGCGGCGCCAGGTCCCACACCTGCACGCCCGCCTCCACCCAGGCCTCCGCCTCGCCGCGCAGCACGAGCGCGCAGCCCGCCACGTCGCCGTAGCACCGGGCCGTCTGGGCCGCGTTGGCGAGCGCCGCGACCCGCTCCAGCATGGGCGGGCGGAGGAGCACGTGCGGCTCGCCCAGGGAGAGCGTCGCGTCCTCCCAGGTGTCCACGCGCGAAACCGCCAGCCGCGCCGGCGCGGCCGTCCCCGACGAGAGCCACGCGCCCTGGCCGCGCGCGGCCCAGTAGGTCTCGCCCAGCGCCGGCAGGGCCATCGCCCCGGCGACGATCTCGCCCCCGTGCTCGAGCGCCACGAGCGGGCCCCAGAAGCTGCGACCACGGGTGAACCCCTTCGTGCCGTCGAGCGGATCCACGATCCAGCGCGCATCCGCAGCGCCCGCGTGCGCGCCGGTCTCCTCGCCGAGAAAGCCGTGCTCCGGGAACTCGCCGCGCACCAGGTCGAGGATCGCCGCCTCCGACTCGCGGTCCGCCACGGTGACCGGCGACCGGTCGGGCTTCCTCTCCACGCGCACGCCGCGGCGGAAGTGGCGCATCGCGGCAGCGGCGCCCGCCTCCGCGGCGCGGCGCGCGACCTCCATCGCACGGGGGAGGTCGATCTCGGTCATGTACGGAGGGTAGACGAGCGCGACGGCCGGAGATAGACCCAGCGCGAGGGCACTCCGCCGCGCGGGATCCCCGTCCGCGCCGCGCACCGCGCCCCAGGGCTTCCCGTGCCACACGAGGCTCCGAGCTCGCCGCACGCCGCGACCGGATCGCCCGCCCCGGAGCGCCGCCGCCGGCTCGGCATCCATGGGGAGCTCGTGGCGTCCGCGGCCGTCCTCGTCGTGATCTTCGTGGCCTTCGGCCTCGTGGGCGACGCGCTCCTCACGGGCCTGGAGGGCCGGCTGCTCGCGGTCTACTCCGACCGCGTCGTCCCGGTCCGGGAGCTGAAATCCGTCTCGGACCGGTTCGCGGTCGACATCGTGGACACCGTGCACAAGGTCTGCGCCGGCCGCCTCGACCGCGAGGCCGGCGCCGCCCGAATCCGCACCGCCCTGGGAGAGAGCGCGGCGAGCTGGCAGGTGGTGGACCAGAGCCGGCTCGCCGAGGCCGCGGCCGACGATCCGGAGACGGCCGCGCGCTACGACGCGGCGAAGGCCGCCGGGCAGCGCGCCCTCGCCCTCACGGAGGCCGGCGACCTGGAGGGGCTGGAGCGCTTCCGCACCACGGAGATGTACCCGGCCATCGATCCCCTCACGGCCAGGCTCGAGCGCCTCGTCCGCGAGGAGGTCGCCGGGATCGACTCGGCCATTCACGCAGCGCGGGCGCGCCTGCGCGCGGTGCGGGCCCTCGCCGCGGTGGTGCTCGTCGCGGTGGGCGCCGCCGCGCTGGCGGCGACGCTCGGGCTGTCGCGCCGGCTCGTGCGCTCCATCTCGTCGATGGAGGCCGTGGTCCGGGCGGTCGCGGGAGGCGACCTCGGGGAGCGCGTCCACCTGGGGGGCTCCGACGAGCTCTCGGAGATGGCGGGCGGCATCGACCGCATGATCGACGCGCTGGCCCGCTCGCGGCAGGCCCTCGAGGAGCGATCGGCGGAGCTCGCCCGGGCGGCCCAGGAGGCCCGCTCTGCCAGCACGGCGAAGTCCCTGTTCCTCTCCAGCATGAGCCACGAGCTGCGCACGCCGCTCAACGTCATCATCGGCTACGCGCAGGTGCTGGCGCGGGAGGGCGGCCGCTCGCATTCGGACCGGATCGCGCTCGAGCGCGTGCTCGAGGCGGGCCAGCACCTCCTCGGGCTCGTGGAGGACGTGCTCTCCATCGCCAGGATCGAGGCGGGGAAGCTCCTCGTGCGCTCGCAGCCGTACTCGCCCGTGCGCCTCGTCGAGACCGTGCAGCACCTGCTCGGCAGCCGGGCCGAGCGCAAGGGGCTCGCCCTCCACGTGTCGGTGGACCCGGCCCTGCCGGAATGGGTCGAGGGTGACGAGGGGAAGCTCCGACAGGTGCTGGTGAACCTCGTGGGGAACGCCATCAAGTTCACCTCGCGCGGCGAGGTCCGCCTCTCGGTCCGCCACGACGGCGACGACCTCCACGCATCGGTGCTCGACACGGGACCGGGCATCCCGCCCGAGGAGACCGCGCGGCTGTTCGAGACCTTCTTCCAGGGCGGCGCGGGCCACGCGGCCGCCGAGGGCAGCGGCCTCGGGCTCTTCATCTCGCGCTCGCTCGTCCGGCTCATGGGCGGCGACATCGAGGTGCGGAGCGCAGTCGGGGAGGGCACCGAGTTCCGCCTGCACGTGGAGGCCCCGGCCGTGGCCGGTCCGGCGCGGGCGGTGCCCGGGCTCCGCGCCCCGCGCGTGCCGGAGGGCGTCGAGATCGCGCCCATGCTGGTGGTGGACGACCGGCACGCCAACCGGGAGGTGCTCGGCCGGCTGCTGCGGAACTTCGGGCTCGAGGTGGAGGAGGCGGGCGACGGCCTGGCGGCGGTCGAGGCCTGCGCCCGGCGGCGCCACTCGCTCGTGTGGATGGACCTGCGCATGCCCGGCCTGAACGGCATCGATGCGATGCGCCGCATCCGGGCCGCCGACGGGTCCGCGGGCCGGGACCCGCACCGCATCGTGGCCATCACCGCGAGCGTCGTGGAGATGGACCGTGAGACGGTCCGCCGCGAGGTATTCGACGACCTCTGCACCACCCCGTGCGGGGTGGTGGTGATCGTGGCGCACATCGCGCGCCACGTCGGCATCGACCTCGTCGAGACCGACGTCGGGCCGGCCACGAGCGAGGTCGGGGCCGAGGGCTGGGACGGCCTGGCGGAGGTCCCGGCCGAGACCCGGGCGCGGCTGCTGGGCCTGCTCGTGGCGGGCGACGTGGGCGGCGCCCTGGCGCTGACCGCGGGCATCGGGCCGGCCCCGCTGGCCGAGAGGCTGCGGTCGGCGCTGGAGAGCTTCGAGCACGACGCGCTCATCGGGTCCCTGCGGGCGATGGACGCCGGGAGCGGAGCGGGAGGAGGAGCGGCCACATGACCAGCGAGAAGGGTTCGGACATCCTCATCGTCGACGACCAGCCGGCCAACCTCGGCCTCCTCTCCAGGATGCTGACGGAGCAGGGTTTCAAGGTGCGCGCGGTCAACTCCGGGGAGCGCGCCGTCGAGGCCGCCCGCGCGGCCGTGCCCGACTGCATGCTGCTCGACGTCAGCATGCCCGGCATGGACGGCTACGCGGTGTGCAGGGCCTTCCAGGGCGACCCGGCGCTGCGGGCGGTCCCGATCGTGTTCCTCACGGCTCACGACGACCCGGAGCACAAGGTGCGCGCCTTCGCCGAGGGCGGCCGCGACTACGTGAGCAAGCCGTTCCAGGCCGAGGAGGTGCTGGCCCGGGTGCGCAGCCACGTGCACATCCGGGAGCTGGAGACCGCCCTGCACGCCCGCAACGAGGAGCTGGCCGAGGCCAACATGCAGCTCGTGGAGGCCGCCGCGCTGAAGTCGCGCGTCACCGCCACCCTCATCCACGACATCCGCAGCCCGCTCGTGGTGATCGGCGCGATCATGTCGGGCGAGCTCGACGACCAGACGCTCGCCGACGCGCGCTCGGCCTACCAGCGCATCAACGCCCTGCTCAACGAGCTGCTCGAGCTCTCCCGGAGCGACGAGGTGGAGTTCCGGCGCGAGGACCGGGACGTCGTCCTGAACGACCTCGTCGGCCGGATCACCCGGCTGTCGGGCCACGTGGCGCAGGCGCGCGGGATCCAGCTGACGTCCCAGGTCGACCCGGGCAAGCTGGTCGTCCAGGGCGACGCCGGCGAGCTCGAGCGGGTTTTCACCAACCTCGTCGACAACGCGCTCAAGTTCACCTCTCGCGAGGGCCGGGTCGACGTCCGCCTCCACCGCGAGCGGGGCGTGGGCGTCGAGGAGGGCCTGGAGTTCGCAACGGTCAGCGTCACCGACACCGGCCCCGGAATCCCCCCGGAGGACCTGCCGTTCGTGTTCGACCCGTACTGGCAGGCCCCGGGGTCGAGCCGGAAGGGCGGGGTCGGCCTCGGACTCGCGATCGTGGCGCGCATCGTGGCCCGCCACCGGGGGCGAGTGCGGGTGCTCTCGCAGCTCGGCGTAGGGACCGAGTTCCGGGTCCTCCTGCCGCTGGAGGCGTAGATCAGCGCAGGTGGGGCGCGATGCCGTCGAGCACCGCGGCGAGCCGCTCCCCGCGGTCGCCCGCCGGGAGCTGGACCTTCCCGTCGGCGGCCTCGAGGAGGCCCTGGCCGGCGAGCCAGGCCACGGCGTTCTCCAGGGTGGCCTTCGACAGCGACTCGCGCAGGGCGATGCGGCCGGACAGGAAGTCGGCGCGGCCGCGCTCGAGCGCCTCGTCGACGAGCGCCTTCCGGTCGAGCGAGGCGCGGGCATCCTCGCCGGCGAGGAGGCGGCGGGCCGTCTCGAGGGCCAGCCGGTACGACTCGAGGTAGGCGCGCATGAACTCGGCGAGGAAGCGCAGCATCTCCGGCTCGTCGCCCGGGCGGAGCGCGTCGCCCTCGCGCGCGACCGCGCGGACGCGCACCAGGAACGCCAGGTTCTGCTCGAAGATCTCGCCGAAGGTGGCGCCGACCCGGTACATGAACTCGAGCTTGAACAGGCGCGACAGGAAGAGCGCCCGCTCCCGCGCGGCGGCGAGCGTGGTCGACCCCTCGCCCGCCCACACCGCCGCGGCCACCAGGCTGGGCGCCACGTACCGGTGGATGACCGCGTTGCGGTGGTAATCGAGCACCGGCCGCTTCTCGTCGGGCACGAGGTAGATCGTGTCGCCGGCGGCGACCTCCACGCGCACCAGGCCGCCGTGGGCGAGCACCCGGATCGCGTCGGCGATCGGCCCCGGCTCGCGGGGGTCGGACGGGGCGCCGGCGAGGCCGCGGGCGAAGCGGGCCGAGCCCTCCGCGGCGACGTAGCGCAGGAGCTCGATGCGGCGGGTCAGCTCCGCCGAGCTCATGCCGCGCCGCACGTGGGAGAGGAGGGAGGCCGCCACCAGGCCCACCGGCGTGACCGTCACCGCCCGGCTGATGCCGTAGGCGATGCGGTTGCCCAGCGCCTGCACCAGCGACCGCTTCGCCTCGGAGGGCGCCGAGCGCATCCCGGACTCCAGCGCCGGAGCGGGCGCCGGGTCGCCGCCGGCCCAGGACTCGTCGAGCGTGAGCGTCTGCGCCTTCGCGCCGAGCCGCTGCTCCGCCACCTGCCGGAGCGAGATGGGCTCCTCGAACTGCACGTAGAGCCGCTCGTATCGGCGCAGGAGCACGCTCGCGGTGCCGAGGAGCGCCCCGAACGACTCCTTGCTCTTCTCGGCGCCCGAGAGCTCGCGCACGTAGCTCTTCGCCTCGATGAGCCGCTCGTAGTCGATGGCCACGGGGACGAACAGCACGTCGTCGGCGGCGCCGTCGAGCCAGGCATCCACCTCCATGGAGACGAGGCCGGTCTTGGGGAAGAGCAGCTTCCCGGTGCGGCTGCGGCCGCCCTCCACGTAGAACTCCTGGGGGAACCGCTCGCGGAGGAGGTGCTTCACGTAGGCCCGGAGCACGGCGGTGTAGACCCGGTCGCCCTTCACCGTCCGCCGGATGAAGAAGGCTCCGCCCCGGCGGGCGATGGAGCCGAACGGCCAGAAGGCGAGGTTGATGCCGGCCGCCACGTGGGGCGGGGTCATGCCGTGCTCGAAGAGGAGCCAGGAGAGCACGAGGTAGTCGATGTGGCTCTTGTGGCTCGGGCAGAGGACGATCGGCGCCTCGGTGGCGCGCCGCTTCAACCGAGCCAGCCCCTCCTCGTCGACCTCCACGCTCGTGTAGAGGCGGCCGAAGATCCACTCCATGAGCGCGCGCAGCACCTGCACGAGGCGCGCGTCGTACCTCGCCGCGATCTCCTCGAAGTCGCGCCGCGCCTCGGTCTCCACCGCGGCGACCGGTCGTCCGGTGTCGCGCGCGATGGCCTCGACGGTCGCGCGAAGCGTGCGGTCGCGCAGCACCTTCTCGCGCACGCGGCCGGGCGTCTGGATCGGCGGGCCCACCGCCGTGCGGAACTGGCGAGCCAGGTGCTGGTGCAGGACCCCGCGCACCGTGCGGGCCACCACCTCGTCGCCGTCGCCGTGCCGCTCGGCGACCACGCCGGCGAGGTCCACCGCGCGTCCGACGCTGAAGAACGCCTGGCGGAAGGAGATGAGGAAGGAGAGGGCGGTGGCGAAGGCGGTGGGGGCCTCGGCCGAACCGTAGATCGCGTCCACGAGCGACGGGCGGAGCTTCCGGCTGCGCCGGCTCCACACCAGCATCACCGGCACGAGGAAGAGCGGCCGGTCGCGCCCGCGCTGCATCCGCACCGCGTCGCCGAAGGGGTCGTCGTCGCCGGGCCTGCCCAGGAACACGACGCTCGCCCGGCCCGAGCCCGCCGCCTCCTCGAAGGCCCTGCGCGAGCGCCGGATGCGGGCGACCCAGCCGAAGAACCCCGCGAAGCCCCGCGCGGCCGCGAGCTCGGGCAGCCCCTCGCGCCGGAGGAACCAGCGCAGGTAGAGGAAGTTGAGCAGCCCGGACGACCGCATCACGAACACCAGGCTGCCGCGCTCCGCCATCGCGGCGAGCTCCGCGCGCGCCTCGAGCGGCACGCGGATGGGAAGGAACCAGCGGTCGAGGAAGGC
>Ga0335084_10006453_pt1 | contig 11669 bp, 10 predicted proteins | sample Lox_Sample_44_FD_206721 | JGI IMG/M metagenome (GOLD analysis project Ga0335084, IMG submission 206721) | Soil microbial communities from Loxahatchee National Wildlife Refuge, Florida, United States - Lox_Sample_4.4 | ecosystem: Environmental > Terrestrial > Soil > Wetlands | place: USA...
TTACCCATTTGTCACGTCGAGCAACTGCGTGGCGGGTGCGGCGGCTGCGGGCAGCGGAGTAGGGCCGCAGATGCTGCACTATATATTGGGGATCACCAAGGCTTACACCACACGGGTGGGGTCGGGACCTTTCCCGACCGAGCTCGAGGACGACGTCGGGCGCCAGATGGCGGTGCGCGGCAAGGAGTTCGGCGCGACCACCGGCCGGCCAAGGCGCTGCGGCTGGTTCGACGCGGCCGCGCTCAAGCGCTCGATCCAGATCAATGGCATTTCCGGGCTGTGCGTGACCAAGCTCGACGTACTGGACGGCATGGAGACGCTGCAGATCGGCATCGGGTATCGCTTCGCCGGCGAATACCGCGACATCCTGCCGGTCGGCGCGGAGGAACTAGCCGAATGCGAACCCGTCTACGAAGACTTGCCGGGCTGGACGCGCAGTACGCTGGGAGCGCGGAAGCTCGACGACCTGCCGGACGCTGCGCGTCGCTATCTCGAGCGCATCGAAGCGGTGTGCGGCGTACCGATCGACCTCATCTCGACCGGGGCCGAGCGTGACGACACCATCGTGCGTCGCCACCCGTTCAAAGTGTGACGCTGGCTCCGCGCCACCGGGGCATTGGCGCCGAGAACTCCTTAGACAAGTGTCTTGGTGCCGAGAAGAGGACTCGAACCTCCACAGTCTTGCGACCGCCAGGACCTGAACCTGGTGCGTCTACCAATTCCGCCATCTCGGCACAGCGGGCCGCCATTCTATTGCAAAACCCCACCATGTCCAAGCAGCTGCCATCCTCGATCGGCTTCCACGCCGATCTAGCCCGGCACCCATGACACGCCGAAGCGCGGTCGCGCGCCAGCCTGTAAAGACGAGGAAACGCTCCGGCCTGCGCGCATCGGATCCGTTCCTCGACCGGGAGCAGCAACGCTACGAGGCTCCGCTGCCGAGCCGCGAGTGGATCCTCGCGGTGCTCAAGGATGCGGGAGTGCCGGTCAAGCCCGAGCGGCTGAATACGCTGCTCGAGATCGGCGCGTCCGAAACGGAGGCGTTCGAGCGCCGCTTGAGCGCCATGGAGCGCGACGGGCAGATCATGCGCAACCGCGCTGGCGCCCTGTGCGTGGTCGAGAAGCTGGGGTTGATCCGCGGGCGCGTCGTCGGCCACCCCGACGGCTTCGGCTTCCTGGTCCCGGACGACGGCGGCGACGACCTCTTCCTGAGCCCCTGGGAGATGACGCGCGTGTTCCACGGTGACCGCGTGATGGCGCGGGTCGCGGGAACGGATCGGCGCGGCCGGCGCGAAGGCGCGATCGTCGAGGTTCTCGAGCGCGCGCACACGCGCGTCGTGGGGCGGCTGCACGAGGAGCATGGCGTGTGTTATCTGGTGCCCGAAGACCGGCGCTTGAACCACGACATCCTCGTGCCGCGAGACGCGTGCAATGGCGCGAGCGGCGGACAGGTCGCGGTGGCCGAGATCATCGAGCAGCCCGACCGGCACGTGAAACCGGTCGGACGGATCGTCGAGGTGCTGGGCAACTACGCCGATCCGGGCATGGAAGTGGAGATCGCGCTGCGCAAGCACGATCTGCCGCACATCTTCCCGCCGGCTGCGCAGGCGCTCGCGAGCGCGCTGCCGAGCGCGGTGCGCAAGAGCGATTGGAAGGGCAGGCAGGATCTCACCGGGCTGCCGCTCGTGACGATCGACGGCGAGACCGCGAAGGACTTTGACGACGCCGTGTACTGCGAGCGCGAGGGCAAGGGGTACCGGCTGTGGGTAGCCATCGCGGACGTGAGCCACTATGTCAAGCACGGCGACGCGCTCGACCTCGAGGCGCGTGCGCGTGGCAATTCGGTGTATTTCCCGCGCCGCGTGATCCCGATGCTACCGGAAGCGCTGTCGAATGGTCTGTGCTCGCTCAACCCGGATGTCGAGCGCCTGTGCCTCGCGTGCGAGATGGCAATCGACGCGCGCGGCAAGATCAGGGACTACCGCTTCTACCCCGCCGTGATGCGCTCTCATGCCCGGCTTACTTACACCTCGGTCGCCCAGGCGCTCGCCGATCCGCGGGGCACCGAGGGGCGCCGTCTAGGCGAGCTTTTCGAGCATCTGCGCGACCTGCACGCGTTGTTCCGCGTGCTGGTCAAAGCGCGCGAGCGCCGCGGCGCCATCGACTTCGAGTCGATGGAAACGCGCATGGAATTCGACGAGCAGGGCAAGATCACGGCGATCCATCCGGTGGAGCGCAACGACGCTCATCGGTTGATCGAAGAATGCATGCTCGCGGCCAATGTCTGTGCGTCAGAGATTCTGCAGGCGCGCGGGCAGCCCGCGCTGTACCGCGTCCACGAGGGGCCCACGCCGGAAAAGCTCGAAGCGTTGCGCCAGTTCCTGCGCGAGTTCGGCCTGCAGCTTGGAGGAGGTGAGGACCCGCGCGCTCCGGACTACGCCAAGCTGCTGAGAGAGATCCGCGGGCGGCCTGACTACCAGTTGCTGCAGACCGTTCTGCTGCGCTCGCTGCAGCAGGCGGTGTACAGCCCCGAGAACGTGGGGCATTTCGGCCTGGCGTACGAGGCTTACACGCACTTCACTTCACCGATCCGGCGCTATCCGGATCTGCTCGTGCACCGCGGGATCAAGGCGGTGCTCGCGGGCGAGATCTACCAGCCGGGCGATTGGGTCGAGCTCGGCCGGCATTGCTCCGAGACCGAGCGGCGCGCCGACGACGCCACCCGCGACGTCGAAGCGTGGCTCAAGGCCTACTATATGCGTGGGCGCATCGGCGAGCATTTTTCCGGCACCATCAGCGGTGTGGCCGCGTTCGGGGTGTTCGTAGCGCTGGACGAGGTGCATGTGGAGGGCCTGGTGCACGTGTCCGAGCTGGGCAACGACTACTTCCAGTACGATGCGGCTCGCCATCAGCTCGTTGGCGAGCGCACGCGGCAGCGTTTCCGGCTGGGCGACCGCATCCAGGTGACTCTCGTGCGCGCCGACCTCGAGACCGCGCGCCTCGAGTTCGTATTGACCGGCAAGCGGCGGTGATGGCGCGCGACGATCAGCTCATCTTCGGATTCCACGCGGTGCATGCCCGGCTGCGTCATCATCCCGACAGCGTGCAGGAGATCTTCGTGAACGCCGGGCGGCACGATCACCGGCTGCGCGACCTGGTCGCTACAGCGCAAGCGCGCGGGGTCCGCGTGATACCGGTCGACGCGGAGCGGCTGCAAGGCTTTTCCGTATACGGCAGACATCAAGGTGTGATCGCCCGCGTCGCGCCGGTCCGCACCGCTCACAGCCTCGAGGAGGTGATCGCAGCGGGCGGCGCGCAGGCTCTGCTGCTGGTGCTCGACGAGGTCACCGACCCGCACAACCTCGGCGCCTGCCTACGCGTGGCGGACGCGCTGGGCGCACACGCGGTGGTCTGCCCGAAGGACCGCTCGGTCGGCCTCACATCGGCTGTCGCGAAGGTGGCCAGCGGCGCCGCCGAGAGCGTGCCGTTCATAGCCGTCACCAATCTCGCGCGCAGCCTGGACGAGATGAAAGAACTCGGGCTGCAGGTCCTCGGCGCTGATCAATCAGGGGCTGAAGGTTTGGCCGAAAGCGATCTTGCTGGCCCGCTCGCGTGGGTCCTCGGCGCCGAAGGGAAAGGGATGCGGCGCCTCACCCGCGAGCGCTGCGATCGCCTGGTGCGTATCCCGATGCTCGGTCAGGTGGAAAGCTTGAACGTTTCGGTGGCCGCGGCGCTCTGCCTGTACGAGACGCGGCGCCAGCGTGCGCGCGCTTGAGTCGCGCGGCATGTGCCTGATATACTTTCGAATTCGCTTCGCTGGCCGCAGCAGCCGGCGCGGCGAAAATCCACACACCCGCGCAAGTTAAGGTGCCGGTTTGCCGGTCTCGAGGCGTGGGTGGAGGCCTAACCTTAACTGGAGATGAATTCGTGGCAATGACCATGCGTCAGATGCTGGAGGCGGGGGTGCACTTCGGTCACCAGACCCGCTACTGGAACCCGAAGATGGCGCCGTACATCTTCGGTCACCGCAACAAGATTCACATCGTCAATCTCGAGAAGACGCTCGAGATGTACAACCGCGCCGTGCACTACGTGCGGCAGCTGGCGGCGAACAAGGGCACGATATTGTTCGTCGGCACCAAGCGCCAGGCGCGCGACATCATCCGTGAAGAAGCCACGCGCTCAGGCTCGCCGTTCGTCGACTACCGCTGGCTCGGAGGCATGCTGACTAACTACAAGACAGTGAAGCAGTCGATCAAACGCCTCAAGGATATGGAGCAGATGGTGCAGGACGGCACCCTGGAGCGGCTGCCGAAGAAGGAGCAGTTGCACTTCCAGCGCGAGCAGTCGAAGCTCGAGCGCAGCCTCGGGGGGATCAAGGACATGAACGGCCTGCCCGACGCGATGTTCGTGATCGACGTCGGCTATCAGAAGGGCGCTGTACAGGAGGCCAACAAGCTGAACATTCCGGTCGTCGCCGTGGTGGACAGCAACAACTCCCCGGACGGGGTGGATTACGTGATTCCCGGCAACGATGACTCGAACCGCGCCATCACGCTTTACGTCCGCGGCATGGCCGACGCCGTCCTGGAGGGCCGTTCCCAGATCATCCAGGAGATCGTCACCGATGAGTTCGTCGAGGTGGAGGGCGGTGAGGACGCGGCGCGCTGAAGCCATGCGTATCCAGTGTCGATCGGGGGCGCGAGGCCCCCTTTTTTTGATTATCGAGGGGTAGCGCGCGGCGCACCCGCAATCAGTCAGGAGAACAGCATGGCGGAAATCAGCGCAGGCTTGGTGAAGCAGCTGCGCGACAAGACGGACGCGCCGATGATGGAGTGCAAGAAGGCGCTGACCGAGGCCGGCGGAGACCTGGGCAAGGCCGAAGAGCTCCTGCGTGTACGTCTGGGCAACAAAGCCAGCAAGGCGGCCAGCCGGGTCACGGCGGAAGGCGTCGTGGGAACGGTCATCGTTTCGGGCGGCAAGCTCGGCGCCATCGTGGAGGTCAACTGCGAGACGGACTTCGTGGCCAAAAACCAGGACTTCCTCGCTTTTGCGCGCGCGCTGGCCGAACTGGTAGCAGCGCGCAACCCGGCCGACGTCGGGGCCCTCTCGACCCTTCCCCTGGATGGGACCAGCGTCGAGCAGGTTCGCACTGCACTGGTCGGGCGTATCGGGGAGAACCTCTCGATTCGCCGCTTCGAACGCCTCGAGGCGAAGGGCAGAGTCGTGAGCTACGTGCACGGCGGCGCCAAGATTGGAGTGCTGGTGGACGTGGTAGGCGGTGACGATGCGCTCGGCAAGGATCTGGCGATGCACATCGCCGCCAGCAAGCCCGTAGCGCTGTCCAAGGATCAAGTGCCGGCCGAGCTGATCGCCAAGGAGCGTGCCATCGGTGCGCAGAAGGCCGCCGAGTCGGGCAAGCCGGCGGACATCGTCGACAAGATGGTGGAGGGCAGCGTGCAGAAGTTCCTCAAGGAGGTGACGCTGCTCGGCCAGCCATTCGTGAAGGACGACAAGCGCACCGTGGAACAGGTGCTGAAAGCCGCGGGAGCCCAGGTGGCTGGCTTCGTGCTTTACGTTGTGGGCGCGGGCATCGAGCGCAAGCAGAGCGACTTCGCCGCCGAAGTCGCGGCCCAGGCCGAGGCCGCGAGCCGTTCTGGCCGAGACAGGGACGGGAAGCGGGCCTGAGCCACGCGCAGATACCACAGGTGAGCTGACCGCCTCTGACGCCGATGGAATCCCAACCCGTCTACAAGCGCGTTCTGCTCAAGCTGTCGGGGGAAGCGCTGATGGGCGACGATGCATACGGCATCAACCGGGCGACGCTGGAACGCATCGTCGCGGAAGTGGCCGAGGTCGTACGCATGGGCGTCGAGCTGGGCATCGTCATCGGCGGTGGTAACATCTTCCGCGGTGTAGCGCTCGGCGCGGCCGGCATGGACCGCGCTACCGCCGACTACATGGGGATGCTGGCGACGGTGATGAACGCACTCGCGCTGCAGGACGCCATGCGTCAGATCGGAGTGGCGAGCCGTGTGCAGTCGGCGCTCAACATCGAGCAGGTGGTCGAGCCCTACATCCGCGGCAAAGCCATGCGTTATCTCGAGGAGGGCAAGGTCGTCATCTTCGGCGCAGGCACGGGCAACCCGTTTTTCACCACCGACACGGCGGCGGCGCTGCGCGGAATGGAGATGAACGTGGACATCGTGCTCAAGGCCACCAAGGTGGACGGCGTGTACACCGACGACCCCAATGTCAACCCCGACGCGATGCGCTACAAGCGCGTGACGTTCGATGAGGCGATCGTCAAGAATCTGAAGATCATGGACGCCACTGCCTTGACGCTGTGCCGCGACCAAAACCTGCCAGTGAGTGTATTCAGCATCGTCAAGCCGGCCGCGCTCAAGCGCGTGATCCTGGGTGAGGACGAAGGAACGCTGGTTCACAACTGATGGAGTCCGACTATGATTGCAGACGTCAAGAAATCGGCTGACCAGAAGATGCACAAGACCCTGGAAGCGCTCAAGACCGATCTCGGCAAGGTGCGCACCGGGCGGGCGCACAGCGGGCTGCTGGAGCACATCATGGTGGACTACTACGGCACGCCCACGCCGCTCAAGCAGCTGGCCAACATGAGCGTCCCCGATGCGCGCACTATCGCGGTGACCCCGTACGAAAAGCGCATGGCGCCGGTCATCGAGAAGGCGATCCGCGACTCCGACCTCGGCCTCAATCCCTCCACCACCGGAGACATGGTGCGCGTGCCGATGCCTCCGCTCACCGCAGAGCGGCGCAAGGAGCTCACGAAGGTGGTCAAGCATGAGGCCGAGAACGCCAAGGTGGCGGTGCGTAACGTGCGCCGCGACGCGAACACGCATCTCAAGGAGCTGGTGAAGGACAAGAAGATCTCCGAAGACGAAGAGCGCCGCGGCCAGGACGAAGTGCAGAAGCTCACTGACCGCTACATCGCCGAGATTGACAAGGTGCTGCACGCGAAAGAAGCGGATCTGATGGCCGTCTAACCGCCGTGTCGCATTTTCCCAGCTCGACCGTCGAGATTCCCGCCGCCCGGCAAGTGCCGCGGCACGTGGCCATCATCATGGATGGCAACGGGCGCTGGGCGCGCCGGCGTCACTTGCCGCGGGTGGCCGGTCACCGGCGCGGTGTCGAGACCGTGCGGAATCTGGTTCGCTCCTGCATCGAAGTCGGGGTTGAGTATCTGACGCTGTTCGCCTTCAGCAGCGAAAACTGGCGCCGGCCGCCCGAAGAGGTGTCGTTCCTGATGCAGCTGTTCATCCGAGCGCTCGAGAGCGAAGTGAGCAAGCTGCACGACAACGGTATCCGGCTGCGCGTGGTCGGAGACCTGACGGGGTTCGAGCGGCGCCTGGTCGCGCTCATCCGGCAGGCCGAAGAGCTGACCGCCCGCAACGCGCGCCTCACGCTCACCATCGCGGCCAACTACGGCGGGCGCTGGGACATCATGCAGGCGGTCAACCGCATGCTGCGCGACAACCCCGAAGCTGCACGCTTCAGCGAGACGCAGCTCGCGCCGTACCTGGCACTCAGCTTTGCCCCGGAACCCGATCTGTTTGTGCGCACCGGGGGCGAGCAACGAGTGAGCAACTTCTGCCTGTGGCAGCTGGCGTACACCGAGTTGTACTTCACCGATACTCTGTGGCCGGATTTCGACGCCAAGGCGTTCCAGGAGGCGCTTGCCTCGTACACGCGGCGCGAGCGGCGTTTCGGCCGGACCAGCGAGCAACTGGCGCAGAGGGAGGAAGTTTCACTGCAGGCACAGCCTGCCGAGCCCGGCTAGAGCGTGCTGCGTCAGCGCGTCATCACCGCCGCGGTGCTCGTGTTGGTGCTGCTGGTGGTGCTGCTCCTGCTGCCCGCGTGGTGCTGGGTGGCGCTGGTGACCGGCGTGCTGCTGATCGCAGGAAACGAGTGGGGGAGGCTCGCAGGCTACTCCGCATCAGGGCGTGCCTGGTTCTGTGTTGCGCTGGCCGGAGGGTGTGGGGCGATCTACTGGGCGGCGCACGCCACGGGAACGGCGCACGCGTTCATCCAGTCGCTGCCCGGCGCGCTGCTGTATGGGACAGCGGCCGCATTCTGGCTGGCTGTGGCGCCGGCTTGGCTGGTGCAGCGCTGGCGCGTGCGCGACAGGTTGCTGCTCGCGGTGGTCGGGTGCGTCGTGCTGCTGCCGTTCTGGCATGCCCTCGTCTACCTGCGGCCGACCCCCGGCCGACTGCTGTTGGCGATGGGTGTGGTATGGATGGCAGACACCGCCGGCTACTTCGTGGGCCGGCGCTTCGGCCGCCGCAAGCTGGCTCCGGACGTCAGCCCGGGGAAGACCTGGGCGGGCGTGTGGGGCGCCTTCGCCGCAGCCCCTTTGTACTGGATCGTGGCGTCGATGCTATTGCCGGAGTTGAGCACTCATCGGCTCTCGGCGCTCGTGTGGATTACGTTGATGACCTTGCTCAGCATAGTAGGCGACCTGTTCGAGTCATGGATGAAGCGCGGCGTTGGCGTGAAGGACAGCGGACGCCTGCTGCCGGGACACGGGGGCATGCTGGACCGGGTCGACAGCCTGACAGCCACGCTGCCGTTCGCGGCCCTATACTTCGCCTATCTCGTGAACGGGATGCGATGACAACTCTAAATCCGACGAGCTCCGGCTCCACGCGCGTCCCCGAAGCGCCGGTGCGGCGGCTCGCCATCCTCGGCGCCACCGGCTCGGTGGGCGTGAGCACCCTGGACGTCGTGGCGCGCCATCCGCGCCGCTTCGAAGTGGTAGCGCTGACTGCGCATACTCAAAGCGAACGCCTGCTCGCGCAGTGCCGCAAGTTCGCTCCGCGCTTTGCCGTGCTCGGCGACGCAGCTGCCGCGGCGGCTTTGCAGCAGCAGCTGCGCGCGGAGAGCTCGTCCACCCAAGTGCTGACCGGGCCCGAAGCGCTGGTGCAGGCGGCCACGCTGCCCGACGTGGACCTGGTGATGGCCGCGATCGTTGGAGCGGCGGGCCTTCCGGCCACCTTGGCGGCAGCGCGGGCCGGCAAGCGCGTGTTGCTCGCCAACAAGGAGGCGCTGGTCATGGCCGGGCAATTGTTCCGCCAGGCCGTGCAAATCTCGGGCGCGCAGCTGCTGCCGATCGACAGCGAGCACAACGCCGTACTGCAGTCGCTGCCAGCGGGGTTCGACGGGGACCTGGCGGGCGCTGGCGTCCGCCGCATCCTGCTCACGGCGTCGGGCGGGCCGTTTCTGCGCACGCCGCAGGAGCGGCTCGCGCAGGTTACGCCCGAGCAGGCCTGCGCGCATCCGAACTGGGTCATGGGGCGCAAGATCTCGGTGGACTCCGCTACGATGATGAACAAGGGTCTGGAAGTCATCGAAGCGTGCGTCCTGTTCGGCGCCAGGCCGGCGCAGGTCGAGGTCGTCGTGCACCCGCAGAGCGTGGTGCACTCGATGGTCGAGTACGTGGACGGATCGGTGCTGGCGCAGCTCGGCAATCCCGACATGCGCACACCGATCGCACATGCGCTGGGCTACCCCGAGCGCATCGAGTCGGGTGCGCGCCCGCTGAACTTTTTCGAGCTGGGCGCACTCAATTTCGAGGCTCCGGATCTCTCGCGCTTCCCGTGCCTGCGGCTCGCTTACGCGGCGCTGGCGGCGGGCGAGAGCGGTGCGGTGACGCTCAACGCGGCGAACGAGGTGGCGGTAGACCGGTTCCTGCGGCGCGAGCTCAACTTCGACCGCATCCCGGCGCTGATCGAGGAAGTGTTGGCGCGTACGGCGGCCGGCGCGCTGCGCGATCTGGCCCACGTGCTCGAGGTCGACCGCGACGCGCGGGACCTGGCGAGAGACTGTCTGAGTGCGCGCGGCGTCGCGCGCCCGGGGCGGGTGTTCAGTTGATTCTGCGGAGAGCTGCTGCATGCATCTGTTGGTGACACTGGCCGCGTTTGCGGTCGCGCTCGGCACGCTGATCATCGTGCATGAGCTCGGCCATTATCTGGTCGCGCGCTGGTGCGGTGTGAAGGTGCTGCGCTTCTCCGTCGGCTTCGGACGCGCGCTCGCCTCGCGGCGCATGGGGCGCGACGGCACGCAATGGGTGCTGGCGGCGTTTCCGCTCGGCGGCTACGTGAAGATGCTGGACGAGCGCGAGGGCGAGGTCGCCCCGGAGGAGCGCCACCGCGCCTTCAACCGGCAGCCGGTGGGAAAGCGCTTCGCCATCGTGCTGGCCGGTCCGGTCGCGAACTTTCTCCTGGCCGTGCTGGTGTATTGGCTGCTGTTCATACACGGCGTTCCCGGCTCGCGGCCGGTGGTGGACGAGTCGACCCCGGGAACGCCGGCAGCCGCCGCCGGCTTCCACAGCGGCGATACCATCGTCGCCATCGGCGGGCGCCCGGTCCGCACCTGGGATGAAGTCCGGCTCGCCCTCCTCAAAGATGCGGTTGCCCGGCGCAGCGTCGAGGTGGAAGTGCGCGAAGACGATGGCTCCAGCCGATCGCACAGCCTGGATCTGTCTGGCCTCGGACCGGAGCGTCTCACCAGCGAGTTTCTCGACGCTGTGGGGTTGCAGCCGCTCAAGGGAGGGCTCAAGCCGGTGGCAGAGACGGTCCTTCCGGGGGGCGCAGCGGAGCGCGCCGGTATGCAGGCGGGCGATCGCGTGCTGGCGATCGACGGCACGGCGATCGGGAGCTGGGAACAGCTGGTGAAGCTGGTGCGTGCCAGCCCCGGGGTGAACCTGGAAGTCTCGGTTCGGCGCAGCTCCGGAGAGCGTCTGGTGTTGCGCATCACACCCGACGCGGCCCAGGACAACGGCGCGGCGATCGGCAAGATCGGCGTGGGCCCCTTCATCAGCGTCCGCTACCCGGTCGGCGCCGCGCTGTGGCAAGGCGCCAGCAAGACCTGGGACATGTCGGTCTTCACGCTCGAAATGCTCGGGCGCATGGTGATCGGCGAGGTGTCGCTCAAGAATCTGAGCGGGCCCATCACCATCGCCGACTATGCGGGGCAGAGTGCGCAGATGGGCTGGATGGCGTATGTCAGCTTCATCGCGCTCATCAGCATCAGCCTGGGAGTGCTGAACCTGCTGCCGGTTCCGGTGCTGGACGGCGGGCATCTCATGTACTACCTCGCCGAGATCGTGCGCGGGAAGCCGATCTCGGAGCGCGCGCTGGAGATCGGTCAGCGCATCGGCATGGTCGTGCTGTTTTCGCTGATGGCGTTCGCGATCTACAACGACATCTATCGCCTGGTGGGCGGGTAGCGGATGAAGCCATCGTGCTGGCTTCTACTGCTATCCAGCCTCTACTCACTCTCCGCCGCAGCCTTCGAGCCGTTCCTGGTAAAAGACATCCGCGTTGAGGGCATCCAGCGCACCGAGCCGGGCACGGTATTCAGCTACCTGCCGGTTAAGATCGGCGACACGCTCACGGAAGAGGGCGCAGCCGAAGCGATCAAAGCGTTGTTCGCGACCGGCTTTTTCAAGGACGTGCGGCTCGAGGCGGAAGGCAACGTGCTGGTGGTTTCGGTGGTCGAGCGCCCAGCCATCGCCCAGATCGACTTCGTGGGCCAGAAGGAGTTCGACAAGGACAAGCTGCGCGAAGCGCTCAAGCACATCGGCCTGGCGCAGGGGCGCATCTTCGACCGCAGCCTGCTGGAAAAGGCCGAGC
>Ga0335084_10006454_pt1 | contig 11666 bp, 8 predicted proteins | sample Lox_Sample_44_FD_206721 | JGI IMG/M metagenome (GOLD analysis project Ga0335084, IMG submission 206721) | Soil microbial communities from Loxahatchee National Wildlife Refuge, Florida, United States - Lox_Sample_4.4 | ecosystem: Environmental > Terrestrial > Soil > Wetlands | place: USA: Florida...
CGGCACGCTCGCCATCGGCGCGGCCGGTGCGACCAACGCGGCACTGCTCGCTGCGGCGATCCTCGCCAACAAGCATGCCGCGATCGCCGCGGCGCTCGAGCGGCTGCGCGCCGAGCAGACCGACAAGGTGCTGGCGCATCCCGACCCCCGCGGCGGCGGCGCAGCGTGAAGGTCGCGATCATCGGTGCGGGCCAGCTCGGGCAGATGCTGGCCCTGGCGGGCTATCCGCTCGGCATCCGCTGCGAGTTCTACGACCGCGAGCCGGATGCGCCGGGCGGGCAGGTCGGGCCGATCGTCACGGGCGCGTTCGACGACCTGCCGAGGCTCGAGAACCTTGCGCGGCGCGCCGACGTCGTGACCTTCGACTGGGAAAACGTGCCGGTCGCGTCCCTCGCGCCGCTCGCGCGTCTCGCACCCGTCTACCCGCAGCCGGCGGCGCTGGCGGTCGCGCAGGACCGCTTGCTCGAGAAGACGCTGTTTCGCGACCTCGGCATCCCGACCCCGCCGTTCGCGCCGGTCGACCTGCGCCGCGACCTCGATGCGGCGGTCGCGCGCATCGGTCTGCCGGGCGTGCTGAAGACGCGCCGCTTCGGCTACGACGGCAAGGGCCAGGCGCGCCTGACCACGCGCGCCGACATCGCCCCCGCCTGGCACGCGCTCGGCGGCGAGCCGCTCATCTACGAGGGCTTCGTGCACTTCCGCCGCGAGGTATCGCTGCTCGCCGCGCGCAGCAGCCGCGGCGAGGTCGCCTTCTACCCGCTCGCCGAGAACGTCCACGAGCACGGCGTCCTCGCGGTGACGCGCGCGCCGCTGCGGGCGCCCGCGCTCGAGCGCGCGGCGCAGCGCCACCTGCGCGCGCTGTTCGATCGCTTCGGCTACGTCGGCGTGCTGGCCGTCGAGTTCTTCGTCGCCGGCGGCCGGCTGGTCGCCAACGAGATGGCGCCGCGGGTGCACAACTCGGGCCACTGGACGATCGAGGGCTGCGAGACCAGCCAGTTCGAAAACCACCTGCGGGCGATCCTCGGCCTGCCGCTCGGCGCGACCACGGCGCGGGGATTCGCGGCGATGCGGAATTTCATCGGCCGGATGCCGGACCGCGACCGGGCGCTCGCCGTGCCGGGGCTGCACCTGCATGACTATGGTAAACGCGAGGCCCGCCCGGGGCGCAAGCTCGGCCACGCGACCGTGCTGGCGCCGAGCGCCCGGGCCCGCGACGCGGCCCTGCGGCGCCTGCGGCGCCTGCGCTGAGCGCCGCCCGCGGGCCGCGGCCCGGGCCCGACCGGCCCGCCGCCGCCGCCGGGCCGCCTTTTGGCGGTACTTTGGCGGTACCGTATAGTGTGGCGATCAGGGCCAACGGACCGGCGTCGCAGCCTATTTCGCCGATGTATCTCGACCTGTTCCGACTGAAGGAGCTGCCGTTCCGGCTGAGTCCGGACCCGCAATTCCTGTACCTGTCGAAGCACCATGCGCGCGCCAAGGCGTACATGGAGTCGACCATCTGGTTCACCGACGGCTTCGTCGTGATCACCGGCGAGATCGGCTCGGGCAAGACCACCCTGATCGAGAGCTTCCTGCGCGAGCTCGACAAGGATGTCGTCGTGGCGCAGATCAACCAGACGCAGATCAGCCCGCTCGGCTTCCTGCAGGGCCTGCTGGTCCAGTTCGGGTTCTCGCCGTTCAAGATGAACAAGGCCGAGCTGCTCGCCACCGTCAACCACTTCCTGATCGAGCAGTACGCCGCCGGCCGCAAGGTGGTGCTGGTCATCGACGAGGCCCAGAATCTGTCAAATCGGGTGCTCGAGGAGGTGCGGCTGCTGTCCGGGGTCGAGACCACCAAGGACAAGACGCTCAGGATCATCCTCGCCGGCCAGCCGGAGCTGAACGACAAGCTCGACTCGCCCGAGATGATGCAGCTCAAGCAGAGGATCCGGCTGCGCTTTCACCTGACGCCGCTGTCGCGCGACGACTGCGTCGCCTACGTCCTGCACCGGCTCGAGATCGCCGGCGCGCAGGGCCGGAGCATCTTCAGCGAGGCCGCACTCGGGCTCGTGCACCGCTACACCGGCGGCGTGCCGCGGCTGATCAACACGCTGTGCGACACGGCGATGATGAGCGCCTTCGCGATCGACAAGGACAGCGTCGACGAGGCCGAGGTCCGGGCCGCGATCGAGGAGCTGCAGTGGGTCGAGTACGCCGCGCGCACCAACCGCATGGCGCGCGCCGAGATGGTCGTGCCGGTGCTGCGCCACATCTCGGCCGACACGGTGCTCGGGCGGATCTACATCGGCACCGACGGGCGCACCGTCGGCGAGAAGGAGCTCCGGCTCGGCCGGCTGCTGGTCGGCCGCACGCCGGAGAACGACCTGCAGATCGATTCGAAGTACGTCAGCCGCCACCACTGCCAGATCACCGTCGCGATCGAGGGCACGATCGTCGAGGACCTCAACAGCACCAACGGCCTCGTTTGCCACGGCAAGCGCGTGCGCCGCCAGCTCCTCAAGGACGGCGACGTGGTCGTCATCGGCCAGCACACGCTGACGTACGTCGACGAGCGGCCGGGCGCGCCGCGCGGCCAGGCCGACGCCGGCGCGGGCGACCCGAACGTGACCGGGGCGCACGAGGCGCTCGCCGACGGCCTGCCCCCGGAGGCAGGCTCGGGCCCGCACTGAGGAGCCCTGCCCGGCTACTCGTCGAGCGGGCGGTGGTCGTAGCGCGCGGCGTCGTCGCGGTAGGAGCGCCGGCGCAGGATCAGCACGTAGCCGCCGACGATGCCGACGAATCCGAGCGCGAACGCGGCGTTGCTCCAGGCGCTGTCGCGGCCGGCGTAGGAGGCGATGCAGGCGCCGAGCCCGGCCGCGACGTACGCGTACGGGAGGCTTTCGTAGATGCCGCGCGGCAGGTGCATCGGCAGGTCCCCCGGGGCACGCCGCTCGCGGGCGCCCCTGCGCTACCGTGTCAGCCGGTCCCGCCGACTGTCAACCCTTCGACCTTCATCGTCGGCTGGCCGACCCCGACCGGGATCGTCTGGCCCTCCTTGCCGCAGTTGCCGACACCGGCGTCGAGCTTCAGGTCGTTGCCGAGCATCGACACGCGCTGCAGCACCTCGGGCCCGGAACCGATCAGCGAGGCCCCCTTGACCGGCCGCGACACCCGGCCGTTCTCGATCAGGTAGGCCTCGCTGGTGGAGAACACGAACTTGCCGCTGGTGGTGTCGACCTGGCCACCGCCGAAGTTGACCGCATACAGGCCGTGCTTGACCGAGCGGATGATCTCCTCGGGGTCGTGCGGGCCGGCCAGCATGTAGGTATTGGTCATGCGCGGCAGCGTCACGTGCGCGAAGGACTCGCGGCGGCCGTTGCCGGTCGGCGCCATGCCCATCAGACGCGCGTTCAGCCGGTCCTGCATGTAGCCCCTCAGCACGCCGTTCTCGATCAGCGTGGTGCAGCGCGTCGGCGTGCCCTCGTCGTCGATGTTGAGCGAGCCGCGGCGGCGCGCGAGCGTGCCGTCGTCGACGACCGTGCAGAGCGGGTTCGCAACCGTCTCGCCGAGGCGGCCCGAGAACGCCGAGGTGCCCTTGCGGTTGAAGTCGCCCTCGAGCGGGTGGCCGACGGCCTCGTGCAGCATGACGCCCGGCCAGCCGCCGGCGAGCACCACGGTCATCGTGCCGGCCGGCGTCGGCACGGCCTCGAGGTTGACGCTCGCGGCGTGGACCGCCTGGCGCGGCAGGTCGCGCACGTCCGGGTTGGCGAGCAGCTCGGCCAGCGTGTAGCGCCCGCCCATGCCGACGTAGCCCTGCTCGCGGCGGCCGCCGTCCTCCATGATCACGCTGACGTTGACCCGCACCAGCGGCCGCACGTCGGCCGCAAGGGTGCCGTTCGAGTTGACGATCAGGATCACCTCGTGGATCCCGGCGAGGCTCGCCATCACCTGCTTGACGCGCGGATCGAGCCGTCGCGCCTCGCGGTCGAGCGTGCCGAGGAACGCCACCTTGTCGGCGTCGGCCACCGTGACGATCGGGTCGGCCGGCAGGTAGAGGCGGTGCCCGGTCACGGTCTTCGCGGCGCGGATCCCGGCGCTGCCCGGCGCGCTGCCGCCGGCCTTGGCGATCGCGCGCGCGGCGCGTGCCGCCTCCTCGAGCGCCGGCAGCGAGACCTCGTCGGAATAGGCGAAGCCCGTGCGCTCCCCGGCGATCGCGCGCACGCCGACGCCCTGGTCGATGCTGTGGCTGCCTTCCTTGACGATGCCGTCCTCGAGCGCCCAGGACTCGTCGCGCGCGAGCTGGAAGTAGAACTCCGCCTCGTCGAGCGCGTGGCTGTGCATCGACGCCAGCACGCGCTCGAGCCGGGCGAGGTCCAGGCCCGAGGGCTCGAGGATGCTGTGGCGGGCGATGGCGAGCGGATCGTCGGTCTTCGGCACGGCGGCCATGGCTGGGGGTATCCCGTCAGGAGGTGAGGACGCGGTTCTGCAGCGCCGGGAACTCCGCGCGCACGCGCTGCAGCGCGTCGCGGTCGATCGCGGCGCTCACGAATCCGGAGCCGCGCGGCAGGCGCGTCAGCACGCGCCCCCAGTAGTCGACGATCAGCGTGTCGCCGTAGGTCTCGCGACCGTTGGGGTGCACGCCCGACTGCGCCGCGGCGGCAACGTAGCACAGGTTCTCGACGGCGCGCGCCCGCAGCAGCGTCTCCCAGTGCGCGCGCCCGGTCGGCACGGTGAACGCCGCCGGCATCACGAGGATCTCGGCGCCCGCGGCCGACAGGCGCCGGTACAGCTCCGGGAACCGCATGTCGTAGCAGACCGAGAGCCCGACCCGCCCGGCGGGCGTGTCGACCAGCACCACGTCGCGCCCCGCCGCGACGTGCGCGCTCTCGCGGTAGGTCTCGCCGGGCTTGCCGGGCACGTCGACGTCGAACAGGTGGATCTTGTCGTAGCGGGCGACGCAGCGGCCGGTGGCATCGTAGACCAGCAGGCTGTTGGTGACGCGCCCGTCCGCCGCCTCGCTCCGCAGCGGCTGCGTGCCGCCGATCAGCCAGATGCCGTGCCGCCGGGCCGTCGCGGCCAGGAAGTCCTGGGTCGGCCCCGCGCCGTAGGCCTCGGCAATCGCGCGCTTGTCGGCGTCGCGCCGGCCGAGGAAGTTGAAGTTCTCCGGCAGCAGCACGACGCCCGCGCCGGCGCCGACGGCGCCCTCGATCAGGCGGTCGGCCGCGGCAAGGTTCGCCGCGACGTCGGCGCCCGAGGTCATCTGCACGGCGGCGAAGGTCGTCACGCTCTGCTCCTCATGGCGGCCCGCCCTCGGCCGCGGCGTTCTCGGCGGCCTCCTTGGCCTGGCTCGCCCCGATGTGCTCGATCTTGGGCTGGTCCCAGCTGCCGGTGATGCGATAGTAGCCGCGCGTGAGCCCCGATAGCGGCTCCTTGAACACGGTCGAGAACAGCAGCAGCGCCGCCCCGACCGCCGGGCCGGCGGCCAGCGCGCCCGCCGCGGCCAGCGGGCCGCCGAAGTGCCCGGTCACCTTGGCGGTCTGGTCATAATCCCGCGCCTTGATGCCGGTCCGGCCGACGATGCCGATCTCGGCGGCCGGGCCCTTGAGTACCAGGTTGCTCGTGTAGGCATTGCCGTCGCGAAACTCGAAGTCGCCGTGGATCGAGTCGAACGCGAAGCCCTTCTCCGTCAGGTCGTGAAAGTCCAGCGTCAGCCGCCGCGGCAGGGCGGCCACCGACAGCAGCCCGAGCACCCGGCCGGCGCCGGGATCGACCGTCATCACCTGGCCCTGCTCGACGGCGAGCTTGACGTGACCGGCGAGACGTCCGGTGACGTCGTCGTCGATGCCGCCGCGCCAGTGCAGATCCGCGGTCGCATGGCCGGCGTGGCCGGTCAGGGTCGGCGCGAAGCCCCAGGCGCTCAGGGTGTCGAGCAGGTCGGTGCTGTCGAGCGTCACCGACAGCGTCGTGGTCTGGCCGCTGCCGGCCAGAACCCAGCTGCCGCGCCCGGAGGCCTCGAAGGAGTTGCCCTTGAGCGTCGCGCGGTCGAGCTGCAGGCCCTCGGCGGTGCGCGACAGGTGCGCCTCGAGCGACCCGAAGCGGCGCTTCTGGATCTCGAGGTTGCGCACGCGGATCGCCATGGCCGGCAGCTGCGTCGGGTCGCTCTCGCCCTCCCCGTCGCCGCCGCCCGCGCTGCGCTCGCCGAGCACGAGCCGCTCCATGTCGAGCGTCAGCGGCTCGCTGCCCGGGATCTGCCACGGCACGACGATCAGGCCGCGCGCCGAGGGGCCGTCGACGGCCGCGTGCCACGCCTCGCCGCTGCCCTCGAGCGTCAGCGTCACGTTCGGGAACTCGAAGCCGAAGATGCCGAACTGGTCGACCGCGACCGTGCCGCCGCGCAGCACGTCCGACAGCGCGTGGCTGGTGCCGTCCGAGAGCTTGACGCGCAGCCACGCCGAGAGGTCGTACTCGTGCATGCGGCCCTCGAGCCAGAGGCCGGGCGAGTCGCGCAGCGGCGCGCCGCCGGCGCCCATGCGCAGCGTGCCGCGCACGAAGTGCCAGTCCTCGTCGCGCCGCCATTCGAGCGCGCCGCTGTCCTCGCCGAGCCCGATCCGCGCGAGCACCGCCGGCGGCCGCGCGAGGTCGCGGCGCCGCAGGGCCGGCGGCGGTCGCGGCGCATCGTCGGCGAGCCCCGGGTCGATGGTCAGGTCGGCGCGCAGCGGCCGCGCCTCGTCGGCCTCCTTGGCGAGCGGCTCCGGCAGCTTGATCTCGAGCCCCGCGAGGCCGGAGTCGAGGCGCACGCTCGCCGGCAGCGAGCGGACCTCGACGTCCCTGATGCGCGGCTGCGCGTCGGCCGGCGCGTCGGGCGGCAGCGGCTCCGGATCGGGGCGCCACTCGAGCCGCGGCAGGCGCGCCTGCAGCCGCCAGTCCGTGCTGCCTCTCAGCCAGCGGCCGCGGCTGATGCCGAGCAGCGGCTGCAGGCGCGCGGCGCCGACCCGGCCCGCGCCGTCGATGAGCAGCACGCGATCGCCGGCGAGCCCGGAGGGTCCGGCGACCGTGCGCGCGCGCAGCTTGAGCGGACCGTCGAGCACCGAGCCGGTGAGCTGCGGCACGTCGAGCTCGCGGTCGTGCAGCGAGAAGGAACCGGCGAGGTCCTTGAACTCGTCGGCGAGGCCCGGCACGCGCGCGCGCACGTGGTCGACCGCGCCGTCGACGTGAATGGTGCGTAGCGCGAACTGCCCGAAGGGGAAATCGAGCGCGACCTGCGCGCTGAACGGCCCCTGCGCCTCGAGCTTCATGAAGAACTCGCCGAGCTTGGGCCCCACCGGCGAACCCTGCAGGAAGCGCAGCGCGTCGCCGACGTCGCCGTCGGCGCGGGCGTGCGCGAGGAGCTCGGCGTCGCGGTAGTCGGGCATCCTGACGACCGGCTCGCTGACGCTGAGCCCGGCGATCGTCGCGCGGCTGCCGTGGACGCTGAAGCCCTCGTTGCGGAACTCCGCCTCGCCGGCCGCGTTCTCGATGTCGGCGAACTCGTCCTGGTAGTGCAGCCGCAGGGCCTCGTACCTCAGGCGCACGCGAAACAGCCCGCCGCCGTCGCGGAACGGGAAGCGCCGCGTCTCGCCGGCGTACTCGATGCGCGCCTCCGGGACGCGGCCCGCCAGGAACGCGTGGTCGAGCCAGGCCATGGTCCGCGGCGGGATGGTCCGGCCCGGCAGGTACTTGGTCGCGACCCGCGCGTCGACGTTGCGGACGCGAAAATCGAGCACGAGCCGCGGCGACTCCTCGGCGTCGGCCGGCAGCCAGAGGCGCCCGTAGCCGCTCGTCTGCGCATCCGCCGAGCGGGTCTGCACGCCGTCGGCGGCGAAGCGCCAGCCGTCCGGGCGCCACCACCAGTCGAGCGTCGCGGCGACGCTGTCGGCGCCGACGGTGTCGCGCAACACCGTCGGCAGCGCGAGCGCGAAGCGATCCGCGCGCAGGTGCACGCGCCCGCTCGCGCCCTGGGCGAGGAGGTCGCCGTCGAGGCCGCTCAGCCCCGGCACCGAGCGCCACGGGCCGAAGCCCAGGCCGGTGAAGCGCAGGCCGCCCTCGATGCGCCACTCGCCGCGCGCCGCGCCGCGCGCCACCCGCAGGTCGACCAGCGTCAGCGCGCCGCGCGGGGCGAAGGCGCCGCCGGCCTCGCGCAGCGTGCAGTCCGGCAGCAGCGACACGAGCGCGGCGAGCCCCTCGAGCCGGATCGCCGGCGAGCGCAGCGCGGCGCCGCGCAGCGCGCCGTCCGCCCAGTCGGTGGCGAGATCGAACTCGCCGCGCCGCCACGCGTCGCGGCCCGGGTCGATCGTCAGGTCGCGTCCGCGCGCGCTCCAGTGCGCGCCGTCGTGGGTCACGCTGACGACGCCGGCGAGCGCGGCGAGCCGGCCGGCGCTCGCGCCGGCGACCGCCGGCGTGGCGACGTTCTTGAGATCGAAGCGCGCCTCGAGGCGCGCGAGCCCGGTGCCGCGGCCGGCGGCCGAGACCGCGAGGTCGCCGCGGCCGCCGACGGGCAGCCACGGCCACTGCGGCAGCAGCGCGGTCCAGCCGGCGAGCGAGGCGCTCTTGAGCTCGACCCGCGCCTGCCAGGCGAGCGCGTCGAGCGCGCCCGGGTCGCCCTGAAACTCGGCCTCGACGTCGAGGTGCGCGCCGAGCGCGTCCGGCAGGTGCACGCGGCCGCTGAGGCGCAGGGCCTCCGGGTCGCGCTCCAGGTCGAGCCCGACGCGGTCGAGGCGCCACGGCCGGCTCTCGCGCCGCAGGTCCTGCGCCCAGACGGTCGCATCCTCGATGCGCACGTGGCCCACCGGCAGCTCGCCGAGCGACAGGTGGGCGCCGCCCTCGGCCGGCGACAGGGCGCCCTGGCCGCGCAGCTCCGCGCCCGCGGCGGTGAGGTAGACGTAGATCCGGGCGCCGTCGAGCACGACGCGGCCGGAGGCGAGCCGGCCGGTCCGCAGCGAGCGCCACAGGTCGAAGCCGACGCGGCCGGCGCGCGCGACCACGAGCGCATCATGCTGGCCGGGGACCGTGACGCGCGCGTCGCGAAACACGAGCTCGGGGCCGTACAGCCCGAGCCGGACATCGAGCCGGGCGAAGGAGAACTCGAGGCCCGTCAGCCGCTGCACGCGCGCGACGATCTCGGGCCCGAGCTCGGGCGAGTGCTCGAGCCACAGCCGCAGGCCGACGACCGCCACCGCGAGCAGCAGCACGAGGCTGCCGAAGACGGCGGCGCTCCATTTCCAGATCGTGCGTGCCCGGCTCATGGACGCTGGCCTACAGCAGCACCACGTCGTACTGGTCCTGGGCGTAGAGCGCCTCGGTCTGCAGCCGGATCGGCTTGCCGACCAGCACCTCGAGCTCGCCGAGCGCCGCGGATTCCTCGTCGAGCAGGAGCTCGATGACGTCCTGGTGTGCGAGCACCATCAGCCCCTGGACCTCGAACTGGCGCGCCTGGCGGACGATCTCGCGGAAGATCTCGTAGGCGACCGTCTCCGGCGTCTTGACGTAGCGCCGGCCCTCGCAGGTCGGGCACGGGCAGCACAGCAGGTGCTCGAGGCTCTCGCGGGTGCGCTTGCGCGTCATCTCGACCAGGCCGAGCGGCGAGACCGAGGAGATGTGCGTGCGCGCGTGGTCGGTCGCGAGGCTCTTCTCGAGCGCCTGCAGCACCTGACGGCGGTGATCCTCGTCCTGCATGTCGATGAAGTCGATGATGATGATGCCGCCGAGGTTGCGCAGCCTGAGCTGCCGCGCGATCGCGACCGCCGCCTCGAGGTTGGTGCGGAAGATCGTGTCCTCGAGGTTGCGGTGGCCGACGAAGGCGCCGGTGTTGACGTCGATCGTCGTCATCGCCTCGGTCTGGTCGATGATCAGGTAGCCGCCCGACTTGAGCGGCACCTTGCGGTCGAGCGCCTTCTGGATCTCGTCCTCGACGCCATACAGATCGAGGATCGGCCGGTTGCCGCGATAGAGCTCGATCCGGGATTCCGACTCCGGCATGAACGTGCGCGCGAATTCGAGCATCCGGGCGTACGCCGCCGGCGCGTCGACCTGCACGCGCTCGACGTCCTGGCCCAGCAGGTCGCGCAGCACGCGCACGTGCAGCGGCAGGTCCTCGTGCACCAGCCGGCCGGCCGGCGCGCCGAGGCCCGCCTGGCTGACGAGCTCCCACAGGCGCTGCAGGAACAGCATGTCGGCGCTGAGCGCCTCCGGCGCCACGCCCTCCGCGACCGTGCGGACGATGTAGCCGCCGGGTCGCTCGGCCGGCATGAAGGCCTCGACCAGCGTGCGCAGCCGCGCGCGCTCGGCCTCGTCCTCGATCCGCGCCGAGACGCCGACGCCGCGTCCCTGCGGCATGTAGACGAGGAAGCGCGACGGCAGCGTGATGAAGGTCGTCAGGCGCGCGCCCTTGGTGCCGAGCGGGTCCTTGAGCACCTGCACCAGCAGCTCGTCGCCCTCGTTCACCGCGGCGCGGATGTCGTCGGTGCGCGGCGCCTCGAACTCGACGTCGACGTCCTCGCGGCGCGCGATGTCCGAGACGTGCAGGAACGCCGTCCGGTCGAGGCCGACGTCGATGAACGCCGCCTGCATCCCGGGCAGCACGCGCGACACGCGGCCCTTGTAGACGTTGCTGGTGATGCCGCGGCGATTGGCGCGCTCGATGTGCACCTCCTGCAGCACGCCGTTCTCGAGGAACGCGGCGCGACTCTCCCGCGGCGTCACGTTGACGAGGATCTCGGCGCTCAAGCGGCCTCCTCCGTATTCCACAGGCGCACACCCGCCGCGCCGAGCAGCGCCGCGGTCTCGGCGAGCGGCAGTCCCATGACGCCCGAATAGCTGCCGGCGAGGCGCGTGATGAAGGTCGCCGCGAGCCCCTGGATCGCGTAGCCGCCGGCCTTGCCGCGGGGCTCGCCGCTCGCCCAGTACCGCCGGCACTCGGTATCGGACAACGCACGGAAGGTGACTTCGCTGACCGACAGCGCCTGGCTGAGGCCGGCGGTGCTGCGCAGCGCGACCGCCGTCAGCACCCGGTGGGTGCGCCCGGCGAGTGCCGACAGCATCCGTACGCCGTCGTTGAGATCCTCGGGCTTGCCGAAGAGTTCCGCGCCGAGCACGACGGCGGTGTCCGCGGCGAGCACGGGACGCGGGCGGTCGGCGGCCCAGGCGACCTCGGCCTTGGCTGCGGCCAGACGCGCGACATAGGCCTCTGCCGGCTCGCCGGGCCGCAGCGCCTCGTCGACGTCGGTGGCGCGCACGAGGTGGCGGACGCCGATCTGCTCGAGCAGCTGACTGCGGCGCGGCGAGGCGGAGGCGAGCGTGATCGAGTCGTAGAGCATCATGGCGGCGCCGCCCTCGGGCGCGTCGGTCAGGGGGTTCCGAGCATAGCTTGGGATGCGCGCCGCCGGCAGGTAATTTTCCGCAAATTCCATGGCTTACGAGCGCGCCGGTCGCGTTCGGAGCGCCCCGGGGGGCTCACTCGCGATGATACGGGTGGCCCTTGAGCAGGCTGATCGCGCGGTACAGCTGCTCGGCGAGCAGCACGCGCACGAGGCCGTGCGGAAAGGTCAGCGGCGACAGCGACAGCCGCTCGTCGGCGCGGGCGAGACAGCCGGGGGCAAGACCGTCGGGGCCGCCGATCAGGAACGCGACGTCGCGCCCGTCGCGCAGCCGCG
>Ga0335084_10006455_pt1 | contig 11664 bp, 5 predicted proteins | sample Lox_Sample_44_FD_206721 | JGI IMG/M metagenome (GOLD analysis project Ga0335084, IMG submission 206721) | Soil microbial communities from Loxahatchee National Wildlife Refuge, Florida, United States - Lox_Sample_4.4 | ecosystem: Environmental > Terrestrial > Soil > Wetlands | place: USA: Florida...
ACGCCGCGCGCATGTCGGCCCACTCGGTCTCGCCGCCGCGCGCGGGCACGACCTCGGCCGAGAGGACCGACGCCTTCGCGGCGAGCGGCATGTACGAGCTGTCCGTGTGCCAGCCCTCGTTGCCGCGCAGGATCGCCATCGGCCCCTCGTCGTCGCGGTAGAGCGAGCCGTCGCGGCGGCGGTTGCTGATCGGCACCGTGTCGAGGCTCGGCACGATGTGCTCGATCGCGCCGAAGCGCCGGGCGAACGCGACCTGTTCGTCGGGCTTCAAGTGCTGGCCCGGGAAGATCAGCACGGCGAATTCGTGGAAAGCCTTCTCGATCGCCTGCCAGTCCGAGGGATCGAGCGCCGCGAGCCGGACGCCGTCGACGACTGCGCCGAGGGTCGCGTCGCAGGGCTGGATCCGCACCGCCATCAGGCGGGATTCGACCACCGCTCGGGGCGATTTGCAATCCGGCGCGCCGTCACCGCCGCGGCGAGCTCGGCCCGCGTCGCGAGCCCGAGCTTTCCGTACACGTGGAGGAGGTGCGTCTTCACCGTCGCGACGCTCACGAAGAGCTTCTTCGCGATCGCCGCGTTCGGCAGCCCCTCGCCGACCAGCTCCACGACGCGCTGCTCGGCCGGCGTGAGGCTGTCCCAGCCCGAGGCGGGCCGACCGCGCTCGCCCCGGCCGCGCCGGGCATAGGCGATGGCGTCGTCGAGCGAGAGGCGCGCGCCCTCTTCGATCGCGGCCGTGCCGACCTTCGCGCGCAGCGCGTCGAAGCCCGCGAGGGGCAGCGCGCGCTGCGCTCCCGTGCGCGCCCGGAACACGTCGGCCGCCCCGATCAGCCGGCCGGCCTCGCTGAGCCGCCCGGCGTCGACTGACAGGAGGGCGAGAAGCTCGAGCGCCTCGACCTGCAGCCCGACGAGACCGAGCTCCACCGACTCCGCGAGCGCGGTCTGGGCCGCCGATTCGGCCTCCGCCGAACTCCGACCGCGCGCGCCGTAGGCTCGCGCCAGTTCGCCGTATCTGTGGACGGAGATGAAGGCCGTGTCCGCGAAGCGCCCCTGTATCTCTCTGTGGAGCGTCTCGGCATCGGCCGCGTCGCCCAGGGCGAGCGCCAGACTGATGCCCAGCGAATAGGGCACCGTGTAGGCGCCCTGCCAGCGTGCGGCGCGCAGGCGATCACGCGCGGCGGCGAAGTCGCCCCTCAGGATTTCGTCCACGACGGCGACCAGCTGTTCTCCGCCCTCGAACACGCCGACCTCTCCCGCGCGCGCCAATATGGCGTGCGCCTCGCGCAGCGGTCCGCGATCGCCGGTCTGCAGCGCGAGGTGTACGAGCCAGGGCAACGCTCCCGGGTGCCGTGGAGAGATTCGGGCGCGCGCCGTCGCGAAGTCCCAGACCATCAGCGCGGTCGCGCCCACGACGAGGTCGAGGGTCCAGCGGAACGCCGCATCCACTGGAGTCTGGCGCTCCAGCCAGGCCAGGAGCGGCTGCGCCCGGCGCGGGTCGCTCGCAGCGTAGAGGAACGCGAGGTTGAGCGTCGCCGACACCTCGATGGCGCGGCTTCCCGCGGCGCGCGCGCTCGCGATCGCCCGCTCCAGCCCGGCGAGCCCCTCGCGCCGTCCGACGAACACGAGGCCCCAGGCGACGGTCGACTCGAGCTGGCTCCGCGCCATCGGCGAGATCGAGTCGCCGTGCTCTGCCAGCGCTGCGGCCGCGTTCACGGCCAATGCGACGTCGCCGCTCATGAACCGAGCGAACGAGACGGGCGCCAGCGCGCCGAGCCACTCCGGAGTGCCTGGCGCGAAGCAGGCGAGCACGCGCTCCGAGACGGAGCGCGCCTCGGCGTAGGCGGCAGTCCAGGGCCAGGTGGCGCCGAGTGGGTGCAGGAGTGCGATCGCCGGCGCGCGGCCCGGTCCGAGCGACCAGTCGATCGCCGCGATCAGGTCGGGCTTCTCGGCGGCGATCTCGTCGGCGGCGCGCTGCGTGAGGATCTCGCGATCGGCCGCCCAGCTCTCGGCGCGCCGGCGGAACCAGGCGAGGTGCCGGTCGCGCGCCGCCGCGAGCTCGCGCGCGTCGCCGTGCTCGAGCCCGTACTGGCGCAGCGTCTCGAGCAGCCAGTAGCGGTCCCCGCGGTGCTGCACCAGGCTCTTGTCGACCAGCCGCGCAAGCAGGTCGAAGACCTCGGTGCGGTCGAGCTCCCCGTCCGCCGCGACGAACTCGGCGGCGTCCAAGGTGAACGGCGCGGCGAACACGGCGAGCCGGCCGAACAGCGCCTTCTCGGAGGCCTCGAGCAGGTCGTGGCTCCACTCGACCGAGGCGAGCAGGGTGCGCTGGCGCGCGACCGCGGTGCGCGCGCCGCCAGTGAGCAGGCGGAAGCGGTCGTCGAGCCCCTCGGCGAGGCGTTCGAGCGAGAGCGCGCGCAGGCGCGCAGCAGCGAGCTCGAGCGCGAGCGGGATGCCGTCCAGCCGGCGGCAGATGCGCGCGACGAGGTGCGCGTTGGCGTCGTCGAGCTGGAGGTCCGAGCCCGCCGCGCGCGCGCGCTCGACGAAGAGCTTTACCGCGTCGTACTCCGCGATGCGCTCAACAGAGCGCTCGTCCTCGGGGGCGGTGCCCAGCGAGGGGATGCGCCACATGATCTCGCCGGCGGCGCCGAGGGGCTCGCGGCTGGTCGCGAGCACGCGCACACCCTGCCCGGCCCGCACCATCGCTTCGGCGAGCTCGGCGCAGGCCTCAAGCAAGTGCTCGCAGTTGTCGAGCACCACCAGGACTTCCGCCTTGGCCAGCCGGCTCGAGAGCACTTGCAGCGGGGTGGCGCCGGGAGCTTCGAGCAGCCCGCATGCGGCGACCACCGCGGGGGCGACCTGCGCGGGATCCGAGGTGCGCGCGAGCTCCACCCACACGATCCCGTCGGCGTGCCGATCTGCACGGTCCTCGGCGATCGCGTGGGCGAGCCGTGTCTTGCCCGAGCCGCCCGCACCGGTGATCGTCACGAACGGGTGTGTCTCGAGCAGCGCGCCCAGCTCGCGCCGCTCGCGCTCGCGCCCGACGAGTGAGGTCGGCCAGGGCGCGAGCGACGCCGCTGGCGACGCGCGCAGCTGGCCGAGCCGGCCCGCGTGCGCGGGCAGGTCGCCGTGCGAGAGCTCGTGCAGCCGCTCGGGCCGCGCGAAGCCGGGCAGCGCCGCGCTGCCAACCTCGACCAGCGAGGCGCCCTCGGGCAGAGCGTCCTCGGCGAGCGCGGCGGTCGCGCTCGACACGAGGATCTGCCCGCCGTGGGCGAGCGCGCGGATCCGCGCGGCGCGGATGATCGCCAGCCCGCCGTAGTTGCCACCGTCGCGGAGCTGCGCGTCGCCGGTGTGCACGGCCATCCGGACCGAGACCTCGGCGGCGTCGGGCCAGGGCTCGGCGGCGAGCGACCGCTGCGCGTCGAGCGCGGCGGCGAGCGCGTCGGCGGGCCGCGCGAACGCGGCCAGCGACGAGTCGCCCTCGCCCTGGTCGGGCGGGCGCACGCCGCCGTGCCGGCCCACCGCTGCGGCGATCAGCTCGGCCTGGCGCGCCAGCGCGGCTCCCGCGAGCGGCGACTCGCGCCAGAGCCGGGTCGAGGCGACCACGTCCGTGACCAGGAAGGTCACGACACCGATCGGCGTAGAGTCCTCGGCCATGCCTACGAATCCCAGTCGCGGCGGGCGGCTCGAGCCGCGAGCTCCGTGCGCGTGCGTACGCCCAGCTTGCCGTAGACGTGCAGCAGGTGGGTCTTCACGGTCGCGACGCTCACGAACAGCTTCGTCGCGATCTCCGCGTTCGGCAGACCCTCGCCGACGAGCTCCACCACGCGCTGCTCGCTCGGCGTGAGGCTTTCCCAGCCGTGCGCGGGCCGGCCGCGCTCGCCGCGGCCGCGCTGGGCGTAGGCGACGGCTTCCTCGAGCGAGAGGCGCGCGCCCTCCTCGAGCGCCGCCGAGCCGACCCTCGGACGCAGCTCGTCGATGCGCCCGAGCGGGAGCGCGCGCACGAAGCCCGTGCGGGCCCGGAACGCGTCGGCCGCGCCGATCAGCCGGCCCGCTTCGGTCAGCCGGCCGGCGTCCGCGGCGAGCGCCGCGAGCAGCTCGAGCGCCTGCAGCTGGAGCCAGGCGTAGTCCACCTCGATGGCGCCCGCGAGCGCCGCGTGAGCGACGGATTCGGCCGTCGCCGCGCGCTCCTCGCGCAGCAGATGGCCGTGTATGACCTCGAGGTGGAGCTGGGGGACGCGGGGCCAGGCAGCGATGTGCTGCTGCAGCTCGGTCCAGACGGCGCGCGCCTCCTTCAGCTCACCCAAGAGGACGTGGACGCCGACCAGGATCGAACGCGCAGTTCGCGCGCTGACGGCCATCCCGCTCGCCTCGCCAAGCCGCTCGCGCGCGGCGCCGAGATTCCCGTCGAGGATCGCGGCGATTCCCGTCGTCAGCTCGCGCGCGCCGACCCACGCGCCGAGCTCGCCGAGCTGGCCGAGCAGCGCGAGCGCCGCGCGCAGCGGCGCGCGATCGCCCGTGTCCAAGCTGAGGAACCCCAGGAAGACCACCGACTGGGGATGTCGCGGCGGCCTGCGCAGCCGCTCGCGCATCGCCGCATAGTCGCAGTCGGCGCGCGCGAGAATGCCCAGGTTCAGCTCCACGAACCGGTAGATCGCCGCATCCGGCGGGACCTGGCGGTCCAGCCAGGCCAGGACCGGGCGCGCGCGCCGGAGGTCGTTCAGCCCGAGAAACGTCGACTGGGCGAAGCTCGTGAGCACCTCGGCCCGCCGGTTTCCCGCGGCGCGGGCGCTCTCCAGCGCGCGCTCCACGAACTCCGAGGCCCGGGGCCGGGCCATGAGGGTGGCCAGCGAAGCCAACCCGGTCTCGAGCAAGCTGCGCGCCCCGGGCGCGATCGAATCCCCATGCGCGGCCAGCGCCCGCTCCACGAGAGGAAACACCGAAATGTGTCCCGCCGAGAGGAGCGCCCCCACCACCGGCGCGACCACCTCGAGCCACGCGCGGCTGCCGGGCTCGAAGCGCGTCAGCACGCGCTCCGGGATGACGAGCGCCTCGGTGTAGATGCCGCGCCAGGGCCACCACGCGCCCAGCGGGACCAGCAGATCGACGGCAGGCGTGCGGCCAGCGCCGAGCGACCAGTCGAGCGCCGCGAGCAGGTCGGGCTTCTCGGCGGCGATCTCGTCCGCGACGCCCTCGGTGAGCAGCTCGCAGTCGAGGTGCCAGGCCTCGGATCGGCGGCGGAACCACTGCAGGTGCCGGTCGCGGGCGGCCGCCAGCTCGCGCGCATCGCCGTGCTCGAGACCGTACTGGCGCAGCGTCTCGAGCAGCCAGTAGCGGTCGCCGCCGTGCTGGACCAGGCTCTTGTCGACCAGCCGCGCGAGCAGGTCGAAGACCTCGGTGCGGTCGATCTCGCCTTCGGCGCCCACGAACTCGGCGGCGTCGAGAGTGAACGGCGCGGTGAAGACCGCGAGCCGGCCGAACAGCGCCTTCTCGGCGGGCTCGAGCAGGTCGTGGCTCCACTCGACCGAGGCGAGCAGGGTGCGTTGGCGCGCGACCGCCGTGCGCGCGCCGCCCGTCAAGAGGCGGAAGCGGTCGTCGAGGCCCTCCGCGAGCCGCTCGAGCGAGAGCGCGCGCAGGCGCGCCGCGGCCAGCTCGAGCGCGAGCGGGATGCCGTCGAGCCGGCGGCAGATCCGCGAGACGAGCGGCGCGTTCGCGTCGTCGAGCGAGAAGTCCGGGCGGGAGGCGCGCGCGCGCTCGACGAACAGCTTCACCGCGTCGTACGCGGCGATCTGCTCGAGCTTGCGCTCGTCCTCGGGCGCGGTGGCGAGCGAGGGGATGCGCCACATGGTCTCGCCCACGGCGCCGAGCGGCTCGCGGCTGGTCGCGAGCACGCGCACGCCGGGGCCGGCGCGCACCATCGCCTCCGCGAGCTCGGCGCTGGCGCCGAGCAGGTGCTCGCAGTTGTCGAGCACGACCAAAACCTCGGCCTTGGCGAGCCGGCTCGTCAGAACCTCGAGCGCGCTCGCGCCTGGCGTCTCCATCAGCCCGCAGGCCGTCACGACCGCGGGGGCGACCTGAGCGGGATCGGCGACGCGGGTCAGCTCCACCCACACGATCCCGTCTGAGTAGTGTCGGGTTCGAGTCTCGGCGATCGCGTGGGCCAGGCGCGTCTTGCCCGAGCCGCCCGCGCCGGTGATGGTGACGAGAGCGTGCGCCTCGAGGAGCTCGCCGAGGTCCCGGAGCTCGCGCTCGCGCCCGACGAGCGAGGTTGGCCAGGGACCGAGCGACGAGGTCGGCGACGCGCGCAGCGGGCCCAGCCGTCCCGCGTGCGCCGGCAGGTCCCCGTGCGAGAGCTCGTGCACGCGCTCCGGCCGCGCGAAGCCCGGCAGGGTCACACTGCCGAGCTCGACCAGGGACGCACCGTCGGGCAGGCCGTCGTCGGCGAGCCCGGCGGTGGCGCTCGACACCAGGATCTGTCCGCCGTGCGCGAGCGCGCGGATCCGCGCGGCGCGGATGATCGCCAGCCCGCCGTAGTTGCCACCGTCGCGGAGCTGCGCGTCGCCGGTGTGCACGGCCATGCGCACCGAGACCTCGGCGCCGTCGAGCCAGGGCTCCGCCCCGAGCGCGCGCTGCGCCTCGAGCGCGGCGGCGAGCGCGTCCGCGGGCCGGGCGAACGCGGCCAGAGTCGAGTCTCCCTCGCCCTGATCCGGTGGCCGCACTCCGCCGTGCCGGACCACCGCAGCGGCGATCAGCTCGGCCTGCCGCGCGAGCGCCGCGCCCGCGTGAGGCGACTCGCGCCAGAGCCGCGTCGACGCGACCACGTCCGTCACCAGGAAGGTGACGACTCCGCCCGGTGTAGCGGCAGCGTCCATGCCCGCCACGGTACACCTCCGGCCGGGCGGAACATCCACCGAAAGGCTGATTTCGCGGGGCTCTAGTGGACCGCCGCGATCCCCGTGGACTGAAGCGCCTCGATCACGCCGTGGAAGATCAGTCCCATCCCCATGGTCGAGACGAAGAACCCGACCAGCCGGGTGGCCGCGTCGATGCCCTTCGGGCCCAGGCGCGCGATCAACGTGCGCGCATAGGCGAGACAGAGATAGGTGACGAACATCGTCGCGACGATCGCGAGAGAGACGGCGAGGAACGACTCGACCATGACGTCCGAAGAGCGGATCAACGAGGTCATGCCGAGGATCGTCGCGATGGCTCCGGGTCCGAACATGATCGGCATGGCGAGCGGGACGAATGCGACGTTGGTCGCCGGCTGCGTCGGGTCGGGCGCCGGAATCAGCGATGCGCCCGACTGTGACGGCGAGAACAGCTCGAAGCCGATGCGCATGAGGATGATCCCGCCGACGATCCGCACCATGCTGAGCGGCACCCCGAAGATCCGCAGGACGAGCGTGCCGAAGATCAGGAAGAAGAACAGCAGGAGTAGCGCGTAGAAACACGAGAGGCGCGCGACCCGCAGCTGAGTCGGAGCGTCCCGGCCGCTGAGCAGCGTGAGGTAGACCGGGAGCGCCTCGAGCGGGTTGATGATCGCGAGCAGCGTGGTGAAGACGCTGACGAAGAGGGTGAACGACTGTCGCATGTCGCGACGATCCTAGCGCGGGCCGAGCTGGTAGACCCAGACCTCGCGGAGCGTCATCGGGTCGCGCGAGAAGGTGTTGCCGGAGAGCCAGACCACCGAGAAGGCCTGGAGCTCGGCGCGGTCGGTGACTCGCCGGGCGCGCAAGTCGTAAAGGTCGTTCGCCCAACGCGAGAGCGTGTCGCCCGCCAAGACGTACAGCTTCCCGTCGACCACCGCGCCGCTCACGTTCACGGAATAGGGATCCTCGGGCCGCGTTTCGAGCTGGATCGTGTCGCGCGCCCATCGCCCGGCTCGCATCAGGCGCACTTCAGCACAGCTCGGCGGAACGCGCGAGCGCTCAGCGCGATCGGGTGCGCAGCGCCGCCTGGGCCGCGAGGTCCGCGCGGGTGCGCACCTCGAGCTTTCCGTAGACGTGGAGCAAATGCGTCTTCACCGTGGCGACGCTCACGAAGAGCTTCGCGGCGATCTCCTTGTTGGGCAGACCTTCGGCCACGAGCTCGACGACCCGCGCCTCGGTCGGGGTCAGGCTGTCCCAGCCGTGCGCCGGCCGTCCGCGCTCGCCATGACCGCGCTGCGCGTACGCGATGGCCTCCTCGATCGAGAGACGGGCTCCTTCCTCGAGCGCCGCGGTGCCGGCCTTCTGGCGGAGCTCCTCGAACGCGGGACGGAGGAACCAGCGGTAGTAGCCGGTGCGGGCGCGAAATGCGTCCGCAGCGCCGAGCCAGCGGCCTGCCTCGAGCAGCTGCCCTGCATCGCCCATGACGAGCGCGAGAACCTCGAGCGCCTCGACCTGAGGGCCGACAAGGCCCGACTGGACCAAGCGAACGAGCGCTGCCCGCGCGGCCGTCTCGGCCTCGGCCGGGTTGCGCCCCCGCGCGAGGAGCGCCCGCGACTCGTCGCGCTTCGCGAGCTGCAAGCTGCTGTACGTGTCCGCGGTCCGATGCTCCATCTCGACCAGGAGCGTCTCGGCTTCCCTCCGCTCGCCGAGCTCGAGGGTGACCTCGAACAGGAATCCGCGCGCAATCGTCGCAAACAGGCCGCCACCCGACACGGCGGAGAGATGCGCCCGCGCCTTTGCGAAGTCGCCATCGAGGATCGCGCTCACGCCAGCGATCAGCTCGCCCGAGCCCTGGAAGACTCCGAAGTCGCCGATCTGCGCGGCACGTGCCAGAGCATGGCGCAACGGGCCTCGATCTCCCGTGAGAGACGCGAGAAACGCCAGAGCCATCAGGTTGCCCGGGTGTCGTCCGGAGAACAGCGCGCGGGCAGTTGCGAAGTCGCACTCCTGCATGGCGTAGTTGCCCGCGATGTAGTCAACTTGGTCGCGGAGCGAGCTGTCGGCGGCGACTTGACGATCGAGCCATGCGAGGAGCGGCTGCAGCCGGCCGCGGTCGGTGAGGAACACGGCCAACTGCGTGGCAGCCATCACCTCTGCCGCGTGGCTTCCGGCGCTGCGAGCGTGCTGGATGGCCTGCTCCAGCACTTGGAACCCGTCCGGCTGATTCATGTAGAGGAGCGCCCATCCCAGAGCGGACTCGAGGCGGCTGCGCGTGAACAGCGGGAGAGAGTCTCCATGTTCGAGGAGACCGCTGCGCGCCGCGGGCAGCGGAGCGATGCGACCGCCCATGAACAGTGCGTCGGCGGCCGGCGCCAGGGCTTCCAGCCACTGGGGGCTGCCCGGCACGAAACGGGCGAGGACGCGGTCCATGACTGCGCCCGCCTCGGCGAAAGCGCCTTGCCAGGGCCACAGGGCACCGAGCGGATGCAGCAACTCGAGCGCGGGCGCTCGGCCCGGGCGGAGCGACCATTCGACCGCCGCCACGAGGTCTGGGCGCTCGGCAGCGATCTCCGCGAGCGAGCGCAAGCTGAGGATCTCGCGCTCCACGGCCCAGCCCTCGGCTCGCCGCTGGAACCAGGCGAGGTGACGATCGCGCGCGCGCGTCAGGTCCGCGGGATCGCCGTGCTCGAGGCCGTACTGGCGCAGCGTCTCGAGCAGCCAGTAGTGCTCGTCGGCGTGCTGCACGAGGCTCTTGTCGACCAGGCGCGCGAGCAGATCGAAAACCTCGAGGCGATCGAGATCCTCGTCCGCGCCGACCCACTCGGCGGCGTCGAGGCTGAAGGGCGCCGCGAACACCGCGAGCCGGCCGAACAGCGCCTGCTCCGCGGGCTCGAGCAGGCTGTGGCTCCACTCGACCGAGGCGAGCAGGGTGCGCTGGCGCGCGACCGCGGTGCGCGCGCCGCCGGTGAGGAGGCGGAAGCGGTCGTCGAGCCCATCGGCGAGGCGTTCGAGCGAGAGTGCGCGCAGGCGCGCCGCGGCCAACTCGAGCGCGAGTGGAATGCCGTCGAGCCGGCGGCAGATACGCGCGACGAGCGGCGCGCTCTCCGTGTCGAGCCGAAAGTCCGGTCGCGCTGCGCTCGCGCGCTCGACGAAGAGCCTCACCGCGTCGAACTCGGCGATGCGCTCGACCGAGAGCTCGTGCTCGGGAGCCGCGGCGAGCGAGGGGATGCGCCAGGTGGTCTCGCCGGCCGCGCCGAGCGGCTCGCGGCTCGTCGCCAGCACCCGCACACCGGGCCCCGCGCGCACGGCCGCCTCGGCCAGAGCGGCGCACGAGGGCAGCAGGTGCTCGCAGTTGTCGAGCACGATCAAGAGCTCTGCGCGCGCCAGCCGGCTCGTCAGCACGTGGAGGGCGTCAGCGCCCGGGATCTCCATCAGACCGCACGCCGCGAGGACGGCGGGGACGACCTGGGCCGGATCGGAGAGGCGCGCGAGCTCCACCCAAACGACCCCGTCGGCGTGATGATCGACGCAGTCCTCGGCAACCGCGTGCGCGAGCCGCGTCTTGCCCGAGCCGCCAGCTCCAGTGATCGTGACGACCGGTCGCGCGACGAGTAGCTCGTCCAGCTCCCGGAGCTCGCGCTCCCGGCCGACGAGCGACGTGGGCCACGGCCGAAGCGTCGTGCTGGGCACTGCACGCACCGCGCCGAGGCGGCCGTGCACCGGCAGATCCGCGTGCGTGAGCTCGTGCAGCCGCTCCGCGCGCGCGAAGCCGGGCAGGGCCACGCTGCCGAGCTCGACGAGCGATGCGCCTTCGGGGAGATCTTCATCGACGAGCCCAGCCGCTGCGTTCGACACCAGGATCTGTCCGCCGTGCGCATGCGAGCGAATCCGGGCTGCGCGAATGATCGCGAGCCCGCCATAGTTACCGGCCTCGCGGCGCTCCGCCTCGCCGGTGTGCACGGCGATTCGCACCGACACCTCGGCACCCTCAGGCCACTCCTCGCGCACGAGCGCGATCTGAGCTTCGAGCGCGGCGGCGACTGCATGGGCCGGGCGCTCGAAGGCCGCGAGCGTCGAGTCGCCCTCGCCCTGGTCGGGCGGCCGGACACCGCCGTGTCGAGCGACTGCAGCGGCGATCAGCTCCGCGTGGCGCGCCAGCGCCGCTCCCGCGAGCGGCGACTCGCGCCACAGCCGGGTCGAGGCGACCACGTCGGTCAGCAGGAACGTCACGACTCCGGCCGGGGCACCGGCGGCATCCATGTTCACCACGGTACACCCCCGGCCGCACGGAACATCCACCGAACGGCTGATTCTGCGCAGCTGGCGCGGCTCATCGCGGGAATTCGCGGCGTGATTTGCAATCGGAGTGCACCCGGCGCGAGACTGCCCGCAGCCGAGGAGACCCCCGTGTTCGAGCCGAAGCTTCCCGCGAGCCTGGACGACGTCCACTTCGACGACCCGCTGTTCTGGAGCCTGCCGATCGAGCAGCGCGAGGGCGCATTCGCGCTGCTGCGCCGCGAGCGGCCGATGTCGTTCCACCAGGAGTTCGAGCCGCCGCCAGAGTTCCCCCTGCCGCGCGGCCCGGGCTATTGGGCGGTGACCCGCCACGCAGACGTGGTGACGGCGAGCCGGCGCGCGGACCTGTTCTGCTCGGGCAAGGGCATGAGCATCCCCGACCTGCCCCCGGAGATGAACGAGTTCTTCGGCTCGATGCTCGCGATGGACGACCCGCGCCACGCGCGGCTGCGCGGCATCGTGTCGCGCGGCTTCACGCCGCGCGCGCTCGCTCGCCTGCAGCACG
>Ga0335084_10006456_pt1 | contig 11664 bp, 10 predicted proteins | sample Lox_Sample_44_FD_206721 | JGI IMG/M metagenome (GOLD analysis project Ga0335084, IMG submission 206721) | Soil microbial communities from Loxahatchee National Wildlife Refuge, Florida, United States - Lox_Sample_4.4 | ecosystem: Environmental > Terrestrial > Soil > Wetlands | place: USA...
GGGAAGAAGTACGTCGACTTCTCCGGCATCAGCTCCCCCGCCATGCAGACCGCCCGCACCTCCTCGAGCGACGGTGGATTCAGCAGGAAGGCCGCACTCGCCCGGCCCGCGGCGACCTCGGCGATCGCCTCGCCGTCGTCGTGCGTGAAGGCCAGGTCGGTCGGCCGGAGACCCAGGATCGGCTCCAGCAGCGCCCGGTGGAGCAGCGCCACGTCGAGCCCGGCGACCGCCGCCGACAACCCCTCGAGCCGCGCGCGCGCCGCCGCGAGCGGGCGAATCCGCAGCCGCCGGTCCGGCAGCACGACGTCGACGCTGCCGTGCGGCCGGTTCCCTCCCGGCAGCGGCTCGACCGCGAAGGTCTCGCGGAGCTTCTCCTCGAGCGCCGCCCCACCGACGGCGAGGGCGCCGCGCACCAGCCGGTGCGTCGGCAGGATCACGATCCCCTCCTCGGCGATGTTGCCGAGGTAGGCGAGCACCGTCGACGGGCGGCCGCCCTGCTCGCGGCTGTAGTTGAGCGCGGTCTCGTACCGATGATGGCCGTCGGCGATGACGATGGTCTCGGGCGCGAGCAGCTCGGTCACGCGCGCGACGGCGGCCGGGTCGGTGACCAGCCAGAGACGGTGCCGCGCGCCGCTGTCGTCGGCGACGTCGGTCGTCGGCGGGGCCGCCGCGGGAGCGCCGATGACGTCGCGGATCGGTTGGCCCGGCCGGGAGTAGAGCCCGAAGATCGGGCTCAGCTGCGCCCCGGTCGCCCGCATGAGGGCGAGCTGCTCGGCCTTGGGCCCGGAGAGCGTCTTCTCGTGCGGGCGCACGACGCCGGTGGAGAACGGCTCCAGGCGGAGCCGGCCGAGGACGCCGGTGCGCCGGTGCACGGTGCCGTCGGGGAGCGCGAAGGTCTGCTCGTAGAGGTAGAGCGCCGGCGTCGGATCCTTGGCGAGCACGCCGCTCCTCATCCACTCCTCGAGCCGCGCGGCGGCGGATCGCGCCGGCTCGGGCTCGCGCGCCAGGATCAGGCGCACGACGTTGTGCGGGCTGCGCTCGTAGAGGGACGCCTGATGTGCCGGCGAGATCACGTCGTACGGCGGCGCGATCACCTGGCGCAGGTCGCCGACGCGCGCCGGGTCGTACCGGACTCCGTGGAAGGGAAAGATCACCGCCATCTCACACCGCCTCCTCGATCGCCTGCCTGCTGACGGGTCCTTCGCGCAGCACCCGAACGCCGTTCGCCTCGACGGCTGCCACCGTCGACCCGCTGCCGCTGAGCGTGCCGCCGTCGACGTACACGGCGACGCGATCGCCGAAGTACCCGCGCGCGACGTCGATGGTCGTGGGCGGAGGCGCGCCGGGCGGGTTCGCGCTCGGCGCCGTCACCGGACGGCCGAGCCCGCCGACGAGCGCCCGCGCCGTCTCCGCCCCGGGCACCCGCACCCCGATCGTGCCGGTGCCCGCGGTGAGCGCGTCCGGCAGCCCGGTGCGCGCCGGCAGGACGAGCGTCAACGGTCCGGGCCAGAAGCGCGCGGCCAGGCGCTGCACCGCGGGCGTCACCTCGCGCGCGACCGCCGACACCATCGCGACGTCGGAGACCAGCACGAGGATCGGCTTGCCCTCCTCCCGCCCGCGCACGTCGACGAGTCTCGCGACCGCCGACGCCGAGGTCGCGTCGGCGCCGAGCCCGTAGAGCCCTTCCGCCGGGAACACCACCAGCTCCCCCGCCCTCAGCGCCGCGACCGCGGCCTCACTCGACGCGGTCAGGGAACAGCTTCCTCTGGAGGCGGAGGTTCTTGGCCTCGACCCCTTCGACCAGCTCGGCCTTGTAGCGCTCGAGGCGCTGGCGCAGCGCCGGCTGCCGGAGCGACAGGATCTCCGCCGCCAGGATCGCGGCGTTCTCGGCACCGCCGCGCCCGATCGCGACGGTGGCCACCGGGATCCCCGCCGGCATCATGACGGTGGACAGCAGCGCATCGAGGCCGTTCAGGCTGCTGGTCGCCACCGGCACACCGATGACCGGGATCGTGGCGGATGCCGCCACGACGCCCGCCAGGTGTGCTGCCCCGCCGGCGCCGGCGATGATCACCTGGAGCCCGCGCCGTCGGGCGGTCTCGGCATACTTCGCCGTCGCCTTGGGCGAGCGGTGCGCCGACAGCACCTGCACCTCGTACGCGATCTCCCACGCCGCGAGGCGCTCGGCCGCCGCCGACATCGTGTCCCAGTCGCTGTCGCTGCCCATCAGTATGCCGACCAGCGGCTTTCCCTCACGTCCCGACATGCTCTCCCCCTGCCACGCGCGCGAGCGCGCGATGTCCGATGTCCCGCCGGTAGTGCACCCCCGGCCAGTGGATCTTCTCGACCGCCGCGTATGCCCCGGCGATCGCGCCGCCGATGGTGTCGCCGAGCGCCGTGACGCCCAGCACGCGTCCGCCGTCGGTGACGATGCGGCCGTCGACACGCCGGGTGCCGGCGTGGAAGACGGCCCCGTCGCGCCACGACCGCAGCGCCTCCAGCCCGGTGATCGGCTGCCCTTTGACGACGTGCTCCGGGTACCCCTCCGCCGCCATGACGACGCACACCGCGGCGCGCGGGTCCCATTCGACCCGGGCATCGGCGAGCCGGCCGTCGCAGGTGCGCACCAGCAGGTCGACCAGGTCCGAGCGCAATCGCGGCACGACCACCTGGGTCTCCGGGTCGCCGAAGCGGGCGTTGAACTCGAGCACCCTGGCGCGCTCCCCCTGCACCATGAGCCCCGCGTAGAGGACGCCCGTATATTTGATGCCGCGCCTGGCGAGCCCCTGGACCACCGGCTGGAGGATGTCGCGCATCACGTGGGCGCGGAGCGCCGGCGTCATGATCGGCGCCGGCGAGTAGGCCCCCATGCCGCCGGTGTTCGGGCCCTGATCGCCGTCGCGCACGCGCTTGTGGTCCTGGGCCGGCGCCAGCGGGACGACGGTGGTGCCGTCGGTCACCGCCATGAAGGACAGCTCCTCGCCGTCGAGGAACTCCTCCACGACGACCCGGGCCCCAGCGTCGCCGAAGCGCCGCGCCCGCATGATCTCGTCGACGGCGGCCAGCGCCTCCGCGACCGTCGGACAGATGAAGACGCCCTTGCCGCTGGCGAGACCGTCGGCCTTCACGACCAGCGGCGCGCCGGTCTTGCGGACGTAGGCGGCGGCCGCGTCCGGGGTCGTGAACGTGCCGAAGGCGGCGGTGGGAATGCCCTCCTCGTCGAGCAGCGCCTTGGTGAAGGCCTTCGAGCCCTCGAGCTGCGCCCCCGCGGCGGTCGGACCGAAGGCCCGGAGCCCGGCGTCCGTGAAGCGGTCGACGATGCCGAGCGTCAGCGGCAGCTCGGGGCCGACCACGGTCAGGTCGATCGCGCGCTCGCGCGCGAAGCGCAGCAGACCCTCCAGGTCGTCGGCCGCGATCGGGACGCACTCGGCGTCGGCGGCGATGCCGGCGTTGCCGGGCGCGCAGAAGAGCGCCGCCACCTGCGGGCTCTGCCTGAGCTTCCAGACGAGCGCGTGCTCGCGCCCGCCGCTGCCGACGACCAGGACCCGCATGCTCAGTGCCGGAAGTGCCGGACCCCCGTGAACAGCATCGCGACGTTCCTGGCGTCGGCGGCGGCGATGACCTCGGCGTCGCGGGTGCTGCCGCCGGGCTGGATGATCGCGGTCGCGCCGGCGGCGATCGCCTCCTCGACGCCGTCGGGGAACGGGAAGAAGGCGTCGGAGCCGAGGACGGAGTTGACGAGCGAGATCTTGAGCCGCTCGGCGCGGGCGCGGGCGTTCCGCACCGGCTCGACCCGCGACGTCTGCCCGCCACCCAGCGCCAGCGTGCGGGTGTCGGTCGTGAAGCAGATCGCGTTCGACTTGACGTGCTTGACGACGCGCCACGCGAACGCGAGCGCGTTCAGCTCCGTCGGCGTGGGCGCGCGCCTGGTGACGACCTTGGCGGCCGTCGGATCCTCGATCGTGCGGTCCACGTCCTGCACCAGCAGCCCGCCGGTGACGCCCCGGACCGCGGGCGCGTTCTTCGGGGCCGCGTCGGGATTCCAGCGCACCAGCCGCCGCATCTTCTTCTTCTGGAGCAGCGCCAGCGCGTCGGGCTGGAAAGCGGGCGCGATCAGCACCTCGGTGAAGATCTCGTCGACGGCCTGCGCCAGCGCCAGCGTCCAGGGCTTGGTCGAGATCACGATGCCGCCGAACGGCGATTCCGGATCCGTCGCGTACGCGCGCTCCCAGGCTTCCAGCGGATCCTTCCCGAGCCCGACGCCGCAGGGCGTGTTGTGCTTGAGGATCGCAACCGCCGCCTCACGCCCGCCCAGGAACTCCGACGCCAGCGCCAGCGCCGCGTCGATGTCGACGACGTTGTTGTAGGACAGCTCCTTGCCGTGCAGCGGCTCGGCGACCGCGAGGAAGCGCCCGTACAGCGCCGCCCCCTGGTGCGGGTTCTCGCCGTAGCGCATGTCGAGCTCCTTCGTGCCGCTCCAGTGGAGCGACTTCCCGAAGCGGCTCTCGGAGCCGAGCGCCCCCAGGTAGTCCGCGATCGCACCGTCGTACGACGCGGTCGCGCAGAACACCTTGTGGGCGAGCCGGCGGTTGGTCTCGGCCGACACGCTGCCGCCCGACGACTTCAGCTCCGCCAGCACCGGCGCGTAGTCGTCGGGGTCGACGATCACCGTCACGTCGGCGTGGTTCTTGGCCGCCGAGCGCAGCATCGACGGGCCGCCGATGTCGATGTTCTCGATCGCCTCCTCCAGCGTCACGCCGGGCTTCGCGACCGTCTCGCGGAACGGGTAGAGGTTCACGACCACGAGGTCGATGGGCTGGATGCCGTGCTCCTTCATGGCGGCAGTGTGCGCCGGCAGGTCCCGCCGGCCGAGCAGCCCGCCGTGGATCTTCGGGTGCAGCGTCTTCACCCGGCCGTCGAGCATCTCCGGGAAGCCGGTGTAGTCGCTCACCTGCGTCACCGGCACGCCGGCGTCGGCGAGCAGCTTCGCCGTGCCCCCGGTCGAGAGCATCTCGACCCCGAGCGCCGCGAGCCCCTTCGCGAATTCCACCAGTCCCCGCTTGTCGCTGACGCTCACCAGCGCCCGCCCGATCTTAGACATCGAACTCCTCCACGTAGACGCGCGGCACGCGCCGCCCGATGGACGTCAGCACCTCGTACGAGATGGTCTCGCTCCAGCCCGCGACTTCATCGGCGGGAACGGCGGCACCGCCCGACGCCCCGATCGCAACGACCGGGTCGCCCGCCGCGACGGCGCCGGCATCCGTCACGTCGAGCATGGTGTGGTCCATGCAGACGCGCCCCGCCACCGGCACCCGCCGCCCGCCGAGGATCATGTGGGCGCGATTCGAGTTGAGCCGATGGTAGCCGTCGGCGTAGCCGATCGGCACGGTCGCGATCGCGCTCGGCCGCGCGGTGACGAACGTGGCGCCGTAGCCCACCGGCGTCCCGGCCGGCACGTGCCGGACCTGCGCCACCGCGCTGCGCAGCCGGAGCGCCGGCCGCACCTGCGCGCGCGCCGCGAGGTGCGACGCCGGCGCGCAGCCGTACAGCATGATCCCCGGCCGCACCATCGAGAAGTGCGCCTCGGGTGCCGCGATCACCGCCGCGCTGTTCGCCAGGTGGACGTACGGCGGGCGAAGGCCGGCGTCGGCGACCGCCGCCACCGCGTCGGCGAAGCGCGCGATCTGCGCCCGTGCCGACGCGGTGTCGACGGCGTCGGCGGAGGCGAGGTGCGAGAACAGACCGTCGATGCGGAGTCCCGCCAGCTCCCCGAGCGCGGTCGCGACCCTGGGCGCGTCGGCCGGCTCGACGCCGAGCCGGGTCATGCCGGTGTTGAGCTTCAGATGAACGGCGACGGTGCGCCTGGCCTTCTTCGCCGCCGCCGCGAGCGCGCGCGCGCCGTCGAGCGACCAGACCGCAGTCGCGAGATCGTGCTGCACGACCTCCTTCTCCTGGCCCGGGAACGTCCCGCCGAGCACGACGACCGGCCCCTTCACCTTCCCGCGCCGGAGCTCGACCGCCTCCTCCACCGACGACACGCCGAGCGCCGCCGCACCCGCCTCCAGGAACGCCCGTGCCACGGCGACCGCGCCGTGCCCGTAGCCGTCGGCCTTGACGACCGCCATCACGGCTACCTTGGGGCCGACCAGCTCCTGCGCGCGCCGGCAGTTGGTGCGCAGCGCCGCGAGGCTGACCTCGGCGATCGTGGGGCGTCCGTGGATGTCGTGCATGGGGAAGCGAGACCGGGAAGCCGCATCAAATACCAAACCGCCGGTACGGTTGTCACCACGGGGGACGCGGATTATTGTCCGCCAGACGTGCAGATCCTGGTGAACGACGAGCCGCGCGAGCTGCCCGCGAACGCCACGGTCGCCGATCTGGTGGCGACGCTCGGGCTCGGGCCGCGCCGGGTGGCGATCGAGGTGAATCGCGCGGTGGTCCCGCGGGCGACCTACGCCGAGACTCCGCTCCACGACGGCGATGCGGTCGAGGTGATCCACTTCGTGGGCGGTGGATGAGCATGCCCATGACCGATCCCTTCGTGCTGGCCGGACGCGAGTATCGCTCGCGCCTCATCGTCGGCAGCGGCAAGTACAAGTCCTTCGAGGAGACCCGCCGGGCCACCGAGGCGGCCGGCGCCGAGATCATCACGGTCGCGGTCCGGCGCGTGAACATCACGGATCCCGGCAAGGAGAACCTGCTCGACTACCTGCCGCTCGACAAGTTCACGATCCTCCCCAACACCGCCGGCTGCTTCACGGCCGAGGAGGCGATCCGCACCTGCCGCCTGGCGCGCGAGGCCGGCGTCGGCACGCTCTGCAAGCTCGAGGTGATCGGCGACCAGAAGACGCTCTTCCCGGACGTGCCCGCCACCATCGAGGCGGCCAGGGTGCTGGTGAAGGAGGGCTTCCAGGTCCTGCCCTACGTCACCGACGACCCGGTCGCCTGCAAGCGGCTGGAGGAGATCGGCTGCGCGGCGGTGATGCCGCTCGCGGCGCCGATCGGCTCGGGGCTGGGGATCCGGAACCCGTTCAACCTGCGCATCATCATCGAGCAGAGCCGCGTGCCGGTGATCGTCGACGCCGGCGTCGGCACGGCGTCGCACGCCGCCGAGGCGCTCGAGCTGGGCTGCGACGCGGTCCTCATGAACACCGCGATCGCCGGCGCCAGGGATCCCATCCTGATGGCCGAGGCGATGCGGCTCGGCGTCGAGGCGGGACGCAAGGCGTACCTCGCCGGCCGCATCCCCGCCAGGCTGCACGCGTCGGCGTCGAGCCCGCTCGACGGGCTCATCCGGTAGCGGGCCGGCGGGCCGGCGGAGAAATCGTTGACAGCCGGCTCGCCGGAAGCGTAGTCCAGGATGCAGTCATCGGTAGCGCGCGGAGGCTCCCCCATGCTGCGAGCGCTGAAGTTCGCGACCGCGCTCCTGGCCGCCGCGAGTTTCGCCGGTCGTGGTGAGATCGCAGCGGCTCGGTGCTTCGACGATCCCGGCGACGCCGGGCAGATCCGCGGTGCGCGCGCCGCGGTCGACGCGACCTGCCGGTGCTTCGCCTACGACGGCCAGCCGGGGAAGACGCAGGGCGACTATGCCCGCTGTGTCGCTGCCGCCCTGAAGAGCAGCGTCGCGACGGCGTCGCTGCGCTCCGAGTGCGCGGGCACCGTGCGGCGGGTCTACCGGCAGTCGATCTGCGGGCGCACGCGGAGCATCGTGCGGCAATCCGGGCCAGCCGTCCCCTGCGTCTCGGGCACCCGGTCCGGCGCCGCGCGCTGCTCGATCCGGGCGGCTCGTACGTGCATCGCCCGAGGCGCCGACGCGTGCTTCGGCAGCACCAACTGCGTCGACGCGGGCGACACCGACGGGGATCTCCGCGTCGGCGTCGGGGACGGCGCCACCTGCACGCCGGGCAGCACCTACACCGACAACGGCGACGGGACCATCGCCGACGACCAGCTGGGGCTGGTGTGGGAACGCAAGGGCGACGACGACGCGATCCAGGACTGGTACACGTGGGGCGCGGCCTCCTCGGTGCACGTCGCCGCGCTGAACGCCGCCGGCCTCGGCGGCCACTCCGACTGGCGTCTGCCGACCATCGCCGAGCTCCAGACGCTCATCCGACCGGGGGCTCCGACGGCGGTCGCGCCGGAGTTCGACGCGGGGTGCGTTCCGGGGTGCACTCCCCTCACGTGCAGCTGCACGGTCGGCGGCGGCGCGTACTGGTCGTCGACGACGCTCGCGGACGATCCCGACCTCGCATGGGACCAGGTCGGCTACGGCTACCTCGACTGGGACGACAAGCGGCTCAACTGGTACGTCCGCGCCGTGCGCTTCGGGCCGTGAGCGAACGCCTCCCCACCCGACGTGCCATCCCGCGCCTGGTCGTCGTCACCGACCGCCACGCCATCGGGGGGCGCGACCTCGTCGACGTGGTTCGCGCCGCACTCGACGCCGGGCTCCCGGCGGTCCAGCTCCGCGAGAAGGATCTGCCGGGCGGGCCGCTGCTCGCGCTGGCGGAGCGGCTCCGCGCGGCCACCACCCGCGCAGGCGCTCTCCTCTTCATCAACGACCGCGTCGACGTCGCGATCGCCTGCGGCGCCGACGGCGTGCATCTGGGCGGCACATCGATGCCGGTCGCGGCCGCGCGCGCGCTCCTCCCGCCGGGCGCGCTGATCGGCGTCTCGACGCACGCCCCCGAGGAGCTGGCCGCGACCGCCGCCGACTTCGCGTTCTTCGGGCCGGTCCACGCCACCCCGTCGAAGGCGGCGTTCGGCCCGCCGCAGGGCGAGGGCCGCCTCCGTGCCGCGATCGGTACGGCCCGGGTGCCCGTGCTCGCGATCGGCGGCGTCACCGCGGCGACGGCTGCGGGCGTGCGGGCCGCGGGCGCGGCGGGCGCAGCCGTCATCCGCGCGATTCTCGACGCCCCCGATCCGGGGGCCGCCACCCGCGCGCTCCTGGACGCGCTCGGCTGAGCGCCTAGCGCGCCGGCTCGAGGGTCAGCGTCGACTCGGCGTCGGCCTGGACGTCGTCGCGGGTCCAGAGCATCGGCCGGTAGTAGCCGTGCAGCCAGGCGTCGGCGAGATCGCCGTAGTGCGTCGACCAGCGCTGTTCCGCCAGACCCGGCGGCCCCGGCGTCCAGCGCGAGGCCCGCAGGTCCTTCAGGTCGACGACCTGGCGGTACATCGGCGCCATCTGCTCCTTGAACGGGGCCCCGTCCCACCAATACCCGGCGTTCACCGTGAACGAGTTGCCCGGGGCCGGGAACGGGCCGACGTTCAGGAACCATCCCAGCACGGGCTCGAGCGGGGTGCCCGACCGCGTCAAGGGATTCTCGAACGCGACGGTGTGGAGCCGGCCCCACGACCACACGTTCCAGTCGGGGCCGAGCGCGGCCTCGAGGCGTGCGATCGTCCGGTGGATCGCCTGCTCCACCGCGGCGGCGCGCGCGGGCACGGCCGTCTCCGGCTCCGATCCGAAGAACGTCGCGCGCGGATCGCTCATGATCCGTTCGAGGGCCACGAGGTGCAGGCCCGAGTTCATGAAGAGGTAGTCGCGGAACGCGTCGGCCGAGAGCTTCGTCTCGAAGAAGGCGTACAGGAGCTCGAGCCGGAAGGTGTCGACGAGGAGCGCCGGGGGCGAATCGGCGCGGATCTCGAGGTTCCAGTCGATGAGCGCGTCCTGGAAGCGGCGGACCATCGGGTCGTCGCTCTTCACCGCACGCGCCCACTCCGCGACGGGAGCCAGCGCGTCCGCGTGCACGTCCATCTGGAGGGAGACGTTGTCGGCGACCGAGTGGTGCGGCTGCGCGTCCAGACGCGTGCGGATGCGCTCCGTCCGGTACGGCATGTCGGCCCAGCGCGTGGCGACGTGGTACGGGTAGCGCGGCCCGGTGATGCGCGCGTTGGCCGTGACGATGGCGCCCTCCGGCGGATCGTACAGGCTCGGCATCTCGTCGAACGGGATCGTGCCGGTCCAGGCGTGGCCGCGCTCCCAGCCCGGCACCGGCGTCACCGGCGCCGGGCCTTCGCGCGTCGGAACCCGACCCGCCATCTGGTAGCCGATGTGCCCGTCGACGTCGGCGTACACGAAGTTGAGCGGCGTGCCCGGGTAGGTCGCGAGCGCCGCGCGGAAGCTCGACCAGTCGCGCGCGCGGGCGAATCCGACGGAGGAGGCGCCGGGCTGCACGATCCCGCCCGTCCAGGCGAGCGCGCTGGCGTAGGTCGCCCCCGGCGTGCGGCCGGCGTCGCGCAGCGCCTTGCGGACGTCGTCGGCGTCCAGGTCCGACACCAGCGGACCGTGCGGCCCCTCGCGCACCACCCAGTCGACGGGCGCTTCCCGGCCACGCACGCGGATCGCCTCGTGTCGGATCGTGAGCGGCTGCCAGCCGTCGGGCGTGCGCACACGCGGCGGCTTGCCGTCGACGATCTCCTCCACGAAGTAGTCCTCCGCGTCGGCCCCCACCAGCGTGACGCCCCACGCGATGCGGTCGTTGTGGCCGATGAGAAAGGTCGGGCCGAAGCCGACCATCCCCTCCACCTCGAAGCCGGGGGCGGAGACGTGTGCGACGTAGGCGGGAGCATCGATCGGCATGTGCGGATCGCTCGCGAGGATCGGGCCGCCCGTCGTGGTGCGCGACGCGGCCAGCGTCCAGTCGTTGCTGCCGGCCCCCGCGAGCGTCGGGCCGAAGGTGCCCGGATGCTGGAGCGGCAGCAGCAGGCCCGCGGTCGGGGCCGGCGGGGCGTGCTCGTCGCCGCCGACCAGCGGCGGCGTGCGGTCGTCCGGATAGGGCGGCATCAGCGCATCGAGACCCGTCGGACCGACCTCGCGCAGCAGGGTCGCGGAGATCAGCTCCTCGAAGCGCTGCACCGAGAAGCTCAGATCGCCGAGGCGCGCGAGCAGCACGCTGTCGGCGGGCGTCCACGGCTCCGGCGCGACGCCGAGGATGCGTACGAGCGCGAGGCTACCGGCCAGGTCGGTCGCGGCGTTCACGCCGGCGGCGTAGGCCTGGAGCAGCGCCCGGTCCTCCTCGGGCAGCACCGCCGCCTCGGCGGTCGCGATGCGCGCGACGCCCAGCGTCCGCATCTGCTCGTCCAGGTCGAGCATGCTCCAGGCGAGCACGCCCGCGATGAAGACGGGCCGGGGCCACCGCCGGTCGCCCAGCACCTCCGCCATCCGTCCCTGCCCGACGCGACGGGCGAGCTCCATGTGGAAGCGCCGGTCCTGGGCCTGCACGAAGCCCAGCCCGTAGGCGCCGTCGGTGGCGCTCTTGCCGAAGACGTGCGGCACGCCGGCGTGGTCGCGGATGATCGTGACCGGCGCCGACAGTCCCGCGACCGTCACCGTCCCGTCGACCTTCGGGAGCGACGCGCGCAGCGCGAGCCACGCGACCAGCGCCAGGCCGGCGCCGAGAATCCCGACGAGCATCACGAGCGCTCGAACCACCCGTCGCACGGGAGCCCCCCTTTCGGCTCGTCGCTCGCTACCCCGCGTCTCGCGCGCCGTCAACGCGCGGCGGACGTAGGCGGGTATTGTCCTAATTTGCCGGCGAAGTCTTTGGTGGCCGGCAGTCCGAACACAATGGCTGGCGGGGACTGCGTACCCGCCTCTCCAGGTGACGCGAGCAGAAGGGTTGATGGCACTGGGAGCAGACGCCGCCTTTAGTTGCC
>Ga0335084_10006458_pt1 | contig 11662 bp, 10 predicted proteins | sample Lox_Sample_44_FD_206721 | JGI IMG/M metagenome (GOLD analysis project Ga0335084, IMG submission 206721) | Soil microbial communities from Loxahatchee National Wildlife Refuge, Florida, United States - Lox_Sample_4.4 | ecosystem: Environmental > Terrestrial > Soil > Wetlands | place: USA...
GGTTGGCCGGCCACCGCCAGCATGCCCGCAGGCACCGTGGTGCTGCCGGTGATCACCGTGTCGGGAAAGCCGGCCAGGCGCGCGGCCAGTTCCTCGCAGGTGCCCACCAGCGTGCCTGGCCTGGCGGGCGTCAGCTGCGGCAGGCGGTGGTGGCCGCGGTCGTCGTGCGCCGGCGCGAGCGCGGCCGACGAGGCGAGGGTGGCCACGGCGATACTGCGCGCCAGCAGGCGCCGGCTGGGCAACCGTTGCATCGTGAGTCTCCTTGCTGTAGTGCCGGGCTCGAGCGGTACCAGTACCACCCGCGGCAGGCCCGGCTGATTGGTTATCGTACTTATCGAATTTTGTGGGCTGCTCTAGGCCAAACCCTGACGGCAAGCCATGGAACGGTTAATGACATTTCCGGATCGAGATCGCGATGCCCCGCAAACCGCCGCCGCGCACCGATGACCGCACGCCGCTGGCGCGGCTGAGCGAAGGCGGCGCGCACGCGATCGTCGGCTACCAGCTGGCGCAGGCGGCGATCGTCACCAACCAGGTGTTCGACGAGCGCGTGGGCCACCGCGGCGGCCTGCGCCGCGTCGAGTTCACGATCCTGGCGCTGGTGCAGGGCAACCCGGACGTCACCGCGCGCCAGCTGGCGCGCGCGCTGGCGGTGACGCCGCCGAACATCGCGATCTGGCTCGACAAGCTCGAGTCGCGCGGGCTGGTCGCGCGCGAGCGCAGCACCCGCGACGCACGCATGCAGCACGTGCGACTGACCGCGCGCGGCAAGGTGCTGGTCGACCGCTCGGTGCAGTCGCTGCTCGACGGCGAGCAGGGGGCGCTGTCAGCGCTCAGCGCGGCCGAACGAGCGATGCTGGTCGAGCTGCTGCACAAGGTGGCGTTGTCGCGCCGCCGCCCCGAGAAGGCCGGTTAGCCGTGGCCGCCGCTGCGACCGCCGCGGCTAGCGAAAGCGGTCCTGCAGCCCGTCCCAGCAGCGCATGTACTCCGTGTCGAGCGCACCGCCGCTCATCGCGAACGCGGTCGGCACGAAGCGCCAGCGGCTCTCGAACATGAACGCCAGCGTGTCGTCGAGCTTGTGCGGCGCGAGCGTGGCGTTGCTCGCCTTCTCGAACGCCTCGGTGTCGGGGCCGTGCGGCACCATGCTGTTGTGCAGGCTGGCGCCGCCGGGCTTGAAGCCCTCGGGCTTGGCGTCGTACTGGCCCTTGACCAGGCCCATGAACTCGCTCATCACGTTGCGGTGGTACCAGGGCGGGCGGAAGGTGTCCTCGGCCACCATCCAGCGCGGCGGGAAGATCACGAAGTCGCAGTTCGCAGTCCCCGGCGTGTCGGTGGGCGACGTGAGCACCGTGAAGATCGACGGGTCCGGATGGTCGTAGCTCACCGTGCCGATCGTCATGAAGCGCGCGGTGTCGTACTTGCACGGCACCAGATTGCCGTGCCAGGCGACGACGTTGAACGGCGTGGCCGCTTGGGTGTTGCACCAGAGCCGGCCGCCGACCTTGCGGATCACTTCGATCGGCCCCGGGTCGGGCTCGTGCGCCGCCACCGGGCTGTGGAAGTCGCGCGCGTTGGCCAGCCCGTTGGAGCCGATCGGTCCCAGTTCTGGCAGGCGGAAGAAGGCGCCGTAGTTCTCGCACACGTAGCCGCGCGACGGGCCGTCGGGCAACTCGACGCGAAACGCCAGCCCGCGCGGCAGCAGCGCGATCTCGCCGGGCGCGACCTCCATGCGGCCGAGCTCGGTGGTCAAGCGCAGGCGGCCCTGCTGCGGCACCCACAGCATCTCGCCGTCGGCGTTGACGAACGCGCGCCGGCCCATCGAGCGGTTCGCGGTGTAGATCAGCGCGGCCATGCCGCTGCCCGACTGCACGTCGCCGTTGGCGACGACGGTGCGCACGCCGTCGACGAAGTCGAGCGGCGCGTCGGGAATCGGGAACGGGTTCCAGCGCAGCGGGTCCGGCGGCACGTCGACGCCGCCGGCGGCGCCGCTGGTCCACAGCTTCTGCTCGTACGGCGCGTAGGCACCGCTCACGACCGACGGCTGCCGCCGGTACATCCAGGTGCGCCGGTTCAGCGCGCGCGGCGCGGTGAACGCGGTGCCCGACAGCAGCTCGGCGTACAGGCCGTGCGGCGCCTTCTGCGGGCTGTTGCGGCCCTGCGGCAGCGCGCCGGGCACGGCCTCGCTGGCGAACTCGTTGCCGAAGCCGCTGTGATATTGCAGTTCGTGCGTGGTCATCGTCGGTTCCCGGTCGAGAGGGTGGGCGGCGCGCGCAGCACGCTGTCGCGCGCGGCGGCGAGCGCCTCGTCGAGCACGCCACGGTCGCCCACGTGGTTGGCCAGCAGCAACACCAGCTTGGCGTTGAGCTCGTGGCTCTGCGCGCTGCTCAGTTCGCGATGCGCGTCGATCAGCGCCTCGTAGAAGGCGTCGGCGGCGTCGAAGTGCGGCGTGGTGATCAGCGGCATGGGATGCTCCCGCGTGCTCGCGCTTCAGGGCAGCGCCAGTGCGCGGCGCAGCGCCTGGCGCAGCGCGGCGGCGTCCGGCGCGCGCCAGCGCGCGCACACATGCTGGTCGGGCCGCAGCAGCACCACCGTGCCGGGCCGGCCGTCGTAGCGGCGCGTCACCAGGCCGGCGGCATCGATCACCGTGCGCGCCCCTTCGACGCGCGAGCGGGCGTCGGCAGCGACCAGCAGGACGTCCAGTGGCGCGAGTTCGTCGGCGGCCTGGTGCAGCGCGCGCACCGCGCGGCCGGCGGCGGGCGAGCCTGCGTCGTCGAACACCAGCGCCGCGAAGCGACTCGTGCCCAGGCAGCGCAGCAGCCAGCCGTCGCGGCCGTCGACGCGCACCGGCGCATCGCTGGCTGGTGCGCCGGGCATCATGCTGCCTTCGAATTCGTCGCGGTCCGGCGTGTTGAGCGGCGAGCCGTGCAGCGTGGCCGGCGTCGACAGCCGCCCGCTGTTGACCAGCGCACGCGCGAACGCGTGGTCGCGCGCCAGCTGCAGCGTGGCGTCGCGGAACAGCCGGCTGACCTCGCTCTTGGGTGTGATGAAGTCGGTGGCACGCGTCGAGTGGCCGATGTTCTCGTCGGCGGCGGCCTCGCGCTCGGGGCCGTAGCTGGCCAGCAGCGCGTCGCCGGCGCGCCCCTGCAGCACCGCGGCGAGCTTCCACGCCAGGTTCTCGGCGTCCTGCACGCCGGAGTTGGCGCCGCGCGCGCCGAACGGCGACACGCGGTGCGCGGCGTCGCCGGCGAAGACGACGCGGCCGTGGCGGAAGCTTGCCATGCGCTCGCACGAGAAGGTGTAGACGCTGGCCCACTCGAGCTCGAACGGCGCGTCCTTCATCGCCGAGTGCGCGAGCAGCGCGCGCACGCGCGGCAGGATGCGTTCGGGCTGCTTCTCGGCCTCGGGGTCGGCGTCCCAGCCGAGCTGGAAGTCGATGCGCCAGACGTCGTCGGGCTGCTTGTGCAGCAGCGCGCTGTAGCCCGGATGGAATGGCGGGTCGAACCAGAACCAGCGCTCGGCCGGGAAGTCGGCCGCCATCTTCACGTCGGCGATCAGGAAGCGATCCCTGAACGTGCGGCCCTTGGCCTCCTGGCCGATCAGCGAGCGCACGCTCGAGCGCGCGCCGTCGCAGGCCACCAGGTGATCGGCCCGCAGCGCGTAGTCGCCGTCGGGCGTCTGCACGGTGACCTGAACGCCGTTGTCGTCCTGCGCCACGGCGGTGACCGCGTTCTTCCAGCGCAGGTCGATCAGCGGCAGCTCCTGCGCGCGCTCGACCAGGTAGCCCTCGACGTAGTACTGCTGGATGTTGATGAACGCCGGCCTCTCGTGCGTGGTCTCGGGCTGCAGGTTGAAGCTGTAGATCGGCTGGTCGCGCAGGAACACGCGGCCGGTGTTCCACGACACGCCCTTGTCGACCAGACCCGCGCCGACGCCGAGACGGTCGAAGATCTCGAGCGTGCGCTTGGCGAAGCAGATCGCGCGCGATCCGGTCGACAGCCGGTCGTCGTTGTCGAGCAGCACCACCGGCACGCGCTGCTGCGCGAGGTCGATCGCCAGCGCCAGCCCCACCGGGCCGGCGCCGACCACCACCACCGGATGGCGCGCCGGCGTGCGCGCGCCCTGGTCGGGCGCGCGGCGATACGGGAAGACGACTTTCTGGTAGTCCATCGCGCGACCGGCTATGACTCGAGCGCCTTCCACATCTGCTGGTCGCGCTCGGCGGTCCAGATGCGCGGGTCGGGGTACCGCGTCGCCTCGTCGTAGCAGCGCGTCACGTCGAACGGCATGCAGTGGTCGAAGATCACCCAGTGGCCGTACTTCGGGCGCAGCCTGTCGAGGGTGGCCTTGTAGACGGCGTTGAGGTCCTTGCCGGCGGCGACGCCGGCCTTGACGCTGCCCCACACGTCGGCGATGAAGTCGCGCGTGCCCTGCAGCCCTGCGGCCACCGCCTCGGGCGTGGTCAGCGCGGCGCCGCGCCCCGGCACCAGCGCCTTGGGCTTCATCGCGGCGAGGCGGTCGAGCGTGCGCGGCCAGTCCTGGAAGTAGGCGTCGCCGGCGTACGGCGTGGCGTCGAACTCGACGAGGTCGCCCGAGAACAGGATCTTCTGCTGCGGCAGCCAGGCGATGGTGTCGCCCTTGGTGTGGCCGCGCCCCACCTGCAGCAGCTGCACCTCGAGCTTGCCGAGCCACAGGCTCATCTGTCCGCTGAAGGTGATGGTCGGCCAGGTCAGGCCCGGCGGCACGCTCTCGACGGCGCGGAACAGCCGCGGGAAGCGGCCGATCTCGCTGGCCTTGTCGGCCTCGCCGCGCTCGACGATCAGGTCGTAGGTGTCGCGGCTGGCGATGATGTGCTGCGGCTGGTACGCCGATGCGCCGAGCACGCGCACCGCGTGGTAGTGGCTGAGCACGACATACTTGACCGGCTTGTCGGTCACCGTGCGGATGTGACGGATCACGTCTTGCGCCATCGCCGGCGTGGCCTGCGTGTCGATCACCATCACCGCGTCGTCGCCGACGATGACGCCGGTGTTGGGGTCGCCCTCGGCGGTGTAGGCGTACGCGTGGTCCGACAGCTTGCTGAAGGTGACCTTCTTGTCGGCGAGGTCGGCTTGCGAGGCGAAGGCTTTGGACATCGGGCGGACTCCGCGTTGTGCCGCGCGGCGGCGTCGGTTAAGCTCGTGCGACTATAACAAACGCATTTGTCTATGTCGAACTCACGCGCAGCCGACCGGGCGCCCTCCAGAGGGCATGGCCGCCGCGGCATCCAGAGCGTCGAGGTCGGCGGCCGCCTGCTGCACGCGCTGGCGCACCACGGCCGCGCGATGGCGCTGAAGGACCTCGCCGCCGATGCCGGCATGACGGCGGCCAAGGCGCACCCGTACCTGGTGAGCTTCGGCCACATCGGCCTGGTCGAGCAGGACAGCGAGAGCGGCCGCTACGCGCTCGGGCCGCTGGCGCTGCAGCTCGGCCTGATCAGCCTGCAGCAGGCCGACCCGGTGCGCATCGCCGCGCCGCTGCTGCCCGAGCTCGCCGCGCGCACCGGCCACACGGTGGCGCTGGTGGTGTGGGGCGGGCGCGGGCCGACCATCGTGCTGCGCGAGGCCTCGCCGTCGGCGGTGCACGTGGACATGCGGCACGGCACGGTGTTCTCGATCGCCGGCACCGCGTCGGGCCGGCTGTTCGCCGCGCACTCGCCCGCCGCCGTCGTGCGGCCGCTGTACGAAGCCGAGCGTCGCGCGGCGCAGGGCAACGGCGCGGCCGCGCCGCTGCCGCCGTGGCGAGCCTTCGAGGCCGAGCTGGCCGAGGTGAGGCGCCACGGCCTCGGCCGCTCCGAGGGCGCGGTGATCGCCGGCGTCAGCGCGCTGTCGGCGCCGGTGTTCGACCACCGCGGCGCGATGGTGCTGGCGATCACCGCGATCGGCCCGTCGGCGGCGTTCGATGCGCGCTGGAGCGGCGACGTGGCGACGGTGCTGCGCGACGCGGCGCGAGCGGTGTCGGCCCGCCTGGGCCACCGCGCGGCGGCGCCTCGCAGCGCGCCGGCCTGAGCCGCGCGCGGCTCAGGCCCCGCGGCCGGGCGGCGTTTGCGCACGGCCGCCAGCACGATCGCGCGCTCCCCGCTACGATGCGCCCACCAATGGGAGGCGGCCTGCGCGACCGACGCGGCCGCTGTCGACGCAGCCGGCCGGGCTCGACCCGGCATCCGAGGGGACACTCGCGTGAAAACAATCGTCGATCGGCTCGGTGCCCTCACGCCGCAGCGGCTGCGCGGCATGCGCCGCGGCATCGAGAAGGAGAGCCTGCGCGTGCTGGCCAGCGGCTCGCTGGCGCTGACGCCGCATCCGCAGGCGCTCGGCTCGGCGCTGACGCACTCGCGCATCACCACCGACTACAGCGAGTCGCAGCTCGAGCTGATCACCGGCGCGCACGCCGACGCGCGCGCGTGCGAGCAGGAGCTGGCGCAGATCCACCAGTACGTCTACCGCGTGCTGCAGCCGTTCGGCGAGATGCTGTGGGTGGCCAGCATGCCGTGCGGGCTGCCCACCGACGAGACGATCCCGATCGGCAGCTACGGCACCTCGAACATCGGGCACGCCAAGAGCGTGTACCGCATGGGCCTCGGCCACCGCTACGGCCGGCGCATGCAGACGATCTCGGGCATCCACTACAACTGGTCGCTGCCGGGGCTCGGCAACGACGAGTACTTCGCGCTGATCCGCAACTTCAGGCGCCACTCGTTCGTGCTGATGGTGCTGTACGGCGCGTCGCCGGCGGTGTGCCCGAGCTTCGTCGCCGGACGCGAGCACAGCCTGCAGGCGCTGTCGCCGCACACACTGCACATGCCGCACGCGACGTCGCTGCGCATGGGGCGGCTGGGCTACCAGAGCGACGCGCAGGCGTCGCTGTCGGTGAGCTACAACAGCCTGGAGAGCTATGCGGCGTCGCTGCACGAGGCGCTGACCAAGCCGTACGGGCCGTACAAGGCGATTGGCATCCGCAACCCCGGCGGCGAGTACAACCAGCTGGCCAACAGCCTGCTGCAGATCGAGAACGAGTTCTACGGCACGATCCGGCCCAAGCGCGTGATCAAGAGCGGCGAGCGGCCGCTGCACGCGCTGCGCGAGCGCGGCGTCGAGTACGTCGAGGTGCGCTGCATGGACCTCGACCCGTTCGTCGACGTCGGCATCGCGGCGCCGACGATGCGCTTCATCGACATCTTCCTGCTGCACTGCCTGCTCAGCGACAGCCCGCCGGACACGCGCGAGGAGATCGCGGCGCTGGCGCGCAACCAGCACCACGCCGCCGCGCGCGGCCGCGAGCCCGGGCTGCAGCTGACGCGCAGCGGCGCCGGCGTGGCACTGGCCGCGTGGGGCGCCGAGCTGCTCGACGGCTGTGCACCGATCGCCGAGCGGCTCGACGCCGAGTTCGGCGGCCGCGACTACCGCGACGCCCTGGCCGCCGCGCAGGCGGCGTGGCGCGCGCCGCAGACCCTGCCGTCGGCGCGCGTGCTGGCCGCGATCCAGCGCGCGGAGGGCGCCGCGTACACCGCGTTCGTGCGCGAGCGCGCGCAACAGGCGCGCGCCGCGCTGCTGGCGCTGCCGTGGTCAGCCGAGCAACAGGCGGCGTTCGAGCGCGAGGCACAGGCGTCGCACGACGCGCAGCGCGCGATCGAGGCCGCCGACACGGTGCCGTTCGAGACCTTCCGGCAGGATTACGTGTCGGCCAAGCGGCTGATGCCGGGCTGACGGCGATGCCGCGCCGCTTCGTCGACCTCTCGATCTTTCTCGAGAACGACGTGCTGAGCGATCCGCCGTCGTTCGCGCCGAAGATCGAGTACTTCACGCACGCCGACACGGTCGAGCAGATCGCGAGCTTCTTCCCGGGCCTCCAGCGCGAGGAGCTGCCCGACGGCGAGGGCTGGGCGGTCGAGTTCGTGCGGCTGTCGACGCACAACGGCACCCACCTCGACGCGCCCTACCACTTCCACTCGACGATGGACAGCGCGCTCGGCGCGAAGAGGCCGTCGATCGCGATCCACGAAGTGCCGCTCGAGTGGTGCTTCCAGCCGGCGGTGAAGCTCGACTTCCGCCGCTTCGACGACGGCTACGTCGTCACCGCCGCCGACGTCGAGGCCGAGCTGAAGCGCATCGGGCACAAGCTGCAGCCGCTGGAGATCGTGGTCGTCAACACGCGAGCGGGCTCGCGCTACGGCCAGGCCGATTACGTCAGCGCCGGCTGCGGCATGGGCTACGAGGCGACGATGACCCTGCTCGAACGCGGCGTGCGCCTCACCGGCACCGACGCCTGGAGCTGGGACGCGCCGTTCGTGCACACGGCCAAGAAGTACCGCGACAGCCACGACGCGCGCCTGATCTGGGAAGGCCACAAGGCCGGCCGCGACATCGGCTACTGCCACCTCGAGAAGCTGCACAACCTCGAGGCGCTGCCGGCCGACGGCTTTTACATCAGCTGCTTCCCGCACAAGATCCGCGGCGCGTCGGCGGGGTGGACGCGCGCGGTGGCGATCTTCGACGACGCGCTGACGGCGGTGCGCTGAGCGCGCCCCCGCGGCACTCGGGCGCGTTCGTGGGTCGCCGCAGGCGGTTGCTCGCGGGTCAGAGTGCGGGCAGCACGGCGCGCGCGTCGTGGCGCGCCAGCCGCGCCAGCAGGTACTCGACCTCGCCGCGCGCGGTGCTGGTGAGCCCGGCCTTCGGCGCGCGCTGCGTGCTCGACGCGATCAGGCCGCGCCGCTGCAGCACGTGCTTGCGCACCGCCAGCCCGACGCCGGGCTGCTGCTCGTAGCGCAGCAGCGGCAGGTGGGCGTCGAACAGGTCGTGCGCGGCGTCGCGCCGGCCCTCGCGCTGCAGCTTGACCACGTCGCACAGCATGTCGGGGAACGCGTAGCCGGTCATCGCGCCGTCGGCGCCGCGCTCGCACTCGAAGTCGAGGAACAGGCCGCCGTTGCCGCACAGGATCGAGATGCGGCGCATCGAGCCGTCGCGCTCGAACGCGCGCAGCGCGCTGATCTTCTCCAGCCCCGGCCAGTCCTCGTGCTTGAGCATCACGCACGATGCGTTGTCGGCGACGATGCGGCGGATCACCGCCGGCGTCATCTGCACGCTGAACGTCAGCGGATAGTCCTGGATCACGAACGGCACGTCGGTGCCGATCGCCTGCGCCGCCTGCGCGTAGTAGCCGGCGATCTGGTCGTCGGTGCGCAGCGTGTTGGGCGGCGCGATCATCACGGCGGCGGCGCCGGCGGCCATCGACTCGCGCGCCAGCGCGCGCATGGCGGCGAAGCCGGGAGCGGTGACGCCGACGATCACCGGCGTGCTGCCGAACGCCGCGATGAAGCGCGCGGCCACCGCCAGGCTCTCGGCGGCGTCGAGCTTGGGCGCCTCGCCGAGCTGGCCGAGCACCGTGACGCCGGTGGACCCGCAGCGCAGGTAGAACTCGCACAGGCGGTCGATCGACGCGAAGTCGATCGCGCCGTCGTCGCGGAACGGCGTCGGGGCGATCGGGTAGACGCCGTGGGCCTGGGTCAAACGGTTCATCGTGGCTGCGCGTGCAGGGCGCCGGTTTCAGCCGTAATGTGCCCGAGAAAAGTGGGGCGTGTCGCCCATGTCATGATCGACGGCCCATGCAGCACGCCGCCGATTCCCGCTACGCCTGGGCGCGTCTGTTCGCCACGCTGGCGCTGATGACCATCGGCTCGGCCGGCATGTACGTGGTCTCGGTGGTGCTGCCGGCGGTGCAGGCCGAGTTCGGCGTCGCGCGCGCCGACGCCTCGCTGCCGTACACGCTGCTGATGATCGGCTTCGGCCTCGGCGGCGTGTGGATGGGGCGCCTGGCCGACCGCCACGGCGTGATGCGGCCGATCCTGATCGGCGCCGCCGGGCTCGGCCTCGGCTTCGTCGGCGCCGCGCTGTCGGGCAACGTGTGGCTGTTCGCGCTCGCGCACGGCGTCGGCATCGGCTTCTTCGGCTCGTCGGCCACCTTCGCGCCGCTGGTGGCCGACACCTCGCTGTGGTTCGTGCGCCGGCGCGGCATCGCGGTGGCGATCTGCGCCAGCGGCAACTACGTGGCCGGCGCGATCTGGCCGCCGATCGTGCAGCACTTCGTCGAGACCGCCGGCTGGCGCCCGACCTACATCGCGCTGGGCGTGCTGTGCGCGGTCAGCCTGCCGCTGCTGTCGCTGGCGATGCGCCCGCGCCCGCCGGCGGCCACCAGCGCACCGGCGCGCGGGCACTTCGGCTCGCCGTCGCAGCGGCCGTTCGGCCTGTCGCTGAACGGTGCGCAGGCGCTGCTGTGCATCGCCGGCGTCGCCTGCTGCGTCGCGATGTCGATGCCGCAGGTGCACATCGTCGCCTACTGCGGCGACCTCGGCTACGGCGCGGCGCGCGGCGCGCAGATGCTGTCGCTGATGCTCGCCTGCGGCATCGTCAGCCGGCTGATCTCCGGCGCCATCTGCGACCGCATCGGCGGCCTGCGCACGCTGCTGCTCGGCTCGGGCCTGCAGGGGCTGGCGCTGTTGCTGTTCCTGCCGTTCGACGGCCTGGCGTCGCTGTACGTGATCTCGGCGCTGTTCGGCCTCTTCCAGGGCGGCATCGTGCCCAGCTACGCGATCATCGTGCGCGAGTACTTCCCGCCGGCCGAGGCCGGCGCGCGCGTCGGCACGGTGCTGATGTGCACGCTGTTCGGCATGGCGCTCGGCGGCTGGATGTCGGGCAAGGTGTTCGACCTCACCGGCAGCTACCACGCGGCGTTCGTCAACGGCGTGGCGTGGAACCTGCTCAATCTCGCGATCGCCTTCACGCTGCTGCAGCGTGCGCGCGCGCGCGCGCTTCAGACCGCCTGAGCGTCCGGGAGCCTGGGCTCCTGCCCGCTCGGCAGGTGGCGGCGCACCGCCTGCAGCAGCTCGCCGAGCTCGAGCGGCTTGGTCAGGTATGCCGCGAAGCCGGCGTCGAGGGCCTTGCGGATGTCGGCCGGCATCGCGCCGGCGCTGACGGCGATCGCCGGGATCGTGCGCATCGACTCGTCGGCGCGCAGCCGCCGCAGCAGCTCGAGCCCGTCGATGCCCGGCAACTCGACGTCCAGCAGCAGCAGCTGCGGCCGCAGCGCGCGCGCCAGCTCGATCGCCTGCAGCGGCTCCTCGACGCACTCGAGGTGGATGTCGGGCAGCCGCGCCAGCATCGCCTGCATCAGCAGCGCGTTGACCGGGTTGTCCTCGACGTAGAGCACCCGGTGACGCCGCGCCGACGGCGGCGGCAGCGACGGCGCCGCGGCCGGCGCGGCGGCGCCCGCGGCGCCTTGCAGCGCGCGCGGCACGCGGATCCAGAAGGTGCTGCCGACGTCGAGCACGCTGTCGGCGCCGATCTCGCCGCCCATCGCCAGCATCAGCTGGCGGCTCAGCGCCAGCCCGATGCCGGTGCCCTCGATGCCGCTGCCGCGCGCGCCGAGCCGCTCGAAGGCGACGAACAGCCGCTGCCGCTGGTCGATCGTGAGCCCGATGCCGGTGTCGACGATGCGCACCTCGACATGGTCGTCGGTCAACGATCCCTGCACGGTGACCTGGCCGTCGCGGCGGTTGTACTTGATGGCGTTGCCCAGCAGGTTGAGCAGCACCTGCTTCAGGCGCAGCGGGTCGGCGCGAACCTCGCAGTCG
>Ga0335084_10006459_pt1 | contig 11660 bp, 9 predicted proteins | sample Lox_Sample_44_FD_206721 | JGI IMG/M metagenome (GOLD analysis project Ga0335084, IMG submission 206721) | Soil microbial communities from Loxahatchee National Wildlife Refuge, Florida, United States - Lox_Sample_4.4 | ecosystem: Environmental > Terrestrial > Soil > Wetlands | place: USA: Florida...
GAAAGCCACGATAATCGCCGCCTTTTCCGCGGCGCAGGAGATGCTCTCAAGGGAGCTTTTTGGCGCCAACGATCTCGAAGGTGTGGTTCGGGACCGGTTTCCGGCGGTGGATTCCGCGCTCAAGCATCTACAGCGTTTTGGCCCGGCGCGCATGACCGGCTCCGGGTCCGCGGTGTTCATGCCGGCGAAGGATCCGGATCACGCGGCAGCGGCAGTTCGGGAATTGCCGGCAGGCTGGCGAGGATGGACCGTTCGAAGTCTTGCCGAGCTTCCGCTGGCGGTCTGGTAGCCGCGCAGCGTGCAACAATGGTCAGTCGCGCGTGGTACCGGCGATCACGCGAGGCGGATGAAGAGTTTCGCGCTGGGGAGTCGCCAAGCTGGTTAAGGCACCGGATTTTGATTCCGGCATTCGAGGGTTCGAATCCTTCCTCCCCAGCCATCTGATTGATGCAGGATCGACACCTTGGCCAGCCTCACTGAGCCGATGAGCCACTGAGCGAGAGAGTCCCACATGGTGCCGATGGTCCCCGACAATCTGATGGTGTTCGCGGGCAATGCCAATCGCAAGCTCGCGCACGCCGTGGTGCAAAACCTCAACATCCCGCTCGGGCGCGCGCAGGTTTCGCGTTTCTCCGACGGCGAGGTGATGGTCGAGATCAACGAGAACGTGCGCGGCCGCGACGTCTTCGTCCTGCAGCCGACGTGTGCGCCGACCAATGACAACCTGATGGAACTGGTCATCATGGTCGACGCGCTCAAGCGCGCATCGGCCGGACGCATCACCGCGGCGATTCCCTACTTCGGCTATGCACGCCAGGACCGGCGCCCGCGTTCGGCGCGCGTGGCCATCAGCGCCAAGGTCGTCGCGAACATGCTGCAGGCCGTGGGCGTGAACCGCGTCCTCGTAATGGACCTGCACGCAGATCAGATCCAGGGCTTCTTCGACGTGCCCGTCGACAACATCTACGCCAGCCCGATCCTGCTCGGCGACCTCTGGAAGCACAACTACGCGAACCTCATGGTGGTCTCGCCCGACGTCGGCGGCGTCGTGCGCGCGCGTGCACTCGCGAAGCGGATGGACGCAGACCTCGCCATCATCGACAAGCGGCGTCCGCGTCCGAACGTCGCCGAAGTGATGCATATCATCGGTGAGGTCGAGGGCCGCACGTGCGCGATCATGGACGACATGGTCGATACCGCGAACACGCTGTGTCAGGCGGCGCAGGCGCTGCGTGAGCGCGGCGCCCAGAAGGTGCTCGCCTACTGCACGCACCCCGTGCTGTCGGGGCCAGCGATAGAACGCATCAACAATTCCGTGCTCGACGAAGTGGTCGTGACCGACACCATTCCGTTGTCGCCGGAGGCCGAAGCCTGCCGCAAGATCCGCCAGCTTTCGTGCGCGGCGCTGCTCGGCGAAACCATTTCGCGCATTTCGCGCGAAGACTCGGTGAGCTCGTTGTTCATCGAGTGACAACCTGCCTCGCCGTGGCTGGTCGCGGCCCGCGAGGCAAAACGTGGAGCAAGCAATGAAAGTCGTAGCAACAACACGCAACGCGCAAGGCACGAGTGCGAGCCGCCGCCTGCGCCACGGCGGCAAGGTGCCGGGCGTCCTCTACGGGGGAAAAGGCGACGCGGTCGCCATCGAGGTCGAACACAACCCGCTGTTCCATTCGCTGCGCCGGGAGCGATTCCACGCGTCGATCCTCGACATGGAACTCGACGGCAAGAACGAGCAGGTGCTGCTGCGCGATTTCCAGATGCATCCCTATCGGCAGCTCGTGATGCACGTCGATTTCCAGCGCGTCGCCGCCGATCAGCCGATACACATGCGCGTGCCGCTGCACTTCGCCGGCCAGGAGCAATCTCCGGCGGTCAAGGAATCGGGCGCCATCGTCGGACACGTGCTGTCGGACGTGGACATCAGCTGCCTGCCGAAGGATCTGCCCGAGTTCATCGAAGTCGATCTCTCGGCGCTGAAGCCGACCGACACGATCAAGGTGCTGGACCTGAAGCTACCGCAGGGGGTGAAGGCCGTGGTCCGCGGCAAGGAAAATCCGGTCGTGGTCTCCGTGACGATTCCGGGTGCCGTGGTGGAGGAAGAGCCGACCGCAGCGCCGGTCGCCGCGGCCGAAGTTCCTGCTACCGCACAGAAGGCGCCCGCGACACCCCCGGCCGGAACGCCAGCTGCAGCAGCGCCCGAGAAGAAGGAAAAAGGCGGCAAGGAAGAAAAGGGAGACAAGAAGAAGTAATCGAGTCGGCCGGGCGCTCGAATACCCGGCCGATCCGTCCTCCTACACAGCGCCTCACGTGGGGCGCTTTTCATTTTCATGAACGGCGCATCTGCTGATCCCATCCGGTTGATCGTCGGCCTCGGCAACGTCGGGGCCGACTACGAGCGCACGCGTCACAACGCCGGCTTCTGGTTCGTGGACGAGATCGCCGCCAAGGCGCGCGTTTCGTTTGCGCATGAGCGCAAGTTCCAAGGCGATGTCGCGCGGCTGCGCGACGCCAGCCACGAACTGTGGCTGCTCAAGCCGACGACGTACATGAACCGCTCGGGACAATCGGTGGTCGCGCTCGCGCTGTACTACAAGATCCTGCCCACGCAGATGCTGGTCGTGCACGACGAGGTCGATCTGCCGCCGGGCACGGTCAAGCTCAAGCGCGGCGGCGGCACTGCCGGCCACAACGGCTTGAAGGACATCCAGGCCAAGCTCACGACGCCCGACTTCTGGCGCCTGCGTATCGGCGTCGGACACCCGCGCTCGCTGCAACTGACGCAGGAGGTCGCGGACTTCGTACTGCATCCGCCGAGCCGCGAACATCTGCAAGCGATCGACGATGCGATGGGAAGGGCGCTCGAGATCGTGCCTCAACTCGTCGAGGGCCAGTTCGAGCGCGCAATGATGCAATTGCATCGCGCGCCATGAGCGTGCAGCGGGCGTTCACGCTTCATGCGGGCCCGCGCGCAGCGGACCATGTGCGCAGCAAAGGCCTGCTCCCGGAACACATCGCATGCGTTCCCGCCGCGGCGGGCGGACCGAAGGGACTGGCGCTGGTGCCCCTGGACAAGTGGTTGTTCGGCGACTGGCTGGCTCGATCGCCAGGTGTCGAGCAGATCGGCGCATCGATCGGCGCATGGCGTATGTACGCCGCCGCACAGCGCGACGCCGTGGCGGCCCTCGACCGCCTCGCCGAGGGCTATTTATCGCAGCGTTTCCCTCACCGCGCGAACGCGCAGCAGGTGGCCGCCGAGTGCCGCCGCTTCGTGCGCGTGGTGCTCGAAGGAACCGGCGTCGCAACGCTGCGCGCCGGTGCGCGCCTGTCCGTGATCACTGCGCGTGCACGCGGCGTCCTGCATGGGTCAGCCTCGCGTTCGGCGTTCGCGCGCGCGGCGCTGGCCAACGCCTGGTCGCGGCCGCGGCTTGCGGCCCACATGGAGCGCGTGATCTTCATTGCGGGCAAGCCGGAGTTTCCGGCCGAGCGATTCGACGCGTTCGGCCTGAGCCGCGTCGCGTTCTCCACCGACAACCTCGAAGACGCGCTGCTCGCGTCGGGATCGATCCCGCTCGTATGCGAACCGGTGCGCAATCCGGCGGACGCGCCGCGCGGCGACTATTGGGACGGCGGGTTGATCGACTATCACCTGCTGCTGCCGTATCGGGCGCTCGATGGCATCGTCCTGTACCCGCACTTCGTGCCGCACGTGACGCCCGGATGGCTGGACAAGTTCCTGCCGTGGCGCGCGCAGCCGCGCAGCCACCCATGGCTCGACAACGTGCTGATCGTCGCTCCCTCGCACGCGTTGCTCGAACGCCTGCCCAATCGGAAGCTGCCCGACCGCAACGACTTCTACCGCTACGCGCGCGAAGATGAGCGGCGCATGCGCGACTGGCGACGCGCCGTGGCCGAGTGCCAGCGATTCGCCGACGAGGTCGTTGCCTGGATAGCGAAGCCGGATCCGACGCTGCTGCAGCCGCTCTAGGCAATCAAGCGAGATCGAGCGCCATGTAGCGCTCGCGTTCGTCCTCGCGCCCCGTATAGGCGAAGCCGAACGACCCGTAGAACGCGCCGAGTCCGGCGGACTCCTTGACGTGAGAGACGAGGATGCGCGCCGCGCCACGCGAGCGCGCATGATCGATCGCGAGGCGCACTGCCGCTCGGCCGTAACCGCGGCCCTGCGCGCTGCGATCGATCATCAGGCGCCATAGGAAGAAGTCGGGTTCCTCGGGGTGTTCGAGCACCGTGGGGTCATAGACCATCACGAAGCCGACCAGCTCTTCGTCCGCATAGACCGCTCGCGGCCAGGCCACCTCCGAGTCGACGTAGGCCTCGGCGAGCGACACCGCATTGGGCGCGACGTTGCGCTTCTGCACCTCCTCCACCTCGAGTGCGCATACCGCTCGGACATTCGCAGCGGTGACCTCGCGCAGAGTGACGGATCGGTCGGCCTTCATGGTCGCCCCGCTTCGTTCGGCGTGCGGCTTGCGCATCTCATGTCTTGCGCGCCAGCGATTGCTCCTGTGCTTCGAGAAAAGCGCGCCGGAATCCGAGTGGGTTCGCTATGCCCGATACGGCCTCGAACGGATTTCCGCCACCGGCGACGATTACCGAGCCGAAATCGAACATGCGCCCAAGCACGCCCTGCTCGACCTGGACGCTCTCGATTTTCGCGACGTTGAGTTCGATCGTGTGCCGGCTCACGAAGCCGAACTTGGCGATCACCCTCTTGTTGGTGACTGCCAGTTCGGTCGCGCGGTACTTGATCCAGGCCGGAACGAGCAGGAACAGGCCGATCACGACCGGTGTCAGCAGCACGCCGAAGAAGATCTGGGGAAACATCGACCACAGGCTGACGCGGCCGAGGTAAAGCACTCTTTCGCCCTCGACGAGGGCCTTATCGACGTAACTCGACATTCGGATTGCAGGTGCGCGAAGTGACGAGCAGCGATGTTGCGCAGTTCGCAACCTGCCGTCAATCGATCTGAGTGCGGCGACATTGCGATTCACAGCGCTCGCGACCGGGCATATGCTGCGGCCAAGGGGAGGCTGCGCGGCCGCGATGGAACTGGACAACACGAACACCGGCTCAGCGCGCATCGAACTGGTCGGCGTGCCGCGCCTCGTCCTGGCCGGCGATGCCCGGGAACTCGAGCGCAAGGATGCGGCGCTGCTTGCCCTGCTCGCGATCGAAGGCCCGACGGCGCGGGCACGCGCGGCGGGACTGCTGTGGCCCGACGTCGATGACGACGCCGCACGCAACAATCTGCGCCAGCGCTTGCATCGGCTGCGCAAGCGCGCCGGCCGCGATCTCGTGCTCGCGCGCCAGGATGTGTTGCGGCTCGCCGACGATGTCGGGCGCGACGTGCCGCGGGATCTCACGCGAGCGGGCGACGGCGGCGCGAGCGGCGACCTTCTCGGCACCTTCATGTACGACGACTGCAGCGATCTGAACGATTGGGTCGCCGCTGCACGGGCGCGCCATCGAACAGCGCATCGCGACGCGCTCGCCGCCGCCGCGGCGCGCTTCGAGCACGAGGGGCGAATCGCGCAGGCACTGCGGCTTGCGGAACAACTGCTGATCGAGGACCCGCTCCTCGAGCATGCACACCGCCGCGTGATGAGGCTGCACTACTTGCGAGGCGATCGCGCAGCCGCGCTGGCTGCATTCCAGCGATGCCGTGACGTACTCGCGCGGGAACTTGCTGCCGCACCGGGCAAGGAGACGATCGGTCTCGCAGCGTTGATCGAAGCAAGCGGCAGGCTCGCCACCGCAACCGCCGCGCCGACCCCCGTGGCGGTGCTGCGACCGCCGCGGCTTGTCGGACGCGCCATCGAGTGGCGTGCTCTCGAACAGAGCTGGTGGGAGCGATATCCGACCCTGGTGTCCGGCGAGGCGGGAATCGGCAAGAGCCGGTTGCTGTCGGAATTCGCTGCCGCTCATGGCGGCATCGTGATCGGTGCCCGGCCCGGAGATGGCCACGTCCCTTACGCGCTGCTCGCACGCGTCCTGCGCGCGCTGCACGCTCACGGAGGCGTGACCAGGGAGACATGGGCGCAGCGCGAGTTGGCGCGCATCGTCCCCGAATTCGATCCCGAATGGACCGCGATCGGCGACGTCAATGCCGCGCGGCTCGCGCAAGCGGTCGAGTTGCAACTTGCGGTAGCGCTCGGTGCCGATGGCGGCGCCGATGGGCAACGACTGCGTGGAATCGTCCTCGACGACCTGCAGTTTGCCGATGCGGAGTCGGTTGGCGTGCTGTCGGTGATCGTCCGCGCAGAGGGCTTGGCGCTTGCCTGGATCTTCGGCGCGCGCGGGCACGAGGTGCCGGCGGTCGCGCAGCCTTGGCGGAGCGCGATGGATGCCCTGGCGCTGCGGCAGCTCGGATTGGCGCCGCTGGACGCCAGCGGAACACTGGAATTGATGCGGTCGCTCGAACTCGTCGACGTCGATGCGGCCGGTTGGGCGAAGGATGTGTACCGGCACACGGGCGGCAACCCGATGTTCGTGCTCGAAACACTGGCCGCACTGCTTGCCGCGGACGTGTCGTTGCGGACCGCACGCGCAACGGCCGGTGCGCGGCTGCCGATTCCCGACAGCGTGGGCCAGTTGATCGAGACGCGGCTCACCAAGCTGAGCGCACCGGCGCTCAAGCTCGCGCGGGTTGCGGCGCTGGCCGACAAGGACTTCAGCATCGGGCTCGCCGCGGCAGTGTTAGGCGTACATGCGCTCGATCTCGCGGAACCATGGCGCGAACTCGCACAGGCGCAAATCGTGCGCGACGAAGGCTTTGCCCACGACCTGGTTCTCGAAGCGACGCGCCGTTCGATTCCGACTGCGCTGACTCAGCTCATTCACCGGACGATCGCGACATGTCTCGAACGACAGGCCGGCGCGCCCGAGCGCATCGCCGATCATTGGCGCAGCGCGAACGCCTGGGCCAAGGCGAGGGACGCGTACCTGCTCGCGGCCGAACGTGCCCTCGCGCGCTCGCGGCGCGCCGAGGAACTGCTGCTTCTGAGAAATGCCGCCGATTGTCTTGCACAGTGCGAGAACGACGCAGTGGAGACGCATGACGGGGACATCGCCGCCACCCGCTTCGAAATCGATCTGCGTTCCGCGCGTGCATCGCTGCTGATAGACCGCGCCGACGAGGCGCGACGCTTCGCGCATCGCGCGCTCGAGAGAGCGCACGGAGATCTGCAACGTGCGACCGCGCTGGCGGCATGCGCGGAGACCGAGGAGTTTCTCGGCGAGTTCGACGCTGCGATCGAACATGCGAGCGAGGGATTGCGCGTGGCACAGACCCTCGGCGATGCCTCGCTCGTGCTGACCCACGCCGCGCTGCTCGGCAAGGTGCTGGCGACGCGCGGCGAGTTCGATCGCGGCCGGGCAATGTTCGAAGCACATGCGCTGCAGGTCCAGGCCGCTGGCAGCGCGGCGGCGGCGCGGGCATTCTTCATGCATCAAGCCATCGTGCTTGATCAGGCGCGGCGCCGCGACGAAGCGGTGACAGCGGGACTGAAGGCGCTGCAACTCGCACACGAAGCGCACGACGAATCGAGCGCGTGCCTGTGCCATATCCACCTCACCTCGTTCTATGCCCGGCTCGGTGCAGGCGCCGACGCTTTCGAGCACGCTCAACGCGCCGTGCAGCTGCGTGAAAGGGTCGGACAGGCAGGAGGCCAGACCGAGGTTGCGGAGCTCTATCTCGGCGTGCTTTGCAACTCGCTCGGTCGCTTCGGCCAGACGCTGCAACTGCTGGATACGGCGCAGCAGCGTCTCGTGCTCGGTCGTGCTGTGTCCTGGGCCGTGATGGCGCGCGGCGTGCTCGCGAGGACGTGGCTCGTGCTCGGACAACCTGCGCGCGGCCTGCGGCTTCTCGCCGACGAAATCGACGGAGTGACGGATTCGGTGCGCGGGTTACGGCTGGTCAATCTGGTGCGTGTGTTGCGCGCGCTCGGGAAGCCGCACGCGCGCGAGCTCGCCGAGGCGCACGCCCTTTTTGCGCGGCAAGCGCAGCACGAGGGCGACCTGCTGGTACAGCTGGAGCAGGCGGTCGATGCGCCGCCTTCGGAGGGTGCTGCGCTCGCGGCCGCCGTCGAGGCAGCGGCCGACGCGCGCATGCACCGCTCTCTGCAGCTCGACGCGCAGGTGATCGGTTGTGCCGCGCTGCTCGCTTCGGGCGCGATCGACCGCGCAGCCGAGAAAGCGCGCGCCACACTGCGCTTCGCTGCGAACTCGATCACATGGACTGTCTATCGCGCCGAAATCTGGTGGCGCGCGCACGAGGCCCTGGCCGCCGCAGGAGCGCAGGACGAAGCGCTGGCGGCACTCAGAGATGGAGTCGCGTGGATCGACGCGATCCTGCCGAACGTGCCGGACGAGTGCCACGACAGCTTCCTCGATCGAAACGCGGTGAACCGGGCAATTCTCACGACCGCGAGCCGCAAGCTGCGCAGCGACCGCGCGGGTTCGGTGCTGGGCAGGCGATAATCCGCCCCCGGCCGCGCCCACGCGCTGCCCGCGCAACACGCAAGGACTCCCATGGCTTTGAAATGCGGCATCGTCGGCTTGCCGAACGTCGGCAAGTCGACGCTCTTCAATGCGCTCACCAAGGCGGGCATCGCCGCCGAGAACTATCCGTTCTGCACGATCGAACCCAACGTCGGCATCGTCGAGGTGCCCGATCCCAGGCTCGATGCGCTGGCAGCGATCGTCAAGCCCGAAAAAAAGATCCCGGCGACAGTCGAGTTCGTCGACATCGCCGGACTCGTCGCGGGCGCGAGCAAGGGAGAAGGACTCGGCAACCAGTTTCTCGCCAACATCCGCGAGTGCGATGCGATCGCGCACATCGTTCGCTGCTTCGAGGACGACAACGTCGTGCACGTTGCCGGCAAGGTCGATCCGGTCTCGGATATCGAGGTGATCAACACCGAACTCGCCCTGGCGGACATGCAGACGGTGGACAAGCAACTCGCCAAGTACGCCAAGGTCGCGAGAAGCGGCGGCGACAAGGAAGCGAAGCGGCTGGTCGATGCGCTCGAAAAATTGTTGCCCGCTCTCAACCAGGCGCGGCCGGCGCGCTCCGTGGATCTTTATCCGGAAGAGATGGCGGTGCTGCGTCCGCTGTTCCTGCTGACAATGAAGCCGACGATGTACGTCGCCAATGTCGAGGAACACGGTTTTACGGGAAATCCTCTGCTCGACCAGGTGAGCGGGTACGCGCGCAAGGAGGGCGCACCGGTCGTGGCGGTCTGCGCGAAGGTCGAAGCGGAAATCGCAGATCTGTCGGACGCCGACAAGGAGGTCTTTCTCGCCGACATGGGAATGCACGAACCCGGATTGAATCGGGTGATTCGCGCCGGCTACGACTTGCTCGGTCTGCTGACCTATTTCACTGCAGGCCCGAAAGAGGCGCGCGCGTGGACGGTCGTCAAAGGCGCGACCGCTCCGCAGGCGGCCGGCGTCATCCACACCGACTTCGAAAAGGGTTTCATTCGCGCCGAGACGATCGCCTACGAGGACTACGTGCGCTTCAAGGGCGAAGCAGGTAGCAAGGAAGCGGGCAAGATGCGACTGGAAGGCAGGGACTACGTCGTCGCTGATGGCGACGTGATGCACTTCCGGTTCAACGTGTAGCAGGCTCCGTCCCGCCCCCGCCCGCGGCTTGAAGCGGAGGGAGAAGTCGACTCACCGTGCCCTTGTCAATCCGGGGCGACGGCGGCGCGCGAACCAGGTCAGCGATCCCAGCGCGATCGCGAGCAACGCAGCCGACGCAGGCTCGGGCACGGCGGCGGCCGGTCCGTACATCGCGAACAGCCCGCTGATCTGGGTCTGGCCGATATTCGTGAGATCGTAGATCGCATTGCGTGCGTAGCTCACCGCGTCGGTGTCGAGAAAGATGAAGCGCGATTGCATGCCCGGTGCGAGCTGGTTGCCGAAGTTGAAGTTGACGAACGAGTCGAAGACGCCCGTGAAGCGCGTCGCCGAGATCGGCGCCACGTTGCCGAGGCCGTCGATGCGCCAGTTGGCGTCATAGACGTCGGTGGCGAAATCGCCGATGCGGAATGAACCGATCGGACCGCTCGACGAGGCGTCGTTGAAGATGCGCCAATAGAAATCGAGTGTGTTGTCGACGCTCGAGCGGACGACTCGCACCTGCACGTCGCCCTTGATCGTGCCGCCGTTCGCAGCAAAGGAAAACGGCACGATGTCGTCGACCTGAACCACACCTGCAAGATCAGGGTCGGCAGCGACGGTGGTGCCGGGAAGACTCAGTGTTGCACCGGGCGCCAGGACGACAGCCTGCGCGGACCCGGCAAGGGCAAGCAGGAACAACCAGCCAACATGCTTCGACAAGCGCCACAACATGCGGACCTCCATTTGGAATATTCGGGTCATCGAGCGACCCGCGGCGTGAGGAGCAGCTTGCACGGACTCAGATCGCGCAGGCGTCGGTTTTTCACGCACGCGGGGAAACGCGGCGCGCCTTGACTTCCTAGCTTGGCACACCAACCGCGGCGCGCCGACGCCCGTCCTCGGGCCAGGTTCCGCGCTGCGGCTCCCGCGACAGAGCTAGTCCGGGAACCGTACAGCTGCCTGCACCCGGATCGGTAATCTCGCGGTGGAACCTCCCGCTTCCACCGGAAGCACCGAACCGGCGGAGTCTGCGATGCTCAAGAAATCACTGATCGGGCTGGGCGTTGTGCTCGGCGTGTTTGCGCTCGGTCTCGTGGCGTTGGCGCTGTTCATCGACGCGAACAAGTACAAGCCCGAAATCGAGCAATACGTGCGTGATCACTACAAGCGGAGCGTGAAATTCGATGGCGACCTGTCGCTTTCGCTGTTCCCGCGCATCGCGCTCGATCTGCCACAGACGACGCTCTCCAACCTTGCCGGCGATCGCACATCGGCAAGCGTCAGGAGCGGCCGGGTGAGCGTCGCGCTGCTTCCACTCCTGCACCGGCGGATCGAAGTCGACGCGATCAGCATCGACGGGCTCGCGGCGACGATCGAGCGGCGGCGCGATGGAACAACCAGCATCGACGATCTGCTCAAGCACAACGCCGGTGCGAACCGGGAAAGCGGGTCCGCTGCGCACGCACCGGACTTCGAAGTCGGCGGGATCGAATTGACCGATGCCGATATCACGTTCAAGGATCTCGAAGGTCGACGCACGGTCCATCTGTCCAAACTGGAACTGAAGACCGGCCGGCTCGCGCCAGTCGCACGCTCGCCTCTGGAGTTCCAGACGCAGTTCGAAGTGAGCGAACCTCCGGGGAGCGGGCAGCTACGCGTGATGGCGACGCTCGAGCTCGATCTCGGCAAGGAGGTCTACGCGGTGAGCGATCTCGATGCCACGTTGAAGGCGACGCTCGACCAGCAGCCGATCGAAAGCGCGGTCCGCGCCGAGCGCGTGGCGTACGCGGGTGCGAGCGGCGGCATCGAAGCCATCAAGGTCGACGCGAAGGCGAGCGGTCAATGGGGCAAGCTGGCGCTCGACGAAGGCCGGTTGGTGGCGCCCGCGCTTGCGTTCGATCACGAAAACAACCAGCTCGCCGTCGGCGGGTTGGAGCTGAGCGCGAAGGGGAAGTTGGATGCGGACGCGTTCGAGGCTACCTTGACTGCGCCGAAGCTCGAGATCACCGAGAAAACG
>Ga0335084_10006460_pt1 | contig 11660 bp, 10 predicted proteins | sample Lox_Sample_44_FD_206721 | JGI IMG/M metagenome (GOLD analysis project Ga0335084, IMG submission 206721) | Soil microbial communities from Loxahatchee National Wildlife Refuge, Florida, United States - Lox_Sample_4.4 | ecosystem: Environmental > Terrestrial > Soil > Wetlands | place: USA...
CTTCTTGGAAGACTGATCCATTTGAAATTGTGTAGGTTACAAGGATTCATCGTCTTATGACCCTCCCCCTTCGCGGTGCCATTGTCATTCCCGTCTATAACCACGGAACGAAAGTGCGGGGGGTCGCGGAAAAATGTCTCCACCTCGGGCTCCCTGTGATTGTGGTAGATGATGGATCGACAGACTCCACTCCCTCTGTCCTCGCCTCCCTTTCTGGCCTAACAGTGATACGTCATAAGGAGAACCACGGGAAAGGAGCTTCATTGATTACAGGGTTTGCCGCGGCGCTCCGGTTTGCGGACTGGGCTGTCACGATTGATGCCGACGGCCAGCACGATCCGGATGAAATCGTTTCTCTGATTGAGGCCATCCCTGAGGGAAAGCGGCCGCTGGTGATAGGGAAACGCGAAGGGATGGAGCATGGAAATGTCCCCTGGAGCAGCCGCTGGGGTCGGAGATTCGGAAACTTCTGGGTCTGGGCTTCGTGCGGGAGATGGCTTTCCGATTCGCAGTCCGGATTCCGGATCTACCCCCTTCCGGAAACCTTACACCTCGGAACCAGGGCCAGGAGATACCAATTTGAGGTGGAAGTTCTGGTCCGGGCAGTATGGCGCGGAATACCCATCGTCGAGACGCCTGTGCACGTCCTTTATGGCCCCTTTAACGAAAGGGTCTCCCACTTCAGACCCTGGCTGGATTTCTGGCGCAATACCCGGACCTTTACCCGGCTGGTTGCCATGAGAGTTTTGATTCCGTCAAGCTTCCGGAAGTAAACCCGCCTCAACCCTTCGCAGAGTTTTTCCCTTTTTCTGCAATATATTTTCCACCTTACAGATGAAGGGGGAACTTGAAGAGGTCGCGGGGGAGCCTGTTGTTTACATAGAACTCAGGATCAAAGAAGTGTTGACTCCGCCAAAGGCAAAATTGCTGTTTGCGGCGAGTTGAAATCGCTGGTCCCGCGGTTCGCCGATCACGTGGGCTAATGGCGGCAGGGCCGGGTCCGGGTTCACGAGATTTAACGTTGGAGCAATGAAGCCTTCCCGCATCATCAGGATTGTGGCGATGGCTTCGATCGCTCCGCACGCCCCCATGGTATGCCCCATGTAGCCCTTGATGGAGGCGGTCGGAACATCCGGCCCGTAGATTTTATGGATGACCTTTGCCTCGACTTCATCCCCTTGGGCCGTTCCCGTGGCATGTGCGCTCACATGCTGGATTTCATCCGGGCTGCGTCCGGCGTCTTTCAATGCGGCAAGCAAACACTCTTCCATCGACCGGGCATCCGAGTTTGTAAGATGGGCGCCGCTCCCGTTCGTCCAGAAGCCTTCAATCTCGCCCAAAATGGGGGCGCCTCGGTTCCTGGCCCGCTCGTACTCCTCAAGGATCAACGTGGCTGCCCCTTCGGCAACAACTAAGCCATCCCTTTTCTCATCAAAGGGTCGGGGGGTTTCCGACGGCCGATCGTTGTAGTTCGACGATGTGGCCATCATCAGGTCGAACACGGCGGCCGAGAGAACGTCGACCTCATCGGCTCCGCCGGTGATCATGATGTCCGCCTTCCCAGCCTTGATCGCCTCATAACCAAACCCTATCCCCTGGGAACCGGAAACGCAGGCCGGGCAGGAGGCGATGAAAGGTCCTCTCGTGTGAAACAGGATGGAAAGATTGCCTGCGCAAGTATGGCTCATGCATTTCAAATACCAGGACGGGGGAATCCCTTCGAGGGAGCGACTCTGAATCATGTTGCCTATGTATTCCATCTGACTCCGAACGCTCCCTTCGGTAGATCCGTAGGAGACGCCGCAGGCCTGCGAAGCGATCTCGCCTTCGCTCAGACCGGATGCTTTTACGGCATCTATGGCCGAGAGGGAGGCCAGCATGGCTACCCTGCCCATGCTGCGCCGGTACGGTCGAGGGATTGATTCTTGCTCGCCTTCAATATCGCACAAACCGGCCACACGGGTTCGCAAACTCTTTATCCCTTCCCACTGGGGCATGACGGATATGCCGCTTCGGCGCTCCTTAAGGGATTTTGCGAGTTCTCCGGACGTATTTCCGATGGGAGACCTTATCCCCATGCCTACAACGACAACTCTCCTCTTATTTCCCATTTTGTGAAGTCTTCCTTGCAAAAATCTTTTCTGATTCTTAGGGCCGTCTCATGATTATTTCAGCTCTTCATTCCCAGAGAGAGCTTTCTGGGTTTCTTCAGGGATTTGAAAGGCCATCTCCATCTCCGGCAGGCGAACCGCTACCTGTTCGCTCCGGCCCGTGGCGCAGAGTCTGCCGTCAGAGGTCAGCTTTATCTCAAAATCCAGGACGATCCTGACTCGAACTTCCTTGAGTATTGCCGTGCAGGTAAACTCATCGTCGAACCTCAAAGGCGAGATATGCTTGACCGACGAGCGGACGACTGGAAATACGTATTTCGAATTTCCAGTATAGCACTGCATATCCACCCCGCATTTCTTAAAAAGAGCCTGCCGGGCCACTTCGAAATACTTTAAGTAATTCCCATGCCAGACAATCTGCATCAGGTCTACGTCGTAATAAGGCACTTTCAACGTGACACTGGTCGAGACAGATGGAGCCATTCTTCTCACAAGTCAGTTTCAACGGATGGGTAACGTACGATGCCAGCCTAAGGTGATATCTGGAATACACAGCCTTTTCTTAAGATTGGCCTCATTCCGCTGTAAAGTATAAGTATCATAATATGAAGGTATTTTCAATTGCTCGAGTGAAGAAAAGGTGATAAAGCGTCAGGGAAAAGTTCAAGCCGACAGGCGAAACAAAAGGAATGGGGGGATGGGATCACGCCGGCGTGCGGAAGTCCTTCGAAACGCTCCAGGATCAATATTTGGATTCAGGAACCTTCTTAAAATGAAGTCCGATATAGTCTACCGTATCGTCATGAATGGAAACAATTTCTCCCGAGCCCGCGATACGGGCCAGGTTTTCTGACAGCGGGACGAGAAGCAGCAGCCCTTCGCCCATCCAGGTGTTGATTCGAATCATAGGCCATCCGTCTTTTTCGAAAAAAGTCAATCGATTCGAGGGCAGATAGAGTTTTAGAATGTTTGGGTAAGTATCGTTTTCATTTAAGGTCCAGGTGCCATAATATTGACCGTAGGTCTTCGGGATCGTGGTTTTCTGGCAATGATGAAGGGGAATCGAAAAGGTGGATTCCCCTACCCGGGCTTCCATATAAAGGAATTTATCCCCCTGCCGATTCTTGACGAATCTGAACCGGATGCTCTCATATTCGGTAAATCGCGCCACATCGATATCGACAAAGAGGATTCGGAGCACGGGTTTGAAAACGCCATCGCCTTCAGGAATGAGCAGGGCCGCGGGACCTTTAAACTTCGCGTACAACCTGTTTTTCTTTTGAAATATATCGACAATGGGACCAAACCCCACATACCGTCCGCACAGAGACTGGACCTCCGCCATTGGTTTGATATTCTTTTGATTTTCAGCTGCAGGTTCCTCGGTCCCGGGACCCCTGAAAGCGTCAATCATGCCGCGAAGGCCCCTGGCGATGACGTCCATGTTGGCTTTCCACCCGAGAGATGAATTCGTCAGGAGGATGATCCCGAGTCTTTCTTCGGGGAGGTACGTAATTGCTGTGGAGAAACCGTTGACACTGCCGCTACCGGACAGTACCGTATGAATCCCCTTGAACTGAAAGAAATTCAAATACCATCCGTAAGAGTAAATGTTCTTGTTGTCGTAAAACGTGTCGATAGACGAGTTCGCATTCTTTATGATTGAGTTGACCAGTTCTTCACTATTTATATTTCCAGAGGAGGGAATGCTCCCGGCAGACAGAAATTTCAGGAACGCGGTCAGATCCCTCAAAGTGCTGAACAGCCCGCTGGCAGATTTGTCTTCGTTGTCAACCCGAGAGGTTTCCGCATCCCCGTTATGGCCCTTGGCCATGCGAAGGGCCATATCCTCCGTATAATGAAAGGACGACCCGTTCATGCCGAGAGGGTTGAAAACTTCTTTCTCCAGATAGCTTTCAAACCGCTCACCGGTCACCTGTTCGACAATCATGCCGAGCAACCGGTATCCGATATTCGAGTACTTGCAGGCGGAACCCGGCTTAAAGCAGAGATATTCATCGCGTAAATGGGAAAGAAGCTCAGCTTGGGGATCCTTTTTTTCACCCGTGACATGGGGGTAATAATCAATCATCAACCCCGAAGTATGCGTGAGAAGATGATTTACGGTAATCAGGACTTCGTCCCCATAAAGGTCTCTGATGGAGAAATCAGGGATATAATTTCTTATATCGGCATGAGGATCGATCTTCCCCTGCTCGATCAATTTTTGTACAGCCAGCGCCGTAAAGGATTTCGTCAGGGAGCCGACCATGAAATAGGTATCGTCTGTGATGGCGACCTTCTTTTGGGTATCCCCATACCCATAGCACTGCGAGAAGATGACTTGGCCCTGATGCACCAGGGCGACGGCAGCGCCGGGGATCCGTTGCCGCTTCAAACTATTCTTGATGATCGTGTCGAGAGCGGCGACGGCACCCGGGACGTCTCCCTTTTGGAGGGCAGGTCGATCCGGGTGCAGGGAGGTGCAATTTGGGCAGAGGAGGATAAATAAGAAAACAATGACGAGACGCCGGTTCATGGTTAAGACAAAAGTTTCGAACCCCTAAAGATCAGTTGGGAGGTTTGCGCAAAACCGATGGTCTGACAAGAATTAACTCGCCTCAAGCGGAAACTCCAATAGAAATTATTTCTCAAGAATTGTTTCTTCAGCTTCCTATCCAATAGGTATCTTTGTTTTGTCATTTGCGACTTCAGATGTTGTCCGAGCGCAAAAATACAAAATCAACATTGGAAGGGGGAATTCATGAGACCAAAGGAGCGTTAACCATTCAGGCATTTTCGCTTAGGGACCACGATGCACGAATGGTCGTTCCCTGTCCCTCAAAGGATTCGATATCAAAAGAACCACCCGAAAGGTCTGTTCGCTCCTTCATGCTGAAAAGCCCCAATCCTCTCCTTGTGCTTTCCCGAGAAAGGATCTTCTCCAGGTCAAACCCATGACCGTTATCCTGGATCGTAACTTCTATTTTCCCATCCATTTTCCGCAGGGATAAACGGACGAGGTTGGCCTTGCTGTGCTTGGCGATGTTGTTCAGTGCCTCCTGAGCGACCCGATAAATGACGATCTTCAAGGCACCCGGGATCTCGCCTTCTTCAATTCGGATCGTCTGTTCTGTCCGGATATGTGAATAGATCGCCTCAAACCTTCTACAGAGCCAGGAGAGGGTGGGGAGGAGCCCCAGGTCGTCGAGGATCGATGGCCTGAGATCCTGCTGGATTCTTCGACATTCTTCCACGCCGTCCTGGATTACGGGAATGACGGTTTCCAATGATTCGACCGCAGCGTTGGCGTTCTTTTCCCTCTGTTGCACCGCTTTTTCCACTTTGAATTTGATCGCGGTCAGGCAAGCCCCGAGGGTATCGTGAATCTCGCCGGCGATCCTCTTTCTCTCATCCTCCTGAGCTGAGAGAAGTTTTGCGGATAGGCGCCGCAATTCTTCGTTCGCCTTTGTCAGTTCCAAGCTATTCTCGTCAGCTCGCTGCCGCGCACGACGATAAAACTCGGCTAACAAGCTCATGAACACACCCATGCCCGAAAAGAGCATCAGACCAACGGCATCGACGACACTCTCAATCCCGAACCCTGGCGGGAGCAGAAGCCAATAGTCTGTGGCCAGCACAACCATTGCCGTGGCCACGATGCCGGGCCAGAAGCCGGCGACGACGGCGACGAGCATGATCCCAGGATAGAAAGTAATGTAGGTCGGCAATCCAGGGCCGACGTAAGCCGCTAGCACGAAGCGCAACAGGAAGGTCGCTGCGACCACGCTAACCGTAAACCCGTAGCGGATCAAAGACCGCTTTAGCAAACCATTTCTCATTCTCAACCTATCGCCACTCGACAATCCCCCCCGTGCCAAACATAAATTAAGAGATCAAACCATTGTAAAACGTAACCTTTGGTAACATCGATTTCAAGGAGAGAACATGCTTGAACCATCCTTTTAACGCATCAAGGGGATGGTTGAATCAGGGTCATCCGGATTTTGTAGGACGTGGGCTTGAATGCGCGGAGCTCCACACGGGACGCCAGGCCGTTGATAAAGGGTCCGTTCAAGACAATCTCCTTTATCTCCTTTCCGTATCCGTCCCGCCGCTGGATTCGCCAGCCGGTATCCATCGATCCTTTGACCTCTGTGCGAGAATCATCAGGACCTTCCCACTCGCAGACCATCGTCCCATCCGTTTCTTTCCGCCAACCCGCGGGCTTACTCGACGGCGGAAGAAAGAGAAGGGCCACATCCTCCATCAGCCCTCTGGCAAAGGCCGGTGAATCGAAGGGCGCGACTGCCTTTCGTACGGCGATGCCGCTTTCCCGGCGTTCGGCATCAAACAGGATGAATCCTTCCGGAGTGAGCAGGAGACTCTGAAGCCTGCGATCCGATGGCTCGCCCTTGGTGACTCCGAGGAGTGAAGAAGTGCCTCCCCGGATGGAGGCCTCAAGCCTGTGGACAGACTCCCACGGCTCTGTAGGAAAGACGGCGTAGCAACCTGGAAGGTCTTCCGGTGAGCCCGGCCTGAGGGTTGTCTTGGAGACGGGCACACACCCTGTGGAGAGGAGGAGCATTCCAAGGAGACAGATATCAAGGGCCCTGCTTCGAATCATGGTTTCTCGAAGACCTCCGATGAGAAGCTGGAATTGATCTCCACATGCCTGAATTCTATTAAGGTTCGGGAGCCTCCGGGCTCCTCTATCTCCACCCAGTCAATGACCCCGGGTCTTTTTGACAGGACGATCTCAATCCGCTGGATAAATTTGTTGGTTCCTTCCCCCGGGACCATCGTGACACGGGCAGGCGGTCCGGGGGAGTAGTCCTGCCTGAATGTCTTGCTTTCATTGAAGCGACCCTGAAACCATTGGCTGATCTCCGCGAGCACCATCCGCCTCGCCTCGACGGCCTGTGTCATTTCGGGCTTCCACTTACCCTCGATGAAATTGTAAACCTGAATGGTATTTCCCTTCTGCAACATCACGTTTCGCAGCGGACTGAGATATTCCCATCTCAGGGAATCGGGGATGTAGAAAAAAAGCTTTCCTTCGGAGACGAGAGGTTTGGTGAGGATCTGAAGAAATCTCTTCTGGACAAAATCCGCCTTCACGGATCGGATGTTCCCGAATGCCTCTTTAAGAGATTTCCAATCCTGGGAGAGTGCTGGCGCCGCGGAGAGAAGGCACGTCGTGACCAGGACACTTAGGAAAAGGATTCTTTTCATTTTGATTTCTTTCACCCAAAGACTCTCGGAAGGCTTCTCAAAAATGTCCAGATGCAAGGCGCCCGAAATCCGGAAGAGTGAGGCGTACTTTCGCGTACGCCGCAAAAAGCCTTCCCCGTGCTTGACACGGGGAAGGATAAGGGCGACGCTGGAGATGCCTGCCTGCCGGTAAGCAGGGGCGTTTTTGAGAAGCCTTTTAGATCATTCCCCCGTTGACCGAGATCACCTGGCCCGTAATGTACGAAGCCTCCTCTGAGCAGAGGAACCGAACAACCTTTGCCACTTCCTCAGGGAGGCCCACGCGTCCCATGGGGATGACCTGCTTTATGATCTCTTTTGGAACGTTCTGAATCATCTCAGTTTCAATCAGTCCGGGCGCTACCACATTGACCCGGATGCCGAGGCGAGCCACTTCGGAGGCCAAGGATCGGCAGGCTCCTTCGAGGCCCGCCTTGGCCGCCGAATAATTTGTCTGCCCCCGTTGGCCGAGCCGTGCGGAGACAGAGGAGACGGTAACAATGGAGCCTTGCTTCCGGCTGACCATCCTCATCAAAACAGGTTTCGTAACATTATAGAATCCCTGGAGAGACGTGTTCAGCACTTTCATCCATTCCTCGAAAGACATCAAGACAAAAAGGCTGTCCGTCGTCTCTCCTGCGTTGTTTACCAGAATATCGATCGCGTCATGCCGCGAAAGAAGGGCGGCGATGTTTTGTTCGGTCGCTTCCTGGTCGGCAACATCGAAACAGACCGTTTCTCCCATTCCTCCGGCCTGTCGAATGAACTCCAGGGTCTCTTCGGCAGCCTTCTTGTTAGACCGGAAATTAACCACCACGTAAGCGCCGCTCTTCGCCAGCTCGAGGCAGATGGCGCGTCCGATTCCTCGGCTTCCTCCGGTTACGAGGGCAATCTGTTTGGACATCATCGGCCTCCCTTTCCCTTCTCCATGGGGTCGGTTTTCTGCGAGGTCATGAGGTTCGACAGAACCTCCTCTTCCGGTTCCATCGCCTGGATGATGGCCTTGCAAAAGAAAGCCGTGTCCGAGCTGACTTTGCCCTGAAACACGGCATACTCTGCAACGTGGTAAAGCTCGTCAATCTCGATAGTGAGTCTGGTCATCACCGGGATGCTGGAGCAAGAGAATTCCGCCTCTTTGATGCCGGCCAGCAGCCCGACGCGTGGTCTGGCCCCTTTCCCCCGGCGCCACGTACTCAGGGCGGAGATCGCCTGGGCCACAAGCTCAATGCAGACGACGGAGCTCACACTTCCACCCTCGGCAAGGGGCCACTCCTCGGTCACAGTCGTCTCAGCCTGCAAACCGTTCCGAGTCGGGTTCTTCACCCAATCGATCAGCCTCATGCGGAGACGTTGAGGGATTAGAGGTCCAGCGGGAAGGAGTTGGGTCAAGCCCAAGGCTTCCCTGTATCGAGCCTCCAGATTCTTGGCAAACTCCCGCTCCTGCCCTGCCTTTGGAGGAGCCATGGGCTCCCAGAATTCAATCTCAAGCGTTGAGACCCCGGGGGACGGAAAATACCATTTCTCTTCCTTTGGAAGAAAGGGTGGGACATTCCTTACAAGCACGGGCTGGACCGGCACGTTCGATAACCTCGCAAGCATGAAAGGACCCGCATTGAACCGACCCAGGCCCCCTCTGGGGGATCGTGTGGCTTCAGGAAAGATCATAAACTTATACCCCATCTGAATTTTCTCAATCGCTTCATCCAGGCACTGGAACGGGCCCCTCTGTTCGAAATCGGGAGAAAGGACATAACCCGCTGAGTGAAAGACCGGGCCGAGGGGAAGTTTTCTCGCCAGGGATCGCTTGACCATGACGGAAATACGTGGGATATCCCGGATCAGGAAGAGCACATCGAAGAGGCCGGGGTGGTTGGAAACGACCACGCACGATCCATCAAAGGGTTTCCCTCTCAACTCCCTGGCTTTGAGTAGCCCGCATCCTCTGAGCAAGAGAAGCCACAGGCTGACGAGCATGCGAATGGTCCACTGCATCCGGTAAGGCTGAGGCCCAAGGATTCTGTTGAGGACCCAGAGGATCGGAAGAATGATCAGGAGTTCAATGAAGATGCCGAGGAGAAAAAGGCCGAAAAGGGCAAACATCAAGAGCCCTTTCACGCTGCGCAACAATGTCTCAAGCATGTTTGTCGCCCTTTTGAGGGTCTTCGATGAGGAAGGCAACACCCCAGGAACCCGGTCCCATGTGGGAAGCGGAGGTCAGGGAAAGAGACTGTAAGATAACCCTCACCAAAGGAAACCTGCGCTCTATCTCCGGTTTCACCTCCCCCTCAAGCCACTCCCTGTTGTCGGTGTATTCGAGAAGCAGCGTAGCCTTTTGATCTTTTAGAATGTCTTGCTCAAGATGGCGGAAAGCAAATTTGACTTGATCCCTGATGCTTCTCACCACCCCGATCTTCCGAGCCCCGTCTGGGAAGGGGCTGATGATCGGTTTGATACGAAGGACGTCACCAAAGAAGGCGCCCGTCTTTGACATCCGGCCTCCGGCTGCTAAAAATTGCAGCGTGTCGAGGAAAATATATTCCTGTACTTTCTGAATCGCGCCCCTGGCAAACGCGATGACTTCCATCGGGTTGCTGACGGTGAGAGAGAGTTCAGCCGCAGCCCTGGCGACGAGACCGAGCTTTCCGGAGGCGACCCCTGTGTCAAGGATGGTCACCCGGTCTTCGGGATCACTCTCAGCTTTCCATCGGATGGCCACATCGTAATTCCCGGTGTAGAAGGAGCCCACGCAGAGATAGAGGACCCGGTCATGAGTTTTCATGACGTTGTTATAGCACTCCTGTCGCTCCACGGCGGAGGCTTGGCCCGTGGAGACTTTGACTCCGGCCTTCATGGCCGCAAAGAGCCGGGAGGGATCCACGTAGGTCTCAGGGAGAAAACGATTCCCAACGGCGATGTAACTGTTGAGGAGAGTGATTCCAAGGCTGTGAGCCTGATCCCTCGTGATGGAACCAGCCGCATCCGTCAAGATATGGATGGCCTGTTTTTTTCTGGGTTCACTGAACCGAAAGGTCTGCTCCGCGAGGTCATCTTCGGCCCAGCTCAGGATGGCTCCGAGGGAGGTCAGGTCTTGTTTGACCCTCTCTCTGTCCGCGGCGTGGAGGTGCACTTTGAGGCACTCCCCATGGGGCATGGCGACCACCGATTCTCCCACATCCATGACGTGTTTCACAACTTCCTGTTCTTCATGATCGATCTTGAGCAATACATCAAAGCAGTACCCCTGGAAGTTCCGCTCCTGCCAAGACTCGGAGACGTTAAAGGAATCTTTTAGATCGTCCGTGAAGAGCGAAGGTCTAACCGCGCGGCCAGCCAACGTGTTCAACAGGGGATCCAAGAAGACGAGCATGCCGAGGGCCCCTGCGTCGATCACGCCTGCCTTTTTGAGTTCCGGCAACTGCTCCCGGGTATTCTTCACCGTCTCTTCCAGGTCATGAATGACCGCCTCCACCCATCTCCCTGTTTCTTCGGGGGGGTTCTCCTTCAGGGAGGTGACCAGGGTATCGAACAGAGAAATCATCGTTCCTTGTTGAGGGTGGGGAACCGCCCGGTATGCAAGATTACGGCCGGCCTCGGCCGATGCGGGCAGGGACGACAGGTCTTTGCAGCTGAGGAACCCGGCGAGGAAGCCGGCAACGATGTTTCCGGAGTTGCCTCTGGCCGAGAGCAGGATCTCCCGGCTCAGGGCGTCGGGATCTCCGCTGATATTCCTGCAGGCGCCAAGGGTAATGGCGAGATTGCGGCCCGTGTCACCGTCCGGCACCGGGTAGACATTGATCCGATCAAGGATGTCGGCCCAAGCCACAACCCTCTCATAGCCTAGGGCTAGTCCATTCATCAAGGCAGGATACCTCTCAACTCCCTCAACGCTCTTCTTCCTGACGGTCGGAATCTCTTTTAACATAGCGTGTGGATCAAAAAAATGGCTCAAAGATGTACCACTGGAAAGGGTGCTGGCGCACCACCTCTTCCAGAGCGCTAGCGTATGCCTGTGCGCTCGCTTGAAGGGCGGCGCTTCGTTCGGAACGGGATGGCGCCTTTACCTCCCTTGGAGGAGACATGATGATCAGGTGTTTTCCTTTTTCAACTCGAAAGGTGAAGACAGTGAAGAGAGGCGCGTTTGAAACTAGGGCCAGGAGATGAGGACCTGCGGAGAGGCCCACCTCATGACCAAAGAGACTCACGGGGAGACGTGAGCGCTGTTCGGTCCAAACAAGATCCCCGGCAACAGAGACGAAACCGCCTTCTCTCACGAATTTGATCGCCTCGGCCCCGCCA
>Ga0335084_10006462_pt1 | contig 11657 bp, 9 predicted proteins | sample Lox_Sample_44_FD_206721 | JGI IMG/M metagenome (GOLD analysis project Ga0335084, IMG submission 206721) | Soil microbial communities from Loxahatchee National Wildlife Refuge, Florida, United States - Lox_Sample_4.4 | ecosystem: Environmental > Terrestrial > Soil > Wetlands | place: USA: Florida...
GTGCATGTAGGGCATGCTGTTCAGCTCGGCGAAGTTCGGCAGCGACAGGAACATCTGCGTCACGTTCTCGGGGTCGATTCCGTACTTCGGGCCGAGCAGGTGCAGCATGTCGAGCTGCTGATTCGCATTGAGCGCCTCGAGGATCTGGAAGGCCCAGTCCTCCATGGCGTTCTTCTCCTCGGTGCTGGCCTGGCGCACCACGCGCCGCATCATCAGCACGCCGAACGCGGCATGGCGCGCCTCGTCCTGCTCGATCCGCTTCAGCGACTCGATCACGAGCGGGTTGCGACACTCGATCCGGATCATGTCCATGATGCCGACGGCCATGCCCTCGAAGAGGGTCTGCATGCCGAGCGTCTTCTTCTGCGCGCTGTCGGCCTCGAGCAGCATGTCGAGCAGGATCTTCAGGGTCGGCCCGATCGGGTGGATCGCGCCGAACTTGCGCTGCAGCAGCTTCGAGAAGGCCTCGACGTGGCGCGCCTCGTCGATCACCTGGCTCGCCGCGTACCACTTCTCGTCCATCTTGTCGCAGACGTTGGTGAGCTGACCGCAGAGCTGGAGCGCCGCCTGCTCGCCGTGGAGGAGCTGCGAGAAGAGGTGGTTCAGCTCGTCGAAGGCGGCGGCCTTCTGGGTCGCCTCGTCCTTGCCCATGAGCTTGCAGATCTGCGCCAGCATCGACGCCTCGGGATTCAGCACCCACTCGTCCTTGCTGACCGGAATGCTCCAGTCGAGGTCGACCTCGGCGTTCCACTGGTTCTGCTTGCCCTTCTCGTAGAGATTGCGGAGCTCGGCCACCTCGGAGCCGTAGTTCCAGGTCCAGTGGAGCTCCATCGGGACCTTCACGTCGAGCTGCGAGCGCAGCCGCGCGATCTCCTTCTCGTCGATGATGTCGATCACCTCGAAGCCGCCGAGCTGCTTGCGGTGTCCTGCGATGAGCTTCTCCACGATCTTTCCTCCTAGGATTGGGGGGACGGGCTCGCGGGCGCAGCGATCCCGTGCCGGAGCAGTGCGATCAGTTCGGCCTTGCGTTCGGCCACGGCCTCGGCCGAGAACAGCGGCTTGCCGAGGATGCCCTCGCCGACCTCGGCCGACGCGAAGTGGTAGACGGTTGCGCCGATCAAGGTCTGCGCGGTGTGGGCGGCCGACACGCGCCGGAAGACGCCGGCCTCCATGCCCTCGTGCAGCAGCGCCTGCATGCGCGTCACCAGCGCGGCGACGATCGCCTCCGCGCGCGCGGCCTCCGCGGGCGGGTCGTCCGCGAACTCCTCTTCCTCGAAGAGCGAGCGGAGCAGCAGGCGCGCGGTGGTCGGCTGCTCGGCGAGCTGGTCGACGAGCGCGACGACGAGACGCTCCGCGCGCTCCTGCGGCGGCGCCTTCGAGTCGAACACCGGCGTCACGCGCGCCTCGATGCGCTCGAGCGCGCGCGACACCACGACGCAGTAGAGCTCGGCCTTGCTCGCGAAGTGGTGGAAGAGCGACGACTTGCCGAGACCGGTTGCGTCGGCGAGCTCGCGCAGACCCACTCCGGTGTAGCCACGCCTGGCGAAGAGGGCCTCGGCCGCATCGAGGATCTTGTCGCGCGAGCTGAAGGGGGCCGCCGGCATCACGGACCTCGGAAACGAGCCCGCCCAGCCTACCCGACCGACCGGTCGGACGCCAAGCTCCCTATCATCTGATTCCGGCGCGCCGCCGCTCTTCTGACACCCGTAAAATCGGAATTGACAGGCGTCAGCGCTGCGTAAGACTGCGCCCCGTGTCGCTTCCTGCCGTCCTTCCGGCGCGCCGCGTGCGCAAGGTCGACGCCACCCGCGCACGCCTGTTCGAGGCCGCGATCGCGGAGTTCCGCCGAGTCGGGCTCGCGCGCGCGAACGTGGCCCGCATCGCGCGCGAGGCCGGCGTCTCGCGCCCGACCTTCTACTTCCACTTCCCGACCAAGGGGCACGTGCTGCTCGACCTCCAGCTCCTGGAGGAGCGAGCGCTTGCGACGCGGCTCGATCGCGCGCGCAGCCTGCGCGAGGCCCTGCACGAGCTGGCCGAGGGCGTGATCGATCTCGAGGCGCGTCTCGGCGACGCCCATCTGTTTCGCGACATGTTCGCGATCTACGCGCGGCGGCCCGCGGGCCTGCCGATCGACGACCAGCCCTTCCCGGTCGTTGCGGCGCTGACGCGTCACTTCGCCGACGCCGCCGCCCGCGGTGAGATGCGCGCGGGGCTCGAAGCCGAGCCGGCGGCGCGCGTCTGTCTGACCGGTCTCTTCGGCCTGATGATCGGACTGCCGAGCGCGCCTTCGCAGCGCCGCGCTGACTTCGGGCTCCACTTCTCGCTGTATCTCGCGGAGGGTGAGAGATGACCAGCAAGCCGGGCCCCGTCTACTACGACCCGTACGACTTCGAGATCGACACGAACCCGTATCCGGTGTGGAAGCGGCTTCGCGACGAGCAGCCGCTCTACTACAACGAGCGCTACGACTTCTTCGCGCTCTCCCGCTTCGACGACGTCGAGCGCTGCTCGATCGACTGGGAGTCTTACAGCTCGGCGCGCGGGACGCTGCTCGAGCTGATCCGGAGCGGCATGAAGATGCCGTCCGGCACTTTCATCTTCGAGGATCCGCCGGGCCACGACGTCCACCGCAGCCTGCTCACGCGGCTCTTCACGCCGCGGAAGATCAGCGCGCTCGAGCCGAAGGTGCGCGAGTTCTGCGCTCGCTGCCTCGACCCGCTCGTCGGCAGCGGCGGGTTCGACTTCGTCCGCGACCTCGGCGCGCAGATGCCGATGCGCACGATCGGCATGCTGCTCGGCATCCCCGAGCAGGACCAGGAGGCGATCCGCGACCGACTCGACGAAGGGCTGCGGCTCTCGGAGAACGAGGTGCCCGACTTCAATGTGAAGATCGCCGAGGGTGTGAACGCGGCGAACGCCTTCGAGGAGTACATCGAGTGGCGGGCGACGCATCCCTCCGACGACCTGATGACGGAGCTGCTCCAGGCCGAGTTCGAGGACGAGACCGGGACGCGCCGGCGCCTGAGCCGCGCGGAGATCCTCGGCTACGTGAACCTGCTCGCGGGGGCCGGCAACGAGACCACGACCCGGCTGATCGGATGGACCGGCAAGGTGCTCTCCGAGCATCCGGACCAGCTCCGCGAGCTCGCCCAGAACCGCGCGCTCATCCCGAATGCGATCGAGGAGCTGCTGCGCTTCGAGTCGCCGTCGCCGGTGCAGGCGCGCTACGTCACCACCGACGCCCTGCACTACGGCCGCGTCGTCCCGGCGGGTAGCGTGATGCTGCTGCTGACGGCCTCGGGCAACCGCGACGACCGGAAGTTCCCCGACGGCGACTCCTTCGACATCCACCGCGAGATCGATCACCACCTCGCGTTCGGCTACGGCGTGCACTTCTGCCTCGGCGCCGCGCTCGCGCGGCTCGAGGGCCGCGTCGCGCTGGACGAGGTGCTGAATCGCTTCCCGTCGTGGGAGGTCGACTGGGAGCACGCGGTGCAGGCGCATACCTCGACCGTTCGAGGCTGGTCGCAGCTGCCGGTACGTACTCAGAAACGGCAGCGATGAAGAGGGAGGAGTGATGGAGATCAAGGGCAAGGCGGCGTTGGTGGTCGGCGGCGCGTCCGGCATGGCCCGCGCGACCGCGGAGGTCCTGGTCGCGGAGGGCGCGCGTGTCGCGCTCCTCGACCTGCCGAGCTCGAAGGGCGAAGAGGCGGCGTCCGCGCTCGGCGCGGGCACGCGCTTCTACCCCTGCGACGTGACCGACTTCGCGGGCACCGAGGACGCCCTCACGCGCGCCTGCGACGCCCTCGGCGCGCTCCACTTCAGCGTGAACACGGCGGGTGGTGGCATCGCGAAGCGCACGCTCGCGAAGGAGGGCCCGCACCCGCTCGACGCCTTCCGGCGCGTGATCGACCTGAACCTCGTCGCGAGCTTCAACATCGCGCGCCTCTCGGCCTTGCGCATGAGCCGGAACGAGCCGGACGCGAACGGCGAGCGCGGCGTGATCCTGATGACCGCCTCGATCGCGGCCTTCGAGGGGCAGATCGGGCAGGTCGCCTACACCGCGGCGAAGGCCGGCATCGCCGGCATGACCTTCACGATGGCGCGAGACCTCGGGAGCCTCGGCATCCGCGTGATGACGATCGCGCCGAGCCTCTTCCACACGGGCCTCACGCGCGGCATCCCGCCGGCGATGGAGGAGACACTGACGAGGGACGCCGCCTTCCCGAAGCGGATGGGCCGCCCCGAGGAGTACGCGCGCATGGCGCGCGCGATCTTCGAGAATCCGATGCTGAACGGGTCCACCATCCGGCTCGACGGCGGCCAGCGCTTCGCGCCGAAGTGACCGGGCCGCCGGCCCCGCGGCCGAGCGTGCCCGCGAGTCCCGGAACGCGGTAACGTCGGCCATCATGCGCGTCGATTCGCGTCGTGCGGCGGGTCGCTGGAGCGTCCGCCGGATTCCGCCGGAGCTCGAGAAGCGGTACGTCGACACCGGCTGGTGGACGCACGACACGCTCGGCGCGATGGTCGCGCGTCAGCTCGCAGCGCACCCCGAAGCGAAAGTCTCGATCTGGTCGCGCTCGCGCGGCTGGCAGGGTCGCTATGCGGACCTCGACGGCGAGGCGCGCCGCCTGGTCGCGCTGCTGCGGGACTCGGGAGTCCGGCCCGGCGAGGTCGTCGCGTTCCAGATTCCGAACTGGCGCGAGGCCATCGTCTCGTTCGCCGCACTGGCGCTCGGCGGATACGTGCTCGTCCCGATCGTCCACATCTACGGCCGCAAGGAGGTCGGCTTCATCCTCGAGCAGAGCGGGGCGGTGGCCTACCTCTCGCCGCCCGCATACGGCCACGTCGACTACGGCGAGATCGTCGCGACAGCGGCGCCGCACTCGCTGCGGCTGCACGTCGTGGTCGGAGACGGTGAAGCGCCTGCGAGCCGAGATGGTGTCACCCGCATCGGCTGGTCGGCGTGCTCGCAGCAGGCCCCCGCCACCGAGCTCCCCGCCGTGGAGCCCGACGAGGTCGCGGTGATCGCCTACACCTCCGGCACGACCGCGGATCCGAAGGGCGTGATCCACGATCACCGCACCTTGCTCTCCGAGCTGCGCCACATGAAGGCCTGGATGACGCCGGACGAGCCCAATCTGATGGGCTCGCCGGTCACGCACGCGACGGGGATGCTCGGCGCGGTGCTCGGGCCCCTCGTGACGGGGCAGGACATCCACCTGATCGATCGCTGGGATCCGGCGCACGCGCTCGAGGTGATGCTCGAGGCGCGCATCGGCGCCGGCACCGGCGCCTCGGTGTTCCTCGCGACCCTGCTCGATCACCCGGGCTTCACGCCTGCGCACGCCGCGCTGATGCACCGGATCGGGCTCGGCGGCGCGCCCGTCCCTCTCGCGCTCGCCGAGCGAGCGGCCTCGCACGGCATCCGGATCATCCGCTCGTACGGATCGACGGAGCATCCGTCGACGACGGGCTGCCAGTTCGAGGACCCCGCGGACCGCCGCCACCGCACCGACGGCCGCGCGCTTCCGGGCGTCGAGCTGCGCCTCGTCGACGACGACGGCGCCGACGTCCCGGCCGGCACGCCCGGAGAGATCCTCTCGCGCGGCCCCGAGCTCTGCCTCGGGTACACGGACCCCGCACTCACCGCGGCCGCGTTCGACGACGAGGGCTGGTACCACACCGGCGACGTCGGCGTGCTCGATCCGGGCGGCTTCCTCACGATCACCGATCGGGTGAAGGACATCATCATCCGCGGTGGCGAGAACATCTCCGCGGCCGAGGTCGAAGAGGCGCTGCATGCACTGCCGGGTGTCGCGGAGGTCGCCGTGGTCGCCGCGCCCGACGCGCGACTCGGAGAGCACGCGTGCGCGATCGTGCGGATGCTGCCGGGAGCCGCGCCCGTGAAGCTCGTCGACGTGACGGCGCACCTGTCCGGCGTCGGGCTGGCGCGGCAGAAGTGGCCCGAGGATCTGCGGCTCGTGACCGACTTCCCGCGGACCGCGTCGGGGAAGATTCGCAAGGTCGAGCTGCGCGCATGGATCCGCAGCGGATCCGGCGCGAAGAGCTGACACGCAGGAAGGAACGGCCGATGGAGAGGCCTCTCGACGGGATCCGGGTGCTCGAGGTGGCGCAGTGGTGGTTCGTGCCGTCGGCGGGCGCGATCCTCGCCGACTGGGGCGCCGAGGTCATCAAGATCGAGCACCCGAAGACCGGCGATCCGCAGCGCGGACTCGTCACCTCGGGGCTGCTGCCGCAGGGCGGCTTCAACTTCATGTGGGAGCAGCCCAATCGCGGCAAGAAGAGCGTCGCGCTCGACATCCGCACCGAGACGGGCCGCGAGCTCCTCCACAAGCTGGCCGCGACGAGCGACGTCTTCCTGACGAGCTTCCTGCCCGACGCGCGGCGCCGCCTCGCGATCGACGTGGACGACATCCGGCGCGTGAATCCCCGCATCGTCTACGCGCGCGGCTCCGGTCAGGGCGTGCGAGGCCCCGACGCCGAGCGCGGCGGCTACGACGGGGCGAGCTACTGGGCGCGCGGCGGCATCGGGGCCGCGATCACCGGCGCGGGCAGCGACGAGCCGCCCGTCAGCCAGCGGCCCGCCTTCGGCGACAGCATCGGCGGCATGACGATCGCGGGCGGCATCGCGACCGCACTCTTCCGCCGCGAGCGCACGGGGGTCGCTTCCGTCGTCGACATCTCGCTGCTCGCCACGGCCATGTGGAACATCTCGGCCGACATCACGATGGCGGGCGCGCTCGCGTCGCTCGGCCTCCGCAAGGGCATGCCGAAGATGGATCGCACGCAGGTGCCGAACCCGATCGTCAACGCCTATCCGACGAAGGACAAGCGCTGGATCATGCTGGTGATGCTGCAATCGGACCGCAACTGGCCCGACCTCTGCCGTCACCTCGGGCGCGAGGATCTGATCGACGACCCGCGCTTCGCGAGCGCGGCCGCGCGCGCGGCAAACAAGGTCGAGTGCGTGCGGACGCTCGACGCCATCTTCTCCGAGCACGACCTCGAGACCTGGAAGAAGAGGCTCGCCACGACCGACGGCGTCTGGGCTCCGGTGCAGTACCCCGGCGAGCTCTACGACGACCCGCAGGCGATCGCCAACGGATATCTCTCCGAGGTCGAGCTCCAGAACGGCGCCACGTGTCAGCTCGTCGCCGCGCCGGTGCAGTTCGACGAGCAGGTGCCGAAGGTCACCGCCGCGCCCGAGCACGGCCAGCACACCGAAGAGGTGCTGCTCGGCCTCGGGCTCGACTGGGACGCCATTCTTCGGGCGAAGGAGAGCGGCGCGATCCTGTGAGGCCCGGCCGGGTGTGACCGGATCTGTCACACCCCCGTCCGATCCTCTCCCCCGGACACTTCGGGGGAGGACCCGCCATGGAGACGCTCTGGACGGAGTTCTGGACGCAGATCGGGGCCGGGTGGAATCCGGCCATCTTCATCGCGCTGGCCGTCGCGGGCGTCGCCGCATGCGCCGCGCTCGCCTGGGGCGCCGCGCGCCGGCGGCACGCCCTGCGCGACGCCTTCCAGGCGGTCGCCGCCGAGGCGCTGCGCCAGAACAACGAGGGGTTCCTCGCGCTCGCGGCCGAGCGCTTCCGCGCGCTCCAGGACGCCTCGACCGCGGACTGGAGCGGGCGCCGGCAGTCGATCGAGGAGGTGGTGACACCGCTTCGCGACGCGCTCGCCCACTACCAGCGCGAGGCGCAGGAGCTCGAGCGGCTGCGCGCGCTCCACGGCGGCCAGATGAGCGAGCAGCTCCGCGCGCTCGCCTCGCAGACCTCCGAGCTCGCGCACGCGCTGCGCGCGCCCGGATCTCGCGGCCGCTGGGGCGAGCTGACTTTGCGGCGCACCGTCGAGCTCGCGGGCCTGTCCGCGCACTGCGACTTCGCCGAGCAGGTGTCGCTCGGCGCGGGCGCCGGCGCCGCGCGGCCCGATCTGCTGGTGCGGCTGCCGGGCGGACGCGAGATCGCGGTCGACGCGAAGGCGCCGCTCGACGCCTACCTCGAGGCCGTGGAGGCGAAGGGCCCGGCCGAGCGCGAGCAGGCGCTCGCGCGCCACGCCGGTCACGTGAAGCGGCACGTCGAGGCGCTCGCCGCGCGCGGCTACGCCGAGCGGCTCGAGCGCAGCCCCGAGTTCGTCGTGCTCTTCCTGCCGCACGAGGGCTTCCTCGGCGCGGCGGTCGAGCACGACAGCGCGCTCGTCGCCGAGGCCCTCGCGCGCGGCGTGGTGGTCGCGACGCCGGCCACGCTCTATGCGCTGCTCGCCGCGGTCGCGCACGGCTGGCGCGAGCAGCGCCTCGCGGACGGAGCGCACCAGGTCCTCACCGTGGCCCGCGAGATGGAGCACCGTCTCGTCGGGATGACGGGACACCTCTCGCGCCTCGGCAACGCGCTCGAGCGCTCGGTCGCGCACTTCAACACGGCCGTCGGCTCCTTCGAGTCGCGCGTCCTGCCGCAGGCCCGCAGGCTGCGCGAGCTCGGCGCCGGCGGTCAGGACGAGCTGACGCCGCCCGTGCGCATCGACGTCGTGCCGCGCCCCGTGTCGACCTCCGACAACGCCAGCGACGCGGCTGGGTAGCCTCGAGCGCCGCTACGGCTTCACGATCTCGACTTTGCCGAGGCCCTCGAGCTGCGGCGCGATGTCCTTCGCGGGCCCGACGACGATGATCGCCGCGCGGTCCGGGTGCAGGTACTCGCGCGCCACCCGCTCGACGTCGTCCGGTGTCACCGCGCGCACGCGCGACCGGAAGGTGTCGAGCGAATCCTCGGGCAGACCGTAGATGTCGAGGTCGACGAGGCTCTGCACGACGGCGGTCGACGTCTCGAGGCCCATCGCGAAGTTCCCGATCGCGAGCGTGCGCGCCCAGGAGAGCTCGTCCTCGCCGGGCGGCTGCTGGCGCCCGCGCTCGAGCTCGGCGAGCATCAGATCGATCACCTTGCGCGTCTCCGGCACCACCGTGAAGGTCGAGACCACGAAGGGGCCCGGGCTCCGCCGCAGCGAGTAGTCCGACCAGACGCTGTAGGTGAGCCCCGACGAGGTCCGCAGCGTCTCCATCAGGCGTGACGAGAAGCCGCTGCCCCCGAGCACCGAGTTCATCAGCGACACCGGGATGCGGTCCGGCGAGCTGCGCGAGATGCCGTCGTGCGAGAGCGTGATGCGCGCCTGCACCATCTCGGGCCGGTCCACCAGCACGATGCGGCGCGCGGGCGGCGCGGGCGCGGGGGGCGGCGCACCGACATCGATGGCGGTCCCTTGCGACCAATCGCCGAAGTGCTCGCGCACCTTCGCGAGCATCTCGTTCACGTTCACGTCTCCCGACGCGAAGAAGATGGCGTCATTCGGCAGCGCGATGCGACGGTGGAAGTCACGCGCGGCGGCGGCGTCGAAACGGGCGACGGTCTCTGGCGTGCCGGAGAGCGGCAGCCCGAAGCGGTGTCCCTCGTAGACGGTGCTCGCGGTGTACCAGCTCGTGAGCGTCGACGGGTCGTTCCGCGCGCGCTCGAGCGCGGCGAGCGCTTCGCCGCGCGCGCGCGTCGCCTCGGCCGCGTCGAAGCGCGGGCGCCGCACGACATCCGCCAGCAGGTCGAAGAGCTCCTCCTGATCGCGCGAGAGGCCGCTCGTGACGACGGTCAGCGAGTCCCAGCCGGCGGCCACGGACAGCGACGCGCCGAGGCGATCGGTCGCCTCGGCCATCGCGAGCGCGTCGCGATCGCCAGCGCCGCGCTCCATCAGGTCCGCCGTGAACGAGGCGAGCCCTGCGGTCTCCGGCGGGACGCTGCTCTCGCCGCGCCGAAAGGCCATGCCGAGCACCACGCGCGGGAGCCGCGGGTCCTCGAGGATCAGCACGTGGAGCCCGTTCTCGAGCGCCGCGCGGTGGAGGTGATCGGGCGGCACGATCGGCGTCTCCGGCGGCGGCGGCGCGGGCTGCTCCCAGGCCGGCTTCTCCGCGAAGGGCCAGTGACCGTTCGCGCAGGCGAGGGTCTGCACGAGCGCGACGCCGAGTGCGAGCGCGAGGCGACGCTTCACGGACCGCCCTCTTTCGCGGCCTCGCCCCCGCCCGCGGCCGGGCCCGGCGGCGCCGGCACGATCTGCACCACGCTGCGCTGGTCCTTCACCAGATAGGAGCGCGCGACGCGCTGCACGTCCTCCGCGGTCACGGCGCGGATGCGTTCGAGCCGCTCGTCGAGCGGGCGGATGCGGCCGAGGGTGATGTAGTCGCGGCCGATACGCTCCGCGAGCTCGTGGTTCGTCTCGAGGCCGTCGACCAGCGACACCTCGAGCTGTCGCTTGGCCTTCTCGAGCTCGTCCGCGCTGGGCGGCTCGCGCTTCAGGCGCTCGATCTCGTCGAAGAAGAGCTGCTCCACGCGGTCGATCGAGGCACCGGGACGCACGGAGGCGAAGGCCAGGAACACGCCGGCCTCCTCGAGCTCCCAGTAGCCGCCCTCGGCAGAGAGCGCCTGCTGGGCGTCGTAGACGAGGCTGCGGTAGAGCCGGCTCGAGTGGCCCGCGGAGAGGATCGTCGACAGCACGTCGAGCGCTTCGCCATCGGGATGTCCCGTCGGCGGCGCGTGCCAGCCGGCCGCGAGGATCGGCGCGCGCAGATCGAAGTACACCGTGGCGCGACGTTCGCCCTGCTGCTTCGGCTCCTCGGTCGGATTTCTCGGGATGTCGGGTACGCGGTCGAGCGTGCCAAAGGTGCGGCGGATGCGGGCGAGCACTGCCTCCTCGTCGAAGGAGCCGACGATCGCGAGCACCAGGTTGTTCGGCACGTAGTACTGGCCGAAGAACTTCCGGCAGACGTCGACCGTGGCCTTCTCGATATCGCTGCGCCAGCCGATCACCGGCCACCGATACGGCAGCGCCTGCCAGACCAGCCCGAAGAGCGCCTCGTAGGCGCGCCCCATCGGCGAGTCCTCGGTGCGCAGGCGCCGCTCCTCCAGCACCACCTTTCGCTCGCGCGCCAAGGTCGGCTCGCTGATATCGAGGTGGGCGACCCGCTCGTGCTCGAGGTCGATCACGAGCGGCATGGACTCGCTCGTCACGTCGTCGAAGTAGGTGGTGTAGTCGTTCGTCGTGTACGCGTTGACCTCGCCGCCGCGCGCGCCGAGGAGCTGCGCGTGCCCCTCGGCCGGCACGTTCTTCGAGCCGCCGAACATCATGTGCTCGAAGAGGTGGGCGAGACCGGTGTAGCGGGTCTCGTCGCGCGAGCCGACGTGCGCCCACATCTGGAACGACACGACCGGCGTCGTGTCGTCGACCAAGGTCAGCACGGTGAGCCCGTTCTCGAGAGTGGTCACACGCGTGCGCGCGGCCGGATCGTCGAGCGCGTGGGCGGCGGGGCTGGCAAGCGCGAGAAACGCGGCGAGAAGAATCGGCGCCGCGCGCCAGGTCGCTTGCATGGCGCGGTACAGTAGGGGGCGGCTCCGGGGGTGTCGAGCCGCGCTCGAGTCGCTCGAGGCCATTCGACGTCATCTTCGAGGAACGACATGCCCGTCGACAACGACGCCGTGCTCCGCCGCCTGCTCGGATCTGCGCGCACGATCGCGGTGCTCGGCATCAAGGCGGGCGAGGAGGACGACGCCTACCGCGTGCCGCTCTACCTGACGCGGAACGGCTATCGCGTCCTGCCCGTCAGC
>Ga0335084_10006463_pt1 | contig 11656 bp, 8 predicted proteins | sample Lox_Sample_44_FD_206721 | JGI IMG/M metagenome (GOLD analysis project Ga0335084, IMG submission 206721) | Soil microbial communities from Loxahatchee National Wildlife Refuge, Florida, United States - Lox_Sample_4.4 | ecosystem: Environmental > Terrestrial > Soil > Wetlands | place: USA: Florida...
CGACGTCGGCAACACCGCGGTCAAATGGGCGCATAGCGACGCCCAGGCCAACCGTTTCGTCGGCACCGGCATCGAGCTGCGCATGAACACGCAGCCGCTCGCGCAGCGCCTTGCCAATGCATGGCAGGTGCCGCGCGCCAAGAAGGCGTTCGGATGCAGCGTCGCCGATCGCGCGACGATGGAAGCGATCGAGCAGGCGGCGCACGATGCGGCCGGCATCTCCATCACATGGCTCAAGGCGCAGCCGCATTTCGCAGGAAGCGGGCCGGGCTACGGGCTCGCGCTCATCAATGCCTATCGCGTCCCCGAGCAGCTCGGCGCCGACCGCTGGCACGCGATGATCGCGGCGTGTGCGAAGTTTCCCAACGAGTCGCTCGTGATCGCCTCGAGCGGGACCGCGACCACGATCGAATGCGTTCGTCGGGATCCGAACACGGCCGCAGTGTTCGTGGGCGGAGTGATCGCGCCGGGTGTCGACCTGATGCACGAAAGCCTCGCGCGGGGCACGGCCCGGCTGCCCGACGTGCGCTACGTCATGGATGGCCAGGTCGTTGCGCATCCCGACAACACCGACGATGCGATCGTCACCGGAGTGTTCCACGCGCAGGCCGGCATGATCGAGCGCGTGGTCCGCGACTTCGCTGCTGAACTTGCGCAGGACGGCCGGCCGCCGCCGCGTCTGCTGCTGGCGGGTGGCCGTGCACGCTCGTTGCTTGCAGCCCTGGAGCGCCATCTGCGCGGCGACGCGAAGGGCGCCGCGGTCTCCGGGGTGACGATCGAGGACAATCTGGTACTGCGCGGCGTGGCCCTGCGCGCGCACGCGGAAACTGTCGCGGCGGCCACCGCTCAGGACAGCCGATGAAACTCGCCTTTCTGCTGCTGGCGCTTGCCAACCTGGTGCTCTTTGCGTGGCAGCAGGACGTGTTCGGCGGCCTGCCCGAAGCCGGACGCGAGCCCGAGCGCGTCAATCGGCAGGTCGAGGCTGAGCGCATCCGCGTGCTCACGCAACCCGAAGTGCAGGCGCTGCGCCAGAAAGCGAAGGAGGTGCCGCGCGAAGCGCCGTCAGCAGCGCCCTTGTCGGGTGCAGCCTCGCCGGGGAGCCCGGTCGCCGCAGCGGACCTGGCCGGCATGCCGTGCGTCGAGGTCGGCGATTTCACGATCGAAAGCGCGGGAAAGGTACGCCAGCGCCTCGAGGCGCTGGCGATCGGCGACCGCCTCACCGTTCGCTCGGTGGAGCAGCCCGGTTGGTTCATGGTTTACGTGCCGCCCTTCAAGACGCGCGCTGAGGTCGATCGCCGTGCGGACGAACTGCGCAAGGCTGGCATCAAGGAACTCCTCGTCATCGTCGACAACACACCGATGCGGTATGGCATCGCGCTCGGTTCGTTCAAGGACCAGGATCTCGCGAACCGGCATGCCGCCGATCTCGACCGGCGCGGCATCAAGGGTGTTCGGGTCGCCGACAAGCCTGCCAGCGTGGCGGTGACGCGCTTCCAATTGCGCAGCGTCGACGCACCGCTCGCCGAGACATTGCGCGCAGTGCAAAAGGAGTTCAGTGCGGCCCACTTCCAAACGTGCGCTGCTTGAGCAACTCGCCAGGAGAGGGCCGCCGCGCGGCGCTCGCCTCTGGTCGGCGCTCGCGCTGACGGCGATCGCTGCAATCGTGCTGGTGCACTTTCTCGGCAGCACCGAGGGAGCGCAACGTCCGGCCCGCTCCGAGAGTTCTGCTGCCAGGGCGCCTTTCGAAGGCGTGTTCGCGCTGCCGTTCGGCCAGGGTAGCGGCAACGCGGCCGTGCCGGCCGCTGCCACCGAGGCTGGCCCGATCGAAGAGTTGCGCGAAACGTTTCGCCGCACGGACGATCTGCAGGCGCTTTACCAGCAATGGCGGGACCGACCCGAGGCGGACGCGCGTTATCTCGCCTTCCGCGCAGCGCGCGACTGCGAACTGCTGCGCACCGGTGCAATCGTGGTGGAACTCGATGCGCTCAGTGAGCGACGCGGCGAACGTGAACGCCAGGCGACCCTGGCGACCGCGCGCTGCCGCGGATTCCAGGGCACGCCCGCGGCGCGCGACGAGATGCTGCGCCTCGAACAGGAAGCGGCTGCAGATGGCAGCCTGGCGGCGCAGGTCGCGCTTGCTGCGGACACCTTCTCACAGCGCCCTGTCGCGGATGCAATCGCGGTGGTTCGACGGGCGCTTGCATCCGGCGATCAGCTCGCATTCGACGAGGCACGCGTGCTGCTCGCGATGAGCCGGCACCAGGTCGAGATCGGCGGGATGCCGCCTTCTGCGCCGGGCGATGCGCGCAGCAGTGACCCACGCGTGGTCGCGATCGATCTCGTCGGATGCCGCCTTGGCAATCCGTGCGGCCAGAGCCGCGGCTCGATTTCAATCGACTGTGGAAGCAACCTGCCGTGCCAGCGCGATGCCGAGGAGTGGTTGATGCAGATGGCCAGCCTCGACGACGACGAACAACGCTCGACACAGGCGCTCGCCGCGCGCATGCTCGCGGCCTTCAGGCGCGGCGCGATCGACGAGATCGTGCGCATGCCGGCGACGGCGCAGGCGCAAAAGTAGCGACAGCTCGCTCTGCTCGAACGCGCCCGTTCACTGCAAGCGAGCAAACATTGCGACCAGGCGTTGCTGCAATTCGGGCACGCGTGCACGCCGGGTTTCCAGCGCCTTGCTCGGCGTTTCGCGCCGGCGATTGCCCCAGATGCTCTGCGGATAGAACGCATCGTCGGCGAAGCGCGGAACGACGTGCCAATGGACGTGTGGCACGGCATTGCCGAGGCTCGCGACGTTCATCTTCGTAGGAGAAAACACCTCACGCTGCACCTGTTCGACGGCGAATACGGCTTGCATCACCCGCCTCCGTGCCTCCGGATCGAGATCGGTCATTTCCCTCACGTGCGCGTTGACAATGACGCGCACGAAACCCGGCAGGTCCGGATCATCGATCAGCACGACGCGCAGCAGCTGGTCGCGGAACACGACCGCGCTATTGTTTTCGGCGCACAGCGGGCAAGCTTGCATCGGCAATCGAAATCGGCAAATCGGCGCCTTGCGCGCCCATTGTGCGCTTCCCCGGGTGGACCGCAGGCGATTGAAAATCTTGCGCTTGCTGCTTGCGTGCGCCCCGGTGGCGCTTCTTCCCGCGTACGCCAGCACGCCCGCCACGACAGCCGAAAGCGCCGCGGAGAAGCCGCGGGTCGCGTGTCACGACGAACCGTGGACGGGCACGATGCGCAAGCGGTGCAATCAGTCCGAAATCAAGACGATTTCGAAAGAGGATATCGATCGCGGCGCCGTCCGGATCCCGGTCGGCGTCAGCGCACCCGGCGGCACAAGGTGGGTCTCACAACAGCACGCGCTCGATGCCCCCGCGGTTCGCGCGCGCGACGTACTCCGGCAGCCAGTTTTCTCCGAGGACGCGCCGCGCGATCTCGACGACGATGTAGTCCGCATCCGTGTTGGCATCGTCGTTGTAGCGCTTCAACCCCTGCAGGCACGAGGGGCATGACGTCAGCACCGTTACCGCGCCGCTGAACGTCGCTGCCGCTGCTGCGCTGCCGTCTGCGCCGGGTGATGCTGCACGCAGGCGCGCCGCCCCCTTGCGCATCTCTTCTTCCTTGCGGAAGCGCACCTGCGTCGCGACATCCGGGCGCATGACGGCGAACGTCCCGCTTTCGCCGCAGCAACGATCGTTCTTCTCGATGCGCACGCCGTCGGCGGTCTGCAGCAATGCGTTCACCGTCTTCAGCGGGTCCTGCTGCTTCATCGGCGAGTGGCAGGGATCGTGGTACATGTAGCGCACGCCTGTGATGCCGGACAGGCCGACGCCGCGCTCGAGCAGGTACTCGTGGATGTCGATGATGCGGCAGCCCGGGAAGATGTCCTCGAATTTGTAGTCGAGCAGCTGGTCGTAGCACGTGCCGCAGCTCACCACGACCGTCTTGATATCGAGGTAGTTGAGCGTGTTCGCGACGCGGTGAAACAGAACGCGATTGTCGGTCGTGATCTTGTCGGCGCGATCGGCCTGCCCCGCGCCGCGCTGCGGATACCCGCAGCAGAGATAACCTGGCGGCAACACGGCCTGCACCCCGACATGCCACAGCATCGCCTGTGTTGCCAGTCCGACCTGGGAGAACAGGCGTTCGCTGCCGCAGCCGGGAAAGTAGAACACAGCTTCTGCCTCGGCCGACGTCTTCTCCGGATCGCGGATGATCGGCACGTAACGCGCATCCTCGATATCGAGCAGTGCGCGTGCCGTGCGCTTGGGCAGGTTGCCCGGCAGCTTCTTGTTGACGATGTGGATCACCTGTTCGGTGAGGCGCGGCTTGCCGGTGGAAGCGGGAGGCCGGCGCGTCTGAGCGCGTCCCAGCGCGCGCAATGTGCGCGCGCCGAGGCGCTGCATGCGGTAGCCCCAGCCGATCATGAGGCGGCGCGCCAAGCGGATCGTCTCCGGATTGGTCGCCGTGAGGAAGAAAATCGACGCGGCTGTCCCGAGATTCGCGCGCTTCTTGCCCATGCGTCGCAGAAGGTCGCGCATAGCCATGCTGACGTCGCCGAAATCGATGTCGACAGGACACGGCGTGACGCACTTGTGGCACACGGTGCAGTGTTCGGCGACGTCGGCGAATTCATCCCAGTGCTTGAGCGAAATGCCGCGCCGCGTCTGCTCCTCATATAGGAATGCTTCGATCAGCAACGAGGTCGCAAGGATCTTGTTGCGCGGCGAGTAGAGCAGATTGCCGCGCGGCACGTGGGTTGCGCAGACCGGCTTGCACTTGCCGCAACGCAGGCAATCCTTGATGGCGTCCGCGATCGAGTTGATGTCGGACTGATGCATGATGAGCGACTCGTGTCCCATCAGCCCGAAACTCGGCGTGTACGCATTGCCCAGATTCGCGCCGGGCAGCAGCTTGCCCTTGTTGAAGCGACCTACCGGATCGATGCGTTCCTTGTACTCGCGAAACGCGTAGGTCTCTTCCGGCGTCAGGAACTCGAGCTTCGTGATGCCGATGCCGTGCTCGCCCGAGATCACGCCACCCAGTGAGCGTGCGATCTGCATGATCCGCGCGACGGCCTTGTGCGCAGTGCTCAACATCTCGTAGTCGTCCGAGTTCACCGGTACGTTGGTATGCACGTTGCCATCGCCCGCATGCATATGCAGCGCGACGAACACGCGTCCGTGCAGCACGCGCCGGTGAATCGCGTTGCATTCCGCGAGCACTGGCGCAAACGCGGTGCCGGAGAAGATGCGCTCGAGCGGCGCACGCACTTCCGCCTTCCACGAAACGCGCAGCGCGCGGCTCTGCAGGTGATCGATCACCTTTGTCCCTTTCCCCGCTTGCGGGGGAGGGTTGGGGTGGGCGGCATCGAGCTCAAGCCGAGGTCGCGCCTCCTCGAACGTCGTGTCGAAGTTCTCCACCAGATACTTCCACCGCCGCCGTGCGCCCGCGATCAGTTCGTTCGCCTGCTCGACGCGATCGCCGAGGATCTCGGCGCGCGGCAACCGATCGAACTCGACGTCGCCGGTCTTGCCGAGCGCGAATGGCGTCGCGAGCCACGCCTGCAGCGCATCGAGCAGCGCGAGCTTGTTGCGGATCGACAGCTCGATGTTGATGCGCTCGATCTCGTCGGTGTATTCGCCGAGCTTGCCGAGCGGGATGACGACGTCCTCGTTGAGCTTGAACGCGTTGGTGTGCCGGGCGATGGCGGCGGTCTTGCTGCGATCGAGCCAGAACTTCTTGCGCGCTTCGCCGCTCACCGCGACGAAGCCTTCCCCGCTGCGCGCGTTGGCGATGCGCACCACTTCCGACGTGGCGCGCGCGACGGCGGTGTCGTCGTCACCGACGATATCGCCGATCAACACCATCTTCGGCAATCCGCCGCGTCGCGATTTCGTCGTGTAGCCGACCGCACGGAGGTAGCGCTCGTCGAGGTGCTCGAGGCCGGCGAGGATCGCCCCGCCCGGCCGCGCATCGAGAAACTCCTTGATTTCGACGATCGAAGGCACGGCGTCGCGTGCGGTGCCGAAGAACTCGAGGCACACGGTGCGGATGTGCGCCGGCATGCGGTGCAGGATCCAGCGCGCCGACGTGATGATTCCGTCGCATCCTTCCTTCTGCACGCCGGGCAGGCCGCCGAGGAACTTGTCGGTGACGTCCTTGCCGAGGCCTATCTTGCGAAACGCGCTGCCCGCGATCTCGAGCGTCTCGGTGCGCAGGATGCCCGCCTTGCTCGGATGCTCGCGGCCATCGCGCCACGTGAGCGCAAAGCGCGCGACCGGCGCATCGTGGATCTTTCCGAGGTTGTGGCCCAGGCGCTGCACCTCGAGCCAGTTGCCCTCCGGGTCGACCATCAACCACGATGCGAGGTTGTCGACCGCGGTGCCCCACAGCACCGCTTTCTTTCCACCGGCGTTCATGGCGATATTTCCGCCGATGCAACTCGAGTCCGCCGAAGTCGGATCGACCGCGAAGACCAGACCCGCGCCTTCGGCGGCGTCGGCGACCCGGCGCGTGACGACGCCCGCTCCGGTAAAGATCGTCGGCACCTGCGCTTCCAGTCCCGGCAGCGGCGTCGGCTCCACGCTGCTCATGGTTTCGAGCTTTTCGGTGTTGATCACGGCCGAGCGCGGCGTCAGCGGAATTGCGCCACCGGTGTAGCCGGTGCCGCCGCCGCGCGGTATCACGGTGAGGCCGAGTTCGCCGCATGCGCGCACCAGGAACGGCACCTCGACCTCGCGGTCGGGCGCGAGAACGACGAACGGATACTCGACGCGCCAGTCGGTTGCATCGGTGACGTGCGAGACCCGCGCGAACGCGTCGAAGCGGACGTTGTCGACGCGCGTGTGCCTGGCGAACAGTCGCCGCGCGCGCTTGCGCAGGTCGTACGTGTTGCGGAACTGTTCGCCGAACGCGGCAACGCAATGGCGTGCTGCGGTCAGCAGGAAGCTCACCTTGACATCGCGCTCGACGTCCGACGGATCGCGCCGCTTTTCGATCTCGCGCAACCGATGATGCAAGGCATCGATCAGCAATCCGCGCCGGCGCGGATTGTCGAGCAGATCATCCTGCAGGTATGGATTGCGTTGCACGGCCCACACGTCGCCGAGCACTTCGTACAGCATGCGCGCCGAGCGACCGGTGCGCCGCTCGGTGCGCAACTCATCGAGCACCTGCCATGCTTCTTCGCCGAGCAGGCGGATGACGATCTCGCGATCGGAGAACGAGGTGTAGTTGTAGGGAATCTCGCGCAGTCGGGGCGGCGCGTCGGATTCAGTGGGAGTGGCTGTAAGCGAGGGAGGCAGCGGGGCGTTCATCGACAGCGGCGGCGCGCGGGCAGCGCGGGCGCCGAGTGTATCTTGCAGCCGCAAGCTGCAAATGCGACACGGACAGCGGCCTCAGCCGTCCCGATCGAGCCACTTCCAGATCACACCTCCGGCGATCGCGCCAACGATCGGCGCAAGCCAGAACACCCATAGCTGAGCGAGGGCGCCGTTGGTGGCGAACAACGCCACGCCCGTGGATCGGGCTGGGTTGACAGAAGTGCCCGTCACGGGAATCGCGATCAGATGAATCAGCGTCAATGCAAGACCGATCGCGAGCGGACCAAAACCCGGCGCAGCCCGCTTGCTCGTGCTGCCGAGAATCACGATCAGAAAGAACAATGTGAGGACGGCCTCGATGATCAGTGCGGACCCGAGGCCGTACTTGCCGAACGACCTCTCGCCGAAGCCATTCGAGGCAAAACCGCCCGCTTCGAAGCCCGGCTTGCCGCTGGCGATCAGATAGAGGACCACGGCAGCCGCGACGGCGCCGATCAGTTGCGCGATCACATACCCAGACACGTCCTTCCACGCGAATCGCCCGGCCGTCGCGAGGCCGATCGTGACCGCCGGGTTGAAGTGTCCGCCCGAGATCGGACCCACCGCGTATGCCATGGTGAGCACGGTCAGTCCGAAGGCCAGCGCGATGCCGGCGAAGCCGATGCCGTACTCGGGAAAGGCGCCCGCGAAGATCGCGGATCCGCAGCCGCCGAATACGAGCCAGAACGTACCGAAGAATTCGGCTGTAAGTTTGTTGCTCATGCGTTGTTCTCCCTTTTGTTGGCGGCGCGATTTGAGCGCCCAGCGAGCGAGCCCGCAAGCGCGCGCACCGGGTTCGGCTTTGGTCCGCTCAGACCGTGAGCGGCGGTTCCTGCATCGCTGCGATCTGTTCACGCAGCTCGAGAATGCGCGCCTCCCAGTAGCGCGGCGTATCGAACCACGGAAACGCTGCGGGAAACGCCGGGTCATGCCACCGGCGCGCGATCCACGCCGAATAGTGAATCAGGCGCAGCGTGCGCAGCGCTTCGACGAGATGCAGCTCGCGCCGGTCGAACTCGGAGAAGTCCTCGTAACCTGCAATCACGTCCGCAAGTTGATCCTGCATCTCGGCGCGATCGCCCGAGAGCAGCATCCACAAGTCCTGCACTGCCGGGCCCATGCGGCTGTCGTCGAAGTCGACGAAGTGCGGACCGCTCGAGGCAGCGCCGTCGGTCCATAGCACGTTGCCCTCGTGACAGTCGCCGTGCAACCGTAACGTACGAATCGCGCCCGCGCGCCGATAGCACGCTGCGATGCCTGCGAGCGCTTGCGCGACCACGCCGCGATAGACCTCGCGCACGTCGGTTGGAAGCCACGAGTGCGTGAGCAGATAGGTGCTCGGCTCGGTGCCGAACGTCTCCACATCGAGCGCGGGCCGCTCCACATACGCGCTGGATGCGCCGACCGCGTGGATGCGGCCGATGAAGCGGCCGAGCCACTCGCGCACCGAACGATCGCCGAGCTCGGGCGCGCGGCCACCACGGCGTGCGAACACCGCGAGCCGGAAACCTTCGTACGGGTGCAGCGTCCGGTCTTGCAGCACCAGCGCGGGCACCGCCGGAATCTCGGCCGCTGCGAGCTCGGCAACGAACGCGTGCTCTTCGAGGATTTGCGCATCGGTCCAGCGCTGCGGGCGGTAGAACTTGGCAACGACGAACTTCGCGCCGTTGGCGAGCGGTTCATCGAGTCCGATTTGGAACACGCGGTTCTCGTAGCTGTTGAGCGCGAGCAGCTGGCCGGAGGTCGTGAGCCCGAGCGCGTCGACCGCGTTGAGCACGACGTCCGGCGTGAGACCGGCGAACGGTGCGCCTTGATCCTGCATGGCCGAATGGTACGGGTTGAGCCCGCGCTGCTGGTTACACTGCGGCGCAAAGAGCAGCAGCAAGGGAGAGGAAGGCGAATGTCCGCCAACGAATACCTGCGTCGCATCCTCAATGCGCGGGTCTACGACGTGGCCGTCGAGACGCCGCTGGACGTCGCTCCGCAACTGTCAGCGCGCCTGAACAACAAGGTGCTTCTCAAACGCGAAGACCTGCAGCCCGTGTTCAGTTTCAAGCTGCGCGGCGCCTACAACAAGATGGTCAACCTGCCCGCCGAGAAACTGAAGCACGGGGTCATCGCGGCGAGCGCGGGCAATCATGCGCAAGGCGTCGCGCTCGCTGCCGCCAAGCTCGGGTGTCGTGCGGTGATCGTGATGCCGGTTACGACTCCGCAGGTCAAGGTGGATGCGGTGCGCGCGCGCGGGGCCGAGGTGGTGCTCGTCGGCGATTCGTATTCGGATGCGTACGCCCATGCGCTCGACTTGCAGAAGAAGCACGACCTGACGTTCGTGCATCCGTTCGACGATCCCGACGTGATCGCCGGTCAGGGCACGGTCGGCATGGAAATCCTGCGCCAGCATCATCCGCAGGAGCATGGGCCGATACATGCGATTTTTGTGGCGATCGGCGGCGGTGGCCTGATCTCCGGCGTGGCCGCTTACGTCAAGGCGCTGCGCCCCGAGATCAAGGTGATCGGCGTGCAGACCGAAGACTCGGATGCGATGAAACGGTCGCTCATCGCGCGCCGCCGCGTGCAATTGCACGACGTCGGCCTGTTCTCCGACGGCACCGCCGTGCGGCTGGTCGGCGAAGAGACGTTCAAGCTGTGCCGTCGTTACGTCGACGAAGTGATCGTGGTCGACACGGACGCGCTGTGCGCGGCGATCAAGGACGTGTTCCAGGACACGCGCTCGATTCTCGAGCCTGCCGGCGCACTCGCGATCGCGGGCGCCAAGGTCTATGTCGAGCGCGAGAAGATCAGGCACAAGACGCTGGTGGCGATCGCGTGCGGTGCGAACATGAACTTCGACCGGCTGCGCTTCGTCGCCGAGCGCGCGGAAGTGGGCGAGCAGCGCGAGGCCGTGTTCGCGGTCACGATTCCGGAAGAACGCGGCAGCTTCAAGCGCTTCTGCGCGCTGGTCGGCGATCGCAACGTCACCGAGTTCAACTATCGCATCGCGGACTCGAGCGTGGCGCACATCTTCGTCGGCGTGCAGCTCACGCGGCGCGACGATGCGCGCGTGCTCGCGCGCACGTTCGAGAAGGCGGGCTTCCCTACGCTCGACCTCACCGACGACGAATTCGCCAAGTTGCACCTGCGCCACATGATCGGCGGGCGCACGCCGCTCGCGCAGCACGAATTGCTGTATCGCTTCGAGTTTCCGGATCGCCCTGGCGCGCTCATGAAGTTCCTATCCAGCATGTCGCCGAACTGGAACATCTCGTTATTCCACTATCGCAACCAGGGCGCCGACTATGGACGCATCCTGGTCGGCATGCAGGTCCCGCCGAACGAGAAGCACCAGTTCAAGCAATTCCTGGCTTCGCTCGGCTATCGCCACTGGGACGAAAGCAGCAATCCCGCGTACCGCCTCTTCCTTGCCTGACCGGCGCGGTCATCCCCCCAATCAAAGGGGGTCGGCGTGTCGGATCCTCCGTCGCTCCTGCGCGGCGTCGCCCGCACACTGCGTTTCGTTCAAACGATTCGCAGACGACGACGGAGAAGCAGGCGATGAACGACATCAAGGCAGTTGCGGCGGGCCGCATCGAGGACAAGTGGATCGAATTCGTCTCTGCCGAATTCGAGGCGCGCGACTGCGCTGCGCGCGCAAAGCGTTTTCAACGGCGCACGGCCGATTGCGTCAGGCACGTCGAGGTGCATGCGAGCTACCTGTGGCTGCTCGCGGGGGCGTTCATTGCACTGGCGATTCACTAGGCAGTTGTTGAACCATAGTCCTCGCGTCCGATGCTCGTGCACCAAGGGTGTGTCTGGGCCGGCCGCAGCGAGCACTTCCCTCCCCCGCCACGCGGGGGAGGGTGGGGGCCGCATGCCGTGGTCTCCCCCAGCAAGGGTGCGTTCGAGCCGACTGCTTCGCTTGCCAGGCGGTCGGTGCTGCGCACCGACTTCCTCTGCGATGCTCGGCCTCACGGCCCGTCGCCGAACTCGCTCCGTTCGCCTCGCTCGCTGCGCTCGAACAACGGCGACGAGTCAGATTCTTGGAAGCGCGCTGCGCGCGCGGCCATGAGTCCTGCGCTTCCCGGCGCCTTAGATGCGCTGCGCAGCCGACCCGGACGCCTCCTTGCAGCACCGCCTTCGCACTGCCGTTCTTCGCATGCCGTGGTCGTGCCGGAGCGGACTGACGGGCGCCGCCTGTCGCGACCTCGTGGTCATCGAGGATTTGAGCTTCCAACAGCGAGGGCAGGGCCGACATCCGATCCGAACCGAGGGCATGACGATCT
>Ga0335084_10006464_pt1 | contig 11655 bp, 10 predicted proteins | sample Lox_Sample_44_FD_206721 | JGI IMG/M metagenome (GOLD analysis project Ga0335084, IMG submission 206721) | Soil microbial communities from Loxahatchee National Wildlife Refuge, Florida, United States - Lox_Sample_4.4 | ecosystem: Environmental > Terrestrial > Soil > Wetlands | place: USA...
GGGGAGGCTCATCCGCGTCGCCTCCGTTCCAGCGAGGCCGGTCACTTGACCCCGCCCCGTGCCCCGCCGCACTCTGGACCGTCCGGACATGACGTACGCCCCGCTCGCCGCCGCCCTGCTCGCTGCCGCACCGCGCCTGGTCACCGAGGCCGATCTCGCGCCGCTGCTCGAGGGTTCCGCGGCGGAGGGTGCCGCCGCCTTCCAGGAGCGCCGCTACGAAGAGGCGGCCTCCAGGCTCGCCCGGGACGCGCGGCCCGAGGCGCGCTTCCTGCGGGCGCTGGCGCTGGCCGAGGCGGGGAGGCGCGCCGAGGCGGTCGAGGCGGCGAGGGGCCTCGAGGTGGCGCTCCCCGATCTGGCCGATCGGGTGTGCTTCCTGCGCGCACAGGCGCTCGACGCGGTGGGGCGGCACGCCGAGGCGGCGGCGGCGTACGCCGCGGTGCCGGACGGCTCGCTCCTCGCCCCGCAGGCGCGCCTCGCCCGGGCGCGGCTCCTCCAGGCCGGCGACCGGGCCGCGGCGCTGGACGCGCTCGCGCCGCTCCTCTCCATCCCCGCACCGCTCGACCTGTCGAGGCCCGATCCCACCGCGGAGGCTCTCCTGCTCGCCGGGCGCCTCCGCGCGGCGGGGAGGCCGGCGGACGGCGCCGGCGCGCGCGCCGCGTTCCTCGCGTGCTGGACCGGACACCCCATGGCGCCCGAGGCCGGCGACTGCTACGTGGCGGCGCGGGCGCTGCCCGGCAAGGACGGCGAGCGGCCGGCGCCGCAGGACGTGCTTCCCCGCGCCGAGGCGCTGCTCGACTACAACCGCGCGGACCTGGCGGTCGCCCAGCTCAGGACGCTGCTCCCCGGGCTTCCCGAGGCCGGCGCCGACGAGCCGTTCGCGTGCCGGGTCCGCTCGGCGCTGGGCCGCGCCTACCGCCGGGAGCGGATGTTCGGGAAGTCGATCGAGCTGCTCCGGCCGGTGGCGGACCGCTGCCAGGACCCCACGGTCCGGGCGCGCGCGCTCTTCGTGCTCGCCGGCGCGGTCGCGGCGGCCGGCGAGCGATCGGAGGCCATCGCCCTCTACCGCCGGCTGGCGCGGCAGTTCCCGGCCCACGCGCTCGCCGACGACGCCCTCTTCGCGGCGGCCGACCTGCTCGCCCGCGACGGCGAGGTGGCCCAGGCCGGCGAGGCGTTCGGCGCGATCGCGCGTGACTACGCCGACGGCGATCGGCGCGACGAGGCGCGCTTCCGGCTGGCCTGGCTCGCGAAGCGGCAGGGCGAGGTGGACGCCGCGGTGGCGCAGCTCCTGGCCATCGAGGAGGACGCGCGCGACCGCGATCCCTACGAGCACGCCCGGGCCGGCTACTGGCGCGCCCGCCTGCTCTCGACGCGGGGCGAGGCGGGGCGAGGGGCGGCGCGCGCCATCTGGTCGGAGCTGGCGGCGCGGTACCCGGCCGACTACTACGGCCTCGTCTCGCGGGCCCGGCTCGCGGAGCTGGCCGGCGGGGACGGCGACGGGCTGCCGCCGCCGGTCACGGCGCCTCCTCCCGAGGAGGCGCGCTACGATCCAGGCCCCCTCCCCGAGGACCGGCACTTCCGCGCCGGCGTGACGCTGCTCCGCATCGGCCTGGCGCACCTCGCCGCCGACGAGCTGAACGCCGTGGACCAGTCGCGGCTCCGCCCCGACGTCGCGGATCCGGTGCTGCTCCTCGCCGACCTCCTCGACCGCGCCGGGGACGCGAGGGCGTCCTCCGCCCTGCTGCGGAGCCTGGCCCGCGGCGCGCTGCGCAAGCCGCCCGAGGGCCAGAACCTCCGCGTCTGGCACATCGCCTACCCGAAGGCCTACCGCGAGCAGGTGGAGCGCTGGGCGCCGCCGGCCAGGGTCCCGGTGGACCTGCTGCAGGCGCTGATGCGCGAGGAGAGCGCGCTCGACCCGCGCGCCGTCTCGCCGGCGGGGGCGGTGGGGCTCACCCAGCTCATGCTCCCCACCGCGCGCCAGGTGGCCCGCAGCCTCGGCCTCCCCCGGCCGACGCGCGGCGATCTCACGGCCCCGGCGATCTCCATCCGCATCGGCGCCCGGCTCCTCGGCGACCTCATCCGGCGGTTCGACGGGTCGGTCTCCCTCGCCCTCGCGTCCTACAACGCCGGCCCGAACGCGGTGGCGCACTGGCTCGCCGAGCGGGGCGGCCTGGATCTCGACGAGTTCGTGGAGGAGATCCCCATCGAGGAGACGCGCGGCTACGTGAAGCGCGTCCTCCGCTCCTACGCCGCGTACCGGCTCCTGTACGGCGCGGCCGCCGAGGAGGCGCTGGACCTGCGCCTGCCGCTCCCCAGGTCCTGACGCGCCCCGGCCTCGCGAGGGGGTCCGTCCCGCGCTATATTGGCGGGCAGGATGCTCGACACCGGGGTGCTCGTCCTCAACCGGGTCTACCAGCCGGTGCACATCACATCGGTGCGGCGGGCCTTCGCGTTGCTGTACCAGGGCGTGGCCAGGGCCATCGACGAGCAGTTCCAGCTCTTCGACTTCGACAGCTGGGCCGCGCTCTCCGCCGCGAGCCACGACTCGATCGCGACCGTCAGCCGCCGCATCCGGGTCCCGCGCGTGATCGTGCTGCTCGCCTACGAGCACCTACCCAGGACGCGGGTCCGGTTCTCGCGGTTCAACATCTACGCGCGGGACGAGAACACCTGCCAGTACTGCGGCCGGAAGCACCGCCGCACCGAGCTGAACCTCGACCACGTCGTCCCGCGGTCGCGAGGCGGGAGCACCACCTGGGAGAACGTGGTCTGCTCCTGCGTCGCCTGCAACCTGAGGAAGGGTGGACGCACGCCGGAAGAGGCGGGGATGCGCCTCCTCAAGCACCCCGTCCGCCCCCGCTGGACGCCCATGTTCCGCAGCGCGACGCGCCGCGCCTTCTACCGCGAATGGCGGCCCTTCCTCTCCTTCGCCGACGCGGCCTACTGGAACGCCGAGCTCCTCGACTAGGCCGGCGCCGCCGGGCTTTTGGATCGCACGCCCGGTTGGCTTAGGATGGGTCGGATGGGCGACGCGCCGCTCAAGCTGGTCACCCCCGTGCCCGAGCCGCGCCGCCCGGCGGTGCGCGGCCACGTCCGCGGCTGGGTCAACACCCGGCGCGTCGTGTCGATCGGCGGCGGGAAGGGCGGGATCGGCAAGAGCCTCATCGCGGCGAACCTCGGGATCGCGCTGGCGCGCCGCGGCAAGAGGGTGGTGCTCGTGGACGCCGACCTGGGCGGCGCCAACCTGCACACCACCCTCGGCCTCGACCTCCCCAGACGGACGCTCTCGGACTTCATCGAGCGCCGGGTGGAGCGGATCGAGGACGTGGTCACCCCCACCGGGATCGAGAACCTCGGCCTGGTCTCGGGTGCGCTCGACCACCTCGACGCCGCCAACCCCCGCTACGCCCAGAAGATGCGGCTGCTCCGCCACGTGCAGCAGATGGACGTGGACTACGCCATCCTCGACCTGGGCGCGGGCACGCACACCAACGTCCTCGACTTCTTCCTCGTCTCCGACCACGGGGTGCTGGTGCTCGTCCCGGAGCCCACCGCGGTCGAGAACGCCTACCGGTTCGTGAAGGCCGCCTTCTGGCGGCGGATGAAGAACGTCGCCCAGGTCTTCGGCTACGACGCGCTGCTGCGCTCGGTGATGGGCTCCGGGTCCTTCAAGAGCCCGGTGGAGCTGGTGGCGACGGTCACCGAGCGGGATCCGGACGCAGGCGCCAACCTGGCGCGGCAGCTCGCCGGCTTCCGCCCTCGGCTGGTGGTGAACCAGTCGCGCACGCCGCAGGACGCCGAGATCGGGCTCGCGGTGGTGGCCGCCTGGCGCAAGTACTTCGGGCTGGAGATGGACTACCTCGGGCACATCGACTACGACGACGAGATGTGGCGCGCCGTCCGCGCGCGCCGCCCGCTGCTGGTCGAGCGCCCGGACGTCCCTTCCGCCCGCGCGTTCGGCGCCATCGTCGACGCGCTGCTGGCGCTCGACGCGGGTCCGCGCGCCGGGGAGCTCCCGACGTGAAGCGGTTCGCCGACCAGACGCTCTACGAGATCCTGGAGGTCGGCGCCGACGCCCCGGCCACCGACATCGAGCGCGCCTACGAACGGGTCCGCGCGCTCTACGGGCCCGGCTCGCTCGCCACCTACACGCTCATGTCGCCGGAGGACGCGGCGCTGCTGACCACCCGCATCGAGGAGGCGAGGTCGGTCCTGCTCGACCCGGCGGCGCGGCAGCGCTACGACGCCTCGCTCGGCGCGCCCCGCCCGGCGGCCGCCCCCGCCAACGGCGCGCGCCCGGAGGGCCCCAACGGTGCGTCGACCGTGGCCCCGTGGTCCGACGCGCGCGCGCTCCCGCCGGTCATCCCGGCGCTGGCGCCGCCCCGGGCGAACCCCGAGACGAGCGCGGGCGAGCGTGGCGCGCCCGCATCGGAGGCCGCCCCCGCGCCCGCGGCGTCGGTCGCGGCCTCTGCACCGCCCGCACCATCGGTGCAAGTCGCCGCCGAACCGGTGGGCGCCCCCCTCGAGCCGCCGCCGCCTCCTCCGGAGCGCGAACGATCGGAGCCGGCCGCCGTTCCTCCGGAACCCGCGCGCGAGCCGCTCGCCGCCGCCGGGGACCCTGCGGCGGCGCAGCCTCCGGGGGCGCCCGCCATCCTGCTCTCCCAGACGGCCGCAGCCGCCCCTGCCGCCCCGTCGCCGCGTCCGCCCATCCGGCTGGAGCGGCAGGTGGGAACGCCGGCCGCAGCTGCGGCCGGCCCCAGGGACCTCCTCATCCCCGACGGCGCCGCCTGGTCGGGTGACATCCTCCGCCGGGTGCGCGAGGCGCGCGGCATCTCCATCTCGCAGATCTCCGAGCGGACCAAGGTCACCCGGCACCACATCGAGAACATCGAGGGCGAGCGGTTCGGGCTGCTGCCCGCCCCGGTCTACCTGAGGGGCATCCTCCTGGCGCTGGCGCGCGAGCTGCGGCTCGACGGCCAGAAGGTGGCGAGCAGCTACCTGGATCGGCTCGGCGGAGGCAGCGCGCCCCCCGGCCCGAAGCGCTGAGACGGCGCCGGCCGGTTCGTTGACCGGCGACCCACCCTCACATACCATTCGGCCGCCATGCCGCTCATCGAAGCCCCCGAGCAAGCCATGCGCCTGGCGCGCGCGATCTGCTCCGACGTGTCGCTCTACAACGAGGACAAGATCGTCCGCGGCATCGAGCAGGACACCTTCTTCGACGCGCTGCGCGACGAGCTGGAGGAGGGGCGGGAGCTGTACCGGTCGCGCGTCTCTCCGGACCTCTACGCCCGGACGAACTTCTACGACCGCGCCATCGTCGACGTGATCCTGAAGTCGAAGGGACACGTGAAGTCGCGGATCTGGTAGCGCGCCGGAGGGCGACTGTCGGAGCGCCGGTCGCTCACTGCCCCCGCCGAGCTGGCGGGCGTCCGTCTCGACCTGGCGCTGGTGCGTCTCGCGCCCGACCTGTCGCGGGCGCGGGTGCAGCGGCTCGTGGCCGAGGGGCGCGTCCGGGTGGACGGCCGCCCCGCCAAGGCCTCGGCGCGGCTCCGCGGCGGCGAGGCGCTGGAGGTGGAGCTCCCGCCGCCCGAGCCCTCCGGGCTGGTGGCGCAGGACCTGCCGCTGGCGGTCCTCCACGAGGACCGCGACCTGCTGGTCCTCGACAAGGCGGCCGGCATGGTGGTGCACCCGGCCCGCGGCGCACCGCACTCGACCGTGGTGAACGCGCTGCTCCACCGCTGGTCGGAGCCGTCGCCCGGGGGGATCGCGCGCCTCGGCCTCGTCCACCGGCTCGACAAGGAGACCTCCGGCTGCCTGGTGGTGGCCCGGACCGAGGCCGCGCTCGCCGCGCTCCAGGCCCAGTTCAAGGGGCGCAGCGTGGACAAGACGTACCTCGCGCTCTGCCACGGGGCGCTCGCGCCCGAAGGCCGGCTCGACACTCCCTACGGCCGGCATCCGAAGGACCGCACCCGCTACACGGCGCGGCTCCGCGAGGCCTCGCGCCGCGCCGTCACCGCCTGGCGCGTCCGGGAGCGGTTCGGAGAGGCCGCCACCCTCGCCGAGGTGGTGCTCCACACCGGGCGGACGCACCAGATCCGCGTCCACCTCTCGGAGCACGGGCACCCGCTGCTCGGGGACGCGACCTACGGCGGCACGCGGCGGGAGGCGCGCCTTCCGCCCCAGCACGTCGCGCGGCGAGCGGCCGAGGCCGTCGGCCGGCAGGCGTTGCACGCCTGGAAGCTCGCCTTCGACCACCCGCGGACGGGCCGGCGCGTCTCCTTCGAGGCGCCCATCCCCGCGGACCTCCGCCGCGGGATCGAGATCCTGCGCGGCGAGGTGCGGTGAGCCCCTCTCCCTGCGGTGGCGACGCGGCAAGCATTTCCCCTTGCCCCGCAGGCTCAAAACTCGTCACATCTCAACGCCCCGGGACCCTGCCAAGGACGGCCCCCTGCTCACGAAGGCGGGCCGGCCCCGCGGCGCCCCCACGCGTCCGGGCCGTCACCGCGTCGTCCGGCTCACGAACGCGGAAGGGTTCACCCGGGTGGAGCCAGGCTCCCGGGCCGTGTTGGGGTGGTCAGAGTCGCGTCCGCTGCGCGCTCGCGGGGGCGCCTCCTCTTCCGGCGCGTGAACCTGCCCTTCTCCAGGAACTGCTCGACGGACGCCCCCGGGTCGGAGTGGGAGAGGGCGTCGCGGGCGCGGTCGAGCTTGTCGAGAAAACGCTTCGAGACCGTGTAGTGAACCCGGCGCAGGTCGGCAGTGAGCGGGACGGCCGAGTCGCGGGGCGGCACAGGGGCGGGATGGACGGGCGCCGGCTTGATGTCGGTGTGCACGCAGCGGAGGAAGGGGCCGCGGGAGCCCTCGGCGCCTCGCGGCGCGGTAGAGCGACCCTCTCCGCGCGCCAGCGAGGCGTTTCCGGAGCATTCGCTCACCGTCAACTCGATTCGAGCAAGAACGCGTCAAGCGTCGAGTGCGGGAAATCGGGTGCACCAACCGTGAGCCGGTCACGCGGTGCCGCCTCCCGCGCGCGGTGCCGTTCCCCAGACCGCCCTCGTCGCTGCGGCCCCTGGCGAACGGCGCGAACCGCGTGTGTTGCCGCCTGCCGCCTGCTCCGCCGACCACCTCCGGCCGCTACCCCGTTCCACGAGTCCGCCACCTGATCCCGGCCGAGAAGTGATGAATCGTCAGCCCCGCAGGGCGGGGTCGGGAATCACGGAGCCACCGGCCGCGCGGGGAGGGGGGTCGCGCGCTCGACGCCACGCGCCGGTCCGGCTGTCCCACACTGCACCGCGTACGCCGCGAGCCTGGTCCCGGAGGCCGCGCGCGTCTCCGCGCCGGCGCCGTCGGGGAGCGCGTCCAGCGCGCGCTGCTGGATCGCGGCCGCCTCGGCGCAGCGGCCGAGGTCCGAGAGGACCGCCGCGTACGTCTCCAGCAGCGGGGGGCTCCAGGGAGCGAGCAGCGCGGCCTGGCGGGCCAGCGGGAGCGCCTCGCCGCTCCGGCCCTGGTCGAGCAGCTCGCCGGCGAGGTTGTGGAGCGCGGCGGCGTTGTCCGGTGCCAGCGCCGCCGCCTGGCGGTACGCGCCCTCGCGCTCGGCGGCGGCCGAGGCGTCGCGGAGCGAGAGCGCCAGGAACGTCCAGGCCCGGGGATCGTCGGGGTGGGCCGCGACCGAGGCGCGCGCCGGCGGAAGCGGGTCGGTCCCCTCCAGCGCCGCCCGGGCCTGCAGCGCCAGCGGGTGCGCGGGATCCTCCCGCAAGGTCTCGTCCACCTCCGCCCGCAGCTCCGCCGGATCGTGCGCGGCCCGCTGCGGCCAGAGGCCCAGCCGGATCGCGTGCACCTCCGGCGGCGGGATGGGCTGCTCCAGCATGCCCGCCGGGGAGGTCAGGGGCACCTCGACGCGCCGGGAGGCCACCTCCGACCGCGCGTAGATCGCGAGGAGCCGGTCGAGCCCCTCGAGCGCCGGCGTGGCGGGGTCCCACTCCGGGAAGGCGGCCCGCCAGGCCGCCTCCGGCTCCTCGTTCCGGACCAGCCGCATCTGGTAGTCGCGAAACTCGGCGGGGCGCCGCTGCGCGAGGAAGTGCACCAGGAGCCAGCTCGTGGCGTACTCGCGCAGCGACGACCGCGGCGGCGTCCCGCTCCTCCACCGGAAGAGGTCGCGCACGTCCACCGGCTCGCGGCGGACGCGCTCGAGCCGAGCCGGGGAGGGGGTCCCCGCGAGCACGGTCTTGCCGTCGTCGGCGTCGCGCAGGGTCTCGACGTAGACGGCGATGCCCTCCACCAGCCAGCGGGGCCCGCGCGGGAAGACGCCGGCGAGGAAGTGGTGGGCGAGCTCGTGGGCGAGAAGGGCGCGCTGCGTCCCGCCCAGCTCGCCGGAGAGGACGATGCGCGGCGGACCGCCCACGTAGCGCAGGTAGTAGGCGTCCACGCCCGCCGGCGCGAACTCCCGGTACTCCGCGCCGTCGCGGAAGGCGACCACCTCGACGCGCCCGGGCGCCTCGGGTGCCCCCTCGAAGAGCGTGGAGGCGACCGCGGCCCGGAGCTGCTCGAGGCGGCCGGCCAGCGCGACCGCATCCGCACGGGTCAGATCGGTCCGCACCACGAAGTGCTCGCTGGCGAGGTCGCGCCACGGCGGGCCTCCCGAGGCAGGGCACTGGAAGGGCCGGCCGGCCGTGACGCAGCCGGCCGCGAGCAGAGCGGCCGCCGCGCCCGCGCCTGACACGAGTCGCACGCGCCGATCGTAGCGCCGCCGGGGAATCCACGAAAGCGCCGGGGTCGCGGCCGCCGCCGTACCAGGCATGGCGGGTCACCCCGGATCGCCGGGTTCGGGCGCGGGCCGCGGCGGGGCCCTGCGGGTCTCGCCGTCGAACTGCACCTCGAGGCGAAGCGTGAAGGCGGTGACGCGGGTGCGGCGGTCGAGCAGCGGGTCGAGGGGCCACGCCAGCTCCGGCTCCAGCTCGAAGAAGATCCAGCGGCGGTAGAAGTCCCGGCGGTAGCGCAGGTAGGTCCGGTAGAGCTCGGCGCGCTGCGTGGGGCGCGTGACCCCGGTCGCCGCCGCCGCGGCCGAGACGGCCGAGAGCGTCGAGAGCGCGTGCACGACGGCCAGCTCGGAGGCCCATTGCATCCCTTTTACCCATTCCACCTGGTTCGCGGTGGCTCCGCTCGCGAGGCGCAGGATCGTCCGGGGCGCGATCTGGCGCTCCAGGCTCACGTCGAAGGTGTTGCCCAGGTGCAGGTCGGAACGCCAGAAGACGGTGTAACCGAGGCGCAGGAGGAAGAGCGATCCGACGGGCTCGGCGTAGCGGAGGCGGACTCGGCCCAGCACGCCGGGCGGCAGCTGGAACAGGACGCCCGCCCCGACGTCCGCCTTCACCCGGAAGGTCTCGAAGAGCGCGTAGCGCAGCTCCGTTGCCAGACGCCCCGGTTGCGTGAGGGGGCCGGGCGGCGGTGGCTGCGAGACCGCGGCGCCCGGTGCCTCCCGCAGGATCGGGGCCGAGGCGTCGTTCTCGCCCGCGACCAGGATGCTGGCGCGGCCCAGCCACCGGTTGAGCCCCGGAAACCTGAGGTTGGCGACGAGGCTGGTGCGGTAGGTGGCATGGGTGTCGGTTCCGTAGCGGAAGTCGTTGCGCCACCGCACGAAGGAGCGGCCGCGCTCCGCGTCGAGATCCAGCTCGTCCGAGAAGAAGCGGTCCACCTGCAGCGCGCCGCCCAGCGCCGAGTTGAGCAGGGCGTGGCCGCGGTCGAGCCAGGTGTGCTCGCCGGGGAAGGGCTCGGCCGGCGGCGCCGGCGCGGCCGGGGCGACGAGCTCCGCCGCGGGAGCGGGCAGCGGCGGCAGCGCCTCGGGTGGCGCGAGCGCCGCGGGCACCGGCGCAGGAGGGGGGGCGTCCGCCCGCGCCACGGCCGCGAGCGCGGCCGCGGCGGCCAGGGCGCACGGGCGCACGAGCGATCGGAGGACCATCTGCCTGGGCTACGCTATCCGGCGCCCCGCCGGTCCGGTAGCGGATTTCCCGCGGCGCCGCGCCCCGGCGCCTGGACGGGGCGCCGTCGGGCTGCGCGTTGCGCGCCGCCCTGGCGAGCGGCAAGATGGCGGACCATGTCGCGCGCGCTCCGATCGGCGCTGGCGGCCACGGCGTTCGCGGCCGCGGCGTGCGGTGGAGGGTCGAAGCCGGAGCCGCCGCAGTACTCCGGCCCGCCGCCCCTCGGGGCCCCCATCGCCCGGTCCGATGGCGACCCCATCCCAGGGGCGGAGGAGTGGCGCTGGATCCCGTTCCCGGACTCGGTCTGCACCGACGCGGTGAAGAACGGGGACGGCAGCTACACGTTCTCGTCCGGCTCGACCGGGCTCGCCATCGACTGGGGCGACGGGAACGACGTCGTCGTCTTCCTCCAGGGCGGCGGGGCGTGCTGGGACTTCATCACCTGCGGGGGCGCGGCGAGCCTGGACGCGGCCCTCGCGCCCGTTGCCACGACGGGTCCCTCCGGCCCGGCGGAGTTCCAGGCCAACTTCTACGCGGCCTACCCGGGGTCCTGGATCCGGCGCGTCAACCTGCCCGCCGCGCTGGCGCACGCGACGGTGGTGTTCGTCCCGTACTGCACGGGCGACGTGCACGGCGGAGCGCGCGACACCACCTACCGTCAGCCGCCATATCCGGGGCTGTCCCTGCCCCCCGTCACCTGGCGCCACCGTGGGCACGAGAACGTCATGGCGTTCCTGAAACGGCTCGGGGCGACCTTCGCGCTGGGGCCCGAGGACCGGCTGGTGGTCGCCGGGTCCTCGGCCGGCGGCTTCGGCGCGCTCGCCAACTACCCCGCGTTCCGGTGGTACTGGCCGGACGCGAAGGCGTACCTGGTGGACGACTCGGGCCCACCGCTCGCCGGGAACGCCATCCCGGCGTCGTCGCGCGCGGCCTGGTACGCGAGCTGGAACCTCGGCGCCTCGCTGGGCGCCTTCTGCCCCGACTGCCCGAACGACATGTCCGCCGGGATCCGCGAGCTGAACCAGCGGTACCCCGCCGACCGCAAGGCGCTCCTCTCCCACCTGCAGGACGAGACCATCCGGACCTTCTTCGGGACCCTCACGCTGGCGCCGGCTCCGGCGCTCGTGCCCATGGACGCCGGGGCGTTCGAGGCCGCGCTCCGCGCGCTCGGCGCGGCGAACCTGGCCCCGCCCAGCACCACGGCGGCGTACTTCTACGCCTCCGGGACGGAGCACCCGATGCTGGTGCCCGACCCGTCGGCGATCGCGACGCCGCCGCCGGGGCTCCCCGCCTGGATGGAGCAGATGCTCTCGGACGACCTCGCCTGGGCGAGCGCCGCGCCGCCCACGACGGCGGCGCCCGAGCCGCTCGCCGTCGAGGCGCGGTAGCGGCGCCCCTCAGTCCAGGTAGCCCTGCGCCTGGAGGCTGAAGAGGTGGGCGTAGCGGCCGCCCTTCGCGACGAGCTCGCGGTGGGTCCCCAGCTCCTCCAGGCGGCCGCCGTGGAGCACGGCGATCCGGTCGGCGATGCGCACCGTCGAGAACCGGTGGGAGATGACGATGGCGGTGCGCTCGGCCGCCAGCTCCTTGAAGCGCTGGAACAGCTCGTGCTCCGACTCGGCGTCGATGGCGGCGGTGGGCTCGTCGAGGATCAGCACCTCGGCGCCGTCCCGCATGAAGGCGCGCGAGA
>Ga0335084_10006466_pt1 | contig 11653 bp, 14 predicted proteins | sample Lox_Sample_44_FD_206721 | JGI IMG/M metagenome (GOLD analysis project Ga0335084, IMG submission 206721) | Soil microbial communities from Loxahatchee National Wildlife Refuge, Florida, United States - Lox_Sample_4.4 | ecosystem: Environmental > Terrestrial > Soil > Wetlands | place: USA...
TACCGAGCGCAGCTGGGCGATGTCGGCTTGCGACATGAGCCCGGGATTCAGATGCGGCAGCAGCCCCGTCTCCTCCAGCACCCGTGCCGCGACTTCTTTCAGATAGGACAGTGTGGACGCGTGGCCCAGACGGGCAAGTGCTTCGCGCGCGTGCGAGTAGCGCGCTTCGGGCTTGTCGCCGAGCGTGAACAGCACCTCCTTGCAGCCTGCGGCGGCGCCCCGGCGCGCGATCTCGAGGGCGTCCTCTGCCGTCAGGAAAGCCTTCTCTAGACGTCGCGGCGTCTGGGCGAACGTGCAGTAGTGGCAGACGTCGCGGCACAGCTGGGTGAGCGGCACGAATACCTTGCGCGAATAGGTGACGTGATGGCCCCAGGCCGCGTCGCGCAGGCTCCCTGCGAGTGGCGCCAGCGTCCGCCAGTCCGCGCAATCGAGCAGCACGTAGGCTTCCTCCGCGCTGGGGCGTCGGTCGCGGTAGCGCTGCGCTCCCGATAGGAGTGCCGCGGGGTTCATTGCGCGGACACCTCCACTTTGCGCGGCAACGCCTCGCGCAGCTCGACGGGCAGCAGCGCGGGATCGGCATCGAGCCGGCGTCGCAGCTCGTCCAGATCCTCGAGGTCATCGATGTCCAGCGAGAGGGCATCCGATTCGACGATGCGCACTTCCACCCCTTGGCTGCGCGCCGCTGCGAGATGGCGCTGGAAGCTCTCGAACCCGAAGCACGGCGGGATGACCGCCGGTGGCGCACACAGCAGCGCGTTGGTGCCGTTGCGGCGCCGGTCCGGCACGATCGCCACCAGGGGTGCGCGCCGACTCAGGTCCACCAGCTCAGCAACGGCCTCGGTGGAGATCAAAGGGATGTCGCCGGAGATCATCAGGAGGCTGTCCGCTCTGGCGGACAAATGCGCTACAGCGCTGCGGCATGCTTCCGCCGTGCCGGCATCGCGCTCCTGTCGGATCACCGCGGCGCCTTCCTGTTCGACGCACGCCGCGACCTCAGGGCTCGCGGTCACTACAGCGACGCCTGCGATGCCGGGCGTATGCACCAGCGTGCGCACCACTTGTCGCGCCATCGCGAAAAACAGGCGCCCCCGGGCGCAGGCGTCCAACCCCGCCCGCAACCTGGATTTCGCCCCATCGGGAGATTTGAGCGGAACCGCCGCCCATACAGTGTTGCCAGTGTTCTGCGCGCGCACAGCCGCTGTCCGGTCCTCTCGTGTTGCCCAAGATACCACGCGTTGATCTGCCATGTTTAGCTGTGCGCGGCCCTGAAGGCGGCTCTTTCCAAGCGGCCTGAGTGGTGGTAACTTGAATCGAGGAGATAAAAACTTCGAAGGAGGAGGCAATGGCGATCGCAGTGGCCCGTTTTCTCGATGTGGCCGGCGGCTTGCAGCCCAACCAGTTCTCCGTCGGTGGGCACGACGAGATCAAATCGTTGAATGATCTCGACCCGATCTACAAGCGACTGCTGGACGAGCCGGTGACCGCGGTGCTAGCGGTGATAGGCAAGGACGGACGACCGAACCTCACACCGATGTGGTTCGATTACGAGGGGTCGAACGTTCTCGTCAACGTCGCGACACATCGCAAGAAGGTCGAGTGGATCCGCGCCGACCCGCGGCTTACGCTCCTGCTTATGAACCCGGCGAACCCGTACCACTGGGTGAGCATCAAGTGCAGGGTGAAGCGCGAGATCCTGGAGGACGACCCCCGCGAGGGCGCCCGCGCGACTGCCCAGGTCGACAAGATCTGGACCAAGTACACCAAGCAGCCACCTCCCTACGGTCTGCGCGACCCGTCGCGAAACGAGCGGCGGGTGCTGTTCGAGTGCGCGGTCGAGAAGATCGCCACCTTCGGCAAGCCCTGACCGGCGGGCCGCATGCGTGCGGCGATCGTCGGCGGTTCGCTCGGCGGATTACACGCGGCGGCGCTGCTTCACGACCTGGGTGCCGAAGTCGATGTCTACGAGCGCTCGCCCTCCGAGCTGGTGCAGCGTGGCGCGGGCATCGGTTTCCTGCCGAGCGCCGCACGCTATCTCGTGGACCGTGCCGGCGTCAATCTGGACTGGATCAGCGTCGCCACCTCGCACATCCGGTATCTGAACCGGCGCAGCGAGGTGATCTACGACGGGACGCACCGCTATCGGTTCAGCTCCTGGTATACGGTGTACCGGCAGATGCTCGCTCGCATCGACCCCGCGCGCTACCACCTCGGCCACGAGATGACCGGATGGGTCGATGGCGACGATGGGGTGGAGATCCGCTTTGCAAATCAGGCCTCGCGGCGGGTGGATCTGCTAGTCTGCGCCGATGGGGTGGGCTCGACCGCGCGGGCACGCGTGCTGCCGGAAGTGCAGCCTGTCTATTCGGGCTACGTGGCATGGCGAGGCATGGTGCCCGAAGCCTCGCTGGACCAGGCCACTCGCGCAGTGCTCGGCGACGCCATCACCTACTATGTCTACGCGAACAGCCATATCCTCGTCTACCCGATACCCGGATCGAACGATTCCGTGGCTTTCGGCGAACGTCTGATCAACTTCGTGTGGTATCGCAACTACCTCGCTGGCAGCGACCTCGACGATCTGCTCACCGATCAGTCCGGTAAACGTCGCGACACTTCGCTGCCGCCAGGAGCGGTGAGCGAACATCACGTTGCGGAACTGCATGCGGTTGCCTCGTCTCGCCTGCCCGAGCCGATCGCGCGCGTCGTTCTCAGCACGGCGCAGCCATTCCTGCAGGTGATATACGAGATCGAAGTCCCGCGCATGGCCTTCGGGCGCGTGTGCCTGATCGGCGATGCGGCTTTCCTGGCCAGGCCGCACGCGGCCGCCGGAACGGCCAAGGCGGCCGCCGATGCCTGGGCCTTGGCCGATGCCGTGGCGCGTCACGATAATGTCGTGGACGCGCTCGCCGATTGGGAGCCGGGGCAGCTCGCGCTCGGACAGCAGCTGCTCGAGCGCACCCGGCGTATCGGTCGCCGCTCACAATTCGACAACAACTGGGTGCCCGGCGACCCCGAGTTGATCTTCGGCCTGCGGGCACCGGGCGCATGAACGAGACTGGCAAACTGGCTGCGAGCATGGCACAGGCCGCGCAAGCGCTGCTCGACTCGCTCTCGGCCGAGCAACGGCGGCTTGCGCAATGGGATTTCCCAGACGAAGAAGAGCGCCGGCGCTGGTACTACACGCCGACCGACCACGGCGGCCTCACGCTCGGCCAGATGCGTCCAGCGCAGCAGCAGCTCACCATGCGGCTGGTCGCGACGGGCTTGAGCCGCGCCGGGTACGTTACCGCCGCGACCATCATCGGACTGGAGAACGTTCTCGACGAGCTGGAGGCGTGGCGCTTGTCGTATGGGCATGAGCGGGGACGCGACCCGGGCCGCTACTACCTGCGCATCTTCGGCACGCCCGGGGCCGACAACTGGTCGTGGCGCTTCGGCGGTCACCACATCTCGGTCCACCACACGGTGATCGGCGGCGAGCTGCGCGCATTCACGCCCTGCTTCTTCGGTGCCGATCCGGCCCGTTCGCCTCTGCTGGGGCTGCATCAGCTGCGGCCGCTGGCGGCGTGCGAAGATCTCGCGTTCGAGCTGCTGCGCTCGTTGAGCGAGGCGCAACGCGGCGTTGCGGTGTTGTCGCCGGTTCCGCCGATCGATCTGGTCGGTGCGAATCGCACCGTTCTCGGCGAGGGTGATGGCCCCCTGCGGCTCGCGAAGATCTGGCGCAACGAGTTCACCGGCGAGCTGCTGGATTTCCTCGAGCGCGCGCAGGATTCCGAAGAAGCCAAGCTCGGTCTTACCGACGCGCACGTGGATGCGATGCGCTTCACCACGGTACCGAAGGGCCTGAGCGCGGCGGCGATGAGCCCATCCCAGCACGAGATCCTGCGGGCTCTACTCGATACGTACGTGGGGCGTTTGCCCGACGCCATTGCGGAGCGCGAGATGACCAAGATCACCGGCGCCTCGTTCCCCGCATTGCACCTGGCGTGGGCCGGCAGCCTCGAGCCGGGGCGGCCGCACTACTACCGCATCCAAGGCCATCGTTTGCTGGTGGAGTACGACAACACGACGCGGGACGCCAACCACGTGCACTCGGTGTGGCGCGATCCAGTGGGCGACTTCGGCATGGATGTGCTCGGCGCACACCGGCGCCACGACCACTAATCCTCGTCGGCCCGGCTTCGCAAATGAAAAGGCCCGGTGAGACCGGGCCTCGTGCGCAGTTACGGCGCCTTACTCGGGGCGGATGTTCGCTGCCTGTTCGCCCTTGGGTCCCGTGGTCACATCGAATGTGACGCGCTGGTTCTCCTTGAGCGACTTGAACCCGGGATCCTGAATCGCCGAGAAGTGCGCGAACACATCCTTCCCCCCGCCGTCCGGCGTGATGAAACCGAAGCCCTTTGCGTCGTTGAACCACTTAACCGTACCTGAGGTCATGCTTGTCTTCCTTTGAAGATGGCTGAAGGCTTGCGCCCGAAGTGCGGACGCTTCAAGAGAAGAAAGGACGAAGGGGCGTGTTTCGCGGCGCGAGCGCGCCTCGGACGAACCTGCTGCTTGTCGACGCTTAAAGAATCCTGCCAGCAGACTTATACAGACGTATCCGCACCGAGTCAACGCAATTCGACGCCGACCTGCCTTCGCACGTTGGACGCTGGAGCGCGATTGGCAACTGTCAAGTGTCGCCCAGCGTACACAATCTATTCTGAGGATGTTTCCTTTGACCCTCGGGCGCAGTCCGCGTATAACGAAGGGCAGCGAAAGCTCAAGATGACATTTGAGCCTTCTTTCTCCGGCCGCGCTGCCCATTGTTTCCACATCTTATCTGCCCGAAGGTTGGCGCGCTCCGCCACATCGCGTTTGACCTCGACAGGAGCGACGATGAGCACAGGCACCGTAAGGTGGTTCAGCTATTCGAAAGGCTGCGGTTTCATCATCCCCGACGATGGGGGCGCCGACGTGTTCGCGCATTTCTCCGGGTTCGGAGGCGTCGGCCTGAGATCTCTTCACCCGAATCAGCGTGTCAGTTACGACGTGAACGTTGGCCCGAAGGGGCGAGTGGCCAGCAATATCTACTCGGTGAGTTGACCGAGCGGTGGTTCACGGCGCCAGCAATCGCGAGGACGATCGCCCGCGTCGGCCAGTCCATGACGAGTGCACCCATGATGCTCCTTCAGCGGCGGGATTCAAGCCATGTCTAGCGGAAGCAAGAAGCAAGAGGACTCCTTCCGGCTGCAGCGGGAAACCTGGCGTCGGGCGTACGCCGAGGCGCACAGCGTGCGGGAGCGATTCCCAAAGGTTGAGGAACTCGTTCTCGACATGGCGTTCACCGATCTCAAAGGGATCGGAAGGTACTCCCCACAGATGCGCAGCTTTTCTGCCTCGGCGAAGGCTTTCTTCGCGATTGCCTGCCCTCGAACGCTTTGCCTCGACGGTGGTTTCGATCTCGATGCCATCATCCTCGCCATGCTCGCCACCGGCCAATCCATGTCGATCGGCACTCTGGAATGCCGTGGTTGGATGGACCCGGCGCGTCCCGAGAATGCGCGCTGCCTTCTACAGATGCGCTATCACCTCCGGGCTCGCTACGCTGCGCCGACGGCGAGCAGCTCAGGCGAAAGTACGCGCGTCTGAAGCGCTACCCGATTCGCCAGTCGACTGAGTTTGAGATGCCCAACTGCAACCGCGCGTCGCCTGCCGGAGCAGAGCCGCTCAGCGTGGCTGGGGGCGCACGGACGGCGCATCCGCGGTTGTTTCGATTTGGCGCCCGTCGATCATGCGGTCATGCTGCGAGACAAACGTTTCCAAGATGCATTCCCTTTGCTCCTGGTCTTTCAGTCTCTCGCATCGCACACGCGGATTCTCTTCCGCGGCTTTGGCAGCCTTCGGGCACTGGTTCGCGGCGGCTTCTCCCGGCGTTTTGCAGCTCTCTTTCGCCGCTTTGTATTCGCCCGATGCCCTCTGGGGGTGCGACTCGAGGCTTTGCCCGAGCGCCGCGTTCAGCCCGAAGGCGAAGCCGGTTGCGATTACGACAGTAAGGAATCTGGACACGCCATTCTTCCCTATCGATCCTTGACGCGGCTCAACTCACGCTGTTTGCCTTGCCTGCTCGGACGGCGCAAGGAGTGAAGCTCGCGGCCTCGCGTGCAAGATCTTGCGCGCATCCGGTGGCAGCTCCTTCATCCGCTGCAGCGCCCTGGCGAAGAGATCGCGAATATCAAGGCTCACCAGAACGCTCGCATACCTCGCGTCTCTTGCGGTGAGGCCCCCACACAACGCCTCGAGGAAGCGGTAGGAATCTATGACCTCGCGGTCACTACCTGTCGCAAGGCCAGCAAGCTCTCGTGAAGAATCCTGCTTAGCCCGATCACCAATCAGGTCGTTGAGCGCCGTGGCCAGAAAGGTACGCACCTCGCTGCGCGTCTTCAGCGGTTCGAGAGACGCTGTCCAGATTGCATCAAACATCATAGGGGCCTCCGGATTCATGCGCTGGCCTGCAAGTCCTTCGTGCGCAGCGGGGATGCGACGTGATATGCGGATAACCGTTGCGGGTTCAGAAGAATCTCGGACCAGCTCAAAACCTTAACAAGCATGAGTGTATTCACTTGACGTGTCAAGCACAATCTAGGATTATCTGGTTGTCTTAACCGAGCTTGGTAAACAAGAGGAGGCTGCTGTGGATGTTTGTTTGGTCATCAAGGACCGGCTGGAGGCGCTGGGTCTTGGGCAAAAGGATCTTGCGGCCGCAGCCGAAGTCACCGAGTCCTACATCTCTCAGATGCTAACCCGGAAGAAATTGCCCCCCGCGCCGGAGCGAACAGACATCTACGAGAAGATGGGCAAGTTTCTCAAGCTGTCGAGTGGCAAGCTGGCGAAGCTGGCCGAGCTTCAGCGCAGGGAAGAGTTGAAGAGGAATTTCGAGGAGCCTCCGGCGCCGCTATTTCACCAGGTTCGAGAGCTGGTTCTGCGCAAGTGCGCACCGGAAAAGCAGCAACAGGTGCGGGCGGTATTCGAGAAGCAGCCCTTCGGCGAACTCGAGCGCCTCGTCACACAAAAGCTTCTGGACGTGGTCAAGCGAGCCGCCAGAGAGGAACTGGAAAGTGAAAAGTGGCTCCACTCGGTGGCTCGACACCGTGGCCGAAGCTATAAGCAGATGCGAGTCATGATCCTCGAGTTTCTGGACACCGACGTCTTCCATGTGTCCGCCGAAAACTGCATCTCCTTCCTGGACCCGTTGATCGACTCATGGGACATCGACCTCTCGACCTTCGGTATGAACATTGTGCTCAACCGAAGATTCAGCCCGGGGCAATCGAAACGGTTCGAGTTCGTTGAAACAGAGCCGACTCAACCGTCCGGGCGTGAGCCAGGGCTCAACGCTTTCCTGAAGGATGGCTCACTGAGTGGAAATGTCACTCAGGAAGAAATCGAATTCTTAGAACGGTTGAGGTTCAAGGGAAGGCGGCCTACACCGCTCTACTACTACCGCGAAATGCAGAACCTTAGAGATCCGCTGCATTTTCGCAATGTGAAGGGGTGACCAATTGCTCAGTCTCTCCCTCCTTGAGTCATCGAGATGATGGTCTCCTGATACGGTGCTGTGCGTCTACTTAGGCTTGGTCGGGTAGACGACAATGAAGTTGTCGCGGTTCGGCATCTTCACCTGCGGCAACGATTGCGCATTCATCGCGTCCTGGGCGCCGATGATCCCGTTCAAGTGCAGCAGGTACGCGGTTACGGCGTACACCTCCTCATTGGTCAGTGATTTCGCCTCGGTGTACGGCATTGCCCGGCGCACATAGTCGAACACCGTGGTCGCATAGGGCCAGTAGCTGCCGATGGTACGCACCGGACTTTTGCTGGTGAGCGTGCCGTGGCCGCCGACCAGTTGGTCGTTGGGCTTTCCGGCGCCTTTCTCGCCGTGGCACGCCTGGCACTTCTGGGCGTATACGACGGCGCCCTGTTCTGGCGTGCCGCTGCCAGGCGGCAGCCCGGTGCCATCGGGCGGAATGCTGATGTCCCATCCGGCAATCTCGGCGGGCGTGGCTGGGCGGCCGAGGTTGGGCGTCTCCTGGGCCGTGCTAGACGCGTAGGCCCCCAAAGCAAGGATCATGGTCACCACAGCGGTCAAGTTACGCGTAGACATTTTTCACCTCGCCGGTGGTCTCTACCTGCCAGGCCTGGATGGCGTTGTAGTGAAAGATCGCGTTGGTGCCATGCGCGCTTACCAGGGCGTCGCGCGTCGGCTGGACTGCACCAGTTTCGTCGATGGCACGGCTCTTCAGTACGGCGGGGGCGCCGTTCCACTTCCAGGCGATGCGGAAGCGCGTCAGTGCGCGCGGCAACACGGGGTCTGAAAGCGCGGCTGCGGCCCAGGTCTGCCCGCCGTCGGCCGAGACATCAACCTGCTTGATCGTCCCGTGGCCGGACCAGGCAATGCCGGACACCTCGTAAAGCCCTGGCGCCTGCAATGCCACACCAGGAGACGGTCGGGTGATAACTGACTTCACGTCCATGGGGTAGGTGAACATGAGCGACTTGCCGTCAGCCTGCAGGTCGGTGTAGCGCGATGTCTCGTCCTTGGTCATGTTGGGCGTCGACGTGACCTTGAGGCGCCGCAGCCACTTCACGTTCATGTTGCCTTCGTAGCCAGGCAGGAGCAGGCGCACGGGGTAGCCGTTTTCCGGGCGTAGCCGTTCGCCGTTCTGATACAGCGCCAGGAATGCGTCGTCGAGGGCCTTGGCCATCGGCACGCTCCGGCTCATTCCAGCGGCGTCGGCACCTTCGGCGAGCATCCACGGGGCAGTCAGATCGGCACCGGCTTCCTCCAGCAATAGCCGCAGCGGCACACCGGTCCACTCACTACACGACACCAGGCCGTGCACCTGCCCGCACGTCAGGGCAGGCGGTGTCGGACCAAACATGACCAGGCTATTACCCGAGCATTCGAGAAAGTGGATGCGCGAGACCATCGGGTAGCGCAGCAGCGCCTCCACGGTGAAGATCAGAGGGCGCTTCACCAGGCCGTGGATCAGCAGTCGATGCTTCTCCGGATCGATGTCGGGGACACCGCTGTGGTGGCGCTCGAAATGCAGGCCGTTCGGCGTGATCATGCCGTCTAGAGCGTCGATCGGCGTACGTGAGGCGCCGCTCCCCGTCGTGCCAGGTTTTGATTGAATGAGGGTGCGTGCGACCCTGCTCTCGTACTTGGCCGGACTCCCATAGCCACTCATCCCCGCCCCAGGGAATTGCATCCAGGGGAGTAATTGGGCCGGATCGGCCGCTCTGGCCGAAGGCCCAGACACGGCAGCAAGGCCACCGGCTCCGAAAAGCGCGATGCCCTGCTTGATGAAGAAACGACGGTCGAGGAGTCCATTGGCGGCAGCCGGCTCCACGAGGGACTGACTTTGGGAAGAGGAGGGTGTTCTCGACATGATCTTCATCTTTTGTCCTTTTCCGTTCAAGTTGTGAGCCGGCCTTGACACCGAATGCTTCCCGAAAAGGTTACGACCGTCTGTGCGATGGCGTACAAAGCCTGCACGACGTGCGTGGCGGTATGGTCGACTCCGGTGTGGTGTTCGCTCAAAAGTTGAGCATGCGCTCCGCGAGCCCTACCAGAACCGTCCCACGTCGATCACGTGGAACTTGATGATCGGGAAAAAACCTGCTGTGGGTCGCACAGGACCAGGGCACAGCGCAGCCGTGATGTTGAAGGCTTATGCCAATTGTTCAGCGGGTTCGACAGGGAGCGTCGTCAGCCCCTGATATTCCGCTCCCGCAGATAGTTTGCCATGGCCTTGAACCGGCGACGGGTTTCCCAGGCGAATAGGCTGCCGGCCAGCCAGTCGAACAGCACGCCCACCCATCGCGGCCGCAGCTTGATCGAGTACGTGTAGATCAGATCCGATCCGCCGTTCTCACGGTCTTTGAAACGCATGGACGCAGCCCACAGCACGAAAGGCCCCGTGGGCTCGACCAATGCGGCGGAAGCCTGGTGTGGCGGATCGTACGATAGAAAGCGCGTGCGCATCGTCAGGCCCGTCTTCCAGCCACGCCCGCGATTCGTCGAGATGGCGCCGACGTAGGGATGCGTGCCGCCGCCTTCCACGTAGTTGACGCTGAGCAACGTGTCCCAGCGGAGCCTGACGCGGTGATTGAAAAACGCCTCGAACGCCTCCGTGGTGCGTGCGGGCATGACGAAGACCAGTCTGCCGTGGGCCATGGTCAAGCAAGCGTGATGGCAATCGCCTTCGCGACCATCAAATAGAAGAGCAGCACCACGGCCGTGAACGCCGGTATGAACGCAAGCGCATCGTTCACGCCGCGTGCTCCTCGACAACCGTCTGCATGCCCCAGCGCGCAAACTCGGGCTCGAAGTCGGCGAGGCCGAGGAATCCCATGCAAGGATGCGCGCCGTGTGTGGCGATCTCCCCGCTCGCCAGCTTGCGCGCCATGAGGATCGCCGCCATGCAAGGTATCTCCGGGCCGTGATTGTTCCCGGCGGTAATATGCCATTGTGCGCTTCCGCGGCGGCCGTCGAGGCGCACGCCACTCAGGGACACAAGCATTCCGCCACGGTCCGTGCCGAACCGGTCAAAAAGCGAAGCCGCATGGTTCACAAAGCCGGCCCATCGCTCGAGCGGCAACGGCAATCCCGCTCGTCGCACGGACGCAATCAGCGACATTGCAATCGTCTCGACGCCGAGTTCCAGCGCCGCGCGGAACTCGACCGTGCGCACGTCTGGATAGCGCTGCGGAAAGAGCTCCAGGTCGGGCACGTCGCACGCCGCTGCGAGACGCATTCCCACGCCGGCAAACCGGATTCGCTTCAGTCCCTGCCAGCCCCACGCATCTGACCAGCGTCCGGAGCTCAGTCGCTTGAACGGCTTGCCGGCGTAGCTCAGAACTCCCGCGATCGTGGCCGTCCCGCGCTGCGCCTTCTGACCAGGCGCAATCGCGATCTGGATTTCGTGTACTTTCTGGAAGCGCCGCGCAAGGAGGTCCACGACCGCGGACGAGAGCCCGGGCAAGGTGCTCGCCCCGGTTATCGCCAATCGCCCTGCCGCTCGTGCAACAGCATCCAGCTGCCCGGCAAACGCGGCAACGAAGTCGCGGCCGTCCGCGAGATCTATGTAGTGCGCGCCGGCCGCGAGTGCCGCCGCGGCTACCCGATAGTCCTGGCGCTGGAACGGGCCGGCGCAATGCGCGACCAGGTCCGGATACAGCGATCTAAGCGCTGTGGGAAAATCGCTCGAGGCGAAATCGAGCCGCGCGGTCCGGATGCTTGCGTCGGAAAGGCTTGCGGGTGGATTGCGGCCGGCCGAAATGACCTCGATCCTTGGATGTCCGGCAAGCTCCCGACAGATCCGAGTCCCAAAGTTTCCATAGCCGCCCAGTACGACTACCCGCATTTAGGAATGATAACGACGTGGTCAGCGGTTGATGAAGTGACGGCGCTTATCCCTCATCCCTCTCCCGCCACGGGTTCGAATCCGAGCGAGCGAAGCCGGAATTTGAAGACGCTCTCTACTGTGAGGGCGTTCGCGTTTCTGGCGGAGAGAGAGACGCTGCGTACGCTACCGCGCGCAGAGCAGCTTGTTGGGGCAGAGGCTAACTTCGCTTGCGAAGTTAAGGACGTCAGTCCGGCCGGAGCCAA
>Ga0335084_10006467_pt1 | contig 11650 bp, 8 predicted proteins | sample Lox_Sample_44_FD_206721 | JGI IMG/M metagenome (GOLD analysis project Ga0335084, IMG submission 206721) | Soil microbial communities from Loxahatchee National Wildlife Refuge, Florida, United States - Lox_Sample_4.4 | ecosystem: Environmental > Terrestrial > Soil > Wetlands | place: USA: Florida...
AACGGCATTATCTACCGCATCGCCGGGAAAGGCAAAGCATTCGCGCTCTATAACGCCGGATTGCCGGAGATCCGCACCATCGTCGCGTCTGCCGACGGCGCCGTCTATGCGGCGGCCATGGGCGGATCGGTCACCGCGCGTGGCGCATCGCAGATGCCTGTCTCCATTGCCGCGCCCGCGTCAGTCAACGCTCTGTCGTCCGCATCGGTCACTGTCACCGACACTTCCGCGCAGGCTGGCCCCGACGTGAAGGTTGCGCCGAAGCCAGCCACCGCGCCTCAGGCTGTGCAGCAGGTCCTGCCCGCGCTGCCCGTGGTGGAAACGCCCGGCGTGGATAAATCCGCGGTCTATCGCATCAATCCCGACAACACCGTCGAAACCGTCTGGAGTTCGAAAGACGAGAACATCTACGATCTGGTGCTGCGTCCTGACGATTCGCTCATTGTCGCCACTGACGCGCAGGGACGCATCTATCGCCTCCTCCGCAACGGCAAGGCTTCTCTGATTGCGCAAACCGGCGAAGGCGAGGGTACGCGCCTGCTCTCCACATCCGCGGGACTCATCGCCGCCACCGCCGAGACCGGACGGCTGTTCCGCCTCACAGACCGGAAGAAGGCCGCGGGCGCTTACGAATCGCCCGTGCACGACGCCGGTGCTGTGGCGCGCTGGGGCCGTATTTCCTGGCGTGGCCACGAGGGCAAAATCAGCGTCGAAACCCGCACCGGCAACTCCGCCCGTCCTGACACCACCTGGAGCGACTGGCAGCCGTTGCGTCCCGCTTCGGATGTCCAGCGCGTGCAAAGCCCCAATGCCCGCTACATCCAATGGCGCGCCCAGCTCACCGGCGATGCGACGCTCGAGAACATCTCTGTCTCCTATCTGCCGCAGAACACGCCGCCCGTGGTCCGCAGCATCACGGTCGCCGCCCTGGCCGCCGCGCAATCCACGGCGCAGAAGACTGCCGCAAGCACCGCTACCAACGCCAGTTTCTCTGTCACTGTCACCGACACCGGCGACGCCGCTCCCCAGACCTCGCAGGGCACGCCGACGCAAAGCCTTTCCCGCGCGGGCAACTCGCAGATCCAGATCTCCTGGCAGGCCGACGACCCCGAAAACGACAAGCTCGTCTACAGCATCTGGTTCCGCGGCGAGGACGAAACCGCATGGAAGCTCATCCGAGCAAATATCTTCGAGAACACGCTGCTGCTTGACAACGACGCCTTTGCCGACGGCCGTTACCTGTTCCGCGTGGTCGCCTCTGACCGCCCCTCGAACGGACCTGACACCGCGCGCGAATCCGATCTGGTCAGCTCACCCGTGCTCATCGACAACACACCGCCGCTGGTGACCGTGACCGCCGGCCAGCGCCACGACAATGAAGCCGACATCGACCTGGATGCGCACGACGCCGCCTCGTCGCTGCGCCGCTGTGAGTACTCCGTGGACGCCGGCCCCTGGATGCCCGTGGAAGCGACCGACGGCATCACCGACACGCCGCACCAGCAGTTCCACATCCACGTTCGTCATCTGAGTCCCGGCGAGCATCTGATCGCGATCCGTGTCTACGACGCCGCCGGCAACGCCGGCCTGGCAAAGTGGGTCGCTCGATAGCTACCCCCGCAGAATCCGCATCGTCTCGGTGACCGCGTTCGGCTCGGCCGCGGACTTCCCGCCGCCTCCGTTGTCGCTCTCCTGTTCCCCGCCCTCGCCCGGCGCAAGAAACAGGTCCATCTGCAGCCCGTGCTGCTTGGTGTACAGATCGAAGTAGCGCCCTCGCGCCGCGTACAGCTCCTCGTGCGTGCCCCGTTCCAGAATCCGCCCCTCTTCCACCACCAGAATCTGGTCCGCGCGGCGAATCGTCGAGAGCCGGTGCGCGATCACGAACGTCGTGCGTCCCTTCATCAGGAACCGCAGACCCTCCTGAATCAGCGCCTCCGATTCCGAATCGAGGCTCGACGTCGCTTCATCCAGAATCAGAATCCGCGGGTCCGCCAGAATCGCGCGCGCAATTGAAACGCGCTGCTTCTGCCCGCCCGAGAGTTTCACCCCGCGCTCGCCCACAATCGTGTCGTACTTCTCCGGGAAGTTCTCGGCGAATTCGTCCACGCGCGCGATGCGGCACGCGTTCATGATCTGCTCCTCGCTCGCCTCGGGCCGCGAAAACGCCACATTCTCACGAATGGTCCCATCGAACAGGAACGTGTCCTGCAACACCAGGCCAAGCTGGCTGCGATAGGAATCGAGCCGCACCGTCGAGAGATCCACGCCATCCACTCGCACCACGCCTTCGGTCGGCACATGGAACGCCGCAATCAGGCCGATCATCGTCGATTTCCCGCTGCCCGAAGAGCCCACCAGCGCCGTCACCGTATCCGGAGCCGAATGGAACGAGATCTCGTGCAGCACCGTCTTCGATGGCTCATAGGCGAAGCTCACGTTCGCGAACTCCACCTCGCCGCGCACCTCGCCAATCTGCACCGTGCGCTTCGGGTCGGCGTCCTCCGGCAACTCGCTCAACACCTCATGCGTGCGCTCCAGCCCCGCAATCGCCTCCGTCAGTTGCGTTCCGATCGCGACAATCTGGAACATCGGCGCCACCATGTAGGCCATCAGCGCCATGAAGGTCATCAGGTCGCCCACCGTCATCGTGTGCGCCAGAATCGATCGCGCCCCCACATACATCACCAGCGCGCCCACCAGCCCGATCAGCACCGTTGCCGAGAGACTCATCAGGCTGGTCGCCGAGAGCGATTTCAGAATGTTCTCCAGCAGCCGCTGTACGCCCGTCAGAAAGACCGACTGCTCCCGCGCTTCGGCATGATAGCCCTTCACCACGCGCACGCCGCCAAGCGATTCGGTCAGCCGGCCGGTCACTTCCGCGGTGATCTTGCCGCGCTCTCGGAAGATCGGCCGAATCGTTCGGAACGCCTTCTGCAGCACCACGACGAACGACGCGATCAGCACCACCGCGATCCCCGTCAGCAGCGCATTGATCCAAAGCAGCGCGAAGAGCACAATGAACGCCATCACCAGTCCGCCGACGAACTCCACCAGGCCGGTGCCAATCAGGTTGCGCACACCCTCCACATCGTTCATGATGCGCGAGACCAGCGAACCGGTCTTTGTCGCGTCGTAGTAGGCCACCGGCAGCCGGCTCACGTGCCTGTGCACCTTCACGCGCAGCTCGGCAATCAGCCGCTGCGCCGCTTTCGACAACAACTGGGTGAGTGAATACGACGTCACGCCCTGAATCAGCGTCGCCGCCAGCACGGCCACGATCAGCGGCATCAGCAGCGATACCTCGCGCAGCCCGATGACCTTGTCGATGAGGAACTTCGTCGAAAACGGCAGAACCAGCGCGCACGAACGGTTCACCGCCATCAGCAGGAATCCAAACGCCAGCGTTCCGCGCCGCGGCCGGATCATCTCGCGGATATCCGGCCACACCACTCTCAGCTTCTGTACCGCGCTCTTCTTGTCGGCTGGATCGGGCTCTCCCGAGCGCCGCGCGCTGCGCCCGTGGCCTTCCGCCCGCCCGAGTCCGAATCCGTGACCGTGTGCCAAAGCCATTAGATGTTCCGCAACCGCCCCAGGGTCCGGCGGATTTCCCCGCTGTTACCATTGGATGTCGGCATGAAGTGCAGAATCTGCGATGAGCGCAAACCTCGCCGCTATTGTCTCGCAGTCGCGGGCGACATCTGCTCGCTGTGCTGCGGCACGGAGCGCGAACAGAGCCTGCGTTGCCCCCTCGATTGCGTCTATCTGCAGGAGGCTCACTCGCGCGAGAAGCTCGAGGCCATCCCGGCCGAAAAGCTCCCCAGCCCCGACATTCCCGTCACCGAGCGCTTCATTCAGGAGCATATGCCGCTGGTCGACGCTCTGGGCTTCATCATCCGCGATGCCGCGCTCGCCGAGGAGGATGCCATCGACAAGGATGTACAGGAAGCTCTCGACGCCCTGACACGCACGTGGCGCACCCTCGAAAGCGGCCTCTATTATCAGACCCGCCCCGACAATCCCGTCGCCGCCCGCGTGCAGGTTCGCATCGAAGAGGCCGTCGCGAAACTTCGCAAAGATGTCGCCGCGAAGGGCTTCCCCGCCATCGCCGACTCCACCATCCTCGGCGCGCTGGTCTTCTTCCATCGCATGGCGGTGCAGTACGACAACCACCGGCGCTACGGCCGGCTCTTCATCGGCTCTTTCGGACCGGCGCCGCGCAAGGCGCCCCAGTCCGCCCCCGGTTCCCTAATCGTTCCCGCGTGAGGCTCGCATGACCGCGCTCGTGGTATTCGCGCACGGCTCGAAGGTGGAAGCGGCGAATGAGGCCATCCGCGCCATTGCCGCTCAACTCGCGGCGAAGAGCGGTTACGTCGCCGAGCCCGCCTTCCTCGAACTCGCCAGCCCCGATCTTCCCGGCGCCGTCCAGCGTCTCGCCCACCGCGGCGCTACGCGCATCGTCGTGCTTCCCTACTTCCTCGCCCCCGGCCGCCACTCCGAAATCGACCTTCCGCGCATCATCGATCGCCTTCGCGGCATCCACAATGACGTTAAAATCGAAGCAGCTGCAAATCTCGACGGCCACCCCGCGCTGGTCGGCATTCTGCTCGACCGCGCCGCCGCCGTGCTGGAGGAACTCTGAAAGCCCGTCTCATCGGAATCGCCGAGTTGTGTCCCGAAGTCCGCCAGTTCGTCTTTGAGGCGGAAATGGACAACTTCGCCTTCACGCCCGGCCAGTTCGTCTCTCTGGTGCACGAGTTCGAAGGCCGCGAGGTCACCCGCGCCTACTCCATCGCATCCGCGCCCGCCGGCAACCGCTTCGAGCTCTGCCTCAATCGCGTGAAGGAAGGTATCTTCTCCCCCTGGCTCTTCGAGATGAACTCCGGCGACACGGTGGAGATGAAAGGCCCGCTCGGCTACTTCGTTCTGCGGAATCCCGCACGCGACGCTCTCTTCGTTGCCACCGGTACGGGCATCGCCCCCATCCGCTCTATCCTCCAGGCGAACCTGAGCGGACCTCGTCCCGCGCGGATCACGCTGCTGTTCGGAGCGCGCTACCCGGCCAGCCTGCTCTACCGCGCCGAATTCGACACCATCGCCGCGCTTTGGCCCGGCTTCCGCTTCTGGCCTACGGTCACCCGCCCCGACAACGCATGGACCGGCCGCACCGGCCGCGTCCAGCAGCACCTGCTCGAAGCTATCGGCGACCGCCGCGACATCGACGTCTACATCTGCGGCCTGAAGGAGATGGTGGACGACGTCCGCACCGTCCTCAAGTGCGTCGGCTTCGATCGCAAACAGATTATAGTTGAGAAATACGACTAAATGGCCCGAACCCTAGCGCTTCTAGCCGCCATGGCCGTGCTGTTCTGTGTGGTTGTGCTGGTGCTCAACCAGGTGATGCCGGGACCGCACCGCCCCACTGACTACCTCGTCATGGGCGGAGCCGCCACCATGGTCTGCCTGCTGGTGATGTTTGTCCTGCTCATCACCACCACGCACCGCTCCGCGAATATCTTCTTCCGGAAGAAGAAGTGACTCCGCGGGAAAAGACAGGCAGTGCCGCGCGGGTGAGGGTGAATCGCCGTGCCGTCGATCGTTTCCGCTCCGGCCATCCCTGGATCTTCGCCGGCGATGTGACCGACCGCGGCGAAGCTCAGCCCGGCGAAGCCGTCGTTGTCGTCGATCCCTCCAGCCGCCCCATCGGCACCGCGCACCATAGCTCCACCTCGCAGATCTGCCTGCGCATGCTGAGCGATCGCGTCATCCCCGTTGATCGTGCCTTCCTCGCCGAGCGCCTGGCCGCTGCTGCGTCGTGGCGCGAGCGCGTGGTCGCCGACACCACGGCATATCGCCTCTCCCACGGCGAAGGCGACCGCCTCCCCGGCCTCGTCATCGACCGCTACGGCGACTACTTCACCATCCAGACCCTCAATCAGGGCATGGACCGCCTGAAGCAGGATGTGGCCGGCGTCCTGACCGAACGGTTCGGCGCCCGCGGCGTCGTCGCCCGCAACGACGTCGCCGTCCGCAAACACGAGTCGCTCCCGCTCGAATCCGCCGTGCTTGCCGGCGAAATCCCCGACACCCTCGCCATCCACATGAACGGCCTCAAGCTCGAAGCGGACCTCATCCACGGCCAGAAAACCGGCGTCTTCCTCGATCAGCGCGAAAACTACCTCGCCGCTGCCCAGTACGCCCGCGGCCGCGCCCTCGATTGCTTCACTTCCACCGGCGGCTTCGCCCTGCACATGGCCTCCCGTTGCGGGTCGGTGGAGGCTGTGGACAGCTCCGCCGCCGCGCTTGACCGCGCCCGCCGCAACGCCGAGGCCAACAGCATAGCCAACATCGCCTTCCGCGAGGCCGACGTCTTCGATCTGCTCTCCGGCTATGCCTCCGCCCGCCGCCAGTTCGATACGGTCGTGCTTGACCCGCCAGCCTTCGCCAAGTCCCGCTCCAACCTCGACGCCGCCGTCCGCGGCTACCGCGACATCAACCTCCGCGCACTCCGCCTGCTCGGCCCCGGCGGGATCCTGGTCACCTGCTCCTGTTCCCACCACCTGAGCGAAGCTATGTTGTTGCAGCTATTGGCCGAAGCCGCCCTCGACGCCAGCCGCACCCTGCGCATCGCCGAGCGCCGCACCCAGGGCCGCGACCACCCCATCCTCCTCACCGTCCCCGAGACCCACTACCTCAAGTGCCTGATCGTTGAAGTTGTCTGATCGCCCACACTTCGCCTGTTTGCCGCCCCCCGTCTCCGTGTGAAACAATGGTGGCTTAGCCCCTTCTATTTTGTTGACCAGTCTCATTTCCGAGATGGAGGATACCTCTGACATGCAGTCGAACTGTGCACTCTTCACAGATTCTACGCGCCGGCGTCTCCGCAACATCGGCCGGCTTTTCTTCTCTATAGTTCCGGTGCTGCTGGTGGCCCTGATTCTTCTGGGCGCTCCCGTGCAGGCGATGGCGGCTGAATCGAACGCGGCCGGCGGCGAGGCAAACCTGGTTCTCCCGGACCTCGGCAGCGCGACCTTCTTTGGAGGCGCTGTCAACGGCCGCACCCTGCTGATGTACGGAATGATCATCGCCGCATGCGGCCTGATCTTCGGTTTCCTCACCTACATGCGGCTGCGCGACCTGCCGGTCCACCGCTCCATGAAGGAAATCTCCGAACTGATCTACGAAACCTGCAAGACCTACCTGCTCACCCAGGGCAAGTTTCTGCTCATCCTTTGGATCTTCATCGCCGCAGTCATCGTGCTTTACTTCGGCGTGCTGGCGCCCGTGCCCGGCAAGCCGCTGACGGTGACGCTGCCCATTATTCTGCTGTTCAGTCTGGTCGGTATCGGCGGCAGCTACGGCGTGGCGTGGTTCGGTATCCGCGTCAACACGTTCGCCAACTCGCGCACGGCGCACTCTGCCCTCGACGGCAAGGCCTTCCCCGGCTACGCGATTCCGCTGCGCGCCGGCATGAGCATCGGCATGGTGCTGATCAGCGTTGAGCTGCTCATCATGCTCTTCATTCTGCTGTTCATCCCGGGCGACTATGCCGGTCCGTGCTTCATCGGCTTCGCCATCGGCGAATCGCTCGGCGCCGCGGCCCTGCGCGTCGCGGGCGGCATCTTCACCAAGATCGCCGACATCGGCTCCGATCTGATGAAGATCGTGTTCAAGATCAAGGAAGACGACGCGCGCAACCCGGGCGTCATCGCCGATTGCACCGGCGACAACGCGGGCGACTCGGTCGGACCCAGCGCCGACGGCTTCGAGACCTACGGCGTCACCGGCGTCGCGCTCATCACCTTCATCCTGCTGGCCGTCACGAAGCCGGAAATCAAGGTGCAGCTCCTCATCTGGATCTTCGTCATGCGCGTCATGATGATCATCTCCTCCGGCGTCTCTTACTTCATCAACGATGCCATCGCGAAGGCCCGGTTCGGCAAGGCTGCCAAGTTCAACGCGGAAATCCCGCTCACCACGCTGGTCTGGCTTACTTCCATCATTTCGGTGATTGCCACCTACGTCATCTCCCTGCTGCTGATTCCGGATCTGGCCGGTGACAACTCACTGTGGTGGAAGCTTTCCACGGTGATCACCTGCGGTACGCTGGCCGGTGCAATCATCCCCGAGCTGGTGAAAGTCTTCACCTCCACCAATTCGCGGCACGTGCGGGAGGTAGTCACAGCCTCGAAGCAGGGCGGTCCTTCGCTCAATATTCTGGCCGGCTTTGTCGCCGGTAACTTCAGCGCCTACTGGCTGGGTCTGGCAATGGTGGTGCTGATGTCCATCGCCTACATGGTCAGCACCATGGGCCTCGGCGGCCTGATGATCGCTCCGGCCGTGTTCGCCTTCGGTCTGGTGGCGTTCGGCTTCCTCGGCATGGGCCCGGTGACCATCGCGGTCGATTCCTACGGCCCGGTAACCGACAACGCGCAGTCCGTTTACGAGCTTTCCACCATCGAAACCATCCCCGGCATCGAAGCCGAACTGAAGAAGGATTTCGGATTCGACGTGAACTTCGAAATCGCCAAGGAAAACCTCGAAGAAAATGACGGCGCGGGCAACACCTTCAAGGCGACCGCCAAGCCCGTGCTCATCGGCACCGCTGTCGTCGGCGCAACCACGATGATCTTCTCCATCGTCGTGGCCCTCACCAACGGCCTGAAACCGGAGCTGCTCTCCAACCTCTCCATTCTGCACGCTCCGTTCCTGCTGGGCCTCATCACCGGTGGCGCAATCATCTACTGGTTCACCGGCGCTTCCACCCAGGCTGTCAGCACCGGCGCATACCGTGCGGTCGAATTCATCAAGGCCCACATCAAGCTGGAAGGCGTCGAGAAAGCCTCGGTCAGCGACTCGAAGAAGGTGGTCGAAATCTGCACCAAATACGCGCAGAAGGGCATGTTCAACATCTTCCTGACCGTGTTCTTTGCCACCCTGGCGTTTGCGTTCGTCGAACCGTACTTTTTCATCGGCTACCTGATCTCCATCGCTCTGTTCGGTCTGTATCAGGCCATCTTCATGGCCGATGCGGGCGGCGCGTGGGACAACGCCAAGAAGATCGTGGAAACCGAGATGAAGCAGAAGGGCACGGAACTCCACGCCGCCACTGTCGTTGGCGACACCGTTGGCGATCCCTTCAAGGACACCTCCTCGGTGGCGTTGAACCCGATCATCAAGTTCACCACGCTGTTCGGCCTGCTGGCGGTTGAGCTGGCCGTGTCGCTCACCGGCGCGCAGGGCCCGTTCCTGACCCGTGTTCTGGCTGGTATCTTCTTCCTGATTTCGATGTTCTTCGTGTACCGCTCGTTCTACGGTATGCGCATCGAAGCGCAGGACTGACAAGCGCAGTTAAACGAAAATGGCCCGGAGCCTCGCGAGAAGCTCCGGGCCGTTCTGTCTTGGTGGGGCAGCGCCGCGCGCTGCCATCTCCTACGGCTGCACGTTGATCGTCGTCTCCACCGTCTGCGCTTCGCTGGGATTCGGCACTCCTGGCCGGACACTCACTCTGATCGGCACGTCGCCGAACCCGGTCCCGCTCGGTACCGTCACGTTGATCTGGTACAGGCCGGAATACCCCGGCGCCAGACCCGCGTAGTTGGAGGGCTGCGGTGTGCATTGCACGCCGCCGATCGAAACGCTCCACGCAGCCACCAGCGGATCGGCGTCGCTCACCGTGTCGCCGTCATCCGGCTGGTCGCCGACAATCCCGAGTCCGGTTCCATAGATCGAAACGATATCTCCCGGGTGCGCCGGATTGTCCGCCGTCACCAGCGTATTGTCCAGCGCGTGCCGCACCGCCGCGGGCCCCACGGCTGATCCGGTCAGATTGAAGATCCCCGGCGCAGCGTTCTGCGCAAATACTCGCACTGCATTCGAGTAGGTCCCATTGTTGAACACCTGGAAGGTCAGGTAACCCCACCCGTTGTTCGGATACCAGCTCGACGGCGTCAGCACCTCGATCACGGCGGAGCTGACATACAGCAGTGGCGCCGGCGCCCCGTTCACGTACACCCGCACGCCGTCCAGAATCTTCGGCAGTGGAAACACACCCGCGGGAGCTGGAACCGTATCCGGCGCAAGGTTGTCCCCGTACAGCGTCACAATCTCGTTCGGCGCCACCGGATTGGTGAACGGAGCCGAGTTCGCCGCGTTCACCACGCCGATCGGGTTCAGCCACACTCCCGAACCCGAATACGCCGGCGTCTTCAACCCGAGAACCACCGATTCCAGCTCGAACGCGCCCGTCCCCAGGAACGTGCCATTCGCGCCCAGCGCGTACTGATGGTTGTCGGTCGGCGTGAACACGCCGGAATCCGGAACCGCGTACGTAGCCTGGCTGGTATAGTCCTTGAAGTACGGCACCGAGGTGTTGCTCGAAAGCAATGCCTCCTGGTGGGTAATCGACGTGCCCGTGCCGGTCGCGCTGGTGGAGCCGCTAAACGTCTTCACCGTGTTCCGGCCACCCACCGACGAATCGTTCTCAAATCCCCCGATCACGTATACGCCCTGGAACGACCCGTTCGACGCCGTTCCACCCAGCGCCTTGATGCCCAGCAGAATATCGAAATCCGTGGTCGAGCCGCCCACTATGATCGAGCCGTCCGAGGAAATATAAAACGCCTGCGTCCCGCCGATAAACGGCGACGAGCTCCCCAGATTCATCGTGCCCGCATTGCCCGAAAACGAGTAGCTGGTGCCCGTGAGCTGACCGGTCTGAGTGGTGTTTCCCAGATCGTTCCCGATAGCCCGCAGGCTTGGCGTTCCCATGCCGCCGTTTCCGTCGGCGGTGAATGAGAGCCACGCCTGGCGCACCGTGCCCAGGCTGGCGCCGTGCAGGTTGAAGTAGCTGGCATAGTAGTCGCCGCTCAGCGATGTACCGCCCACCGGAATGCCCACCAGGATCGCTGTGTTGTTCGACGAGGAACTCGGACGGGTCAGCACGAAGGCGTGCGGACCGGCCGCACCCACCGCCCCCAGCAGTACCGAACTTGGGAACAACGGGTCCTGCAGAACCATCAGCCCGTTCGACCCAACAGCAAAGCCGCACGTCGGCACCGCGCTGGTCGGACAGGTCACCGCCGCCGCTCCCGTCGTGACCGACGAATCCAGCTTCTGCGCGGTCAGCGTATAGGTTCCGTTGCCCGTGGTCGAGTCCACGCTGAACGTCATCGTTCCCCACAGGGTGTAGGCGTTGTTTAGCGACGTTCCGAGGCTGTCGATGCCGGCAATCTGGATCTCCCTGACATAGTAGGTCCCGGCCAGCATCGAGTTTCCAGAGGTGTCGAACTGGTTGCAGGTGGGGTCGTTGGAGTCTGAACAGACGGGATTCGTGAGCGCGCTCAGGGCGGCCGCCGTAAGGCCGGCCAGGACCATTGCTTTGTGCCAGGTAATCAATGACATAGGTGAAGTTGATTTGGACGCTTCCACCCACCGGGCGGTTGCCTTGAAAATCATATCAAAGGGGTTGCGCGGACGTGGCCAGCCAGGTCCCGAAACCGGACAGGCCAGCCCTCTTCTAACGGCCTAACCCACTGACTCTGCGTGCCCTGCGATGGCGCTCGCCGTGCGCCTTCCATTGCGGAGTTGCACGTTTTCGCAGGGGGAATTCAGTGGCGCATTACGAACACATTCACGAGCGTATCTCCGAGCC
>Ga0335084_10006468_pt1 | contig 11648 bp, 8 predicted proteins | sample Lox_Sample_44_FD_206721 | JGI IMG/M metagenome (GOLD analysis project Ga0335084, IMG submission 206721) | Soil microbial communities from Loxahatchee National Wildlife Refuge, Florida, United States - Lox_Sample_4.4 | ecosystem: Environmental > Terrestrial > Soil > Wetlands | place: USA: Florida...
GGAAGTGTAAGCGTAGTAATGCGTTCAGCTGACCAGTACTAATAGACCGTGCGGCTTGACCCTTATTTATCTTCCCTCCTGTTGTCAAGGATACTCCCAGGGCCTGAAATATGGCCCTTTTTATATATTGTGATGGGGAGGTACATAAGGAGGTTTTCCGGCAATTTAGCATTTACGAATTCATAATCTTTTCATTTTCTATTTATATGATAGAATGAGATAAAAAAGTGGAAAAAAGAGAAGCCGAAGGTTAAGAGACAACTATGAGAGAAAGAGACATATTTGAGGAAATCATTGAAATTGGCAAGAGGCGGGGTTCCCTTACTTATGACGAGATAAACGATGCCCTTCCGTCTGAATTCTTTTCACCTGATGAAATAGAAGACCTTATGGACCTTCTCCAGGACATGGGGGTTAAGGTCGTGGATTATGAGGAAACTGCTTCTGCTGAGGAGGAAGTGGAAGAAGAGGAACTGGAAGAGTATGAAAAAACAGAAGACCTCGTTCAAGCGTATTTCCATTCCATGGGTGATATTTCCATCCTTACAAAGGATGAAGAAACCGAACTGGCAAAGCGGCTTGAGAAGGGAAGAGAAATAATAAAGCGCATTGTGACGGGTCTTCCTCTCTACAAGAAGATCGAAGCGAATCTTGATGGAGATGAAGAAGAAATGACCCCTGAGGAGGAGCGCGCGGATGAGGCACTCTTAAAGTCGATCGCGAGACTTGAAGAACTCATGGCAGCGGTTGGAGCAGCCGAAAAAAGAATAGCCCGTCACGGCTCATTGAAAGAGTTAAGGAAGACCATAAACGAAAAGAAAAAGAAAGGGATCCACCCTGAAAAGCTTGAGGCACTCGCCAAACAAGTACAACAGGAATACAGGGGAGTGGAGACGGAAATTGGAAAAAAGATTGGTGAGCTTAAGGTTCTCTATGAGGATATTTCCAAGGCCAAGGAACTCCTTACCGGGGCCAAGAATGAACTCATCACACGTAACTTGAGGCTTGTGGTGAATATTGCAAAGAATTATGTGGGAAGGGGGTTGCCGCTGCTTGATCTGATTCAGGAGGGCAATATCGGCCTGATGAAGGCGGTGGACAAGTTCAAGTATGAGAAGGGCTTTAAATTTTCGACTTACGCAACCTGGTGGATAAGGCAGGCTATCACAAGGGCACTTATTGATCAGACAAAGACCATAAGGGTTCCCGTTCACATGATGGAATTTTACAACAGGGTAACAAAGGCCTCGCGTGATCTTACACAGCAACTGGGGAGAGAACCGAGTAACGAGGAGATTGCGCAAAGACTCGCTGTCCCTACCAGGAAGGTTGAAGAAGTGTTCAGAGCCATCCAGGATCCCATTGCGCTCCAGACACCGGTGGGTGACGAGGATACCGAACTGGAAGATTTTATAGGCGATAAGAACAGCCCTTCTCCTTACTCGGATGCGGAAAGGATTGAGGTTTCGGAACAGATTCAGAGAGTTCTAAGGACATTGACACCCAAAGAAGAAAAAGTCATAAGAATGAGATTTGGTATTGGTGCTGAGAGAGACCATACCCTGGAAGAAGTAGGGAGGCACCTCTCCATTACAAGGGAACGGGTACGCCAGATAGAAGCAAAGGCATTAAGAAAGCTCAAGCATCCCAGCAGGTTAAGGGCACTTAAACTCTTAACAACCTAAGAAGGTCTCACGTCCTGAGACGTTCAATCTAAGCAGTGTTATTGTCTTTACTGTAGTCGGTCATAATCTGCTCTGAGGATTTTAAGGACGCCGTTTTCCCTCGTGAGGATCCACCTTATATGTCCTTGCGTAATACCACCTAAAGGGTCCCCTGCTATCCTCTTGATTATATAGGTACCCGTCAGGATTACGTTGCCATCACTTTTCTCCACAAGAGGATCCCTGAGAGAATACGTATACCGACTATCCTGGAAGTTCTTCTGATATCCATTTCTTATCTCATCATAGTCCAAGGAGTTATTTTCTATGGCAGATTTAGAATAGAATGACATGAATTTGTCGATGTCACCGAGTTCATATGCTTGCGCGTATTGAGCTATAAAAACTCTTGCCTCATTCTGTATATTGCCCTGAACCTCTTCAGGAGGGAAAAGCTGTGCAACCGGTTCCATGTCTGGACCGAAGCTGTCCCCCACAGAGACCTCTTTATGAGCTTTTCTGATAATTGCCGTGGACGTGGATTCCTTGGCGCTGATGACCTGCAGATAACCGTTCGGCGTGTTAAACTTCGCCCTGGCAGTCATCGCGAAGAGGTCCCCTGGCACGATACCACTTTTCGCGCCCTTATCAATATATACAATATCCGGTTGAGCACTGGAAACCTTCCTCTCTTTTGTGGCAACGATAAAGCCGGTAATATCAGGACTCCTGAATTTTTCACGTTGCACATCCTCCACAGCGATTTGGAGGGGAAGGTCAATTTCATAATAATCAAAGAGCAGGTCCCCCACCTCTATATCGTTATATGACGCTGTTATCTCGGCCTTAGTCTCACCACCTTCCTTTCCTGCCACTCCGGCAATCCCGCGAACATCTATAAGGTAGCCCATCATGGCACCTGTTTCGGGATGCTTCACCTTTCCGGCTGGACGAACAATATAAAACCTATCGCCTATTCTTACAGGGTTTAATGTCCTTATGTACGCGTAATCTTCTCTGCCAAGCAATTCCCTCTCAGAAGGTGAACCGATTACTTGACCTCTGCTCTCTATGGAATCAGAGATATAGCCGCTCGAGATCAGGATATCTTTTCCAACAAGATATTTTTTCCCCGCAGGTTTTATCTTGACTGGAATCTCTTCTTTCTTGGCCTGAGGCTGAGGTTTCATTACAGGTGCAGAAATTGCCCTCTCCGGAGGAAGTGGGGCAGGCGCAGGCATAGGGATAATCTCCTTTTGAATATACAGTTGTGGAAGCCTAATCTTCTGCCCGGGGTAAATGAGATCAGGATTCTTTATTTCAGGGTTCTCCTTCCAGATCTTTGGCCAGGAAAAGGGGTCGGACATCTCTTTTGAGGAGATACCCCAAAGAGTGTCGCCCTTTCTCACCTCGTAATCCCTCTCGTCTTGGTGTTGGGCGAATGCTGTGACAGCGGTAAAAGTGCCGCATATTCCCATGAGTATGCCGACAATAAAGCCACGAATTATTTTCTTAGTTTTAAACATAGAACCTCCATTTTCATTATTAAAAATAACTAAGATGAGCAAAAGTGTCAAGTTTTTATTTAGGGGAGATTATTAAAGTGGTTGAATAGATTGAAAGTGAAGGTTAGCAAGCGAGGCTTACCCTGTAGGAAGACGCCCTAGAATTCGTCAATTCCATTGGGCCGTATATGGTGGTAACACGTTGATTATAAAAAACTTTTCATGAAAGGCAGGATTTCCCTGTGATCTCCTATGATTTCATTTCGGCACATTTCTTTTCTAGAGAAGCTATTTCTCTGGTAGATCCTTTCCTGACCCTTCGTGCCGCCTTCCCCTTGCCTCTGCAATGATTCTCCTCATCTCCCGGTCAAACTCCTGAAGGAAGATGACATACCTGGCCTGTTGCTCGATAGTGAGGATTTTTTTCAATTCTTCCCATTCCGAGTCCCTGAGACTTTGCATGCCCTTGTGGTTCTGCTCAACTCTGTCAAGGATACCTCGTAACTGACCTTCGCGTTTTTCCCTGAGGGATTCTCTTAGCTCTTTCATGCTGTCGTGCATGGCACGCTCCATCTCTGCCCTCTTTTTGTCATACCTGTTAAGTAATGGGAACAGCTGGGCAGATGTCTTTTCGTCAAGCTCAAGATCTTTGGTAAGTTTCCACATCCTCAAGGTCTCTATCCTCTGCCTTACTCTCTCTTTCTGTTCTTTGCTGGGCGGCTTTTCAAAATCCGGTGGTTCAGCCAGACCATATGCAGTAAAACCAAACAGTATAATGAGGGACAGCAAAATCTTCACCATGTGTCTTCCCATGAACATCCTCCTTCCGGTTTCTTAACTGGTTAGACAAGGCGGGGAGAAAAAGGTTTAAGGAAGATCTACCTGAAGCAATCCAGTGTGCAGTGACAAAAGGCACAGTTTTCAAAAGCTCACTTGATTGCATCCATCCCGGCGTATGATCTCAAGACATGGGGGACTGTGATGCTGCCGTCCTTTTGCTGGTAGTTTTCGAGAATAGCAACAAGGGTGCGACCTATGGCTAGGCCCGAGCCGTTGAGTGTATGCACAAACTCTGTCCCCTTCTTCCCCTCCCGCTTAAACCGTATGTTCGCCCTCCTCGCCTGAAAATCTTCAAAATTCGAGCATGAGGAGATTTCCCTATATCGTTGCTGGCCTGGCAGCCAGACCTCCAAGTCATAGGTCTTTGAGGCAGAAAAACCGAGATCTCCGGTACAAAGCGCAACAACCCTGTAAGGCAGGCACAGTTTTTGGAGTATGTCTTCGGCGTCGTTGGTGAGCTTTTCCAGTTCTTCATATGAACTTTCTGGTGTCACGAATTTTACGAGCTCAACCTTATTAAACTGGTGCTGTCTTATGAGACCTCTCGTATCCTTTCCGTAGGAACCCGCTTCCCGCCTGAAACAAGGTGTGTAGGCGGTGTAATAGATCGGCAGGTCTTTTTCACCCAGTATCTCATCCCGGTGAATGTTCGTGACAGGAACCTCCGCAGTAGGTATAAGGTAGAATTCAGGATCCGCTGTTCGGAATAGCTCCATTTCGAATTTCGGGAGCTGACCCGTGCCGGTCATGCTCTCACGGTTTACCAGAATTGGCGGAAAAACCTCTGTATATCTTTTTGAGGTATTCAAGTCCAGCATAAAATTCATAAGTGCCCGCTCCAGCCTGGCACCGGCTCCCCTCATTAATGCAAAACGGGCGCCCGCTATCTTTGACGCCCTGTCAAAGTCGATGATTCCCAGCATCTCGGCAATGTCCCAGTGGTTAAGAGGGGGAAAGCCCAGGTCTTTGGGCTCACCCCATGTACGCACCACCTTGTTTTCGGTTTCGTCCTTTCCCACAGGCACGGAAGGGTGGGGAATATTGGGGATATAACGAAGGAAGATCGTCTCTCTTTCCTCAATCTTCCCCAGGGTTTCATCAAGGTCCTTAATCTTATCCGACACCCCTTTCATTTCGGTGGCGAGTGAATCGGCATCTTTTTTTTCTCTCTTCAACCGTCCAATCTCCTCGGATACCACATTTCTTTTATTGCGGAGTTCCTCCACCTCTTTAAGCAGCTGTCTTCTTCTGTTCTCCATTTCGACTAGCTGGCCGAGACTTAACTGCACCTCTGGCACAGAGAAATCGTCCATTCCCCTCTTTCCCAGGGCTTCCCTGAGCTTCTCCGGATTGTCCCTCACGTATTTTATGTCGAGCATTTCTACTCCTTCAGCAAAGATTCTTTTATTCGCTATAATAAACTACTGTTAAAACTTATGGAAGTCAAGCACGTGACCAGCAAAAATAGGAACAAAATAAGAACAATTTACAGGATATTGTACAAGGCCTTCGGCCCTCAACACTGGTGGCCCGGGGAGAGTCCCTTTGAGATTGCAGTGGGCGCAATCCTCACCCAGAACACAAACTGGGGTAATGTGGAGAAGGCTATTGTGAACCTTAAGGCTGCGCATGTTTTGTCCGCAGGAAAAATACATGAGATGCCGGTGAATGCACTTGCGGCATTCATCAGGCCAGCAGGGTATTTCAACATCAAGGCAGAAAGGCTCAAGTCATTCATCCATTTTTTTTGTGAGCAGTATGGGGGAAGCGTGAAGAAACTGGCAAAGGAAGATGACCGCATTCTGAGGGAGAAACTTCTTTCTGTCCATGGTATCGGGCCTGAGACCGCGGACTCAATTCTGCTTTATGCCCTTGGAAAACCCATATTCGTCATCGACGCGTATACAAAAAGGATCCTTTCGAGGCATGGCATAATGGGTCACGACGAGCCTTACTCAAATTTTCAGAAACTCTTCCACTCATCCCTTGGAAGAGATGTAAGGCGTTATAATGAGTATCACGCACTTCTTGTTGCAACAGGCAAGTTTTTTTGTAAGCCGAAACCTCTCTGTGTGAAATGTCCCCTCTTTTCTTTGGAGCGTTCACAAGATAGTTTGAAACATTTGCATTCAAGCCAGAGACCAAGACAGCAGGGAATGGGTTCCTTTCAGAAGTAACCTTGCCTGGTGTCTTCATCTCACGTTGGTCTCAGACGTGTCTGCAAAAAATGCACAAAAAAAAGCAAGATATGTATAGAAAAAAATCTCGCAATTTGCCAGAATTGACCAACTTGTTTCTGAGAAGAGAGGTCGATGTTCGACATAAGAAAAGAAGAGGGAAGGAAGGAAAAACATGAAGAAGGTTTTCGGTGATCTGAAGATATCAGGAAAACTGCTCCTCATTCCGATTGTGATCATCCTATTCATGATGATACCGTCAGTTGCAGCGTTTATAGGGCTTTATCAGCAAAAGGGGGGGGTCGACTCGGTATTGTATCTCCTTGCAGCACTCTTCGGAGTGTCGGTATTCTTGTCCCTCCTTGTCAGTTTCCTTTTTTTGAATAAAAGGATCATATCGCCCCTCAAAGCCATGGAAATCGCTGCCGGTAAAATTTCTGAGGGCGACCTCTCTTTCGACGTGGAGGTAAGCGACAGAGATGAGATCGGGAGATTAAGTGTTCACCTTAGGGAGTCCTTTGAGGAACTGGGAAGGATACTCCAGCGCATCAAGGAATTGTCCGAAAGAATATCAAGGGTGGTTGAAGAAGTAGAAAGGGAATCCAAGAACGTGTTGAACGGTGCTGAGAATGAAACTGAGGCCATAGCGGACATATCCACTTCGATAGAGGAGTTGAATTCCACCGCCACAGAGATTGCGGACAACACGGAAAGCCTTGCAGCCTCAACAGGGGAAACCTCTGTCTCAGTCGAGCAGATGGTACGGAGTATAAGCAGTATCGATGGGCATATCCAGGACTTGTCCAAAGAGGTAGAGTCCACGTCATCTTCTATTGAGGAACTTTCCTCAACGATAAAGGATGTTGCATCAAATGCAGTAGACCTCGCAACCGCAGCAGAAGCTACCCTTTCTTCCATTTCAGAGATCACCGTTGGCATAAGGGAGGTGGAAGACAATATAAAAGAGTCTGCAAGACTGTCGGAAAAAGTTACCAGCGATGCCGCTACGTTCGGAATGGCCTCTATAGAGAAGACTATTCAGGGCATGAAGAACATCCAGTCATCTGTTGAACATACTGCACAGTTCATAGAGGTGCTTGGAAAAAGATCTGACGAGATCGGGAAGATCCTTAATGTCATCGATGAAATCACTGACCAAACGACCCTTCTTGCCCTGAACGCTGCCATCCTGGCTGCCCAGGCAGGTGAGCATGGCAAGGGATTTTCCGTAGTGGCTGACGAGATCAAGGACTTGGCAGAGAGGACCTCACTTTCTACAAAAGAAATCGTCTCACTGATAGAATCCGTGCAGGAGGGAGTGACCAACGCTTCCGGTGCAATGGGAAAAGGGATTACGTCCGTCCAAGAGGGGTTCATGCTTGCGCAAGAGGCCGGAGATTCCCTAAAAAAGATACTGGATAGTTCGCGAATATCATCCGAAATGGCGCTCTCTATAGAGCGATCCACTGTGGAACAGGCGAGAGCTGCCCATCTTGTCACAGAAGCTATGGAGGGCGTACGGGACATGTCGGACCACATTGCAAAGGCCACTGCAGAGCAGTCCAAGAGCGCGCTCATGATTATGAATGCAGCAGAGAAGATGAAGGATGCATCCCGTCAGGTGAATAAGGCCACAGGGGAACAGGCAGCAAGCAGCAAGCAGATTACTGGCGCCATTGAGCTTGTGGCTGACAGAAGTCGACAAATCTCGAGATCATTATCAGAGCATAAGAAAGGTTCCAAAAGCATACTCAGCAGTATTGAAAGGGTAAAGGACATACCTAAAGAGAACCGCACGCTCATTTTCAGGATCAGCAATACCCTCAGGGATCTTCAGAAGGATTCGGAACTGCTGAGAACAGAGATGGAACGGTTCAGGTTTCACGAAAAAAGAGGAACAATCTTGAAATTCGGGGTCATCCCTCTGGAGTCCCCTGCTGAGATGTTCAGGAGGTTTAGCCCCCTTGTGAATTATCTCGGCCGGAAAATAGGGAAAAGGGTGGAACTCAAGGTGGGGGTTAATTTTGAGGGTGCCATTGATGATATAGGGAAAAATGTCACACAGCTCTGCTTCATGGGCGCGCCCACCTATCTTAAGGCATACAGCCGGTATGGGAGCGTCAAAGTGATTGCGAGGGCACTGAGGAAAGGGAGGCCATACCACCATGCCGCGATCATTACGAAGGCTGACTCGGACATCGCGTCTCTGAAAGACCTGAAAGGAAGAACCTTTGCCTTTGCCAATATCATTTCCACTGCAGGACATATCATCCCGAGGACCATGCTGAAAGGTGCAGGGATCGGAATTGATGATCTGAAATATTATTCCTTTCTGGGACATCATGACGACGCAGCAAGGGCAGTGCTGAAGGGCGACTTTGATGCGGGAAGTGTTATGGAAGCCACCGCGTATAAATTCATAGACCAGGGGCTCAAGATAGTCCAACTCTCTGATGACATTCCCGAATTTGGTGTATGCTGTAACGTCTCTCTTGACGAAAAGGAGGTACGTATCATACAACAGGCTCTCGTTGCAATCAATGACTCAACGCCTGAGGGCGCTGCAATCGTGAAATCAATAGATAAGAACTATACCGGCTTTATCGAAGCTGACGATAGCGAGTACAGCGATATAAAGCTGAAAATGGTAGAATTTGGCATACTGTAAAAGATGTCCAAAGACAGATCGTACGGAACCTGCCGGAATCCTTGGTTATCTTCGAAAGAGACTTGAAACTCTGCAATGAATACCTCGCACTTCTTGTCGCAGCAGGAAAGAATTGCTGTAGATCGAAACCGGAATTCAATAAATTTCTTTTGAGCGTCTTTTTGCGGTGAATACCTCAAGCGAAACCGTGAACACTATCCCCTTGGGAACAGAAAAACGCTGAGAGTTGTCTAATATATGACTAGGATTAGACATGCGAGAATGGATGAAGATGGTGAAGCAGTCTCTCGATGCAAGCAGGGAGATCTCGATGCCTATGAGGAATTGGTGGAGAAATACCAGAAAAAGATGCTGAATATCGCGTACAGGATGGTCGAGAGCTATGAAGATGCCTGTGAGATTGTGCAGGATGCGTTTGTCTCCGCGCATAAGGGCATGAGGGGGTTTGAAGGAAAATCGCGATTCTCCACATGGCTTTATACGATAGTGGTCAATCTCTCCAGAAACAGGCTTAAACAGCTCAGGATCCGGAGCCATCATGAAGTGCTTTCTATGGATGCCCCCGTTCTTACCGACGAAGGCAGTTTAAGCGTAGAGGTTGCATCAGACGATCCACCTATCGACGAACGGCTTGAACAGAAAGAACTGCAACGAAAAGTACAGGATTGCGTTAGGGCCCTTGATGAAGAATATCGGGAGGTGGTTGTCCTGAGGGATATCAATGGTTTTTCCTACAGCGAGATACAGAATATGCTCAAGATTCCTGAAGGCACTGTGAAGTCACGCCTTTCCAGGGCGAGAGAGGCATTGAAAGACTGCCTGAAGAAAGTCTTGGGGGAACTATAAATGGAATGCCGTAATTTCCAGGAGAAACTTTCTGAATATATCGATGACATCCTCTCATCTCAGGAAAAAGTGACTATGGATGAACATCTTAGATCATGTGAGGAATGCGCAACAGCCCTTGCTGACCTGAAAAAGACTGTTGAGAGTGTAAAAAACCTTGAATCTCTTGAACCTCCTGCGTGGATGACTCAAAGAATCATGGCGAGAGTTCGCGCGGAGGCCCAGTCCGGAAAGGGTCTATTCCAAAAACTATTCTGTCCTCTTCACATTAAACTGCCGGTTGGCGCCATCGCAACTGTCGCGATAGCCCTGACAACGCTCTATATTTTCAGGATAATTGAGCCTGAGATCAAGATTGCAAAGGCACCTACAGAAGAGGCTGCGCCCCAGGTTTCTCCAAAAGGACAGCAGTCGTCTCTAAAATATGAGGAGGACAAGGTAAGATTGCAAGAAGAGAAGGCAAAGCCACCCAGGCCGGCTGAGCAACCTGTTCCATCAAAAAAAACCGAGCCCGTGAGGGAAGTTCCTGAAGCCCCGGGACCGATGAAACAGGCTGAGTTGTCGCAGGACCAGAGGGCTGCTGCCCCGGCCTCAGGGAAGGATGTTTTGATGCCTTCAGTCGGCGCCCTCTCAAGTGAAGAAGCAAAGCGCGAAGCTGCCCCTGCCGCACCGAGAATGAAGGCAATGGCTGAGGAGAAAAAGGAGAGCATTCGGGTTACTGTTCTCGTTAGAGACGTCGGGTCTGTCCAAGAAGAGCTTAAAAGGCATATATCAGAACTTGGCGGTAAGGTCTTCAAAAAAGAATCCTATGAGAATAAGGATATCCTCACGGCAGAGATCGACACTGGAAAATTGAAGGAATTCTTTGAAAGATTGAAGTCTGTGGGACAGGTGAAAGAGAAAGACATCGATCTTGAAGGCGCGAAGGGAGAGGTCGGGATAAGGATAGAGGTTGAAAAGATACCCGAACAGTAATAGCAGCTTCTTCCCGTAACCGAACCTGTGTGTTTTTTGCCATACGTGAGGTGTTCTAGCGGAAAGACTCCTACTGAGAATGATGACATGGTGGGTCTTTCGCGTAGTTATCCGCATCTGGTTGATTGAAATATCGGGGATATTTGGTACGTGTGTAACGCCGACTACTAGAGAAATATAACAAGCTGTAATAGTTAAACTTTATGTATTGCAATTGTCACATGGTAGCAGAGGCACGGAATGACCACCTCTCTAAATCATTTGGTCTGGTGTATCTTCTTTTTTTGCTTATGCTCATACATGAGGCGATCCCCGCGCTCTAATAGCTCCTCAAGAGTGCAGGGATTTTCCGGGTTATATTGGGTCATTCCAAGACTTATTGATAGCTGGAACGGTCGATCTCCGTCTAAATTATGAGCATTTATTTTTTCTTTTAGGTGGCCACGCACCACTTCTCCGGCTCTCTCCGTGGATTCCAATACCAACCCGACAAACTCATCACCACCCCATCGCGCAACAATATCAGATGCGCGAAAAGTGCTTTTCAAGATGTTTGCGATATCAATTAATGCCCGGTCGCCTTCCTTGTGGCCAAAAGTATCGTTAATCAATTTCATATCATCCATGTCTGCATAGATCAGGGCGACACCCTTTTTCAGACGGTCAGCGATTTTTATCTGTTGTTTTGCCAGGATCAGAAATCCGCGTCGATTATTCAAACCAGTCAACTCGTCTATGATTGATAGTTGGCGCAATTCTTCCTCTGCTCGTTTGCGCTCGGTAATTTCTGTTTCGAGTTGTTTGTTCTTGTCGAGCATTTCTGTTTTGTGGAGATGTGCCTCGTCTAGGCGTGCACTAAGCACAAGAGAATTTATGCTAATGCGATAACTAAAAATAGCTCCGCCTATGATGATAATTGCAAGAATTCCCATTCCTATCAAAAGCCCCTTTGGCTCGAGTCCTTCAAAAAGGT
>Ga0335084_10006469_pt1 | contig 11648 bp, 9 predicted proteins | sample Lox_Sample_44_FD_206721 | JGI IMG/M metagenome (GOLD analysis project Ga0335084, IMG submission 206721) | Soil microbial communities from Loxahatchee National Wildlife Refuge, Florida, United States - Lox_Sample_4.4 | ecosystem: Environmental > Terrestrial > Soil > Wetlands | place: USA: Florida...
GGCTTCGCACTTGAGCGTCATCTGGTCGGCGCCCGGATCGCCGGAGACGACCAGGCGCGCGCGCACGATCTCGCGGTGGCGCTTCACGATCTCGTCGACCTGCTTGGGCGTGACGAACATCGCGCGCACTTTGGTGCTCTGGTCGGCACGGCCCATCCAGCCCTTGATGCGCACGTTGGTGCGTCCGCACGGGCTGATCCCGGGCAGCACCGCCGAGAGATCGCCGGTGCCGAAGCGGATCAGCGGGTAGTCCTTGTTGAAGGTGGTGATCACCACCTCGCCGACTTCGCCCGCCGGCAGCGGGTCGCCCGTGCCGGGGCGCACGATCTCCAGGATGAGCGCCTCCTCGAGGATCATGCCCGGCGCGACCGAGCCGTCCTTGAGCAGCGACTCGTAGGCGATCAGGCCGAGGTCGGCGCTGCCATACATCTGCGTCACCGCGATCCCGCGTTCCCCGAGAATCTTTCTTAATTGAGGAGGAAGATATTCGGCGCCCACCTGCGCCTTCTTCAGCGACGAGATATCGACCTTCAGCTCGTCGGCCTTCTCCACGATCAGCTTGAGGAACGACGGCGTGCCGGTGTAGCCGTTCAAGCCGAGGTCGCGGATCGCCGCGACCTGGTTCTCGGTGTTGCCGACCCCCGCCGGCACCACCGTGCAGCCGAGCGCGAGCGCGCCCGCCTCCATCATCGATCCCGCCGGCGTGAAGTGATAGGCGAACGTGTTGAGGATGCGGTCGCCGGCGCGGAATCCCCCGGCGTAAATGCCGCGCGCGGTGCGCCACCAATCCTTGCCGCGCCCCTCCGGGTCGTGGATCGGGCCGGGCGAGACGAAGAGCTTCGCCGGCGTCGCGGCGTTCAGCCCGCCCAGCGGGGGGGAGTCTTTTTGTAGGACCCCCAGGTCAGATTTGCGCGTCACCGGAAGCGTGGCGAGCGCTTGCCGGGAATTTATTTTCCTGGAATCGAAACCCCGCAGGATCTTCGCGAAACCGGGCGCCTTCTTTTGCGCGTGCGCGACGAGCTTCGGCAGCGCGGCCATGAGCGCCGCCTCGCGCGCCTTCGGGCTGCGCGTTTCGAGCTTGTCGAAGAATTCTTTCTTCAGAGCCAACGTTTTCTGCGGCGGTACGACTTGACGTCGCGGAAGCTCTTGCGGCCGCCGGCGGAGAAGCCGAGGTAGAACTCCTTCACGTCCTCGTTGTTCGCGAGCTTCGCCGCCTCGTCGTCCATCACCACGCGGCCGTTCTCGAGGATGTAGCCGTAGTCGGCGTAGCGCAGCGCGATGTTGGTGTTCTGCTCGGCGAGGAGGAAGCTCACCTTCTGCTCGCCGTTCAGCTTCTTGACGATCTCGAAGATCTCCTCGACCAGCTGCGGCGCGAGGCCCATCGACGGCTCGTCGAGCAGGATCATGCTCGGCCGCGCCATCAGCGCGCGGCCGATCGCGGTCATCTGCTGCTCGCCGCCCGAGGTATAGCCGGCCTGCGCTTCGCGGCGCTCCTTCAGGCGCGGGAAGTAGTGGTAGACCTTCTCCAGGTCCTCGCGCACGCCGGTTCCCAGCGCGCCGCGCGTGTAGGCGCCGGTGAGCAGGTTCTCCTCGACCGTGAGGTGGCCGAAGCAGTGCCGGCCCTCCATCACCTGGCAGATGCCGCGCTTCACCAGCGCCGCCGGATCGAGCTGGTCGATGCGCTCGCCGCGGAACAGGATCTGGCCCTTGGTCACCTCGCCGCGCTCGGCGCGCAGCAGGTTCGAGATCGCCTTCAGCGTGGTGGTCTTGCCGGCGCCGTTCGCGCCGAGCAGCGCGACGATGCGGCCTTCGGGCACCTCGAGCGACACGCCGCGCAGCACGAGGATGACGTGGTCGTAGATGACCTCGATGTTGTTGATGGCGAGATAGGCTTGGGTCGACATCACAAGAAAACGGCCGCCCGCGGGCGGCCGTCTTCCATCACGGAGCTGCTCAGAGGTCCCGGCTGCAGTCGCGCGGGGTGATGCCCTTCTCCTTCGCGTACTGCGAGGCGTCCTGCTCGATCATGGAGCGCACCAGCTTGCGGTCGGGCTCCATCCAGTCGGTGATCACTTTCCACTTGGCGCCGTCCCACTGCTGGAACTTCACCAGGCCCGAGCCCTCGTGGTCGAGGCAGGAGACCTTGAGCGGCGGCATCAGGTTGGTGGCGCCGAGCTCCTTCAGGCGCTTCGCGTCGAGGTTGAGGTGCTCGATGCCCCAGCGCATCTGCTCGCCGGTGATCGGCTTGCCCTTGCCGTAGTGCGCCTGCGCGACGCGGATCGCCTCGGCGGTGACGATGCCCGCCACCACGCCGCGCGTGTGGTAGATCGAGCCGAAGCGCGACTTGTCCTCGAACTCGCCCTTGCCCTTGTCGTAGACGTACTTCTTGATGTCCTTCATCACCGGGAAGTCGGCGCCGGGCGCGTTGAAGCCGGCGGCGATGTAGCCCTTCGCGGCCGAGCCGGCGGGCAGCACGTCCTCCTCGGCGCCGGACCACCACACGCCGATGACGTGGTCGCGCGGGTAGCCGATCTTGGCGGCGGCCTTCAGCGCGGTCGGGTTCATCACGCCCCAGCCCCACAGGATGACGTAGTCGGGCTTGATCTGGCGCACCTGCAGCCACTGCGCCTGCTGCTCGTTGCCCGGGTGCGGCACGGCGAGCGTGGTGAGCTCGTAGCCGTACTCCTTGGAGAGCGCGGTGAGGACCGGGATCGGCTCCTTGCCGTAGGCCGAGTCGTGGTAGACGAGCACGATCTTCTTGCCCTTCAGCTTGTCGTAGCCGCCCTGCTTCTGCGCGATGAACTTGATCATCACCGTCGCCTGCGACCAGTAGGTCGTGATGAGCGGGAAGACGTACGGGAAGACGCGCCCGTCGGCGGCGGAAGTGCGGCCGTAGCCCATCGAGATGATCGGAATGCGGTCGGCGGTCGCCTTCTCGATCAGCGAGTAGGTGATGCCGGTCGAGAGCGGGTGGATCACCGTGGCGCCGGTCGGCGCGTGCTTCTTGCTCCGCTCGTAGCACTCGACGCCGCGCGCGTTGTTGTACTCGGTCTCGCACTTCTCCCAGGTGAGCTTGACGCCGTTGATGCCGCCGTCGCGCTCGTTCAGCATCTGCATGTAGTCGATGATGCCGCCGCCGAAGCCGGAGCCGCCGGGGGCGTAGGGGCCGACCCAGTAGAAGTTGGCGGGGACGAACTGCTCGTTTTGCGCTGCCGCCGTCGCCGCGGCACCGGTCAGCGCGAGAGCCGCAATAAGGGTCGCGGTCCGTTTCATGAAGATCCTCCTCCTAGAGTCCGTTCAGAATAGCGGAACAGCGATTGTAGCCATTTCATTCCTGCCGTCCAGCACGGCCCGCTTAAGGGCCGCTTAAGCCGCTTTTCAGTGCGGGAAGGGCCACAACCGCAGCTTTTCCTTGCTGATCTGCCACAGGCGCGCCAGGCCGAGCGGCTCGACGATCAGGAAGAAGATGATCAGGCCGCCGAAGATGATCGCCTCCACGTTCGACACCACCGCGCCGGAGAGCTCGATGTTGAAGGCCTGCTCGACCGCCTTCGACGTGACGCTGAGGAAGATCGGGAAGAGCGTGATGAACGCCGCGCCGAGGAAGGAGCCGAGGATCGAGCCCACCCCGCCGATGATGATCATGAACAGCACGCGGAAGCTCAGGTCGAGGACGAAGGCCTCGGGCTCGACCGTGCCGAGGTAGCAGAAGGCATACAGCGCGCCGGCCACGCCACAGTAGAACGAGCTGATGGCGAAGGCGAGCAGCTTGGTGCGCATCATCGGGATGCCGATCACCGCCGCGGCCACATCCATGTCGCGCACCGCCATGAAGGCGCGCCCGGTCTCGCTGCGCATCAGGTTCTTCGCCGCGAGCGCCATCACCACGACCACGGCGAGCGTGAGCAGGTACTTCCCCATCGCGTGCTTGACCGGGTAGCCGAGGATGACGATCTCCTGCGCCGTGATGACGCCGGAGGAAGAATGGTTGGAGAACCAGCCGACGCGGTTGATGAGCCACAGCACGAAGAACTGGCAGGCGAGCGTCGCCACCGCGAGGTAGAGGCCCTTGATGCGCAGGCTCGGCAGGCCGAAGACCACGCCGACCGCCGCCGCGCACAGGCCGCCGATCGCGAACGCGCCGAGGATCGGCAGGTGCGGGATGCGCAGCATCGCGTTGTAGGCCATGAAGGCGCCGACCGCCATGAACGCCGCGGTGCCGAGCGAGAGCTGCCCGGCGTAGCCGGTGAGGATGTTGAGGCCGAGCGCGGCCAGCGACAAGACGAGGAACGGCGTGAGGATCGCGCCGAGCCAGTACTGGTTGCCGACCAGCGGCACCACGACGAAGGCGACCGCCATCAGCGCGAAGAAGGCGACGCGGTCCTGCGCGATCGGGAAGATCTGCTGGTCCTGCGCGTAGGTCGACTTGAACTGGCCGGCTTCGCGATAAAGCATGTCAGACCCTGTCGATGTGCCGCTCGCCGAACAGGCCCTCGGGCCTGACGAGCAGGAAGAGCAGCGCGATCACGTAGGCGAACCAGGACTCGATGCCGCCGCCGACCATCGGGCCGATGTAGACCTCGGCGAGCTTCTCGCTCGCGCCGATGATCAGCCCGCCGACGATCGCGCCGGCGATCGACTCGAAGCCGCCGAGGATCAGCACCGGCAGCGCCTTCAGCGCGGTGAAGGTGAGCGCGTATTGCACGCCGTTCCTCACGCCCCACATCAGCCCGGCGACCAGCGCGACGCCGCCCGCCACCGCCCAGACGATGGTCCAGATGTGCTGCAGCGGGATGCCGACGGCGAGCGCCGCCTGGTGGTCGTCGGCCACCGCGCGCAGTGCCCGGCCGACGCGCGTCTTCTGGAACAGCACCGCCAGCACCGCCACCAGCAGGCCGGCGACGGCGGCGGCGAACAGGTCGAACTGGCTGACGCTGATGTTCCACTTGTCGGACAGCCACTGCAGCGGCACGTCGGGGACGCCGAGCTCGAGGCCGTGCGGCTGCGAGCCGAAGGCGAGCTGCGACAGGCCCTCCAGCACGAAGGTGAGGCCGATCGTCGCCATCAGCAGCGTGATCGGCGGCTGGTTGATGAGCGGCCGCAGCACGATGCGCTCGGTCAGCATGCCGAGCACCACCATCGCCGCCAGCGTCACCGCGAGCGCGAGCCACAGGTTCCAGCCGCGCTCGGTGAGCGAGACGAAGGTGAGCGCGGCGAAGAACACCATCGAGCCCTGCGCGAAGTTGAACACGCCCGAAGCCTTGTAGATCAGCACGAAGCCGAGCGCGACCAGCGCGTACATCACGCCCGAGAGCAGGCCGCCGGCGAGCACTTCGAGGAAGAAGTTAATGCGTCACCCCGAGGTAGGCGTCGATCACCTGCTGGTTGCCGCGGATCTTCTCCGGCACGTCGTCGGCGATCTTGCGGCCGTAGTCGAGCACCACCACCCGGTCGGAGATGTCCATCACCACGCCCATGTCGTGCTCGATCAGCACCAGCGTGGTGCCGTAGTGGTCGTTCACCTCGAGCACGAAGCGGCACATGTCCTGCTTTTCCTCGAGGTTCATGCCGGCCATCGGCTCGTCGAGCAGGAGCAGCGCGGGCTCGGCGGCGAGCGCGCGGCCGAGTTCGACGCGCTTCTGCAGGCCGTAGGGCAACCGCCCGACCGGCGTGCGGCGGATGTGCTGGATCTCGAGGAAGTCGATGATCTCCTCGACCGCGCGCCGGTGCTCGAGCTCCTCGCGCCGCGCCGGCCCGAGCCAGAGCGCCTGCTGCAGGAAGCCGCAGCGCATCTTCAGGTTGCGCCCGGTCATGATGTTGTCGAGCACCGTCATGCCGCGGAACAGCGCGATGTTCTGGAAGGTGCGCGCGATGCCGAGCGCCGCGGCCTCGTGCGAGTTCATGTCGGCGAACGCCTTGTCCTTGAAGCGGATCTTTCCCTGCTGCGGGTGGTAGACGCCGTTGATCACGTTCAGCATCGAGCTCTTGCCGGCGCCGTTCGGGCCGATGATGGCGCGCACCTCGCCTTCCTTCACGTCGAACGACACGCCCTGCAGCGCCTTCACGCCGCCGAAGGCGAGCGACACCCCCTCGACCGAGAGGATGACGTCGCCCTTCATGCCGCTCGCTTCGCGGCTGCCGGCGGGAAGGTCTTCGCGTCGCTGATCTTGAGGTCCGCCGAGAAGGTGCCGGTGCGGCCGTCCTCGTAGCGCACCTTCGCCTCGACGCGCACCGACTGCCGGCCGTCGTACAGCGCCTCGACCAGCGGCGCGTATTTCTCGCCGACGAAGCGCCGGCGCACCTTGCGCGTGCGCGTGAGCTCCTCGTCGTCGGCGTCGAGCTCCTTGTGCAGCACGAGGAAGCGGCCGATCTGCGAATTGGCGATCTCGGGCTCGCGCGCGAGGTCGGCGTTCACCTGCTCGACGCAGCCGCGCAGCAGCGCGTACACCTCGTCGCGCGAGGCGAGGTCGGTGTAGCCCGAGTAGGGCATGTTGCGCCTCTCCGCCCAGGCGCCGACCGCCTCCATGTCGATGTTGAGGAAGGCGCACACCTTGTCGCGCTTGTCGCCGAAGCAGACCGCTTCCTTGATGTAGGGGAAGAACTTGAGCTTGTTCTCGAGGTACTTCGGCGCGAACAGCGTGCCGTCGGCGAGCGCGCCGACGTCCTTCGCCCGGTCGATGATCTTCAGGTGCCCGTCGGCGTCGATGTAGCCGGCGTCGCCGGTGTGGAACCAGCCCTCGCTGTCCTTCGCTTCCAGCGTCGCCTGCGGGTTCTTGTAGTACTCCTTGAAGAGGCCCGGCGAGCGGATGAGGAGCTCGCGCTCGGGGGTGAACTTCAGCTCCACGCCCGGCACCGCCGGGCCGACGGTGTCGGACTTCACCCGGTCGTTCGGCTGCACGCAGACGAAGACGCTCGTCTCGGTCGAGCCGTAGAGCTGCTTCAGGTTGACGCCGATCGAGCGGTAGAAGACGAACAGGTCCGGCCCGATCGCCTCGCCGCCGGTGTACGCTATGCGGATGCGGCTCATGCCGAGCACGTTGCGCAGCGGTCCATAGACGAGCAGGTCGCCCAGCCAGTAGCGCAGGCGCTCGAGAGCCGAGACCGGCTTGCCTTCCATGATGCGCTCGCCGACGCGGCGCGCCACGCCCATGAAGTAGCGGTACAGCGCGCGCTTGGGCGCGGCGGCGTCGTCCATGCGCACCGACACCTGCGTGAGCAGCGCCTCGAACACGCGCGGCGGCGCGAAGTAGTAGGTCGGGCCGATCTCGCGCATGTCGGGCGTCACCGTCTCGGCCGACTCCGGGCAGCAGATGCAGTAGCCGGCGACGAGCGGCTGCGCGTAGGAGAAGATGTTCTGCCCGATCCAGGCGGGCGGCATGAAGGCGAGCACCACGTCGTCCTCGCCGATGCCTTCCCAGTCGGCGACCACCTTCGAGCGCTCGATGAGATTGGTGTAGGTGAGGACCACGCCCTTCGGAACCCCAGTCGTCCCTGACGTGAAGAACATCGCCGCGCTGTCGACGCCGCGCCCCTTCGCGATCTCCTCCTCGAGGAACGCCGGGTCGGCGCGGTAGCGGCTGCGGCCGAGCTCGCGCAGCTTGTCGTAGCTCTCGAGCTGCGGCGCCGAATAGTGGCGCAGGCCGCGCGGGTCGTCGTAGTAGATGTGCTCGAGGCTCGGGCACTGCGGCAGGATCTCGAGCAGCTTGTCGACCTGCTCCTGGTCCTCCGCGATGGCGTGGCTCACCTCGGCGTTCCTGATCGGGAACACCATCTCGCCCGCCACCGCGTCCTGGTAGAGCGGAATCGGAATCGCGCCGAGGCACTGCGCGGCGGCGATGCCGGCGTAGATGCGCGGGCGGTTGGCGCCGATGAGAGCAACGTGGTCGCCGCGCTTCAGCCCCTGCTCGGCGAGACCGCAGGCGAGGAAGCGCACCTCGTCGGCGAACTCGCGCCAGGTCCAGGTCTGCCAGATGCCCAGGTCCTTCTCGCGGATCGCCGGCCGTTCGCCGCGAACCTGCGCGTGGTGCATCAGCAGCTTCGGAAACGTGTCCAGCGTCCCGATGTCGATCGCCATCGGCTCCTCCTTGCTCCAAGCCGGCGGATTCTTGCACAAAATCCGCTACAGTTACGCCGATGAAAGGTAAAGAACACTGGACGACGAAGAAGACCGCGGCGGGCGACGTGCGGCTCTTCCTCTGGCAGAAACCCTCAGCGGCGGGCACCCCGCGCGGCACCATCCTCTTCGTGCACGGCTCCTCGATGGCGTCGCAGCCGACCTTCGACCTGCAGGTTCCCGGGCGGCCGCATTCCTCGGTCATGGAATGGTTCGCCGAGCGCGGATTCGACACCTGGACCATGGATCACGAGGGCTACGGGCGCTCGGACAAGTCGCGCCCGATCAACTGCGACATCTCCAACGGAGCGGACGACCTTGATGCCGCTTCGCAGTACATCCTGAAGAACACCGGGGCGAAGAAGCTTCTCCTCTACGGCATCTCCTCGGGCGCGCTGCGCGCCGCGCTCTTCACGCAGCGCCATCCCGAGCGCGTCGCGCGCCTCGCGCTCGACGCCTTCGTCTGGACCGGCGAGGGCAGCCCGACGCTCGCCGAGCGCAAGAAGAAGCTGCCCGAGTTCCAGGCGAAGAACCGCCGCCCGATCGACCGCGCCTTCGTGCACAGCATCTTCAACCGCGACCATCCCGGCACCGCCGACCAGGCGACCATCGAGGCGTTCGCCGACGCGATCCTCGAGCTCGACAGCTCGGTGCCCACCGGCACCTACGTCGACATGTGCTCGCGCCTGCCGCTCGTCGATCCGGCCAGGATCCCGGTGCCGACGCTCCTGCTGCGCGGCGAGTTCGACGGCATCGCCGGCATCGACGACCTGCTCGCCTTCTTCGCCAGGCTGCCGCATCCGGACAGGCAGTTCTCGGTCATGCAAGGCATCTCGCACGCGAGCTTCCAGCAGAAGAACTACCTCAACGTGTATCACCTGCTGCACGGCTTCTACACGCAACCCGAACCGGTGTACCGCGGATGAAAAAGTTTGCCGCCGGCCTCTTTCTCGCCGTCCTTTCGACGGCGCTGGGTGCGCAGGAATATCCGGCAAAGCCGATCCGTCTCGTCGTGCCGCTCTCGCCCGGCGGCTTTGCCGACACGCCGGCGCGCATCCTCGCCGCGCGGCTGTCCGAGCAGCTCGGAAGACAGGTGTTCGTCGAGAACAAGCCCGGCGCCGGCGGCTCGATCGGCTGGGACTTCGTCGCGAAATCCGCGCCCGACGGCTACACGATCGGCATCGCCGGCACGACGCAGCTCATCGGCGCGCACCTGTACAAGAACATTCCGTACGACGTGTTCAAGGACTTCACCCACCTCACGATGATGGCGTCGGGTCCCTACGTGCTCGTCGTCAATCCGAAGAAGGTCGCGGCCGGCTCGGTGAAGGAGCTGATCGCGCTCGCCAGGTCGCAGCCCGGCAAGATCGACTTCGCCAGCTCGGGCAACGGCAGCTCCCAGCACCTGGTCGGCGCGCTGTTCAATTCGATGGCCGGCGTGCAGCTCAACCACGTCCCCTACAAGGGCAGCGGCCCGGCGATGCAGGACCTGCTCGGCGGCCAGGTCGGCGTGGAGTTCGCCGGCGTGCCGAACGTCCTCTCGAACGTGAGATCCGGCCGCCTCAAGGCGCTCGCCGTGACCACCACCCGGCGCTGGAGCGAGCTGCCCGACGTGCCGACGATGGCCGAGGCGGGCGTGCCGGGCTACGAGGCGACGCTCTGGCTCAGCGTCGTCGGCCCCGCCGGCATGCCGGCGCCGATCGTGCAGCGCCTGTATGAGGAGATCCACAAGGCGCTGCAGGATCCGAAGCTGCAGGCCAACTTCCACTCCGGCGGCGTCGAGGCGCTGTCGATGACGCCGCAGGAGCTGACCGCCTATGCGCACGCCGAGTACGAGAAATGGGGCCGCGTGGTGAAGGACACCGGCGCGACCGTCAACTAGGCGCGGCGCTCCACCGGGTCGTCGTCGCGTCCTTCCGCGCGCGCGCGAACTCCGCCTTGCAAGGCACGACAGCACGCGGAACGTCCGCGCGATCTAGGACACGGAGCGGGGTTCCGTGCTATAGAAGCCCGCTCGGGGTGAACTCTTGCGGATACTCGTCGTAGAGGACGATTCGGTGCTCGCCGCGGCGCTGACCCGCGCCCTGACCCAGGCAACCTACGCGGTCGATCTGGCCGACAACGGCGACGCCGCCAACGCGGCGCTCGACTCCGGCTCGTACGACCTGATCGTGCTCGATCTCGCGCTGCCCAAGGTCGACGGCCTCAACGTGCTGCGCCGGCTGCGCGACCGGCGCTCGCGCGTGCCGGTGCTGATCCTCAGCGCGCGCGATTCGCTCGACGACCGGGTGAAGGGCCTCGACCTCGGCGCCGACGACTACATCACCAAGCCCTTCGACCTGCCGGAGTTCGAGGCGCGCGTGCGCGCGCTGGTGCGCCGCGGACAGCACCGCGCGACCAACGTGCTGCGCCACGGGCGCCTCGAGCTCGACCTGGAGGCGCGCCGCGCCTTCCACGACCGCGCGCCGATCGACTTCTCGGCGCGCGAGCTGGCGGTGATGGAGCTGCTGATGTCGCGCCAGGGACGCGTGGTGACCAAGGAGCAGATGGTCGACCGCGTCTTCGGCTGGGGCGAGGAAGTGGGCAGCAACGCGATCGAGGTCTGCGTGCACCGCGTGCGGCGCAAGCTCGAGCGCTTCGGCATCGAGATCCGCACGGTGCGCGGCATGGGCTATCTCATGGAAAAGGCCGGTGAGGCGGAAGCTCCCGACGCTGCGTAGCAAGCTGCTGCGCTGGCTGCTGGTGCCTCTCTGCCTGGTGCTGCTCGTCGACGTGGTGGTCAGCTACGTCGCCGTGGGCGCCATGGCGCGCAGCATCTACGACGGCGAGCTCGCCGAGATCGCGCGCGAGCTGGTCCTGCACGTGCGGCTGGAGGGCGGGCAGCCGGCGTTCGACCTGTCGAGCGACGCCGAACGGACGCTGCTGCTGGACGAGTACGACCATGTCTACTACTCGGTGCATGGCGCCGGCAGCCGGTTGATCGCCGGCAGTCCCGACCTGCCTTATCTGCCGCCCGAGCACGGGCCGCTCGGCTTCGCCGACGCTTCCTACGCCGGCGCGCCGGTGCGCATCGCGGCGCTGACCCGAGCGGTGGGCGAGCAGACGGTGACCATCGAGGTGGCCGAGACGATCGTCAAGCGCCGCAACCTCGCCCGCCAGCTGCTGCTCGGCGTCGCGCTGCCGCAGGTCGGGCTGATCCTGCTCGCCGCCCTCATCGTCTGGCTGGGCGTGGCGCGCGGCGTGGCGCCGCTCGAGCAGCTGCGCCGCGCGGTCGCGGCGCGCTCGCACCTCGACATGACCGCGATCGACGCGCACGACGTTCCGGGCGAGGTGCATCCGCTGGTCGTCGCGATCAACGATCTGATGGGCCGCCTCGGCGGCGTGCTCGACTTCCAGGCGCGCTTCATCGCCGACACCGCGCACCAGCTGCGCACGCCGGTGGCCGGCCTGAAGGCGCACATCGAGGTCGCGCTGCGGGAAAAGAGCCTGGCGCAGACGCGCACCGCGCTCGCGCACCTCTACACCGGCGCCGAGC
>Ga0335084_10006470_pt1 | contig 11647 bp, 8 predicted proteins | sample Lox_Sample_44_FD_206721 | JGI IMG/M metagenome (GOLD analysis project Ga0335084, IMG submission 206721) | Soil microbial communities from Loxahatchee National Wildlife Refuge, Florida, United States - Lox_Sample_4.4 | ecosystem: Environmental > Terrestrial > Soil > Wetlands | place: USA: Florida...
GCGTTCCCGGCCAATCCGCGCATCAGGCTCTGGCCGCCGGCGAACACCTGATAGAAAAGCACGAGGTCGCCAAGCGTGGCTGCGCCGTGCAGAGCCTTCCATCCCATCCATGCAATCGCCGAACCGGCCACCGACAAGCCGGCGAGGGACGATATCAGACGCGCGACACTCTGTTTCTCGATGAGACGAAGATGCTGCCGACGGAGGATCGTCCGGAGACGTCTCCACGGTTGGTCGAAACGTTCCAGCAGCCCGAACAGACGAATTTCCGGTGCGGCGGTGGGGCTGGTGAGTTTTTCGTCGTAATATTGAATCCATCTTCGCTCGGTGGTGGTGGATGTCCACCATTCGTGCGTGAGCCAGTTATAGCGAACCACCACGAAGATCGCCGGGAGCATGGCGCCCAGAATCGCCGCCAGAAGCCAGGGACCGTAGCTGGCCGCAATCGCCATCATCAGCAGCAGCGTGACCCCGTGCTGCAGTAGAGCGCCTGCGCTCTCAATGAGATTGGCCGGGCGCGTCTGTGCTTCATCGCGCGCCCGATACAACCGGTCGTAATACTCCGGCGATTCGAAGAAGGCAAGGTCAACTTCGGCTGACTTGGCGTGAATCAGCTTGCCAATGTGGTCCGTGAGCAGTTCCGATTGAACGGTGCCAATCCATTCCAACAGGCTCTGAAGCAGATCGGTTAGAACAAAGGACACGATGAGGACGCCGGCCCACACCAGTACGGATCTGGTTTCGACGGCTGATCCACTGTGGCGGATGGCGGCCATCAGGTGGTCGACCAGCTCTTTTGTCGCTCCGATTGTTGCCAGGGGCAACAGTCCTACGAAGGAGAGGAGGACCAGCCATGCGGCGGCCCACTTCGATCCGGAATGCCAGACGAGTTGCCAGGTCCGCCAAAGAAGCGAGAGCTGGTTCGCGATCCCGCGGATGGACCGGCCTGTGCGTGCGGAGCTCATTGACCTGCTATTGCCTGCAATGCCGCTCGATGAGGCTCGCGAGGCAGGGCAGTTCCGACAGGCTGGAGAAGGTCCGGACTGTGTAGAACGGCAGGTGCCGTACCAGCCCCGAGCATTGCTGGAGGTGCAGTGCGTCCGCGGAGTGCGACCAGCGCGTCGGAACGGAATTGCGAATCAGTTCGATCAGAGCCTGCATGTTCCCGAGCCGTTCCAGGGATGGCTTCCCCGCCCGCGAGAGCAGGTAGATGCGGTGCAGCGGTACCGGCTCGCTGGGAAACGCGTTCCGGACTGTCTGCCCCAGCTTCTGCGCGGCCTGATGGAGGGGGCGCAGTTCACATTCGTTGTAGCCGAGATAGCTGGAAATCGCCGGGAACATCTTCAGACTGGGGTAGGCGGGATGCACCCAGGCGTTCCCTCCGCGGTATTCGAGTGCGGCGTTGTCGTCGGCCAGTACATCGTGCCCCCGCGCATGCAACGCTGCCGCCGTTGACGATTTGCCCACGCCACTGCCTCCCATGATCGCCACGGCGGCGCCATCCACGCGAACCACGCTCGCGTGCAGCACCTGCAGACCTCGCTGGTAGAGCAACGTGGCCATGATCATTCCTTCGACGTAAAGTCGAAGCACGGTAGGCTCGACACCCCTGCGCGATTGCGCGACGATGAGCCTGCCATCGTGGACTGAGAAGTTGCCGATGGACGGAACGGCGAGCGTCGCCTCATCGCGGCCGATCGAAAGCGTGGCGGCCTCGTTCGTCGGGGGCAGTCCGTCGTCAGACCACGTCACCGTGACGTCCGGTGGCCGCGGATCCGTGTTGAGCTCGAATTCGGGCAGAGGCAGATCGGATTGTACGATCAGCCCGTAGGCGCGATACTGCCACGGCGGCCCGCCGGTGCGGTCAACGGCGAGCGGACGCCTGCCGCGCACGGGCCCGGATCTGATTGCTTGTTGTTGGATAGAACTCATGATGCTTGCACTGATTTCGCTGCGGCCGCTTCAGCAACAAGGCGGCGTGAAGGCAGCTCCGCGGCACTGCATGCGGAGCTGCCGTTTGGGCATGTCGGTCAGCCGCTGATGGCCAGACCGTTGAACGTGAAACCATCCGTGACGCCAAGCGCCTTGTTCTTCGCCGCGAGTGTCAGGGTCTCGACACTGCCGAAGACGGTGAGCCTGGGCTCGGTCCACGTTTTCTTCTGGACTTCATTTGCCATTCGGTTGTCCTCCTTTCCTTAAAGATCTCAAGGTTCGCCTGCGGGCAAACATCGTTCGACCGGGCGGCCGTTTGTCGCCCGAACCCGGCTCCCTGCAGCCAAAGACTGAGATTCGCCGCCGCGAAGATCTGAATGGAGAGCTGCGGGTTTCGCATCGGATCAGCGCTGTAGGCACGCCAGGCCGCACGCAGCGCCGAGAGATCGACAAAGCCTTCCAGCGTCCGGTGGTCCTGAAATATCACGCGGTCAAGCTTCTCGCGCTCGAATTCGAGAAGCCGGCGGTGGAAGTTCGGACTCAGATTTCCTTTGTCCACGCGCCACTGGATAGCCGGGGGCAGGATGCCATCCATTGCTCGCCGCAAGATCAGACGGCTCCATCCATAGCCGAGCTTCTGATCCGGCGGTAACGCAAGACACAACTCCATCAGTCGGCGGTCGAAGAAGGGGTATCGCGCTTCCACGCCGAACGCCGAACTCGCCTTGTCGGCCATTTCGAGTGTCTGCGCAAACAGCGGCGATCTGAATATCGCAGCCTGCTTCTCACGGGCGCTGTGGCGCCAGCCCGGAAGCCGCGGCAGGAGGGCGCGCGCTCTCTTCCTCAGGTTGAGGCGTTTCACGAGATCCCGATGAATCAGCGTTCGATTGGCGGCAGCCTCGCGCCACTGTGCGTGGGCCAGACGATGCAGTGCGAAAACCCATCCCGGAGCGATCTCCCTGGCCACGAACTCCTTGAAAATGCGCCACTGCCCCATGCCAGCCAGCATCGTGCGAGACAGCGTCTCAATCTCGTCGCCCAGCTTTCGCCAGCGGAAGGTGCGCGCAAGGTCAGTCAGGTAATCGAATCCGTAGGAGACCGTTGTGTCGCCATCGAAGCCGTCGAGAAACACGCGCGCGCCGGAATCGCGAGCCGATTCGTACATCGCCCAGTGCATATAGAGATTAGGCGCGAAATTGGGCTCGTCGAGATGGAAGTGCAGCAGCTCGCCCGGTCCCATCGGGCTGAGGCGGTCGGCATGGATGAAATGTACGTTGAATCCGCCCTGCCCCAGTACGCACTCGATCCACTGCCGCTCGTCGATGCGTTTCAGATCGGCGTCTGGCAGCCCCGGGAAAATGGCGGAGAACGTATGGATCGGATCGCTGCGCAGCCGCCGGGCCGCGCACGCGACCGCCGAAGAATCAAGGCCGCCACTCAGGGCCGAGCCTGTTGGGAATGCACTTCGGACCCGGCACTGCACAGCCTGCAGGAAACAGTCTCTGAAAGCGTCGGTGTATTCCTGGTCGGACTTCAGACGGAGCTCGTTTCTCGGATCCCAGCGCCAATATGACGTGGAGCGCAACTGTTGTGGAGTGACCGTGAACGTGCGCCCTGCTGGCAGACAACTGATGTTGCGAAAGAACGTGCGGGAACGATCTTCGAACAGATTAAGCATGTAGTCGCCCACCCGTGTCTCGTCCAGGTCCCTCGGAACCTCACTCAGGGCGAATAACGCCTTGATCTCAGACGCGAACGCGAAAAGCTGCGGAGAGGCGAAGTAGTAGAGGCAGCGGACGCCCATCGGATCGCGAGCGAGGAACAACTCCCGGGTCGTGGCGTTCCATATCGCGAAAGCGAAATCTCCGATCAGACGGGACGCGCAATCTCCTCCCCATTTGCGAAAGGCAGCGAGAATGTAGCTGCTGTCCGGCGCGGATCTGGCGTTAGCATCGAGTCCCAGCGCTGCGGCGAGCTCGTCGCGGTTGTCGATACGGCTGTCGCTGGTGATCGCGAGGCGATCCGTCCCGGCCAGGGGGAGCCGCTCGCGCAGCGATTCTGGTGTTGTCCAGAGCATGCCGTGGCCGAGCCCCAGGGCGCCTTCGCACCACGTGGACCGCCCGTCCGGTCCGCGATGCGCCATTCGGTCCAGCATGGACTCGATCTCGGTGGCGCCAACAGGTGTACCATCGCGCCGGAATATGCCAGCAATGCCGCTCACTGTGTTGCCTCGTCAATTCCCGGGAAACGCTTGAAACCGCTCACTCGCGGGGCCGGGCCGCCGACCAGAACATCGCCGCGATCCTCCAGCCACGCGTGCGCCTCCAGACCGCCCAGCCCGTTCCGAGTTGCGCCGATGCAGAGAGTCGCAGAGTGCCCGAGTCGATTGAGATACGCCTGCCCGGCCAGAGCGGAAACCAGGCACGTCGCGCGGGGCGTAACACTCGCGGCTTTCTCCATCGCCCAGCCGACTCGTTGCGCCGATACGGTAGCCCCCGTCTGTGGATACAGATGCATCAGGCCTCGCAGGATCCTGCGCGTGCGTCCAATCGAGAACATGGAAACCAGACACACCGAGATGCCGGTGATCGCCCACGCGGCTGCAAGAAGAGCCAGGTCCCGCCGCGGGAGCCGGAGCAGACTACGCAGTTGCCTCATGGAGTGACAGCGTCACGAGACCGTGCTTTGCCAGATCGGAGATCAGAGCGATGACCGCTTGTTCGCACTGCTCCGGCGCGACTTCGTAACTGCGGAGCAACTCGTCCCGAATCTCCCGGATTGTGCGGGAGTCACGCAGACTGTTCCAGATCTGCGTGCCCGTCTCGTCCAGTCCGAAGTATGTATTGGACGCCAGGTGCAACAGTACCGTCTCGCCGGCGAGATCGCAGCAGACGACTCCAGTGACGGCCACCGCTCTGGTGGCCGCTGTGATCGGATTTGTGATCAACATAGGTTCCTCAGGGGGCGGTAAGTGCTCAGGAATTATCTGGTGTGTGCTGGGGTTTTTGGAGCATGTAAAAGGCTCTCGTGAGCCGCAGCGGCTGACGATATTAGTAGTGAAACGGTCCGCGCACTTTGTGGCGGCCGGCGCACTCTATTGATAGTTCCTGAGGTCCAGATGTATCCACGAATTAACCTCCCCGTCTTGTGCCTTTTCGTCTTCGTCTCTGGTTGCGCTTATGCACAGGGACCGGAAGCTGGTGCGGGACTTACTATTACTCCGCAGCAGTTTGGTGCAACCGGAAATGGCCAAACCGACGATACGAATGCGATCCAGTCCGCTATTAACGCTCTTCCCTCCGGCGCGACTTTGAACTTCGGCGACGCGTCCAAAACGTATCTCATTTCGCGAATGCTGATTTTGAAGCCATCGGCGGCTTACGCCGGTGAGGCGACCATCCGGCTGCGCAGTTCCGCCTCGCTTGGCACGGTGATGGCAGCTCTCATGTCCGGTGGCTCCGATGATGTGACGGTAACCGGGCTGACTTTTGACGCCAACAAGGTTGGAGAAGGGCTGGCCCTTGGAGTTCAAGGCAGCGATGGCACACCGGTGCGCAACGTTTCGATTGTCAATGTGACGTTCCGGAACACCCTTGCGACGGCCACAGGGAATACCGGGGCCGCTCTGTACGACCCTTCCGGCCTGGAGAACGCCACCATCTCCGGAAACACGTTTCTCCAGTGCGGCAGCGGGATCAGCATCGCCAATGCCGATAACGTTACCATCGCCAATAACACCTTCACGAACATCACGGCGGGAGATGCCATCTTTCTGGTGTTCAAAGACAAATCCTGGCAGTACGGCGAGGGCATTCAGATCACCGGCAATCGCGGTCAGAGTCTTACCCGCATGGCCATAGAACTCTGGGCGTCGGGTCCGACGAAAGTGAAAACGCCTCTGATTGCGAATAATACGTTCTCCAACTGGACACCGCAGGCCGGCGGCACGTTCGGCATTTCGGTTATGACTGGCACAGGAGCGCAGTTGACCGGCAACGTCATTTCGGCGGGCATTACGGGGCCGCGCTTCGGTCTGGAAATCGGCGCGCCATCGTCGCAGATCTCCCAGAACACAATCACGGGTTTCGACATCGGAATTGTTCTTCATGACTGCCACGATTCCACCGTTGCCGGAAACATGCTGGCCTCCCAACTGGACACCGGTATTCAGGTCACCAACGCGCCCGGGAGCAAGGAGAACCTCACGATTCACAGCAATAACATCTGGTATCCGAAACAGTTCGGCATCATGATCAACGACTCCGACTGGGGCGGAAGCTCGGTGTTGTGGAACAACATCATGCGCGCCGCCGGAGAGTACTCTGACGACAACAACCTCTTCTTCCAGGGGATCGCCAGCACGCCCCCCAATTCGCCCGTGACAGTCAGCCATAATCTGGTCTTCCAGTTCGGACAGAATCCGCCGCCCGGATTTCGCTTCGCCGGCATCCGGCTGAATGGCTTCTCGGGCGCCAATGCGAGCTCGGTTTACGACTCCAACACGGTGATCTCGACGGGAACTCTCTCCAACACCATCGGGCTCTACGCCGGCTCTCCCGGCTCGGCCGACGGAGTCACGGTGAGTAACACCCTGTTCGAGCTCTTGAACAGTGTCAGCGGGGGCGCCACTTCTCCCGGCGTGCTCAAGAAGAACAATAAGGTTGTGAATTGCCTTCTCCAGGGGCCGATTCAGCTGACCCAATAGCCGCACGGTCAGGCCGTTCGCTGTTCCTCGACCAGATATTCCGGCCGGGGCGCGACGGCAGGCTTTGAACTGGCCGCATGCGCCCGGGCGATCTCGTAAATCTCTTCCAGACGGCGGTAGTTGGCCGCCTGAGTGTACTTCGATTCGTATTCGGTGCGCGCTTCCCGGCTCATGCGCACCTGTGCCGCCGGCTGCGCCAGTGCTGACTCAATCGCCCTGGCAAGCGCGGCGGAATCGCCCGCCGGGAACCTGAACCCGGTCCGTCCTTCATCGATCAATTGGCGCATAGTGCCCACATCGCTGGCGAGAACTGGCAGACCCGTCGCGAAAGCTTCCACCAGCGATAGTCCCAGACTCTCGTACCAGAGTGAGGGGAACACCAGCAGCCGGGCGGATTTCATCTCGTGGATTACGGCGTCGTGCGTCAACTGCCCGAGCCAGCGTATTCGCGGATCGCGTGAGCTGGCGGCCTGCACGGCTGCTCCCATCGCTCCAGCGCCAGCTATGCGCAGAGTCACATCGCCCGGCACCAGCTTCCAGGCATCCAGCAGCGTTCCGATTCCCTTCTCCGCGGAAAGCCGGCCGACGAACAGGACATCCCCCGATCGCTTTGTTGAGAATCCCGGGTCGGGATGGACGAAGTTCGGCTTGACCTGGATTCGGTCCGCGGGCAGCCCGCCTTCCACGAATTTGTTCCGCGAGAATTCGGTCAGGGCGATGAAGACGTTCACCAGATCGAGCGATTTGAGAATATGACGTTGCGATGTCATCAACAGCACGGTGACCGCACTCGCTCGCCGGTCGTTGCGGTAACACCCGTGAAGCAGTGCCGGTAGCGGGATCTTCCATCCCTGGCAGTCCTCGCAAATGCGGCCCTTGCGGAGAAGCAGCGCATTTGCGCACACCAGCCGGTAATTGTGCAGAGTCATCACGATGGGCACTCCGGCGTCGTGGGCGGCGTGAAGCGCGGCAGGCGACATCAACGGAAAGGTGTTGTGAAAATGGCAGATCGCCGGCGCTTCGCGTTCCAGCATCATCCTGAGGTCCCGGTACGTCTTTCCGTTCCATAGCGCGTTGATAGCCGTTCGGATCGGGTGCATGTCCCGGATCTCGTCATTGTGGTAGCAATAGCGCAGAACCTCATGGCCGTAGGCGGACAACATCCGCGCCTCGTCGGCAAATGCGCGATCTTCACCCCCGGGCTGTTGATAGAAGTTGTGAGCCAGCAAGATCTTCATATGCGATCGACCAGGACTGCACGGGCGCGAGGATCAGACCGGACAGCAAATAGAACGGAATCGCCCCAAACGGTGTTTCAAAATAGTTGCTGAAGAGCGCCGCCGCAAGAGTCATGCTCCAGAAGATGATTCCGTACGGTTGACCGGTAACCCTGTAGACCCGCCAGAACCCCTGCGCCAGCGCCGCCTGCATCGCGGCAAACAATCCGACCCCCAGCCAGCCTTCATAGCCGAGGCAATAGAAGAACACATCGTGCGGTGTCCGCACGTTGGGATCGTTGATGTAGCCAACCAGGCTCGAAAGCGGATAGCCTTCACCCTCTCCGAGCAGGGCTGTGGTAGTGCTGCCATGGACCTCATTCCAGATGGCCTTCCACCACCGCTCGCGCCATTTGTAAGTCCCTTCGTAATTCCGCGCGGTCGGCGCGTACTTCGATGCCAGATCGACGTCGATGGTGGAGAGAACCCGCCCCGCGATGAACCGCGCTGAAATCTCCCCGCCGCGGCTGGCCGGCGCCGGAATGCGAGTGTCGGTGGCGAGAGCGGCGGCGAATACCATCACAAATGCGGAAGCGCCGACCGTCAAGTGGACGATTTTCCGGGCAAGAACGCTCCAGACCGCCAGCCCCACAACCAGCGCCAGCAACTCGGCTCGTACCTCCATCCCCAGGGCAACAAAGCAATTGAGTACAAGCAGGTGCAGTACTTTCGAAAGATCGGGTTCGAAGCACAGCAATGCGAGCACGATCACCGCCGACCCGTTGGGTTGCGAGAACAACGGCGTGTCGCGGGTCCCTGGCATCAGGATGAAGACGTGGTTCAGCACCGCGATAAACAGGATTCCGTAAATGCCGTTCACCCATGCCAGCCACCGCACCACCCGCCGCAGACGCCCCGGATCCATCCCTCCAATCCATAAGCCGGCGAAAAGGTAAAGCGGGTAGATGTGAAAGGCGAACGTCTCCACGATCGCCAGCGGATCATGTGCGAGCAGTATTCCGCGCCCCACCTCGAAGACGCCATAACAGACAGCGGCGATGTATGCAATCGAAAACCCCTGCAGCCAGGCCGGACTCGCGCTGATGTCGAACAGGCGCGCCAGCGACTCCGCGGGCCGCAGGAAAATGAACAGGCACAGAACCGCCTCGCCGATGAACAGATGCAGCGGCGCCAGCCCCAGGTGGGCGAACGACCGCGTCATGCACATGTACCCGACAATCAGGAAGCTAAGCAGCGCGGGCCAGAACGCAGTACGTGTCGTAAAACTCCCTCCATCGGGCAATAAAGTGGCGAGTCGCATAACGCTGCACATCCTGCTGGGCGTTACGACCCATCTCGCGGAGCTGCGCGGTCATCGCTGGCAGTCGCGAAAGAACATTGGCGATGCTGGCGGCCGTGCGGTCCACCAGAAAACCGTTCACGCCGGATTTCAGAAATTCTTCTACCCCGTTCAGCCTCGTCACCAGCAATGGGAGGCCGGCGGCGGCGGCCTCCAGCGTGACCAGCGGGAAGACTTCGTAGTGCGAGGGCAGGACGAAGATGTCAGCAATCCACAGGTACCGCCGGATGTCGCGGTGCATTCCCGCGAACGAGACCTTTCCTCTGAGACCGGCTTCATCGGCGTGCCGACGCCATTGCGCCACTGTGTCCTTCGTCCCGCCGACAACCGTCAGGTGGATCGGCGAGTCGGGGATTCGCCGCATCGCGTCGAGCAGGAGAGGAAGACCCTTGCGCTCGAAATGCCCGAGCGCCACGAACAGGAGCACCACATCCTCGCTCGAGAATCCATGGCTGCGCCGGGCCGTATCGCGATCGAAATCGGCCGGCATTCTCATGCGCTCGACGTCCACAGGATTGGGCATCAGGAACATGCTCGAAGGCTGGCGTTTGTATTCGGCGGAAATCTCGCCAACCAGACCGCGGGACGGCACCACCAGATGACGGACGCGGCGGTACGTTCGCGGCTCCATTAAAGCGGACATGCGGTGGGAGATCAGACGGGCCAGCCCGCGAAAACCCGCTATCCCCTTTGGCCGGTGGAATCTCAGGTAGGAACGATGGCAGAAGTGGCTGTAGGCGACGTCGCCGAACATCAGGTTCGATTCGACGAACTGCACAAGATCGAATCGGGTACGGGTCTTCAGCCGGTGGAACACATATGTCAGCGGCGCAATGAGATGGAACAGGAAGTACAGAACGGCGTGTGGCCTCATAGGCAGGCGGATGCGAACCCAGCGAATACGGTCCGGCGCGGGGTTTTCAAATTGTACGGCAAATACGGTGAATTCGTGTTCCGCCGACAGACCCGCGAGCATCCGGAGATGGCAGCTCCCCACCGGATTCGTCGGCACCACGCGATAGTCGAAAATTGCGATTCGCATCTTCCTTCTCGCTACAGCGATGACTCGACGGCAACCTCGGCGGATGGCTCGATCTCGATGGCAGCGTCCGCTTCCTCAGGCCACCGCTTCCACGGATTCAGTCCGCGCGCCCAGACCACGCCGCACGAGCATAAGACCACCCATCCCTCCGCGATCACCAGCGCCCATGCCATTCCGAGATGGCTGTAATGGCGGCCGACCAGCATGACGAATGTCAGGTGGACGATTCCGGCGCCGACGATAATCTTGTTGAACGCGGAATCGAGTCGAAACGGCAGCATCCACTGGAACCCAATCACGGTCTTGATGGCCACAAGCAGCGGCAGCAGCGACAAGATCCGCAACGCGAGAACAGCCGGGCCAAACTGCGGCCCCAGCATTATGCGGATCAGCAGGGGAGCGCTCACAAACAACCCCAGCCCGAGCAGAACGCCGCCGGCGGTCATCACAACAATCGCCACGCGGATGGTCCGATAGGCATCTCGCTGCTGGTGCCGCACAAGGTAGTTTAATCGCGGGTACAAACCCCGGCTGATCGGTTCCAGCACGCCATACACCGCCTTGCTCAGGCGTTCCGCCCCGGCATACCAGGCCACCGCCTGAGGCGGCGCCCACAGACCGAGCAGGAATGAGCTACCGGCGTTGTAGATGCTCTCCGCGCCACGGAATACGAACAGGGACTTCCCAACTCGTAGCCCGTTAAACACGGCGCGCCACCTCGGCAGCCGAACCTCCACTTCGCGGTACGCCGCAATCAGGCCGCCAGTCACCGCAGAACCCGCCGCCACCGCTTGTATCGCCAGCACCTTCCACGAGTCCCCGGGATGCCTGACCAGCAGAAATATCCCTGCCGCGGCCACCACACGGGCGCTTACCTCCATCGTGGCTACGGCGCGCATCCTTTCCAGACCGGCGAAATACCAGCTCAGGCTGAACCCCTGTGCGACGGCCCACGCCAGACCGGCCGCCAGCAGATCGGGGTGTTCGCGGTAGATAGGAATCCAGGGCGAGGCGAGCAGAACGAGCGCCACACCGATGGCGGCCAGCAGCGCTTTCGCGCCAAGGATACTCGCCAGCAGCTGCGCGCGCTCCGGACGCGAGTGGCGTGCCAGCGACGCTTCCCGCGTAGCCGAGAAATTGAACCCATACTCCACCAGGATCGTGACCGCGCCGGCGGAGCCCTGCGTGAATGCCACATACCCCCACCCCGCGGCTCCGAGAACGCGCGCCAGATAAGGTACCGTGATCAGCGGCAACAGATAGTAGGCGAAATGGACTGAATAGAGCGACAGAATGTTGTGAAGCAGGCTCTGGCGAAAGACCTCCCGGAACCGCTGCCATAATACAGACACCACTCCCCCAGGCCGATCGATTCGCTTTAAATCCGGCAT
>Ga0335084_10006471_pt1 | contig 11647 bp, 8 predicted proteins | sample Lox_Sample_44_FD_206721 | JGI IMG/M metagenome (GOLD analysis project Ga0335084, IMG submission 206721) | Soil microbial communities from Loxahatchee National Wildlife Refuge, Florida, United States - Lox_Sample_4.4 | ecosystem: Environmental > Terrestrial > Soil > Wetlands | place: USA: Florida...
GGCCGATCGCCCAGGTCGGCTCGACGGTGGTGACCGTCGCGCTGCGCGGCCGGCCGTCGCGGCGCGCATACGCCATCTCGCCCGCGCATTCGCCCGGCCGGACGCGATTGAGCTCCGCGCCGCGCCGCGTCACCGTCGCCCCGCCTGAGGCGAGCACGTAGAAGGACTCGTCGCTGCTGCCCTCGCGGATCAGCTCCTGGCCGGCGGGATGATGGCGCCACACCGAAGCGCGCACCACGTGCCACAGGTCCGCGTCCTCGAAGCGCTGGAAGAACTTGAGGCGCCGCGCCGCGGCGAACTTGTCCGCGTCGGTGAGGCCGGCCGCGCCGCCCTCGAGCTTGAGCAGGCGCGCGACCGCGCCGCCGAACTCCGCCCAGCTCGCGTAGCGCTCCGCCGGCGTCTTCGCCATCGCGCGCGCCAGGATCTCGTCGAGCGCGGGCGATGCGCCGTGGCGCAGCCGCGAGGGCGGCGTGGGGATCGTGCCGAGGATGGATTCGACCAGCTCGTATGCGGTGCTGCCGTGGAACGCGCGCTGGCCGGTGAGCAGGTGGTAGAGCACGCCGCCGAGCGAGAACATGTCGCTGCGGCAATCGAGCTCCTCGCCTTTGAGCTGCTCCGGCGACATGTACGCCGGCGAGCCGACGCCCGAGACCTGGGTGACCTCGGCGCGCGAGAGCTGCGCCGCGCCGAAATCGGAAAGCTTGATGTCGTAGTCCGCGCGCATCAGGATGTTCGCCGGCTTGATGTCGCGGTGCACGACGCCGAGCCCGTTCGCGAATTCCAGGGCCTTGCAGCATTTGTACCCGATCTCGATGACGCGCGCCGGGTCGAGCAGCGCGTTCGGCTCGCAGCGCGCCGAGAGCGCCGCGCCCTCGACCAGCTCCATGACCAGGTAACGCAGCGGCGAGCCCTCGGCGCTCTCCACGCCGGCGTCGAGGATGCTGACGATGTGCGGATGGCGCAGCTTGCCGGCGAGCGCGGCTTCGGTCTGGAAGAAGCGCAGCTGGCGCCGCTTCTCCTCCTCGTCGGCGCTGGTGGCGTCGAACACCTTGACCGCGACGTCGCGCTGGCCGAACGGGTCGGCGGCGACGTATACCGAGCCGGTCGCGCCCTTGCCGAGCAGGCGCTTGATCTCGTATTTGCCGACGCGCTGGAGCACGCCCGGATGCTACCTTAGGCAGCTCTCTTGGTACCTGAAGTACTTCTCTCGTCTTTCACTTCATGGCTCTCAGCTTCAGGTCGGTCAATTCCGCCCGCTCCCGCTCGGCGAGGCGGAACGCCTGGTCTCGTCCAGGCAGATAAGGCAGCGGCCAGTGCTGCGCGTGGTGCTGATACCAGGCGGACGCCTGCAGCGTGAAATAGGGATTGGTGAGATGCGGACGCGCCAGCGCCACCAGGTCGGCCTTGCCCGAGGCGAGCAGCGTGTTCACCTGGTCCGGCGTCGTCACCGCGCCGACCGTCATGGTGGCGATCCCGACTTCGTTGCGCACCCAGTCGGCGAACGGCGCCTGGTACATCCGGCCGTAGACCGGCTTCTGCTGCGGCACCGTCTGCCCGGTCGAGCAGTCGATAAGGTCGCAGCCCTCTGCCTTCAGCATCCGCACGGCCGCGATCAGGTCCTCGCCCGACAGCCCGCCCGGCGCCCAGTCGGTGGCGGAAATACGGACCGACATCGGCTTGTTGGCGTCGAACGCCTTCCGGCAGGCGCGGAACACCTCGAGCGGGAAGCGCATGCGGTTCTCGATGCTTCCGCCATAGTCGTCTCTCCGGTGATTGGTGAGCGGCGAGATGAAGCTGGCGAGCAGGTAGCCGTGCGCCATATGGATTTCCAGCATGTCGAAGCCGGCTTGATCCGCGAAAGCAGCACTTCTCCCGAAATCGCGCACCACTTTGTCCATGTCCGCGCGGGACATCTGCTTCGGCACCTGGGAAACACCCTCGTAGTAGGGAATAGGCGAAGCGGAAACCAGCGGCCAGTTGCCGCGCTCGAGCGGATGGTCCATGCGCTCCCATCCGAGCTGCGTGGAGCCCTTGCGCCCCGAATGGCCGAGCTGCATGCACAACTTGGCTTTTGAATGAGCCTTGCAGAACTGGACTATTTTTCCAAAAGCGTCTCTCTGCGTCTCGTTCCAGAGTCCGGTGCATCCCGGCGAGATGCGCGCCTCGGGCGACGGGCAGGTCATCTCGACGTAGACCAGCCCCGCGCCGCCGATCGCGCGGCTGCCGAGGTGCACGAAGTGCCAGTCGGTCGGCACGCCGTCCACCGCCGAGTACTGGTCCATCGGCGAGACGACGACCCGGTTCTCCACCACCATGTCGCGCAGCCGGAACGGCGTGAACATCGGCACCGGCGGGTTCTGCAGGTCGACTTCGAACCCCTGCTCCCGCACCTTGTTCGCGAACCACTGGTGGATCCGCTTCACGAAGGCCGGGTCGCGCAGCTCGAGGTTCTCCCAGGTGATCTGCTTCGAGCGCGACATCACGCCGAAGGCGAACTGCTCCGGCGCCATGCCCCAGTAGCGCTTCATGTGCTCGAACCAGGCGAGCGACACGTTGGCGGCGTGCTGGGTCTTCTCGACCTCTTCTCTTCTGGCCCGATCGTAAAAAGACAGAGCTTGTTGAACATCTCCCTGTTTTCTCAATGCCTCGTACAAGGCAACCGCGTCTTCCATCGCCAGCTTGGTCCCCGAGCCGATCGAGAAATGCGCGGTCGCCTTGGCGTCGCCGATCAGCACCGCCGCAGTTTTCCCCTCGGTGAGCACCCACGTCTTGTTGGTGATGTTGGGGAAGTTGCGCCACAGCGAGCGGTTGGCGATCAGCGGATGGCCGTCGAGCTCCTCGGCGAACACTTCCTGCAGCGTCTGGACCATCTCCTGCTCGCTCTTGCGGTCGAAGCCGAAGTTGCGCCAGGTCTGCTCGTCGGTCTCGATCACCCAGGTCGAGCGGTCGGGCTCGTACTGGTAGCAGTGCGCGACGATCAATCCTTCCTTGGTTTCCTTGAAGAAATATTTGAAGGCGTCCAGGGGCCGCGTCGAGCCGAGCCAGGTGAACTTGTTCGGCCGCAAGTCCGTGCTCGGCAGGAAATGCTTTTCATTCTTGGTTCTTATTATTGAGTTAATTCCATCCGCTACCACGATCAGGTCGGAGTCCGGGAATTCGCTCAGGTCCTCGACCTCGCGCTGGAAGCGCATCTGCACGCCGAGCTCGCGGCCGCGGTCCTGCAGGATGTTGAGCAGCGCGACGCGCGAGCAGCCGCAGAAGCCGTTGCCGCCCGAGCGCATGGTCCTGCCCTTGTAGACCACGTCGACGTCGCCCCAGTAGGCGAAGCGCCGCCGGATGCGCTCGTAGGTGACCAGGTCGTAGGCCTTGAAGCTGTCGAGCGTCTGGTCGGAGAACACCACGCCGAAGCCGAAGGTGTCGTCCGGGCGGTTGCGCTCGTAGACCGTGATCTCCCAGCGCGGCCAGGCCTTCTTCGCCAGCAGCGCGAAGTACAGGCCGCCGGGTCCTCCCCCAATGACCGTGACCTTCATTTCATTTCTCCGGTAATACCGCGGTCGCCTCGATCTCGAGGCGCGCTTCGGGCTCGACCAGGCCGCTCACCTGCACCACCGCCATGGTCGGGTAGTGCTTGCCCATCAGCTCGCGGTACGCCGCGCCCACTTCCTGCAGCGAAGCGAGATATTCCTTCCTGTCGATGACGTACCAGGTCAGGCGCACGATGTGCTCCGGCCCGCCTTTCGCTTCGGCCAGCACGGCGAGGATGTTCTTCAGCGTCTGCCTGAACTGGCCGGCGAAGTCGCGTGCCTCCCATTTCCCCTCGCCCGTCCAGCCGACCTGGCCGGCGATGAAGACCAGTTTTCCAGAGCAAGCAACCCCATTCGAGAATCCGCGGGCGCGCGCCCATCCGGGCGGTTGAAGAATCTGCATCATGATTGCCTCAGCTTGAAGCGCTGGATTTTTCCGGTCTCGGTTCGCGGCAGCGCGTCGACGAACTCGATCGCGCGCGGGTACTTGTACGGCGCGATGGCCTGCTTCACGTGGTCCTGCAGGTTCTTCCGCATGACGTCGTCACGTTCGTTGCCTGCTTTCAGAACGACAAAAGCTTTGACGATCGTGCCCCGCTCCGGGTCGGGGGCGCCGACCACGCCGCATTCGGCCACCGCCGGATGCGAGAGCAGCGCGCCCTCCACTTCCGGGCCGGCGATGTTGTAGCCGGCGGAGATGATCATGTCGTCGGTGCGCGCCTGGTAGAAGAAGTAGCCGTCCTCGTCCATCAGGTAGGCGTCGCCGGTGATGTTCCAGCCGTCGTGCACGTAGTCTTTCTGCCGCTCGTCGGCGAGGTAACGGCAGCCGGTGGGTCCTTTCACGGCGAGCCGCCCGACCTCACCCGGTTTACACAATGCAAATTCTTCATTCAGGATTGCGGCGCGGTATCCGGGAATCGCATAGCCGGTCGCGCCGCGGCGCACGCGCTCGGGCGTATGCGAGATGAAGCAGTGGATCATCTCGGTCGAGCCGATGCCGTCGATGATCTCGATGCCGGTCGCCTGCTTGAACAGCTGCCGCGTCGCGTCGGGCAGCGCCTCGCCCGCCGAGACGCATTTCTTCAGCGACGCGAGGTCGTACTTGCCGGCGAGCGCGGACATGCCGCGGTACATGATCGGCGAGGTGAAGCAGGTCGTCGCCTTGAAGCGCTGGATGGTCTCGAGCAGCGTGTCGGGCGCGAGCTTCTCCATCAGCACCGCCGAGGCGCCGTAGCGCAGCGGGAAGCAGAGCAGCCCGCCCAGGCCGAAGGTGAAGGCGATCGGCGGCGTTCCGCAGACGACATCGTCCTTGTGCATACGCACGCACGAGCGCGCGAAGGTGTCGCACATCGCGATCACGTCGCGGTGGAAGTGCATGGTGCCCTTCGGCTTGCCGGTGGTGCCCGAAGTGAAGGCGATCAGCGCGACGTCGTCGGAGGCGGTCGGCACGTTGCCGAAGGTGAGCGGCTGCTTCAGCGTGAGCGTATCGAGGGAATCCGGCGCGTCGTCGTACCAGTACTTGATGCTCTTCAGCGTGGGACAGCCCGGCAGCGCCGCCTCGAGGTCGGCCGCCAGGCGCTTGTCGCACAGCGCGTGCGACACCTCGGCCTTGGTGACGATGTCGGTCAGCTCCTTCGCCCGCAGCAGCGGCATCGTCGCGACGCAGATGCCGCCCGCCTTCATCACCGCCAGCCAGCACGCCGCCATCATCGGGTTGTTCGGCCCGCGCAGCAGCACGCGGTTGCCCGGCTTGAGCCCCATCTCGTGCACCAGCACGTTGGCGAGGCGGTTGGCCTGGGTGAACAGCTGCGTATAGGTGCACTCGCCGTCGGGCGAGCGCAGCGCGACGCGGTGGCCGTGGCCGCGCGTCACCGGCTTGTCGAGCAGCTCGGCGGCGCAGTTGAGGCGCGCCGGGTACTTGAGCTCGGGCAGCTCGAACAGGAACTCGGGCCACTCGCCGCGCGGCGGCAGGTTGTCGCGCGCGAAGGTGTCGAGGTGGGCGGTGTAGCTCATGCGTTCTTGAGCAGGTCGCGCGCGATGATCAGCTTCTGCACCTCGGTCGCGCCTTCGTAGATGCGCAGCGCCCGCACCTCGCGGTAGAGCCGCTCGACCGGGTGGCCGCGCATCACGCCCAGGCCGCCGCAGATCTGCACCGCGTCGTCGATCACCCGCTGCGCCGCCTCGGTGGCGTGCATCTTCGCCATCGCCGCCTCGCGGGTGATCTTCCTGCCTTGAACGTCCCGGGCCCAGGCTGCGCGATACGCCAGCAGCGCGCCGGCGTCGATCGCGGTCGCCATGTCGGCGAGCTTCGCCTGCGTCATCTGGAACTCCGCGAGCGTCTGGTTGAACATCTTTCGCTCCCGCGCCCGGGTGAGCGCTTCGTCCAGCGCCCGCCTCGCGAAACCTAGCGCCGCACCAGCGACGGTCGTGCGAAAGATGTCCAGGTTGCGCATGGCGAGCTTGAATCCCTGACCCGCTTCTCCAAGAAGAGCACCCTTCGATCCCTTGAGGCGAAGAGTGGACATCGGGTGGGGCGCAATGATCTCGATCCGCTCGGAGGCGTCGAGGTCCTTCGCCTCGACCACGAACGCGCTGATGCCCTCGTCGGCTCTCGCGAACACGACGTAGAAGTCCGCGATGCCGCCGTTCGAGATCCAGGTCTTCGTCCCGTCGAGCGTCCACGCGCCGCCCTGCCTCTTCGCCGTCGTCTTCAGCGCCTGCACGTCCGAGCCGGCGTCGGGCTCCGAGAGAGCGAACGCCGCGATGGCGTCGCCACTCGCCGCTTTGGAAAGATATTGCTGTTTTTGAGAAGCAGAGCCGGCCAGGGCGATCGCGCCGCTGCCCAGGCCCTGCATGACGAACGAGAAGTCGGCGAGGCCGGCGTGGTAGGCGAGCACCTCGCGCAAGAGCGCGATCGAGCGCACGTCCGGGTTTTCGCTCGCGCAGTGGCCGAGGTAACCCGCGCATCCCAGGTCCTGCACCAGGCGCTTGCAGATCGCGTCCGCATCGTCCCCGTGCGCGTGGGAGAGATTCTCCTTCGCCCAGGCTTCAGCCTCGCGCGCGAGCTTGCGATGCCTCTCCTCGAAGAACGGCCACTGCAGGTGCGCGAAGCGGTCCATCAATCACCTTCGAACGCGGGCTTTCTCTTCGCCGCGAAGGCCTCGTAGGCGCGGCGGAAATCCTTGTTCTCCATCAGCCTCGCTTGCGCCACCGCTTCCATGTCGATCGCCTGGTCGACGCCGACGTGCCACTCCTCGTGCAGCATCTTCTTCGTGATCGCGTGGGCTGCCGTGGGGCCGTCAGCGAGGTCTTTCGCCGCCTGAAGGGCATCCGTGAGCGGCGCCTCCGAAAGGCGGTTGAAGAAGCCCCAGGCCAGACCTTCTTCCGCGCTCATCGAGCGCCCCGTGTAGAGGAGCTCGGCCGCGCGCCCCTGGCCGATGATGCGGGGAAGCATTGCGCAGGCACCCATGTCGCAGCCGGCGAGGCCGACGCGCACGAAGAGGAACGCGGTCTTCGCGCTCGGCGCGCCGTAGCGCAGGTCCGCCGCCATGGCGATGATCGCGCCGGCGCCCGCGCACACGCCCTCGATCGCGGCGACGATCGGCTGCGGGCAATGGCGCATGGCCTTCACCAGGTCGCCGGTCATCTGCGTGAACTCGAGCAGCTGCGCCGGCTTCATCTTCGTCAGCGGGCCGATGATCTCGTGCACGTCGCCGCCGGAGCAGAAGTTGCCGCCGGCGCCCGTCACGACCACGGTTTTCACCGGGGAATCTTTTTTCAAGAGACGAAAGTGATCGCGCAGCTCGGCATACGACTCGAAGGTGAGCGGATTCTTCTTCTCCGGCCGGTTCAGGGTGATCACGCCGACCTTGCCTTCGACGCGCCAAAGGAAATGCTGCGGCGGCTTCATGACGCCACCGCGACGGCGTGGCTCTTCACCTTGGCGAGCAGCTTGAGCAGCTCGTCGTGCTCGCGGCGCGTCAGGCCGGAGAGCATCTCCACCACCCACTCCTCGTGCGTGCGCGCCATCTCGGCGAAGTTCTTCTTGCCCGGCGACGTGAGGCGGACAAGCCAGGCGCGCCTGTCCGCCGCATCCAGGCGCTCGACCAGGCCCTCCTTCTCCAGCTGATCGACGATGGCGGTGATGTTGCCGCCGGTGACCATCAGCATGCGCGAGAGCTCGCCCATCTTGAGGCCCGCGGGGTGGCGCTCGAGCTGCGCCATCAGGTCGAAGCGCGGCAGGGTGGTGGCGAACTGCTCGCGCAGCCCGGAGCGCACGCGGCGCTCGATCAGCTGGGTGCAGGTGAGCAGGCGCAGCCAGATGCGCAGCGCGCTGTGGTCGTCGCGGCGGGCGATGAATTCGCGGTCCATGGGGTCCCTCGGGGTCGGGAAGCTCGAAGCCTGAATAGATGAAGCCTAAAGTATTCCGGCGGCGCTGTCACCGGGGCGGCCGCCGCGCCGGCGCCTAGCCGGCGACGACGCGCGTGCCGGTTTCGCCGCGCAGCGCGCGGGCGAGGCTCGGCTGGTTGGTGATCAGCCCCAGTCGCCCGCCGCCCGAGACGAAGTCGATCAGCGCGCCGACCTTCGGCCCCATGCTGCCGGGGTCGAACTGGTTGTCGGCGGCGTGCTTCTTCGCCTCCGCCACCGTCATGCGGTCGAGCCAGCGCTGCGTCGGCTTGTTGAAGTCGATCGCCACCTTCTCCACGCCGGTCGGCAGCACCAGCGTATCCGCGCCCACGCTGCGCGCGAGCAGGCTCGAGGTGAAGTCCTTGTCGATCACCGCCTCGACGCCCTTCAGCTCGCCCCGCTCGTCCTCCACGACCGGGATGCCGCCGCCGCCGCACGCGACGACCACCAGGCCTTGCGCGGCGAGGCCGCCGATCACCGCCGCCTCGACCACCGCCTGCGGCTTCGGCGAAGGCACCACGCGACGCCAGCCGCGGCCGGCGTCCTCGCGCACGGTCCAGTGGTAGCGCGCGGCGAGCTCCTTCGCGCGCTTCTCCTCCATGTGCGAGCCGATCGGCTTGGTCGGGTTGGCGAAGGCCGGGTCGGCGCGGTCGACGACGGTCTGCGTCACGATCGCCACCGCCTCGCGCTTCAGGCCGCGGCGGCGGAACTCGTTGCGCAGCGCCTTGACGAACATGTAGCCCACCGCGCCCTGGATGTCGGCGCCGGCGTAGTCCATCGGCACCGGCGGCACCTCGGGGATCGAGAGCTCCGAGCGGCGCAGGATGAAGCCCACCTGCGGCCCGTTGCCGTGCGTCACCACCACGCGCCAGCCGGCTTCGATCATGCCGACGATGTCGGCGGCGAGGCGGCAGACGATCTCGTACTGGTCGGGGATCGACTCGTGGGTGCGGTCGCGGATCAGGGCGTTGCCGCCGATCGCGAGGACCGCGAAGCCGCCGCTCACGGCTGCGCCATCCGCAGGACGGCCTTCGAAAAACATTCCAGCGGCGCGCGCGTGACGCCCGCGCCGATCTGGCCGACGCCCGGCTCCTGGTGCGCGATGCCGGTGTTGATCACCGGCAGGATGCCGGTGTCGACCACGCGCCGCGCGTCGATGCCGGCCGGCGTGCCGGCGAAGTCGAGCGCCGGCAGCGTGAACGCGCCGTTGCGCCGCAGCGTGATGTGCGTCATCGCCAGCGTGTTGGCGAGCGCGTCCTGCGGCGTGCCGCCGACGAACTTGACGATCGCCGGCGCCGCCGCCATCGCGAAGCCGCCGAGCCCGGCGGTCTCGGTGATGGCGCTGTCGCCGAGGTCGGCGGCGGCGTCCTGCTTGCCGTAGCCGGAGAAGTAGAGCCCGTCGACCACGGGCGCGGCGGCGGTAAACCACTGCGCGCCGAGGCCGCTGACGCGGATGCCGAAGTCGACGCCGTTGCGCGCCATCGCGGTCACCATGCTGCTGCCGGCGACGCCATGCGCCGCGTCGAGCATCGCCTTGCACGCCGCCATCGAGAGGTTGAGGAAGAAGTGGTCGTTGCCGGCGATGAACTCGATCGCCGCGGCGACATCGGCCGCGGGCGCCGTCGACTTGAGCAGCGCCGGCGCGAGGCGCCGGATGAGGAGCGAGGAGGCGGCGACGTTGCGGTTGTGCACCTCGTCGCCCATGTGCAGCGCCTGCGCCATCAGCGGCTTCAGCTCCAGCTCGCCGAGCTGCGCCAGCCCGGCCGCGAGCGTCGGCGCGAGCGTCTTCTCCATCCATTTCAGGCGCGCGATCACCTCGGCGCTGTTCGCGCCGAAGCGCAGCACCTTGCCGAGTCCCTCGTTCAGGTTGCAGAAGCTCTGGTTGCCGTGCGCCGGGTTCGCCACCCTCCACACCGGCATCGACGGGCTGATGATGCCGGCCATCGGCCCGACCGCGGCGTGGTGGTGGCACGAGTCGAAGGCGACGTCGCCGCTCGCCGCCATGGCGCGCGCGCGGGCCGCGTCGCCGGCCCAACCCTCGTAGAGGATGGCGCCGGCGATCGCGCCCTGCATCGGGCCGCACATGCGCTTCCATTCGATCGGCGGACCGGCGTGCAGGATCATGCGCTTGCCCATCTTCGGCAGGACTTCGCCGGCCCGGCCGATGCCGGTCAAGCGCGGCTGCGCGGCGAGATAGAGGTCGGCCGCCTTCGCGTTCGCCGCTTCGACCCGCGGGTCGCCGACGAGCTTCGCCAGCGCGGCGCCGGCGGCGCGGTCGCCCGCGGCGGGCGGCGCCCAGTCGAGCTGCGTCGCCGTCCCGCCGCGCGCCGCGATCGGCTCGGCGAACGACGCGAGCCCGACGTTGAGGACCGACAGCGGCCCGCCGAAGAGCGCGCTCATTTCATGCCCACGAGCGACTTGGCGAGGAGCACGGCGCGCGCGTTGCTGCCGGCGAGCAGCACGCCGGCCTTGCGCAGCGCCTCTTCCTGGCGCGCGAGGCCCTGCGGATCCTCGTCGGTGCCGCAGACCGAGGCGACGAAAGCCAGCGAGCGGTTCTTCCTGCGCGCGCCGGCGAGCGCCGGCGCCATCTCCGCGGCCGGGTCCGGGTGCGAGCCGTAGCCGAGCACCACGTCGAACAGGATCACCGCCACCGCGGGATCGGCGGCCTCGGCGAGCAGGCGCTCGTTGCGCAGGCGGTGGTCGATCATCGGATGCGGGCGGCCGCGCGTGAACACGTCGTCGCCGAGGTCGATCAGCGTGTGCTCCTTCGACTTCCACGGGTCGGCGATGCGCCGCTTGGGGTCGACCGGCGCGTTCGACCACGCGTCCGCGATCAGCGCGGACGCTTCGTAGCAGAAGGTGCCGCCGCTATAGAGCCCGCGAATGAAGCGCTGGTTCTTCCTGAAGGTCGTCCTCGGCCGCTTCATCCCGTAGGAGGGCCGCGGGGGCTTCTTCCCCTTCGACAACGCGACAGCGGCCAGCGCCGCCTCCTCGAGCGTGCGGACGGGATGGAGGTTCTTCTCCGCCTCGAGCGAGCTCGCGCCGACGAAGTTCACCACCACCGGCTTGCCGGCGCGGCGCGCCGCGGCGAGCACCTCGGTCGCGACCCCGGGCGCGGGCGGCTTGGAGATGAGCACGATCACCTTCGTGTCGCGGTCCTTGGCGAGGCGCGCGAGGCCGTCGAGCATCGTGCTGCCGCCGACTTCCGCCGCGAGGTCGTGCCCGCCGGTGCCGATGGCGTGCGAGATGCCGGCGCCGTGGCGGTGCACGAGGCTCGTCACCTGCTGCGTGCCGGTGCCCGACGCGCCGACCACGCCGACCGCGCCGCGGCGCACGGCGTTGGCGAAGCCGAGCGGCACGCCGTCGATGATGGCGGTGCCGCAGTCCGGACCCATGACGAGGAGCTTTCGCTCGCGCGCGAGCTTCTTCAGCGCGATCTCGTCCTTCGCCGCGACGTTGTCGCTGAAGAGCATGACGTGGAGGCCGAGGCGCAGCGCTTTCTCCGCTTCGGCCGCGGCGTATTCCCCCGGCACGGAAACGAGCGCGAGGTTCGCGTGCGGCGACTGCGCGAGCGCCATCTGCAGGCTGCGCGGTGGCGGGGCGGCCGGGCCGCTGCCCGCGGCCGCCGCGGGCGCCTTGTCGAGCGCCGCCACCGCGCTCGCGAGCGCGGCCTCGAGCGGCGCCGCGGACTTGCCGCTCACCGCGATGAGGAGATC